>Ga0307440_1001413_pt1 | contig 11675 bp, 4 predicted proteins | sample SalMarWE160410MG_FD_202150 | JGI IMG/M metagenome (GOLD analysis project Ga0307440, IMG submission 202150) | Salt marsh sediment microbial communities from the Plum Island Ecosystem LTER, Massachusetts, United States - WE1604-10 | ecosystem: Environmental > Aquatic > Marine > Intertidal zone >... | reverse complement strand
CGCCCACGAGCCCGAAGCGGGGACCGGCCCGCTCCACCTTGAGACTGCGGTTGGTCGTGCGGAGCGACAGCTTTTCGAGTACGGTCCCGACGGCGGCCAGGAGTTCCTGCTGGGTGAACGGTTTGGAGAGGTAGTCCTCCGCGCCGGACTTCAGGGCCTGGACCGCACCCTCGATGGAAGGGTATCCCGTGATCATCATGACTTCGGTGTCCCTGTAGTTTTCTCTCACGTGGCGTATGAGGTCCAACCCCGAGGCGCCCGGCATCTTCAGGTCCGTGATGACCAGGTCCACCGGCGTCGATTCGAGCAGGCGCACCGCTTCGGGCACGCTCACTGCGGCGAAGACCTTGAATCCCCTTGAAGCCAGGGTACGCTGAAGAACTTCGCGCGTGTCGGGTGCGTCGTCGACGACCATGAGACGGACGGGCGTAGCCTTAGCGTTCATCGCGTCTCACCTCCCCCTATGACCGGGCTGCCCGATATGGGCAGGCTGACCTCGAAGAGGGATCCTCTGCCCTGCTCACTTTCCACCCGGATTTTTCCGCCGTGGGACGTGACGATGCCGTGCACGACGGAGAGCCCGAGTCCCGTGCCTCGTCCCACCTCCTTCGTCGTGAAGAACGGCACGAACATGTGCATGAGAACGTCCTCGCTCATCCCGGTTCCCGTGTCCTCCACCGTTATAAAGACGTGATCGGCGCCGCTGTGGGTGCGAATAGTCAGTTTCCCGCCATCGGGCATGGCCTGGACGGCGTTGACCATGAGATTCACCAGGACCTGGTGGATCTGGGAGGGATCGGCCGTGATTTCGGGCAGGTCGTCGGCCAGATGGCGCTCTATCTCCACGCCCTCCTTGGCGCACCTCGATTCCAGAAAGTAAAAACCTTCCCGCACGAGCTTGTTCAGATCGAAGCGCGCCTTGTTGGTGGGCATCTGGCGGGCGAAGATCATGAGTTTCTTGATGATCTCGCGGGCGTGGAGAGCGGAGCGGACGATCTTGTCCATGTCCTCGGCAGCCTGCACGGGAATGCCGGGGAAGTCCTTGGCGAGCTGAGCGAACCCGAGAATGCTGCCGAGCGGTTCGTTGAGTTCGTGGGCCGCTCCGGCAGCCAGTTGTCCGATCGTGGCCAGCCGGTCTGCGTGCCGGAGCTGCTCCTGAAGTTCGGCCCGCTCCCTGGCGCCTTCACGTCGTTCTATGATCATGCCGATCTGTCCTGCGACCTGTTCGATTAAGCTTCGCTCTTCTTTCAGAAACGGCCCTTCGAACAGCTGAGGTCTCTCCTCTGCGTATCCCACCTCGACAAAACCACGAGTCTCGTTCGAAACGGCAATCTCCTGGGTCATCGTCCGGGTGCCCGCCCTGTACCCGGCCGTGCAATAGCCCCGGCCGTCCAGTTCGATCCTGGCGGACGTGATTTCGGGGTACTGCCAGGCCGGCGGGAGCAGTTCCACGACTTCCTGCAGAAGCGCCTCGGTGCCCAAACCAGGCTGCTGGGCGAGCTTCGCGATGCCGTAGACGCACGTGAGTTCTTTGACTCGCTCTCTGAGGGCAAGTTGACTTTCCCTGTGGGCGATGGCCGCCTCGAGCGTGGTGGCCACCATGTCGATGAGATTTCGCTCTTCCTTGAGAAAGGGTCCCTCGTCCAGCTCCGGTTTCTCTTCCAGGTATGCGATCTCCACCCGGCCGCGGACGAGTTCGTTCACCGTAAGGTCCGCGCTTTGCATGAAGGCCGTTTCGCGGAAGCCGGCCGTGGCGTGGGGGCGCCCGTCGAGTATTATCCGCGCACACGTCGCCTCCGGATACTGCCAGCCCGGCGGCAGGAGGTCCACGATCTGCGTGAGCTGTTCGTCCAGCGACAGGGACTGGCGCTGCAATATGGTCGAAATGCCGTGGAGACAGGTCAGCTCTTTGACCCTTTCCCTGAGGGCCCACTGCGCCGCGTGGTGCGCAATGGCCACTCCGAGCGTTTCCGCCACGGCTTCGTACACCTGAATGTCCTCTTTCGTGAAGAAGTCCCTTCGCCGGCTGGCGAGTGTGATCGCGCCCGATGCATTCTCGTCGACTGGGACCGGGAGGAGCGCCAGAGACTGGAAAGCTCCCCCGATGACAACCGTCCGGAAATCGGCGCTCCTGTCCCCCTCGTCGCGCATGAGAATGGGACGGGCCGTATCGCCGGTCCAGAAGCTCCCGCTTCGGGTGTGAAAGGGGGCCGGGGCAAGCGATTGCCCCTTGAGCACCGACTGCAGGATGGGCTCCGGGATCAGTTCGTTCTCATCGCCGGGAGTAGGGCTGTCCGCGTTGATGGGTAGCGGCTCCCATGCGTCTAGCGCCATTTCCCCGTCTTCCGGGCGTTGCGCGCAGACGCGGCTCAGCCGCCCGCCCTCCTGAATGCGAATCTCAACGCTGTCGCATCCGGAGAATTCGGCGAGGGCCGAGCAGGCCTGACGCATGAAGTCGTCCCTGCGCGAGGCGCGGCTCGAATAGGACAGCAGATGGTGGAGCAGCTCCCTGAAGCGGTGCGGCAAACGTCCGCCCCGGGGCCGTCCGCCCGCCCGTATGGCCTTCTTCTCGTTCATTCCCGTTCAGACACTCCCGCCATTTACCCCAACCGACGGCGCATCGAGGTACATCATTCCTGTGATTACCATCATAACAGCAGAAACGAGGGTCGGTCTCTTCTTTCGACCGGCCGGACCGGCAGTCCCCCGATCAGACCAGGCCTTGATCCACCATGGCGTTGGCCACTTTGACGAAACCGGCTATATTGGCGCCCAGGACGTAGTTGCCGGGCTGACCGTATTCCTCGGCCGTATTGACGCAGGCTTCGTGGATGGACTGCATGATCATGTGGAGCCTGTTGTCGACTTCTTCCCTCGTCCAATTCAGGCGCATCGCGTTCTGGGACATCTCGAGGCCCGAGGTGGCGACCCCGCCCGCGTTGGCCGCCTTGCCGGGCCCATACAGGACTTTGTGCTCGAGGAAAAGTTCGACGGCTTCGGGGGTGGACGGCATATTCGCACCTTCGGAGACACAGAAACAGCCGTTCTTGACGAGTGCGGCCGCGTCGTCTCCGCCGATCTCGTTTTCCGTCGCACAGGGCAGGGCGATATCGCACTTGACGAACCAGGGGCGCCGACCCTCGAAATACTCGCATCCGAACTCTTCGGCATACTCTTTGATCCGGCCCCGCCTGACGTTCTTGAGCTGCATCAGGAATTCCCACTTGGGGCCCCTGACACCCTCCTTGTCGACAACGGTGCCGCTCGAATCGGAGAGCGTCACGACTTTTCCCCCGAGTTGATTGACTTTCTCCACCGCATATTGTGCCACGTTTCCCGAGCCCGACACCGCCACGGTGTGTCCGCTGAAACCCTGGTTCCGGGTTTTCAGCATCTCCTCGGCGAAGTACACGCACCCGTAGCCCGTTGCTTCCGGGCGTATGAGGGATCCGCCCCAGTTCAGGCCCTTGCCCGTGAGGACCCCCTCGAAGGCGTGCGTCAGCTTCTTGTACTGGCCAAATAGATAGCCGATCTCCCGGCCGCCGACGCCGATATCACCGGCGGGCACGTCGATGTGCGCACCGATGAACCGGTGAAGTTCGTTCATGAAACTCTGGCAGAAGCGCATGACCTCGCTGTCGGACTTGCCCTTGGGGTCGAAATCGCTGCCGCCTTTTCCTCCTCCCATGGGGAGCGTGGTGAGGCTGTTTTTCAGAATCTGCTCGAAGCCCAGGAATTTGAGAATTCCAAGGGTGACGCTCGGGTGAAATCTCAGGCCTCCCTTATAGGGGCCGATCGCGTTGTTGAACTCGACGCGGTAACCCCGGTTGACGTGTACCTGGCCTGCGTCGTCCTGCCAGGGTACCCGGAACATGTAGACCCTGTCGGGTTCAACCATCCGTTCGAGGATCTTCGCATCGACGTACTCCGGGTGATGCTCGAGACAGGGAACAAGAGAATCCACGACCTCCTGTACGGCCTGAAGAAACTCCGGCTGAGCCGGGTTTTTCGCATCCACATGTTCCAGAAACCGTGCAATGTAACCCTTTACGTCCATGACCGCCTCCTCTGTTAGGGCCCCTCTGGGTTTAGTGTTACGAATCGGCATGTGGACAGAAATTACCCGTCTATATGGGGAAAAATATACCACCTGCTCAGAAAAAAAGCACGTTTTGCGGTCGGGCGGTGCATGGAACGTTCGGGACCTGTGGAAATCTGTCATGCAGAATAGTGCGGAAGGTCGCTCGGTCGGTGCTCGGCACCGGGACAAAACCACGTGCCTGTGAATACGAAAGCCGGGACGGAGGCGGACCCGGAGCCGGATCGAGGGTTGGAACAAACCTTGAAAAGCCGCGCCCCGGCTTGAGGGAGGGGGAGTCCCCGGGGGCGGCTACCGGGTCGGCACGGCCGCGGCCTTGCCCTTCTTTTGCACTAGGAAGGCGAGGGCCTGTTCCTTGTCGCCGTCCATGAGCACCTGGACTTCACAGCCGTCTGTTGCCTGCGCGACGTCGATGACCCTCAGGACATTCTGGAGACTGGAATACTCTGGGAGGAGTTCGGTCAGAATATTCGGGGCGTTGAGGAAAAACTCCTCGCGGAAGAGGTTCCCGTCTTCGTCCGGATAGAGAGCGAGGTACCGGATCTTTGCCTCTACCAGGTCCTGGAAAAAGTGGGTACCGAACGAGAGATCGGGAACGTAGTTGCCCTTCTTGCGGGCAATCTCTACGAGCATCAGCGTGTTGTTTATCCCCGAGTAAGTGACGCCCACGCCAAGGGTGATGTCGCCTCGGCTCCCCCATCGCCCGGGGCCCATTAAGATGAAGGAGCGCCTGGGTAATATGGCGTTGAGGCGGCTTACGGCGTCGGCCACCGCGGCCATCTCCGACGAGGAGGGGAGCGTCATGTAAGCTTCGGGATTCACGTAGACGACGTAGCGGACGCCCGTCACCACGCCGGTGGTCACGTACTTGTTGGCCGAGAAGAGCTTGTGCTTCTGGGGTATCCAGTGGGGTATGGTGACCTGCATCTCTTCTCCGATCCGGCTCTGGGGACGGCACTGGAGAAGGTAGAGATTCTGTCCGTCGTGGGCGAATTCCACGTCGACGGGCGTCCCGATTGTTTCCTGGAGGATTCTCAGGATCTCCCGCATCTCCTTGACAAAATCGGTGTTCTCGATGAGCCCGTAGAAGTTGGGGACGAGCTCGTCCTTCGCCGGGTCAGCCATGCCGAACAGCGGTTTTCTGAAGGTGCCGTCCTTGTGGATGGAGAAGATCCGCTCCAGGATGGGGAATTCCTCGCCGACTTCCTTGAGCACGTCCTCGATGGGGGGCGACTCGAAGCGGCCCGTTTCCAGGTTCAGCACGTCCATGTATTTCTGGGCGTAATGGAGCACCTGTTCAGGGGTCACGTTCACTCTCAAGTCAGGCTTCGCGGGGCAGACGAGAACGGGGAAATCGTCCCCGATACGGTCCACCGCCCGGGTTCCCAGGCCGGCGACGATGCGCAGAACGCCGTCCTCTCTCTTGATGCGAGGGGACCACCTGAATTCGTTATTGCTGAATGCCACGCCGGCAAACGCCGGAAAGAAGTACTTGCCCACCCTTTTGCCGACTACACGCTGGATGATGACGCCCATTTCCTCCATGAAATCGAGAAGGCCGCGCTCGGCGCGATACTGGATAGGATCGGGACCGAAGATGGACGCGTAGACTTCGGAAACGGCGTCCTTCAAGGCCTCGAGGCGCTCTTCCTTCGTGCCGGTGTTGGCCAGGAAAAGACTTCTGTATTTGCCGGAAAATGCGGCGCCCTCGCTATCCTCCAGCAGGCTCGACGACCGGACGATGAGGGGGCCTTCTCCAAGATCGTCCAGCGCGATCTTGAACTGCTGAACCATCTCCTGGGAAAAAAAGGAGTGTTTGAAAACCTGCTCAAGGTACGGATAGTTGTGCCGCACTTCGTCGATGCTGGAAAACTTGAAGCTCTGGAGATCTTCCAGGGCGTTGTAGTGGACGAAGTCGAAGAGGCCGTCCGAGGTCAGGTACCAGGTATCCGGGATCATCAGCTTCTCGAGGAGCGGGTTGTCCTTGCCGATTTTCCATAGAATCTGGGTCGCCAGAATGAGGCCCGACGCCTTGCCGCCCAGACGGCCGTTGCCCTGCGCAGGACCGGCGACGCGGGTCAGGATGCGCCCGTAGTCGTGAATGGTGATGTAGTGTTTAGCCACCTTTATGAAGTGAAGGTTGTCCGACAGGAAACGCCTCGCCAGGGCCACCCGCACGTTGAGGTCGTCCGAAGGAGAGAGGGCCGACTCGCCCTCGCGGGTGCCGCGGCAGAACCGACTCACGATCTCGCCGATTTCCGTAAGGGAGGTATCTCTCTTTTCGATCGCCAGGGCGAAGAACCCCATCTTGTCCTGGCGGATCCACTGCTTGACCAGGACAACCAGTTCTTCGTCCTTCAACGTAATGGAAGCCACCCGGAGAATCTGGTCGAATATCTTCTCGAGCGATGTGATATCGCGTTTGGGGATAGGCTGGTTGGATCCGCGGGAATCCCTCTCTCTCTCGGCGTAGATGGAGGGGTCGAACTGCTGGATGAGTTCCTGTACCCCTGGAACACCCAGCTTCGTGAGGTGGTTCATGAGCCTGCGCAGGATCCGTTTGTGGAGGCTCCCGTCGGTTTCCTTTACGAGATCCAGGATGAAATGCCATTCGGGCTTTTTTTCGGCCGGAGGTTCTTCAGGCTTGGCCGGTTCGGGAGGACGCTGGCTGACCGAGCCGTTCTGGCTCGTTTCCATGTACTGGCCGAGCTTCTGGGCAACGATTTCAACGAGCTTCTTCTCGTCCAGCAGGAAAGGGTTTTCACCGTACAGGGATTGATTCTCCAGATAGACCACGTCGATCTCGCCCACGAGCTTCCCGTGTGCGACGATGTGCGCCTTCAGCGACCAAGGGGTTTTCTCGAAGCCTTCGGACTGGTAAACGTTGTCTCCGACCGTGATTCTGGCGCGGCAGATCTCGGGGTGTTGCCAGCCGTCCGGAAGGCGCTGTACAACGCCTTCGAAGATCTCCTCAGCGCTGAGGTCATTCCTCAGGAGCACCTCGGCGATGCCGAAGAGACACTTGAGCTCTTTTGCCGTTTCGCGCGCCTTGCCGACCACTGATTCTTTCTCTCCGCGTCCGTTCCTTCTTCCCCGGCGGCCGAGTTTCTGCATACGTCGTCTCCACTCTTAAGTATAGATGGAATAGCCGGGCTAATCCAGACTGCGCCCTTTGCGGGCGAAGAGACAGGGACATTGTCCAGGCGGGGGCCGTCGTGCCGCGGGAATCCATGAACCACGGCCGGGTGTGGTTCTCGATGTCGATGGCACGTGCTAACATTAAGGTATTGAAGCAAGCTTTTTCCACGACTCCTCAGCCGTTTGCGCAAGATGGAGTGCCGGAGGCAGCATGAGGGATCACCTGCTCGACGCCCTTCTCGGAGCGCCAAGAAACCTCGAAGTCCCCCTGGATTCGCTCATGCCGTGGAGGGTCAGCAACCTTCTGCTTGTGTCGAGTCTCTACGATTGCTACACCTTCATTGAAGACGGGCGGCTCTCGGAGATGCTCTTTTCCGAGTACCTGGAACTGAACCTGAGGTTCACGCCTTCCATCCAGCGGGTCTCCACGGCGCAGGAGGCCCTCGAGAAACTGCACAACGAGCATTTCGACCTCTTCATCTCCATGCCGAGAGTGGGAGATATGAACCTCATGGAATTCGGCCGGGCGGCGCATGCCGTGGATCCGAACATCCGCATCGTCCCTCTGGCGTGCACGGCCCGGGAACTGGATATGCTTCAGTCGAGAGGCGAACTCCCCGGGATTGACAAGCCCTTCGTCTGGCTGGGCGACGTCAGGCTCTTTCTCGCGATCATCAAGCACGTTGAGGACCAGATGAACGCATGGCACGACGTGAGGACCACGGGGGTGAAGTGCATTCTCCTGATCGAAGACTCGGTCCAGTACTATTCGACCTTTCTGCCCATGCTCTACACGGAAATCGTCAAGCAGACCCAGAGCCTGATGACGGAGGGTGTCAACCGCATGCAGAAGATGATGCGCATGCGGGCCAGGCCGAAAATCCTGCTGGCGACGTCTTACGAAGAAGCCCTGGAACTTTTCGAGCGTTACAGGGACAACCTCCTGGGCGTAGTGCTGGATGCTGCCTTTCCCAGGGGCGGCGAACTCGCTCCCTCGGCGGGCATGGATTTCGCCAGGATGGCGCGGGAGGCGACCCCCAACCTTCCCATCCTGATGCAGTCGGGAAGCGATAACCCGAACGCGGGATCGCTTCCGCCGGGCGTCGAGTTCCTCGACAAGAACTCGCCCAGCCTTCTGGGAGATCTTCGCGGTTTCATGCAGAAACACCTGGGGTTCGGCGATTTCGTATTCAGGCGGCCCGACGGCGCGGTCGTGACCCGAGCGCCGGACTTGCGAAGCCTCGAGTGGGCTATGCAGGTCATACCGGAGGACTGCCTCCTCTTCCACGCCAGCCGCAACGACTTCTCCACGTGGCTTCTGGCGCGGACGGAATTCGACCTGGCCAACGCGCTCCGTCCAAGGCGCGTGGAAGAGTTTAAGAGCGCCGAGGACATCCGCAGGCTCCTCCTGGGCGCTCTCAAGGCTCACAGAGAGCGTGCCAGGGCGGGCGTTGTCGCGGAATTCTCGAGCGGGACGTTCGAAGGCGGAAAGGGTTTCGTCCGGATAGGTTCCGGCTCGCTGGGAGGCAAGGGAAGGGGACTGGCTTTCGTAAATTCCCTGCTCAACGATTACAGGCTGGAGGACAGGTTCCCGGGCGTCAGGATTTTCGTGCCGCCGACGGCCGTCCTGGCCACCGGCATCTTCGACCAGTTCATGGAATCCTCCGGGCTTCTGCCCATGGCGCTGGAAGAGCAAGACGACGACAGGATTACCAGGGCCTTCCTCGCTGCCGAACTGCCGGAGGAGGTGGTCGAAAATCTGTGGGCGTTCCTGGACTGGGTTCGCTATCCGCTCGCAGTGAGGTCTTCGAGCCTGCTCGAAGACGCCTCCTACCAGCCTTTCGCCGGAATCTACCAGACGTTCATGATTCCGAACCGGCACGAGGATCCCGAGGTCCGGCTCGAGGAGTTGTGCAATGCCGTCAAGATGGTCTACGCCTCGACATTCCATTCCGACCCCAAGGCGTACCTCGAGGCGACACCCAACCGCCTGGAGGACGAGAAGATGGCGGTGGTCATCCAGCAACTGGTGGGGCGGGAACACGACGAATACCTCTATCCTGATTTCGCCGGGGTGGCCAGGTCTCTCAACTTTTATCCAATGCCGGCAATGCGACCGGAGGACGGCGTGGCCTCAGTGGCCCTCGGCTTCGGGAAGACGGTGGTGGAAGGGGGCCGCTGCGTCCGCTTCTCCCCGGCCCATCCGCGCAAACCTCTGCAGTCCTTTACCCCGCAGGATTATCTGGAAAATTCCCAGAGAGAGTTCCTGGCCATGGACCTGCGACGGAACGGTCCCAGGGGAGAGGCCGCCTGGCGGTACCCGGCCGGTCCTGTCCCCCTGGACATCGAAACCGCCGAAAAGCATGGGACGCTGGCGGCGGTGGGTTCCGTCTACTCGCCCGACAACGACGCCGTCTACGACGGGCTCTCACGTCCGGGCATAAGACTCGTCACCATGGCGGGCATCCTCAAGGGGAGCCTCTGTCCGCTGGCGGACATCCTCGCCTTCCTGCTGAAGGTCGGCGCCGCGGGCGCGTCGTGTCCCGTGGAGATCGAATTCGCGGCAACTCTGGCGGACTCGACGGAGAAGCCCCACGATTTCGGATTTCTGCAGATCCGTCCGCTGGCTTTCGGAACCGACGTGCAGGACATTCAGATCGAGCACGTCGCCCCGCAAGAAGCGATCTGCGTCGCCCACAAGGTGCTTGGAAATGGCGTCGTGCCGAACGTGCGCGACATCGTATATGTGAGGAGGGACACCTTCGACAGAAGCCGGACGTCGCTCACGGCGTGGGAGGTGAGCGAGGCGAACGCGGTTCTGAAGAGAGAGAAGCGTCCCTACCTCCTCGTCGGTCCCGGTCGTTGGGGAAGCTCGGATCCAAGGCTGGGGATTCCGGTGAAATGGGCCCAGATCTCCGGCGTGCGGTGCATCGTGGAAACCGGACTCAAGGACATACACGTAGACCCCTCGCAGGGCTCGCACTTTTTTCAGAACATCGTCTCGTTCGGGATCGGGTACCTGACCGTGGCGCCCAACAACGCCGACGACCTTCTGGATTACGACTGGCTGGACGGGCGGCCGGCGGCGGGAGAGACCGCACACGTCAGGCATATCGTCCTCGACGAGCCGCTCGACATCGCGCTCAACGGCAGGCGCAACTACGGGATCGTTATGAAGCCCGGGCACGCGATCGGTGTCAAGAAATGAAAAGAAGGGGCGAACCCCGGTCCGCCCCTTCTTGAAAGCCGCCGAAAAGGCCAGAGCCTGGAATCAGACCCAGCCGCGCAGGTGGCAGGCCTCGGCCACTCGTGAAATCGCGATCATGTAGGCAGCGTCGCGCATGTAGATCTTGCGCTTGTGGGAAAGTTCGCACACGGCGCTGAAGGCGCTGGTCATCTTCTGATCCAGCTTCTGAAGAACCTCCTCCTTTTCCCAGTAATAGTTCGTGTTGCACTGAACCTGTTCGAAGTAGCTGCACGTCACGCCGCCCGCATTGCACAGGAAATCCGGAATGAGAAAGATGCCCTTCTCCTGGATGACCTTATCGGCTTCCGGCGTGGTCGGCCCGTTGGCGCCTTCGGCCATGATCTTCACGGAGGGCTTGATTCTGGCAACGTTATCGCCGTTGACCATGTTGTCGAGGGCCGCGGGCACGAGGACGGTCACCTCCTGCTCAATCCAGGCGTCGCCGTCCAGCTTCTCCCAACCCAGCTCCTTGGCCTTGCCGGGATCCACCGTACCGAACTTGTCCAGGGTCGATTCGAGCTTCTCGAAGCTGATCCCGTCCATGCAGCGGTAGGTATAGGACTTCCTGTCGTTCTGATCCCAGCACGCAACAGCGATAACCTTGCCGCCGTAGCGGGTGAAGAGATCGATGGTGTACTGAGCGACGTTGCCCGCGCCCTGGATGGCCAGGGTCGCGCCCTTGATGTCGATGCCGAGGTGCTTCATGGCCTCGCGGATTGTGTAGACCACCCCGTAGCCGGTTGCCTCGGTGCGGCCGAGTGAGCCGCCCATGCCCACGGGCTTGCCGGTAATGAAGCCAGGGAGCTTCTCGCCGCGGACCTTCTCGAGTTCATCCATCATCCACAGCATGTGCTGCCCATTGGTCATGACGTCGGGAGCCGGCACATCCTGAAGAGGCCCCACGTTGCGGGCCACCTGGCGCACCCAGCCGCGGCATATGGCCTCCTGCTCGCGATCGGAGAGGTTGTGCGGGTCGCAGATGACCCCGCCCTTGCCGCCGCCCAGGGGAATGTCCACAACGGCGCACTTCCAGGTCATCCACGTGGCGAGGGCCTTAACGGTGTCTACCGTTTCCTGGGGATGGAAGCGGATTCCACCCTTGCACGGACCGCGGGCATCGCTGTGTTGGACGCGGAACCCCTTGAAAACCTTGTAGGTTCCGTCGTCCATGCGAACCGGGATGTTGAAGTG
>Ga0307440_1001411_pt1 | contig 11680 bp, 7 predicted proteins | sample SalMarWE160410MG_FD_202150 | JGI IMG/M metagenome (GOLD analysis project Ga0307440, IMG submission 202150) | Salt marsh sediment microbial communities from the Plum Island Ecosystem LTER, Massachusetts, United States - WE1604-10 | ecosystem: Environmental > Aquatic > Marine > Intertidal zone >... | reverse complement strand
ACAAAGAATCGACCAGGGGCCACTTTTCGATTAGCATGTAACCCGCCGTTCCCATGATGAGGGTCAGCAGGACAAGGGCAACGGAGATGGCGACACGCTTCGTGCTGTTCATGGGCATCCACTCTTTAGGAGGCAATGGTTTCTTAGGCTTATGGCCGATATGGGCCCAAAAATCAAGCTGCAGCAATTTTCGGCAACAATTGCGGAATTTTCGGTGAACGGTCTTTTATTCCTGCCCCGGGGCACCTCAGCGGATTTCTCACCGAGAATTGCTGTTAGGCGTGCTTCTTCCTTGACCAGATCTTTTTGATTTGATAGCAAATATTATAGATATGGGGGGTCCAACCCTCAGGCCAGGGATGGGGATCAGAGTCAATGGAGATGGATGAACTGAAATACGATCGGCTTCGGGAGGAGATGGTGCGTCGCCAGATCGAGGCCCGAGGGGTTCGAGACCCTGCCACGCTTTCGGCCATGAGAAAGGTGCCGCGGCATCTGTTTGTCAGTGAGGCCCTGAGGGATCAGGCATATGGGGATCATCCCCTGCCCATCGGCGAGCAGCAAACCATCTCCCAGCCCTTCATCGTGGCGGAAATGACCCAGGCCCTGGCGCTCACCAGGGAGGATCGGGTGCTGGAGATCGGGACCGGCTCAGGATATCAGGCGGCCGTGCTGGCCCAGATCGTCTATAAGGTTTACACCATCGAGCGCATCCATGCCCTTTACATCCATGCCCGCCGCCTCTTCGACCAGTTGCGGTATCACAATATCGTCACCCGGTACTCCGACGGGACGACCGGTTGGAAGCAGGAGGCTCCCTTCAGCGCCATCATCGTGACCGCAGGTGCCCCAAGGATACCCGAAGCCCTGGTGGCACAGTTGGCCCCGGGCGGTCGCATGGTGGTACCCGTGGGCGACCAGCACACCCAGGAGCTCGTCAACGTCACCCGGGACCCGGAGGGAGAGATCCATCAGAAGAACCTGGGCGGTTGCCGATTCGTCAAGCTGGTGGGGGAGCAGGGCTGGCGGTAGGCGCCCCTTGAACCTCAGCCGCATTTTGACATGGATTGGAACCGCCATGGGGTTTCTTATCGGGGCGGTGGCGTTAAGGCGGGCCCGGCCCCCAGGGAGGTTCACCTCTTTCAAGCGCTTTCCAGGGAATACCGGGCTGTCGGACCCTTAGAAACCGACAGGTAAATAGGCCATCCCCACGAACTTCATAACATCCTTTTCTTGGAAACAATCAGGGCCATGGTGTCCTGCTTTGAAGCGTCTATACTACAATGTACCGCCATGGCCTCCTGGCGTCCCAAAGCCGCCACCGCCGGGGGTGAGGATCCGGATTCGATCGCCAGGGCCTGCCAGAATTTCATTTTTTGCGCCCAAATGGATCGTCCGGCCGTCCCTGAGAATAAAGAGATTGAGGCCGCACTGTCCGGGCGTTCCCCCCTCTATGCCATAGGGGGCGATGACCCGGCGTTCGGACAGGATCGCCACGTTCAGGGGCATCAAAAATTCAATGTCACGAATCAGTCCGTCCCCGCCCATATATCGCCCCTTTCCGCCGGAGCCCCGTCGGATGGAAAACTCTCGCAGGAGCACCTGATACCGTCGCTCCAGTATTTCCGGATCCGTGATCCGGGTATTGGTCATGTGGGTGTGCACCCCGCTCTGACCGTGCCAGCCAGGCCCCGCACCGGCCCCGCCGCCGATGGTCTCGTAGTATCCGAAACGCTCGTTGCCGAAGGTGAGGTTATTCATGCATCCCTGGGAGGCGGCAACGACACCGAACGCTTTCAGCACCACGTCCACGATCCGCTGGCTCGTCAGGACATTGCCGCCCACCACCGCGGCACCCTCGGATGGATCCAGGAGGGAGCCTTTCGGGATCAGGACCGTCACCGGGATCATGCACCCGTGGTTCAAGGGCAGATCCTTTTGAATGAGACACCTCAGGCAGTAAAGGATGGCGGATTTCGTCACGGCTCTGGGAGCGTTGAGATTGCCCCAGATCTGGGGGCCCGTGCCTGAAAAATCGAACACCGCATCCCCTGTCTCCCGGTCGATGGTCAAGGCCAGGCAGATGGGGCTGCCGTCATCCAGGTGGTCCGTGGCGGTCACCGTATCCATGGTGGCCATTCCCTTGCTGAGGGACAGCTGACGCATGCGGGCCCGGATGGCCGCTTCGGCGGCATCCTGGACATGCTTCATGTAGGCCTGCACGGTGTCCCGGCCGAAATGATCGACCATTTCGAGCACCAACTCGATGCCCTTGTGGTTGGCGGCGATCTGTGCCTTGAGATCCGAGAGGTTGTCCGAGAGGGCGCGGGTGCCGCTGATCGCCGGTCTTCCGGGCATCCGGGGCCGCTTCCCCGGTGACAGCAGCAGCTCCCGGATGCCCTCCTCCTGGAGACGGCCCTTTTCAACCAGCTTGAAGGACAGGATACAGGCGCCTTCCTCCTCGATATACTTGGAACCGGGTGGCATGGACCCGGGTGAGATTCCCCCGATATCGGCATGATGGCCCCGGCTTGCCACCCAGAAAATGATTTCGTCGTGGCGGAAAACCGGCGTGATCACCGTCATGTCGGGCAGATGACTGCCGCCTGCCGCCGGGTGGTTGGACAGCAGCACATCCCCCGGTTTGAGATCGTCTCTCCGGCGGCGGATCTGTTCCTTCACCGCCTCGCTCATGGAGCCCAGATGAACGGGCAGATGCGGGGCGTTGGCCACCAGTTCCCCCGCGGGATCGAAAAGAGCGCAGGAAAAGTCGAGTCTCTCCTTGATGTTGGTGGAAATGGCGGTCTTCTGCAGCATACGGCCCATCTGTTCAGCGATGGACATGAAAAGATTGCAGAATATTGAAAGTTGAACCGGATCGACCCCCGTCGCCGCGTCGGGAGGGGGCCCGCTGGAAACGGTGATCTCCACATCCCCGAAGTCGGTTATTTCGGCCCGGCACCCCGGCTCCACCAGAATGGTGGCGGTCTGGTGAATCAGCATGGCCGGACCTTCAATGACATGTCCGGCCAGAAGCCGGTCCATATGGAAAACGGCGGTTTCGCGCCATCCGGCTTCGAAATAGCAGGAAACCTCCGCCATGGGCTGCGGCGCCTCGGTGGCCCTCGGGATGCGAATCTTTCGATGCCCCCCGCTCTTTCCCGTAGCCCGGACACGGATATCATCGATCAGGATCTGCCGGTCGGTGAAATCGAACCCGTATGCGCGGCGGTAAATGCGATGAAAGGCGGCCGCATCATCCCCATCCTCGGGGCGCTCCACCATGATAGCCGTATCCGTTCCCCGGAATCTCAGGTTCAGAAATTCGCGGACCCGGATCGTTTCGGGGGCGAGCCCCTGATCGGTCAGCGCCGTGATCGCCTGCGCCTTCAGCGCTTCGAGCCGATCGGCTACCAGCGCGTCTGTCTCCGGCCCGTAACCGCAGGCGCAGGGCTCCTGGCGCTCCGCCACCACATCGGCCAAGCCCATGCCGTAGGCGGAAAGAATGCCGGAAAACCGGTGAATAAAGATCCGTGAAATCCCCAGACTGCGGGCCACGGCGCAGGCATGCTGGGGCCCGGCGCCGCCGAAGGTCGCAAGGGCATGCGCCTTTATATCGTACCCGACCATGACCGACACTTCCCGAATGGATCGCACCATCACCTCATTGGCAACACGGATAAATCCCAGGGCGACCTCCTCCACGGTGAGTGGGGGGACGGCCTTTTCGGCATATTGGGCATTGATGCGGTGGGCCATCTTCTCCATGGCGGCCTGGGCGGCGTCCATGTCCAGGGGCTGACGCCCGTCATCACCGAAGATGTGGGGGAAGTAGGCCGGCTGGATCCGCCCCAGCACCAGGTTGGCGTCCGTGATGGTCAAATGGCCGTTCTTCCGGTAGCACACCGGCCCCGGATGCGCGCCCGCCGAATCGGGGCCCACCTGGAACATGGCGTTTTCGAAAAAGAGGCGGCTGCCGCCGCCGGCGGCGACCGTCTTGATCTGAAGCTGCGGGGCCTGAATGCGTACCCCGGCGGTCTGGGTTTCAAAAATCAGCTCGTACTCCCCGGCATATCGGGAAACATCCGTGGAGGTGCCCCCCATGTCAAATCCGATCACGGGCTGGCCGGTCTCCTGCTGATAGCTGGTCACGGCATAGCCCACGACCCCGCCCGCCGGACCCGACAGGATCGCCCGGCTTCCGGTCAATCCTTCCGCTGGTGTGAGTCCCCCGTCTGAGCGCATGAAGAGCAGGTTCGTGTGGCGGAGCGAGTCGGAAAACCCCTGCCGGAAACTCTCCAGATACCGGGTGATATGCGGGTTCAGATAGGCATCCACCATGGTGGTGTCGCCCCGGGGCACCAGCTTGACCTTCGGCATGACGGCCGAGGAAAGAGAGATCTGGGTAAAGCCTATTTCGCCGGCCAGCCGGCCGATGGCCTGCTCATGGCCGGGCCAGGCGTAGGCATGCATCAGCGCCACGGCGAGGCTTCGGATACCCGCATCATGGACCCGCTGAAGCGCCGGCCGCAGGGCCTCCAGGTCCAACGGTCTTATCACCAGCAGCTGCTCTCCGGTGATGCCCGTCAGCCGCCGGCCTTCACCCGGCTCGTCCCCCGATTTGAGAATCCGCAGCCGTTCATCGGCCTCGATCACCGCCTCATAGAGCAGATCCGGCTTTTTGATTTCCAGATCAAAGATACGGGGCCGGCTCTGATTGCCGATCTGCAGAATATCGCGGAAACCGCGGGTGACCACCAGCGCGCTTCGCGCCCCTTTTCGTTCCAGCAGCGCATTGGTGGCTACGGTGGTCCCCATTCGGATCCACTCGATCCGGGAAGCGCTGAGGTTCTCCTCTGGAAGGGCATGGCCGCTGACCGCTTCCATGATCCTTCGGATGCCCTCCCGGGGCGCATCCGGATAGTTTCGGTGATCTTCCGAGAGGAGTTTCATTACCCGGTATCCGGGATCTCCCGGAACTTCCGCGTAAATGTCGGTAAAGGTTCCCCCCCGGTCAATTGAAAAACGAAATTTTGTCGGATCGCTCATGTCCTGGCCACTGCTCCGATCATCCTTTTATTATTGTTGACGAGCCGGCGGCCCTCCCTTTAGCCGGCAAAGGATTTAATAAAACAATTCAGCGCTTATCGAAGCCGGCAAACTTTGAATGACGACGCAGGAAACGTTTATGTACGCGCAAGCGGCTTATGCACAGTAATTCCCGGTGGGCGGCAGTGGGATCTTGCACGGCGCAGGTGAGTTGGCGCGCGGCTCATCCGCATTTGGAAAATCCGCAGGAATGGCAGATGAGGCATCCCTCCTCGTGGCTCAGCGTGCCGCCGCACTCGGCGCACACGCCGCCCATGGCAGGAGGATCCGCCTCCAGGGGGGCGTCGGTGACGACTTTCAGCACCTGCGAGATGGCATCCGGACAGGAGAGCACCATCTTGCCGTTTTCCCAGGAGGGCGAGGGGCAGCGGATGCCGATCAGCTGCTTGATGATGGCTTCGGGCTTGACGCCCGATCGCAGGGCCAGAGAGATCAGCCGTCCGGCCGCCTCGATCTGGGAAGAGGCGCAGCCGCCGGTCTTTCCCATCTGGGCAAATACCTCGCAGACGCCGTCCTCGTCGGCGTTGATGGTGACATAGAGCTTGCCGCACCCGGTGCGGATCCGTTCCGTCACGCCGCGGGTCTGCCGGGGCCGGGGCCGGGGCAGAATTCTGCCGGGTTCCCTTTCCTCTTTGCCGATCACCAGCACCTGGTGGTCCCGGCTGCCGTACCGGTAGATGGTCACCCCCTTGCATCCGCTTTCGAAGGCCTTGAGGTAGGCACTCTTCACCTCTTCCATGGTGGCCTGGGCCGGAAAATTGACCGTTTTGGACACGGCATTTTCCGTGTGGCGTTGAAAGGCGGCCTGGATGTCGATGTGCCACTGGGCCGGGATGTCATGGGAGGTGCGAAAGAGGCGCCGGACATCCTCGGGAATCGAGTCCATTCCCGCCAGGGATCCCGTTTCAGATATTTCTTCTGCAAGGTCCTTGGAGTAAAACCCCCGGGACTTGGCCATATCGATGAATTGCTGGTTTATTTCGTAGAGAACCTTCCCCCCCAGGACATGCCGGGCATGGGCCACGGCAAAGAGCGGCTCGATGCCGCTGGAGGCACCGGCGATGATGCTGATGGTACCCGTGGGCGCGATGGTGGTGGTGGTGGCGTTTCGCATGTGGGGGGTTTCCGGGGTGTCGAAGACGCTGCCCCGGTAGGCGGGGAAGTTGCCCCGGCACCGGGCCAGCTCGGCCGATGCGGCCCTGGCTTCCCGGGTGATAAAGGCCATGACGGTTTCTGCCTGGGCCAGGGCCTGGGGCGAGTCGTAGGGAATGGCCAGCGCGACGAGCATATCGGCGAATCCCATGACGCCGAGACCAATTTTCCGGGTCCGTTTGCTCATCTCCTCGATGGGTTTCAAAGGATAGCGATTTACCTCGATCACGTTGTCCAGAAAGTGCACGGCTGTATGCACGGTCTGGCGCAGGCGATCGAAGTCGAGGGCGCCTTCTCTCACCATTTTCCCCAGGTTGATGGATCCGAGGGTACAGGACTCGCAGGGCAGAAGGGGCTGTTCTCCACAGGGGTTGGTGGCCTCGATGACCCCCAGTCCGGGGGTGGGGTTGTGCCGGTTGATCTGATCAATGAAGATCACGCCGGGCTCGCCCGTTTTCCATGCAGAGGTTACGATTGTATCGAATACCTTCCGGGCGGGGAGGCAACTGACGGTTTGCCCGGTTCGGGGATTGACGAGCTCATACTCGGCATCCCTGGCGTAGGCGTCCATAAAGGCATCGGTGAGGGCGACGGATATATTGAAATTGTTCCACCGCCCGGCATGGTTCTTGGCGGTAATGAAAGCGTCGATATCCGGATGGTCCACGCGTAAAACGCCCATGTTGGCGCCTCTTCGGGTGCCGCCCTGCTTGACGGTTTCCGTGGCGATATCGAAAACGGAGATAAACGAGAGCGGTCCGCTGGAAACGCCGGCCGTGGACAGTACGACATCGTTTGCCGGCCGGATCCGTGAAAAGGAAAACCCCGTCCCCCCGCCGCTCTTGTGGATCATGGCCGTGTGCTTCAGGGACTCGAAGATGCTCTCCATGCTGTCCTCGATGGGCAGGACAAAACAGGCTGCCAACTGTCCCAGGCGCCTTCCGGCGTTCATCAGGGTGGGGGAGTTGGGCAGGAACCACAGGGATTCCATGATGTTGAGAAACGCCTTTCGGGTGCTGTCGATGTCCGCCTCAGGGTCAAAGCGTGCATCGGCAGACGCGATGTGCCGGGCCACCCGCTCGAAGAGTGCCTCGGGCGTTTCCATTGGACTGCCGTCCGGGTTCTTCTTCAGGTACCTCTTTTCGAGAACAATGGTCGCGTTGGGGGTAAGGGATAGGCTCATTGCAGCAAAAATCCGATAAATGCGCTCGCTGCGGGCGACAGGGTCCGATGCCGGGCGCGGGTCAGATAAAATCTTCTTTTAAAAATGGTACCGTGAATCCCGACGGTTTTCAAGCGGCCGGTTTCCAGGTCCTCCTCCACGGCCAACCGGGAGAGGATCGACACCCCCAGCTTGTTCTTGATGGCCTGACGGATCGCCTCCGTGCTTCCCATCTGACAGATGATGTTGAGGTCCTCCACCCGCTGGCCCTTCTTTGCCAGAACCATCTGAATGCTCTTGAGGGTTCCTGAGCCCGGTTCGCGGGAAATGAAGGGCTCCTTTTGAAGCATGCGCCATGTCACCTGCCCCCTTCTCCCCCACCGGTGATCGGCCGGGATGACCAGCTGAAGTTCATCCTGCAGCATCGGCTCCTGGTGGATCCGCGAATCCTCCGACTGGGCGCCCACGACGCCTAATTCCAGTTTGCCCGAAACCGTGTCGGCGATGATGCTGTCGGTGTCCCCTGTTTCGAGGCGGATCCGGACATCGGGATAGCGCCTGCAGAAGTCGCCGATGCTCCTGGGAAGCACATAGACCCCCGGGATGGTGCTGCCGCCGATGGTGAGCAGACCCTTGACGGTGCCCTGGTAGGCCGTGACGGCTGCTTCGGCTTCATCCCGGAGCGAGATCAGGCGGCAGGCATAGGTGTACAGCAATTCGCCGGCTTTTGTGGGGACGGCCCTCTTTGGAAATCGGTCGATGAGCCGGCAGCCCACATGCACTTCCAGCTCTTTGATATGGCTGCTGACGGTCGGCTGGGAGAGGTGCACGCTGTCTGCCGCCTTTGAGAAGCTGCCGCATTCGACAACCCTTCGAAAGATGTGAAGCTGCCACAGATCCATGCCTATTCCGGAGCCGCCGACGGATTGAATTTCTCTTTGAGCCGTTGATGGACAACCGGCGGCACCATGTGTTCCACCTCGCCGCCGAAACTGGCGGCCTCCTTGATAATGGACGAGCTGGTAAAGATCCAGCGCAGCCCGGTCATCAGAAAGACGGTCTCCACCTTCCGGTTCAACCGGCGATTCATGAGGGCAAGCTGGAATTCATAGTCAAAATCCGAAACCGCGCGCATCCCGCGCAATATGGCACGGGCATTTTTTTGGGCGGCATAATCTACGAGAAGACCGGAGAAGGTGTCCACCTCGGCATTGGGAAAATCCTTGAGGGCTTCCCGAAGCATCTCCACGCGTTCCTCCAGTGAAAAGAGGGGCCTTTTTGAGGGGTTGTGCAGAATGGCGACGACAATTCTGTCGAAAAGCCTCAGCCCTCTCTCGATAATATCCAGATGACCGTTGGTCACCGGATCGAAGGATCCGGGGTAGATGGCCAGTGATTTCATGGGCAACCGATTCCATCCTTTCGATATTCCAAAAAAGAGACGAGGGTTTTTCCATACCGGCGCTGATCCGTCACCGCTATTTCCCGAACGCTAAGGGCAAGGGGTTCGGTTGCCGCGTGTTCCGCCACGATCCAGGCGCCGGGAGCCAAGGCTGCGCTGGCATGAAGTCGTTCCAAGGTGCCGCTGATCAGATTCCGATGGTAAGGCGGATCCATCAGGACAAGGCTGAAGTAGCCGGGCTGGGGCGTCAGCCAGTGATAGTTCCTCTCCAGGTCGCAACGCAGGACCTTTGCCCGGCTGTCAAACCGGCATGTCGCCAGATTCTTCTGAATAACCGTCACAGCCGCCGGCGCGTTGTCCACAAAGAGGGAATACCGGGCGCCCCGGCTCAGGGCTTCCATGCCTAGGATGCCCGTGCCGGCATAGAGATCCAGCACCGCTGCATCCTGCACCCGGCCGGCGAGGATGCCAAAGATGGATTCTCGCACCCGTGCCGAAGTGGGTCGAGTGGCCAGGCCGGCCACAGAGAAGAGCTTTTTTCCCCTGCGCTGTCCCCCGGTTATTCGAAGCCCTCTGCGTGCCTCCGCCCTGAGTCCTGCCGGCCTGTGAGCTCTCCCGCGCTTCACCCTTCCCCTGTGGCTCTCGGTACCTGCGTTTCGGTTCGTTTCCTAAGATCATCAACGGAGAGCCCCATGGCGGCGGCTGCCTTTTCCAGATCCTGGTTGTGTCGCACCAGCTGTTCCCTGATAAAGGCCTCCTCGAAGATGCGCCTTGCCTCCTCCAGAGTGCCCATGGGAAGGGCCGGGGTCTGGATGGCGGCACAGGGGGGGCATATGCCGGGATTATAGGAAACGGGCAGATCAGATGCCTTGATGATGTCATTTTTAACCATGATGGAAAGCCGTTCCACCAGGTTTTTAAGCTCCCGGACATTTCCCGGCCACGGGGCGGCCTTCAGCAGTTCCAAGGCCTCGGGCGCCATCTGCTTCGGTTCGCAGTGACCCTGATCGGCATTTTCCTTTAGGAAGGTCTCCACCAGCAGCGGGATGTCTTCGGACCGCTCCCTGAGGGCCGGGACCTCGACGGGGATGACGTTGACGCGGTAATAGAGGTCCTCACGGAAGTTGCCCTTGCTGATTTCCTCGGGAAGCTGTTTGTTGGTTGCGGCGATGACACGAAAATTGACAGAGAGAGTGCGGCTTCCCCCCATGCGATGGAAGGTTTTTTCCTGGAGAACCCTTAGGATTTTTGCCTGGGTTGAAAGACTCATGTCCCCGATTTCATCAAAAAACAGGGTTCCGTTGGTGGCCAGCTCGATTTTTCCCACCTTTTTCCCGACGGTGCCGGGAACGGTTCCCTTCTCGTGACCAAAGAGCTCGCTCTCGATCAGATGGTCCGGGATGGCCGCGCAGTTGATGTCCACAAGCGGATGCTCTGCGCGGTTGCTCATATGGTGGATGGTTCTGGCCACCAGCTCCTTGCCCGTGCCGTTTTCGCCGGTTATGAGAATCGAGGCGTCGCTGGGTGCCGCCTGAGCGATCTGTTTTTTAAGGGCCAGAATCAGCGGGCTGGTACCGGTGATGGAATGCTTCTCGATGGTCTTTTTCCTCAGATACCGGTTTTCTTCTTCCAGCCTGCGGAAGTTCAGCGCGTTGTTGATGGTGACAACGACCTTGTCCACGGTGAGGGGCTTTTCGATGAGATCGTAGGCTCCCAGCTTGGTGGCTTTGACGGCCGTTTCCACGTTTCCATGCCCGGAGATCAGGATGACCTGGATATGCGGATGGTTCTTCTTGATCTCTTTGAGGGTTTCAATACCGTCGATTCCCTGCATCCAGATGTCGAGAAGCACCAGGTCCGGTGCCAGCTCATCGATGATCTGCAGGGCCTCATATCCGTTGGATGCGACGGATACCTCAAATCCCTCATCGGACAGGACCCCCCCGAGGGATTGACGGATGGCCTGTTCGTCATCAACGATCAGAATGGATGGATGCATATTGTGTTCCCTTTATCTAATGTTTTCCTGCAACCTATATCGGTTTCACACGGGCAGTTCAATAACGAATTTGGCTCCCCGGGGCTGGTTGTCCTGGACGCTGATGGTGCCTGCGTGGTCCGCGATGATGGAATGGACAATGGTCAAGCCCAGGCCCATTCCCGTTTTCTTGGTTGAAAAATAAGGTTCGAAGAGACGGACCTTTTCCTCATCCGGTATTCCGGGGCCGTCATCCGCCACTTCTATGCGGACCCGTTTCAAAATCGAATCAGAGGCGACGGTTATCCAGATGGTCCCTCTGGAGCGGATGGCGGAGAGGGCGTTTCCCACCAGGTTGATCATGGCCTGCTTGACCTGCTGGCGGTCCAGGTTCAAAAGCGGCAGGCTCTCCGGAAAGGTGCAATGAAAGCGCACCCCCTCGTGCCCCTCGCGATACAGGGCGAGGGTTTCCTCAATGATCGGCAACAATTCGCAGGGAAGCCGGTGGGCCGACGGAAACCGGGCATAGGCAGAAAATTCGTTGACCAGGTTTCGGATCAGGGCTACATGCTCGATGATCATCCGGGTGCATTCCTCGAATACCGGTTCCTGAATCCGCTCGGCATACCGTCGCTGCAGCCTTTGGGCGGACAGCGCGATGGGCGTGAGCGGATTTTTCACCTCATGGGCGATCCTGCGGGCCACCTCCCGCCAGGCGGCCATGCGCTGAGCCCTCTCAAGGGTCGTCAGATCATCGAAAACCACAACGATGCCCAGGGGCCGACCGGTATCATCCTTCAATACATTGGCGTTCACCAGGAAGCTCCTGGGGCGGCCCCCCACCGTGATCCGGGTCGGCAGCTCGATGGCCCCTTCC
>Ga0307440_1001410_pt1 | contig 11680 bp, 6 predicted proteins | sample SalMarWE160410MG_FD_202150 | JGI IMG/M metagenome (GOLD analysis project Ga0307440, IMG submission 202150) | Salt marsh sediment microbial communities from the Plum Island Ecosystem LTER, Massachusetts, United States - WE1604-10 | ecosystem: Environmental > Aquatic > Marine > Intertidal zone >... | reverse complement strand
ACCGTGCCGCCCCCGGGGACGACCGGAACGCGGTTGGTGAACAGGGCGCGGCGCGCCACGAGCACACCGGGGGTGCCCGGCCCGCCGATGAGCTTGTGAGGAGAGAGGAAGATGGCGTCCTTGTAGTCCAGCTCGGGGCGCTCCCCGCGCCCGGGCCGCATCTCGATCTCCACGTAGGGGGCCGAGGCGGCGAAGTCCCAGAAGGAGAGCGCCCCGTGCTCGTGGAGGAGGGTCGATACGGCCGACACGTTGGAGACGATGCCGGTGACGTTGGAGGCGGCCGAGAAGGAGCCGATCTTGAGTGGCCGGTTGGCGTAGCGGCCCAGCTCCTCCTCCAGGTGATCGAGGTCGATGCCGCCGTGCAGGTCCTCGTGGATGGTGACCACGTCGGCGATCGACTCCCGCCAGGGGAGGTCATTCGAGTGGTGCTCGTAGGGACCCACGAACACCACGGGACGCGCTTCGACCGGGATGTGGTCGGAGAGGCCGTGGCGCTCGTCCAGGTCGTTGGGGATCCGGAGGTTGAGGACGCCGACCAGCTTGTCGATAGCGGCCGTGGAGCCCGAGCCGGCGAACACGACCGCGTGCTCGTCGGGCTCCCCTCCCACCGACTCGAGCACGATGGCCCGCGCCTCCTCGCGGAAGCACGTGGTCTGGAGGCCCGTCCCGGAACTCTCGGTGTGGGTGTTGGCGTACAGGGGCAGGACCGCGTCGCGGATCCAGTCCTCGATGAAGGAGAGGGACCGTCCGGAGGCGGTGTAGTCCGCGTAGGTGACGCGCCGCGGGCCCCAGGGGCCGACGACCGCCTCGTCGCGCCCGATCATCGAGGCCCGGATGTGCTCGACGAGAGCGTCACCCGCCGCGGACGGGAGGCACTCGAGGACCGGGGAGGTGGCGCGGCGGTGCGTCACACCGTTCCTTCCGCGCCCGTCGCCGCTCCGGCCTTCGCCTCCATCACGCGCCGCCCGCTCAACGTCACGGCCGGTCGGCTCCCAGCTCGCGGTCCAGGAACCGGGTCTCCACGCTCCGCATCAGCAGGTAGCTGGCCGCGTTGTACGCGGCTCCGTGGCGACCCGGCGGGTAGATCCTCAGGTCCACGTCCTTCCCGTCGTTGGTGAGCGCCGTGAGGAGCTGCATCGTGTTCCGGGGGTGGACGTTGTCGTCCATCATCGAGTGGATGAGGAGGAGGTGCCCCCGCAGGTCGCCGGCGTGATCCACCGCGGAGCCCTGCCGATAGCCGTCCTCGTTGTCTCCCAGAAGACCCATGTAGCGCTCGGTGTAGATCGTGTCGTACAGCTTGAAGTCCGTCACGGGCGAGTTGGCGATCCCGACGGAGAAGGTGCTCGGGTACATCTCCATCGTGTAGACCGTGCTGTAGCCGCCGTAGCTCGTCCCCATGATCGCGATGCGGCTTCCGTCGACGTAGGGCTGGCGGGCCATGTAGCGGGCCGTCTCGGCGAAGTCGTGGCTCTCCCACTTCCCCAGCTGCCGGTAGACGATCTTCATGAACCGGCTGCCGTAGTTGTTGGTTCCGCGGTTGTTGACCCCCACGACGATGTAGCCCTGCTGGGCCAGCCACTGTGCCCACGAGTCGGTGTCGAAACGGTCGTACACCTCCTGGGAGCCGGGCCCGCCGTAGATGGCCAGAATGACCGGGTACCGGCGGGTCGAGTCGAACGCCGGCGGGAGGATCATCGACGCGTCGAGCCGCACCGAGTCCGAGGTCGTGAACTGGAACAGTCGCGGCGTCGAGTACTCGTGGCTCGCCAGCCACTGCCGGACGCTCGCGTTGTCCTCCATCGTGCGGAGCTTCTTCTTGCCCGTGGCCCACAGCTCGACCTGCGCGGGCGTCTCCAGGCTGGACCAGCGGTCGATGTAGTACCGCGTGTCCGGGGACATGTCGACGTGGTGCGTGCCCGCGGTGGAGGTGAGGCGTCGCGTGTGCGAGCCGTCGAAGTCCACCGCGTACATCTCGCGTTGGAGTGGGGAGACCTGGGTCGACGTGTAGTAGACGGTACGGCTCTTCGGGTCGATGCCCTCCACCCGGGTGACCGTCCAGTCCCCCTTCGTCACCTGGTTCACCAGCTTCCCGGAGTAGTCGTAGCGGTAGACGTGCTGCCAGCCGCTCTGGTCGGAGATCCAGAAGAACTGGTCCATGCCCCTGGGGAAGGTGAGCATGTCCTGGATGCCCGCGTAGAAGTCGTACACGTCGATCCAGGTGTTCGACTTCCAGGTGTGCACCAGGCGCTTCCCGCCCGTGGTCACGTCGAAGAAGAACAGCTTCATGGTCTGCTGGGGGCGGTCCAGCGTCACCACGGCCAGCGTGTCTGGCCGGCTGGTCCAGTAGACCCGCGGGATGTAGTACTCCCCCCGGAGGTCCGGGTCGAGCCACACGTTCTTGCCCGAGTGCACGTCGACCACGCCGATCTTCACCGTGGCGTTGGAGTCGCCGGGCTGGGGGATCTTGATGCGTGTCCAGTCGGGATGGCGCCCCTGGTAGTCGGTGAGCTGGACGACCGGCTCGGCGCTGTCGTCCAGCTGCCAGTAGGCCAGGTGACGACTGTCGGGCGACCAGTTCCACGCCTGGGCCATCCCGAACTCCTCCTCGTACACCCAGTCGAAGTGCCCGTCGAACACGTGCTCGGTGGCGTCGTCGGTGAGCTGCGTCTCCTTCCCGGCCTTCATGTCGTACACGTACATGTTGCCGCCCCGCTCGTAGCCCAGCATGGAGCCGTCGGGGGAGAGCTCAGCGGTGCGCGCGCCGCGCGCCGCCAGGGTCATGGAGCGGTCGTCCAGGGAGTAGACGTAGAAGTCGGCCGTGCCCGAGCGCCGGTACAGCGGCTGGAAGTGGGTCTGGAACACCAGGTGGCGCGAGTCCGAGGCCCACTGGAAGGAGCGGTAGGTGAACGGCGAGTCCGTGCTCGGGAACGTCCGGCCCTTCGCCGTGAACAGGAGCGTATCCTTGCCCGTGGCCGGATCGTAGGCCCGGATCTCCTCGTCCCCGGCCCGCCCGGTCGTGTACGAGAAGCGCTTGCCGCCGTCGATCCAGTTCACGTCCCGCGGTCCCGAGGAGCCTCTCAGCTCCGAGGCCGCGGACAGGGCCTCGCGCAGGCTGTCGAAGCCCTGCTTGTGCTGCTGACGCGCCGCCGGCTGCTGGGCGGCCGCGCCGGCGGGAAGGGCGAGGAGAGCCGCAACGAGGAGGCCGGGGAGGGCCCGGAAACTCGGACGTGTAGGGCGCATGGCGTCATCTCGGATGAGGTGGGACCTGAAGGGCCGCCCCGGAGCCGGGTCGTTGGGCTCCGGGCGGCGCGCTGGTTACGGAGGAAAGGTAGGCGGGCGAGGGTCGGCGAGACAGGCGGAGGATCGGGCGTGGACAGCTCGAGGCGCCAGCCATTGCCGGCCGGGGCTCAGCCGGGCGAGATTCCAGTTTTGCATTTTACGTCTCCGCTACTCGCAGCCCGGGGAGGCGCAGTCTGACCGTGACACGGGAGTTCCGGACCGATCGCCCGCACCGACCTCGACCCGGGATCCGGCCAATCGGACGCTTCGGGATCCTTGCGGCGGTCCTCCTGATATCGCTCCCCGCCGTCGGCGCGCGACCGCGACCCGTGGAAGCGCAGCAGCTCCGGGGGCGCGTGCTCGGGCAGGGAAGCGGATCGCCGGCCTCGGGCGCCTTCCTGACCCTCTTCGACAGCGCCGGCGGACGGGCCGACGCCGCCCTCTCGGGGAAGGACGGGGCCTTCGCGCTCGCGGCGCCCGCGCCCGGCACCTACCGCGTCCGGATCGAGCGCATCGGGTACCGGACGTGGACCTCGGATCGGATCGAGCTCGGCGCGGGCGCTACGGTCTCTCGGACCTTCGTCGTGCCGATCCAGGCGGTCAGCCTCGAGAACCTCCGCGTCCGGGTCGGCGACCAGTGCCGCGGCTCGCCCGGCTCCGACGAGGGCCTGCTCGACCTGTGGTCCGAGGCGCGGAAAGCCCTCCGCGTGACGGCCTGGTCCGAGAAGGGCAGGCTGGCTCTCGACGTGCGCCGCTACGAGCGGGATCTCGACCCGAAGACCCGCAAGGTCGTGGCCCGGTCCGCCGTGAGCGCGGTGGTGCGGGCGCACCGCGCATTCACGACGCTCCCGGCCGACACCCTCTCGTCGAGGGGCTACCTCCGCGGTGACACCCTCCTGGCCCCCGACGCCGACGTGCTGCTGTCGCCCTCCTTCGCGTCGGACCACTGCTTCGGCGTCGACCGGAGCCGCCAGTCCGTCGGCCTCGTGGGCCTGGCCTTCCGCCCGGTGCCGGGTCGGAAGATCCCCGACGTTCGCGGCGTGCTGTGGGTGGACCGCGGCACGGCGGCGCTCCGCACGATGGACTTCACGTACACGGGCCTCGTTTTCCCAGCCGGAGCGGATTCGGCCGGTGGTCACCTGGCCTTCGACCGCCTCCCGAACGGCGCCTGGCTGGTCTCGAGCTGGTCGGTCCAGTCCCCCGCGCGGCGGAAGTCGGTCGACCGCAGCGTGGTCACGGGGGCCTGGGGCACGCGCAGACTGCGCCAGGATACGGCCTGGAAGTTCACGGTCTATCACGTCGAGGGTGGCGAGGTCGTGAGTGCGGGGCTTCCGGGCGGGCGGACGGTGCTCCTGGGGCCGGCCGGCTACGTATCGGGCGTGGCCTACTCCGGTGCGCCGGGCCACCTCCTTCCGGGCGCGGTCGTGCGGCTGCGCCGGACCTCGTACGTGGACACGGCGGATGCGTTCGGGGGATTTCGGCTCGGCCCCGTGCCGCCGGGTGACTACGACGTGGTCGTGCGTGGCGGTGCGGACGAGGCGGATGTGGCGACGGCCGTCGTCCACGTGCGGGACCGCGAGGAGGAGCGCCTGGAGCTGGTGGCGCGCGCGCCCGAGCCCGTCGCGGCCGCCACCCACGACTCGGTGAGCGGCGCGGCGACCCTGATGGGCATCGTGCGGGACTCGGCCTCCGGCCAGGGGCTGGGGTCCGTGCGCCTCCGCGTGCTCGGCAGGGCGCGCGAGACCCTCACGACCGCGGGGGGCGGGTTCAGGTTCTCCAATCTCCCGACGGACTCGGCGCGCCTCGAGATCCAGCTCACGGACGGCCGGGCCGACACGATGGTCGTCGCCCTCCAACCGGGCGGGACGCGCTTCGTGGTCCTGGAGGTGACGGGAGGACCTCGCCAGCTCCCGGGCCTCAAGGTCGCGGTCCGTGGATCCGCCCGCCGGCTCGGGGTGCAGGGCTTCTACCAGCGCATGACCACGGGCTCCGGCTACTACGTCACCTCGCACAAGATCGAGCAGGCGGGCGTACGCGGCGCTCTTCGTGCCCTGCCCGGCGTGAGGGTGCGGCCCTGCTACTCCGGGGGCCGGTTCGGGGTGGGGTGTGAGACCATCTCGATCGGACAGGGTCCGCGCCGGTGCGCCACGCGGGTCTACGTGAACGGTCTTCCGATGACCGGCCAGACGGCCGCCGACTTCGTCCTCAACCTCGACCCCACGGCCGTCGCAGGGATCGAGGCCTATCCGAGCGCACAGACGGCTCCGATCCAGTACCGGGATCTGCAATCCGACTGCGGCGTCCTGCTGGTGTGGACGAAGTAGGATGCGAAAGGGGCCGGCCCGACGTATCGGACCGGCCCCTTCCGCTGGACCTTCAGGCTCGGCGACGTGCGCCGGAGCCCATCGGACCGTTCGGGCTTAAACCTTGGTGACGTTCTCCGCCGCCGGGCCCTTCTGACCCTGCACAACGTCGAACTCCACGCGCTCGCCCTCGGCCAGCGACTTGAAGCCATCGCCCTGAATGGCGGAGAAGTGCACGAAGCAATCCTTCTCGCCGCCGTCCAGTGTGATGAACCCGAAGCCCTTCTGGTCGTTGAACCACTTCACGGTCCCGGTGGTACGCATACCGTTCCTCCAATAAAGAATGGTGCTGTTTGACGATGTCGAGGTCCGGTCGTGCCGTACCAGCGGATCATCGTTCTGTGCGAAGGACTCCGCCCCTCCGCGTGGCGTGATCGACGTCCGGCGCAGCTACGAAAAAAGGACCGGGACGATTAGCGTCCAGGTCCTTTCGTACTCTGGTCCGGGTCGTGCCCGGCATGCGCCCGTGGATCGTCGTTCAGGATCAATGATAACAGAACTGGCGCGTCTGTCAAGGGGTGCGCTACGTTGCGGCATGATCGTCGACTTCCACAACCACTTCTATCCGTCCGGCTTCCTCGAGGCGCTCCGCTCCGACCCGCCGGGCGCCGACGTGCGCGTGGCCGAGGACGCGGCGGGGAACCCGGTCCTCCACTACCCCGGTGACTACAACGTCCTCGTCCCCGGACACCGCGACCTCGCGGTGCGGGCCCGAGTCCTGGAGGAGAAGGGCGTGGACCTTCAGCTCCTCACCCTGACCACGCCGGGCACCGCCTTCGCCCCTCCCGCGCGGGCCGTGTCCCTGGCACGCCTGGTGAACGACGAGCTCGCGGCGGCTGCCCGAGAGAGCGGCGGACGGTTCGCGGCGCTGGGGAACCTGCCGCTGCGGGATCCGGCCGCGGCGGCCACGGAGTTGGAGCGCTGCACCGCCGAGCTCGGCCTGCCGGGCGTCATGGTGTTCAGCAACGTGCGGGGCGTGCCGCTCGCCGATGAGCGTTTCCTGCCCGTGTGGGAGACCGCCGACCGGCTGGGCTCGGTCGTCTACATCCATCCCACCTATCCGCGCGGCGTCGAGGCCATGAAGGCTCACATGCTGATGCCGCTGGTGGGGTTCGTGGCCGACACCACCCTGGCCGCGGCCCACCTCGTGTTCGAGGGCATCCCCGACCGCTTCCCCGGGATCCGCTGGGTCCTGTGCCACCTCGGTGGGACGATCCCGTACGTGGCGGAGCGGCTGGACCGTGGCTTCGAGGCGTTCCGGGCCTGCCGGGAGCGACTCCGCCGACCTCCGAGCGAGGTCCTGCGGGAGTTCTACTACGACACGGTGAACTTCGACCCGGCCGCCCTGCGGCTGGCGATCGAGTTCGCCGGGACGGACCACCTCCTGGCCGGAAGCGACTACCCGCACATGATCGGCAGCCTCGACGCCATGCTCTCCTCGATACGCGCCCTGGGGCTCGGGGCGGAGGAGGAAGCGGCCGTGCTCGGAGGGAACGCGGTCCGCCTCCTGGGCTTCGATACCGACTGAGCAGGCCCCGGAGCCGGCCCCGGCGGCTGGCCGACCGCGACCCCATCCCCGACGCGGCAGCCTGTTCGCGCTCCCTCTAGTTGTACAAGTAGAGGGTCGCGGACGAAGCGCGAACGTCCGTCGTCACCGGTACTTCCAGGCCGAGGTGTTGGCGCCCCGCGGCGCGTGCCGGGTGATGTAGTCGGCCATCTCCCGCAGGATGTTCGCGGTCGTCGTGTGCTGCCACCCGTGCGGCTTCTCGGGCCGGCCGTAGTGGAAGGTGGCGTGGGCCGCGGGGCTGTTGGTCGAGTCCAGGAAGGCCTGCAGGTCGTACACGGCCACGTTGAGGAAGTAAGTATCCATGTCGCCCACGTCGACGTGGATCTTGTCGACCAGGTCGGGGCCGATCGAGTCCCAGTTGGCGGCCAGGTAGGCCCTGAGATCGAAGCCGTGCTCCTTCATGTACTCGGGCACCGAGTGGTCGATGTGCCCGGTGAGCTTGTCCCACACGGGCTCGGGATAGCCGTCCTTCCCCACCGGGCCGTAGGCCGCCTCCCACGCCGCGATCTGCTCGCCGGAGCGGTCGTGGCTCCCCAGCACGGCCTCCATGCGGCTCATCCCCCGGTAGGTCTGGAGCGGCTGTCCCTCGGTCGTCCGCATCATCGGGTGCTCGGGATACTCCCATCCCGAGGAGCGGCCCACGGCCTGTCCGCTCACGAACGCGTTCGAGTCCTGGTAGACGTTGACGAGCTGGTAGTGCCGGAAGTCCACCGGATCGGGATACAGCGTCCACGTTCCGCCGAAGAACCCGGGGTGGAAGACCTGGAGGGCGAGGGACTCCCACCCGCCGGTCGACCCGCCCGTGAGAACCCGGCCCCACGGCTGTCGGACCATGCGGAAGTGGCTCTCCAGGTACGGAACCAGCTCCTCGAGAAGCGCGTCGCCGTACGGCCCGTTGTTGGGGGAGTTCACCGCGTAGGAGTCGTCGAAGTAAGGCGTCGGGTGCTGGAAGGTCACCACGATCATGCGCGGGAAGTCGGGCTTCATCCAGCTCTCGTAGAACTGGTGGCCGGTCTCGCGGTTGAGATTGGCCAGCCGGGCGCGCATGGCGGCCGGTACGGCCTGGCTGTCCGGGCTGAAGCCGTACGGCGGCCTCAGATTGAAGTGCCCCTGCTCGTAGACCACCGGGTAGCGGACGTCGGGGTGCTCGTCATAGCCCTTCGGGAGGAGGACCGTGGCGCCCACGTACATCGGGTGACCCCAGAACTTCGTGAGCCGGTCGCTCTGGATCTTGATGTGCTTCACGTACTTCGTGTCGGAGGGCATCTGGATGGGCGCGATCACGTGATCCGCGTCGAGGGCCACGTGGAAGCCGCGGGCCGGGTCCAGGTGCACCTTGAGGACGTCGCTGTACAGGTTGCCGGGGGAGCGCTGGAAGTGCTGTCCCTCCCAGTGATCCATGTGCGCCCAGATCGTGTGGCCGTCGGAGCGGTGGAACTCCGTGTAGACGTTCAGCATCCCCTGCACGTAGTAGTCGCCGGCCGGGAGGTCGGCCAGACCGTGCACGGGGAACCCGAGGGCCGAGGCGTCCACCGTCACCTGCCTCCCGGCTGCCAGGGAATCGACGTCGACCGCGAACATGGGCGCCGAGCCGAAGAACCGGCCCGCCTGGAAGCGTGGCTCGGGGCTCGAGTCGCGCGAGATCATCACGAAAGCGCGACCCGTGATCGGTCCGTCGTGGGCTGAATCGGGGAACGAGATGGTGAAGGAGGTGGCGTTTCCCCCCGGCGCCGTGCACGCCGGGAGCAGGGCGGCCAGGGCGAGAAGCGGGAGAAAGGCCAGGGGACGGACGGCGGGGCGCGGGCGGTTCACAGCTTCCTCCTGTCATGGACGTGGCGTTCGGTCCTGACAGTGAGGGACGCGGAGGCGGTGCGCCAGACCGGCTACGTCGCGCCACCTCCGCTCCGCCGCACGGCCCGCGACTAGTCCGTCGGCGCCACCTGGTACTGCTCGAGCCTTCCGTCCGGCATCTCGTACGTCCACACCCGGAGCGTCCGGTCCGAGAAGGTCACCCGGTACACGCGCTCCAGCATCCCGCCCCGCTCTCGCTCGGCCACCTGCTGAAAGGAGCGAGGTTCCCCGAGCGGTCCGAGGCTCGACTCGAAGTCCTTGAGCGCCTGGTCGCTGAAGTAGGCGTTGGCGTCCGAAGTGAACTGGGACCGGTCGATGGTCCCGCGCTGGAGGCTCCGGAAGATACGCCGGGCCCGCTCCAGGCGGCCCTGAGTCGCCGAGTCCTGCCGGGCAAACAGGAGCCGCGCGATTCCACCGGCGATGAGACCCGCCGCGCTGGCCGCATCCTGGTTGGTGAGGACGACGACGGCGGCGCTGTCGTCGGGGAACACGAGGTTGGAGGCCGTGAAGCCCGACACCTCGCCGGTGTGCGAGATCATCCGGTGGCCGTTCTGCATGCCCACCGAGACGCCCAGGCCGTAGCCCGTGCCCACCCCGCTCTTCAGCCGCACTTCCGTCTCGAGCTCCCGGTAGGAGGCCGGTGCCAGGAGGCTCCGGTCGATGAGCGACACATCCCACCTGGCCAGGTCGCGGGGCGTCATGGCCAGCTCGCCCATGGCGTAGATCCAGCCCTTCCCCGTGCTCGGGGCGGGGCGGAGGGGGCCGAGGCCGTAGCGCATGTAGCCGGTGGGGTCGGATTCGGTCAGGTGTCCCGCGTCCACGTTCACCACGCTCTCCAGGTCGAGGGGCCGCAGGATCCGGCTGCGCAGGAACTCGAAGAAAGGCAGCCCGGAGACCTTCTGCACGACGAGGCCCGCGATCACGTAGTTGGTGTTGCTGTACTGCCAGCGCGTCCCCGGCGCGAAGTCGAGCGGCTTGCTCGCCCACCGGTCCAGGATCTCCTGCGGCGTCACCGGCTTCAGCATGGCCGGCGGCACGTAGTCCTGCGGCCAGTAGTCCTGGTAGCCGGAGGTGTGGGAGAGGATCTCGCGCAGGGTCACGCTGTCCGCATGGGGCAGGTCCGGGAGAAAGCGGGACACCGGGTCATCCAGGGAGAGCTTCCCTTCCTGCTGCAGGAGGAGGACGCAGGAGGCCGCGAACTGCTTGCTGATCGAACCGATGGCGTAGCGCATGTCGGCCGCAGAGGGGGTCCGCGGCTCCAGCCGGGCCGACCCGTACGCGTGGACGTACGCCAGGCGCCCGTGCCGGACGACAGCGACCGAGGCGCTCGGAACGCCCGTCGTCTCCAGGACCCGTGACGCGATCGTGTCGACCCGGCCCGCCAGGGCCGGATCCGCGCCCGGCCGCGCCTGGGCCCGCGCGGGCGCCGGGGCCGCCAGGGGGAGGAGCCAGAGGAGCGCCAGGACGGTGACCAAGGGAGGTCGGCGCTCGGCCGATCGGCCCCGGGTGCCGGAGGTGACGCGCGATCGAAGGGCGGGTAGCGGGCTGGCTGAGCTCATCGGGGCACTCCGTACGGCTTCGGTTCGAGGGTCACGGGCGCACCCCCGACGTCGGAGGTCACGCGGCGGTCAACCTCGCGTGCCCCGCCGGGCACGGGCAAGGAGGAGGCGGTGCCTGTTGCAGCCGGATGGAGGCCCGTCCTATCGTGGCGCCCGACCATGAGCGTGTCGCAGCGACGAGTCCCGACCACAGACGCGATCCGAGAGCCGGGCCTTCTCCGGCTCCCCGGGCGTGCCGCGCCACGCTCCCGCCCCATCACCGGGGACCTCGTTTCGATCGATCGATTCCACCGAGCACAGGAGAAGTCACCATGAGGCGCTTCGCGAGCCTGGCGGCGCTGGTCGCCGCCTGCGCGTTCCTCACGCCCGCCGTGGCCGCGGCGCAGTCGAGTCCATCGGACTCGGGCGCATCGGCCAGGAAGTCGGCGGTCCAGCCCGAACAGTCCGTCACCCACGGCACCGTGACGGTCGAGGGGAAGCAGATCTCGTACAGGGCGGTCGCCGGGACCATCATCCTCAAGAACGACGAGGACAAGCCGACCGGCAGCATGTTCTACGTCGCCTACTTCAAGCAGGGCGCCGACCCCGCCAGCCGGCCCGTCACCTTCCTGTACAACGGCGGTCCGGGCTCCTCGACCGTGTGGCTCCACATGGGCGCTTTCGGGCCGCGCCGGGTGACCACGGCCGACCACAGTCACACCGCCGCCGCGCCCTACAAGCTGGTGAACAACGACTACAGCCTCCTCGATGCCAGCGACCTGGTGTTCGTGGACGCCATGGGCACCGGCTTCAGCCGCATCATCGGCAAGGACCAGGGCGGCGTCGGCACCAACAAGGACTTCTACGGCGTGGATCCCGACGCCCAGGCGTTCGCGAACTTCATCACCCGCTTCCTGTCGGAGTACGGGCGCTGGAACTCGCCCAAGTACCTGTTCGGAGAGAGCTACGGAACCACGCGCTCGGCCGTGCTCTCCAACGACCTCGAGAACGGCAAGGACGTCGACCTGAACGGCGTCGTCCTCCTGTCCGAAATCCTCAGCTACGACCTCTCGGACGTCGAT
>Ga0307440_1001408_pt1 | contig 11689 bp, 12 predicted proteins | sample SalMarWE160410MG_FD_202150 | JGI IMG/M metagenome (GOLD analysis project Ga0307440, IMG submission 202150) | Salt marsh sediment microbial communities from the Plum Island Ecosystem LTER, Massachusetts, United States - WE1604-10 | ecosystem: Environmental > Aquatic > Marine > Intertidal zone >... | reverse complement strand
ATGGCTGAAAGAGGTTGGATACGGCCGGGTCAGCATGTCCGCGCAGGACGAGACGAAGAAGGCCGGCAAGAACGCGCCGCAGCAGGTCAACGCCATGATGGAGAAGACCCGCGGCAAGTTCGACGCCCAGCTGCAGCTCGTGCGCAATCTGGTCAATGACCTCGACATTCAGGAGGCGGCACTGCAGGAGCACGTGGGCCGGCTGACCGTGCACGACGAGCGTACCGATCTCGCGCCCGGGCTGAAGGAGCCCTACACCGATCTCCAGAAGTCGAGTTTTTCAGAGATTTCGAGCATCCTTCGCAAGCTGTCCAATGTGAGCCGAGAGCTCACGCGCAACTATCGCGAGCTCGAGACGGTGCGCGACCAGCTCGACGAGCTGCGTGACAGGGAGCCTGACACGCAGGCCGGTGCTGTTGTCGACAACAAGGTACTTGCCGACGAGATGAACACCGTGCGTCAGATGGCGAAACTCTGCGTCGGGCGGCAGGGGAATCACTTTCCGGTCCTGATGAAACAGTACCTGCGCGCCAATCTGCTGGAGATCGGCACCCGCGAGAATGTGATCAACATTCTGGCCGAGGTCGAATACCTGGACCCCGGTGTTTTCCTGCGAACCTTCAAGCAGCAGACCAACCGCATTGTGCCCAACATCGTGCTCATCCCCTGCTATGGCGAACAGGGAATCTGCTGGGAGCCCTTCGAACGGTTCAACCGTGCGACCAGCCGCGGTCGCCTTGCGATCCCGATGTACCCGAAGGACCTGCGGTCTGCGATCATCGCCGCGCTTGCCGACCTCCGGTGGCAGGTCGCCAAGGAGCGCGCGCAGCACTACTGGATGGAAGAGGGCCTCACCGGCTGGTACTACCAGTGGTTCACCGACAAGAAGATGAAGGGCGACGTGCGTGAGTCGTTCATCCAGGACTACATCCTGTGGATCACGAAGGAGAGCGACGGCACCCAGAAGCTGGACCGCGATGCGCGCGGCGTGTTCTGGCGCTATCTTCCCTTCCCGCAGGAGGTCAAGGACAAGCTGAAGAACAGAGGCTTTGTCTACGCCGAGCTGTACAAGAAAGATCAGAACCGCGCGATGTCGGACGGGTACTGATCTCCGCCCCGCATACTACTTCTTCCGCGGCCTGAAGATCGGGTCGAAGTACTTGTCCATATCGATCTTCTTCGACAGGTATCCGATCACCCGGTGATAGATCACGTAGGTCAGCACGATCGCGCCGATGAAGAGCACGAGCATGATGATCTGATTGGCCTGTGGAGACAGATGCGGCGCCACGAACTTCCCGAAGACCACAAACAGCACCAGAAAGATCGCCATCATTACGATGACGTTCGCGATGGTAGCCCCGAGCACGAACAGGAGCGTATTTGCCTTCTTATTCATTCCTACCCTTCCCGCTTTGTATGAGCACCGAAAAAAGCAGCAGCAGCCCGCAAACCACCACGCTCGCATCGGCGATGTTGAATGTCGGCCAGCGGTCCAGACCGAACAGGCCGTAGAATTTCACATCGATAAAATCGACCACTCCAAGGGGCCGAAACAGACGATCTATGAGATTCCCGAGCCCGCCCCCGAGGATACCGGCGATCGACCAGCGCTGAAGCGCGGTCAGCTCGTTCGACCGGAAGTAGAAGACAACCAGAAGCGCAAGGACAACCAGCGGCAGCACCATGAAGAAGACGCCCCGAAATCCGCCCGGCGCGCCGCCGCCTATCGAGAAGGCTATCCCCAGATTGCGCGCGTGAATGATGCGGAGGAAACCGCTGAATACGCTGAAACCGACGGTGTTGAGCGGAATCGTCGCAACTATCAGCGCCTTCACGGCCTGGTCGACCACGATGATCACCGCGGTGAGAATGAACGGACGCAGCTTTTTCCTCGTCTCTCCAGTCAACTTTCGATTCCCTCGGAACGCAATCGGTGACACCTGCTACAATCCCGACGGCAGGTCGATAAAGCAGGTGGAAAGCCCGGTGTCGTCGGCAAGCTTTCGCGCAACGGCCTGCACACCCCAGATCTCGGTCTGATAGTGGCCACCGAAGATGACATTGATCCCGGCCTCCAGGCATTTATGGTAGATGGTGTGCGTCGACTCGCCGGTAATGTAGAGATCAAGCCCCTGCTCGATCGCCTGGTCCACCTCGTGGGGGGCTCCGCCTGAGATTATTCCGACGGTACGGACGCGGGCCGGGCCGAAGGGCAGGGTGCCGAGCACCGAAGAAGGCTCGTGGAAGAGTTTCCGTGTCACCTCATCCAGCGAGAGCTCGGCTGGAAGTGTCCCCTTCCAGCCGATTGGAGTGCCCCGGTAGACGCCGAAGGGCTCGAGATCGCGAAGATCGAGTACGCGCGCCATCTGCGCGTTATTTCCAAACTCTCCGTGCATGTCGAGCGGCAGATGAGCGGCGTACAGCGCGATGTCGTTCGATATCAGCGTGCGCATCCGCTCGTAGTTGGTACCGGTGACCGGCTCGACACGGCCCCAGTAGATGCCGTGGTGGACGAACAGAAGCTGCGCCTTCTGCTCCACGGTTCGCTTGAAGGATTCCAGACAGGCGTCCACGCAGAACGCGACCTTCTCGACCTCCTGCTCCGCGCGGCCTACCTGGATGCCGTTGAGAGAGCTGTCGGCACCGGCCATGTCCTCGATCGGAAGCATGGAACGAAAGTAGATGTCAAGTTTTTCAAGCGTCATTGCGCCATTATAACCGGGCTCCCGGCTCCTGCAATAGGCGCTCTTTTAACTTTACCGCGTACGTACTACAATCAGGTTCCTGCACTATGGAAAGAAAACACACGACAACCGAGACAACCCGGCTCCAACCTGAAGGAAACTCTCACACGGAGCTGCGCATAGAAGACATTCGATTCGAAATCGCCGCCGAGGCCATTCAGGCTCTCGATTCGGTCAACGGCGATTTTCACATCATCGGACAGCAGCGCGCGCTCCGCGCCCTGGAAATGGCGGTGGAGATGCGCGCTCGCGGCTACAACGTCTTCGCCACCGGCCCTGCCGGGACGGGAAAACGGACCGCGATTCTCCGGGTGCTCGAGAAGCACGTCGGACGCGTCGAAAACCTCCGTGACATCGCCTACGTCCACAATTTCACGCAGCCCGATTCGCCGCGCGCCCTCTACTTCGAGGCCGGGCGGGGACGGCTTTTCCGTCAGCGTATCCAGGAGCTGGTGGAGCGGTTTCGAAACCGCGTGATCACCCTGTTCGAGCAATCCGGCTTCAAAGAGGAGCGGGACCGGCTTATTATGGACGCCGAGGGTAGGGAGAACCGGTCCCTCTCGGAGTTCGAGGGCCGTCTTTCGGGCGAAGGCTTCCGGATGGTGCAGATCGACGAGAATCAGCAACAGCGAACCGACATCGAACCGGTATACGATGGAGAGGCGACCTCCTTCGGCGAGCTGCAGCGGAAGGTGACGCAGGGCAGCCTCGCGGAAAACCGCTGGCAGGAAATCCGGGAGAAGTACTACCGGCTCGTCAGCGAGATGAAGCAGGTCTTCATCCAGATCGAGCAGGACCGGCGCGAGACCGAGGAACGGCTCGCCGAGCTGCGGACACAAACCCTTCGGCCCGACATCGCCGCGGAAATGGCTGCGCTCAAGCAGGAATACCCCGATCCGGCGGCAGGGAGCTATCTCGACGAGCTCGCCGAGGACCTGCTTGCGCACACACCACTCTTCACCGCCGAACAGCCGCCGATGCTCGACGAGGAGGGCAACCCCTACCAGATCCGCTACGGCGTGAACGTGATTGTCGACCACGGACACACACGGAAGGCGCCGGTCATCTTCGAAAGTCATCCGGACTACGCAAAACTCTTCGGAACGCAGGAGCCGGCCGTCGACCCCAACGGCGAGGGCAGGCTCTCCTTCATGAACATCCACGCGGGATCACTGCTTCGCGCCTCGGGCGGCTTTCTGGTACTGCGCGCTGAGGACATCCTGGCCGAGGAGGAGTCGTGGAACAGCCTGAAACGGGCGCTCCAGGACGGCCAGACTGAGATTCGAAACCTTCCCGGACCCTATCCCATGCCCACCGCAAGTCTCAAACCGGAGCCGGTCGAGATCGACGTGAAGGTTATCATCATGGGAAGCGAGAACATCTATGACATTCTCTACGACCGTGATGAGGAGTTCCAGAAGCTGTTCAAGATTCCCGCGGAGTTCGACTCCACGATGGACCGGAACGACAGGAGCATGCGCGAGTACCTCAGCTTCGTGAACATGATCACGCGCGATGAGAAACTGCTGCCGTTCGACTATTCGGGCGTTGCGGCAATCGTCGAATACGGAGCGCGCCTGAGCGAGTTCCGGGACAAGCTGAGCACCCGGTTTTCGCTCATCGCGGACGTCATCCGTGAAGCCAGTTTCTGGGCAGGCAAGTCCTCGCGCGGATCGGTCGACCGCGAATCGGTGAAACGCGCGCTCGACGAGCGCGTCTTCCTCTACAATTTGCCGGAGGAGAAAATCGACGAACAGATCGAAAGCGGCGAGCTTCTGATGTCGGTGTCCGGCAGCGACGTGGGCAGAATCAATGGACTTGCGATCGTGGACCGCGGCTACTACGCCTTCTCGCGCCCCATGCTCATCACCGCGCGCGTCGCACCTGGCAATGAGGGCATCATCAGCATCGAGAGGGAATCGGGACTCTCGGGCGAAATTCACGACAAGGGAGTCTACATCCTCGAGGGATTCCTGCAATCGACCTACGCCAAGGACTTTCCGCTCTCGATCCGGGCGAGCATCTGCTTCGAGCAGTCCTACGTCGAGGTCGACGGTGATTCCGCTTCATCGACCGAGGTTTATGTGCTGCTGTCCGCCATTGCGCAGGTGCCGCTGCGGCAGGATATTGCGGTGACCGGTTCGGTCAATCAGATGGGACAGATTCAACCGGTTGGAGGCATCAGCGAGAAGATCGAGGGCTTCTATGCGGTCTGCAGGCGGCTCGGCCCTACCGGCACCCAGGGCGTGATCGTGCCACGGCAGAACATACCCAACCTCATTCTCTCGCGAGAGGTCGAACAGGCGATCGAAGCGGGCGATTTCCATATATACGTCGTGGAAACAATAGACGAAGGGCTCGAGATACTTACCGGTATTCCAGCCGGCTCACGCCGTCTCGACGCCAACGGCCGTCCCGTAGATTTTCCGGAGGGCACGGTCAACTACATGGTGGAAAAGCGGCTCAAGGAAATGGCCCTGAAGATGAAGGATTTCGGCGGCAACTAGCCTTTCAGGCAATATTCTTGACATCTGTTCGGACCGAACTATACTTTTAGGAGAGTTTTCAAAAGTCTGTGATCAGGACGGATAGGCGAATGCCAAAACAGGTTGATGCTCAGAAGGTTCTGCAGGCCGCACGGAGCGGAATGCCGCTCAGTGTGAAGACCTATACGCTCCCCCATGAAACCGAGATGTACCTCGAGGATATTCTTGCCATATTCCTCAGGGAAATGGGACGGGACGCGCTGAAGGACCCGCTCGCCTACTGCCTGCGTGAGCTTGCCGTAAACGCCAAGAAGGCAAATACCAAACGGGTCTACTTCGAGGAGAAGACTCTCGATATCCTCAACGACCTTCAGTACTTGGAAGGCATGCGGGCATTCAAAGAGGATACGCTCAACAATATTCAGCACTACCTGGAGAAGCAGAAGGAAGCGGGTCTCTATATCAAGGTGATCTTTCACAACACCGGACCGGTGCTTACGCTTCAGGTCTGCAACAACGCGGAGATCACCAAACGCGAGCAGATCCGCGTATTCGACCGCATTGCACGGTCACGGGCGTTCGACTCGCTTGAAGAGGCCCTTACCACCGTCATCGACGACTCGGAGGGCGCCGGCCTGGGAATCGTCATCCTCATCCTGATGCTCCGCAAGATCGGGCTGGACGAGGACGCCTTCGACATTGATGTCACAAACGGAGAGACAATAGCGAGCATCCGCGTGCCCATGTCGGAGGTCAAAGCCGAGAACCTCAAGGCGATCTCCGAGGCGATCGTAAGGGAAATCGATGCACTGCCGCGGTTTCCTGAAAACATCATGAACCTCCAGCAGCTGATAAGCGACCCGGACACCGAGATCAACACCATTGCCCGGACCGTGAGCACCGACCCGGCGTTCACGGCGGATCTGCTCAAGACGGTCAATTCGGCCGCCTTCATGCTCCCGAAGAAGGTCGACAACATCGTTGAGGCGGTGAAGCTGGTGGGTATGCGCGGTCTGCGGACCCTCCTCTACTCCTACGGAACGCAGAAGATCCTCGGAAACGACAAGGCCGAAACCAAGGCGCTGTGGCGCCACTCGTACAGAACCGCGTTCTACGCCTACAACCTGGCGAAGGGTATCACAAAGAAGAAGGAAATTCTCGACGACGTCTACGTCGGCGGGATCCTTCACGACATGGGCAAGATAATCTTCTCGTCGGTCCATCCCGATCTTGAGACAAAGATAACTGCATACTGTCAGAACAAAGGCATCCCGGCCCAGCTCTTCGAGGACCTTTCAAGCGGCACCAACCATTCCGAGATCGGCGCAATGATTGCGCAGAAGTGGAACTTTCCGGATGCGCTGGTCGAAGCGATCAAGTTTCACCACGATCCTCACTCCTGCTCTCCGATGTACCAGGATGTCGTCTATACGGTCTACCTGGCGAACTCTCTGTGCAGCTTCCAGGAGAAGGCGACCGCCTACGATCAGATCGACCCGAGAATTCTGAGGGAGTTCGCAATGCAGTCCGAAGAGCAGTTCCGGCACATCAGCGAACGCCTCCTGAACGCCTTCGATAAAGAGGCCACGGGCCTGTAGATTCCCGCTCGCCTCAGGCTCCCGCTGTTGACACCAACCGAACAGTATAGTATATTCTCTATATATAAAAGCTATCAATTCTGGAGGAGAATATGGCTGTCAACATCTACACCACACCAACCTGCACCTACTGCCGGAAGGCAAAGGATTACTTCCGGGAGAACCGCGTGAACTTCACCGAATACGACGTGTCTCGCGATGTGCGGAAGGCGGACGAGATGATGCACAAATCGGGTCAGATGGGCGTTCCGGTTATCGACATAAACGGCAGGGTCATTATTGGTTTCAATCTGCCGGAGATCGAGCGCGCTCTGCATCGCCAGTAACCAGGAGACTTCATGGGATATGTAACACGAGCGCAATTGACAAAGGGAATGGCGTTCGACGTCGAGCTGCACGGACACAAGCTCAAGGTGGACGCCGATCCGGCCTTCGGCGGAGTCGACTACGGGCCGCGGCCAAAGGCCCTGATGCTCTCGGCGCTCGCCGGCTGCACCGGAATGGATGTGGTATCGATTCTGTCCAAGATGAAGGTGCCGTTCGAAAGCTTCTCGCTGGAGGTCGACGCAGACCAGTCCGACGAGCACCCGAAGGTCTATACCCGGGTCCAGATCCGCTACATCTTCACAGGCACCGACCTTGACCGCTCGAAAATCGACAAGGCCGTGAATCTTTCTCTCGACAAGTATTGCGGGGTGGCCAACATGCTGAAGCACACCGCGAAGATCGAATACGAAATAATCACCAATTGAATTCCGCTCGCGGCGGCTGCACGGCCTGCTCCGACAAATAGCTACCTGGGCCCCGCCGCCGCGAGCCTTTCCACCCACGCCGATAGAAGCACTCCCGCTGCAACACCCACATTGAGCGATACTTTCGGACCGCCGAGCGGTATGGTCACCCGTCCGTCACGCTCATCGGCGATACGCAGCGCCTCCGGGCTCACCCCGAGCTCCTCGGAACCCAGGATCACGACGCCCGCCTGCGGGAAACGGAATGCGGAAAGCGGCGTCCCGCCGTGCTCGAGCGCGAAGATGTGGGGGGCCGAAAGCGCGGTCGGCTCGAGGCCGGCGCGCTCGACACGTATCAGCCGCTCGGCACCCATTGCGCTTCTCAGCGCGCGCGGATGATCCATCGGCGCGCAGTCGGGACTGAGCACCACCCGTTCAATGCCGAAGGCGGCCGATGTTCGTACGATGGAGCCGACGTTGAACGGCGAGCGTATGTCTTCGAGATAGACGGTGATCGGGAGCGTTCGCGCCGGGACGGCGACTCCTTCCCGGGGCCGGAGAAGATCCCATTCGGAGGCCTCCTCACCGAGATGGGCGAGAAGCGCGTGGCGCAGGCTGTTGAGAGCGCGATGAAGCTCCACCTCATCCGGTGCGCCCGCACCGCCGGCGCAAAGCTCCGCAAGCGATCTCCCGGCCCGTTTCACCCTTTCGAGCGGCGTACCCGGGCCAGCTTCTTCCGCGGCGGCGGCAATCTCGCCGATCCGGGCGAGGTAGGCGTGTTCGGGAAGGATTCGGTCCGTTTCGCCGGCCAGAGCGAGCTCCGCCTCCTCGAGAAGGCGAACGATCTTTCGGAGCCGCGTCCGCGGCTTCAGGGTGGAAAGCTTTCGAATTGTGATCATCAGGTCCCGGTCGAGCGCAGGCTCGCGCTAGAAGGCCTGTTTGATGAGATCGAACACCTCGTCCGACGAAAAGGGTACCGGGCTGGACGAGGCCATGTCCATCGCCGCCGCGATTTCGGCAATTTCACCCATTTCATCGAGTGGCAGGTCGAAATCCCGCAGGCGGGCAGGAAGGTCGAGCACGCCGATCAGGCGGCGCACCGCGGAGGAAATCCGCGCGGCTAGCTGCGGCGGCGAAAGCTCCTTGACGGTCACTGCAACGGTACCGAGTGACTCGCCGCCGTGCGTCGAAACGTAGTGCAGCGCCTCGTCGTCGAGCGACTCGCCGAGCGAGAACGCGAGCTTTGCCAGTTTCTCGGGCCGCACCGAGCCGATGTTGTCGACGATGTGGGGAATCAACGCCGTCGATACCCACGACTTCGGCACATCGAAACGCGAATTAAGCGCGTAGGAAATGGCCCCGCCTATGCCCTGGCTGCTCATGGACAGACCGACCGCCGACAGGAGGCCCGCTTCGCTCGCATGATTCCGAGCACGCTCATTGCCGGTCTTTCGACACGCCTCGACGACGTTCGAAGCGAGAATTTCGATGGCGTGCAGCAGCACGGCGTCTGAAAAAAAGGATCCCCTGGGGGAGAGATAGCCCTCGATGGAGGCGAGGAGAGAGTCCATCATGACCGCCCCGGTGTAGCGCGGCGAGAGGGTCAGCGACATCCGCGGATCGATCGCGATGAGCTTGGCCATGTCACCGGGAACGCGGATGGTCCGGGGGGTCTTCGTCTGACGATCGGTGACGATGAGGAAGTCCTTCAGCATGAAATGGTTGCGGCAGGAGCTCGGAATCTCGATGTAGGGAAGACAGGTCGCGGTGGCACCCGGGCCGCCGTTCTGCAGGATATCGTCAAAGCGCAGCCGGTTCGGAACGGACATCGCGGCAAGACGCGCCGCAGTCAGCACCTTCATGCCGCCCATGCCGATGATCATCTGCGTCTGGCTCGAACGGGCCAGCGCGATGATTTCATCGAGCGACTCGCCACCGCCGCCGGGCATCACCTCGTCGTAGACAATGCAGTGAATTCCCCGTCTCTCGAGTGATTCCTGAAGCCTTGCGACGTAGCGCGCGTCACGAAGCGCGGACTCGGTGAGCAGCAGCGCCCGCGTGCCGTAGGCGGCGACCGAGGCCGGGACACGCTGAAGGGCATCAGAGCCAAATACGATAGTTGCCGGAATACGAAATACTAGGTCATCCATACGCCCCGCCATTCACGTTCAGCAAATTTGGCAAGCAAAAAAAAGGCAGAGAAACCCTCCTTCTCCGCCTCGTCTCGCACCTATTTTGTGGGGTGTCGCTGCGTGATCAGATGTCGAACATCTCCATGAGCCTGTCTGCCACGCCCGAAAGCACTTTGTCGTTGATGTAATTTGGATCCTCGAGCTTCTTCTTCACTTCGGCGACACGGTCCAGCCGAACATCGGAAACCTGTCGGACCTGCTCGGTGGCTCTGTAAAGCTCTGCCTTCATGCGTGCCTCATCCGAGAAAGCAATGGAGTCCTTCCCCTGCCCCTCGGCCGGCCGCTGGGTTCTTTCCGGCTTGTTGTACTTTGAGACTGGATCGATTGGTCCGAGCCGTTCGATGGTCATTACAGAGCCTTCCTTTCAGTAGAAGTATCGACACAACCCCTTTTTATATTAACAGCTTTCCGTGGCTACGTCATCCCCTGCGGCCACGAAAATTGCAAACTCTCCGCGCTGCTCTTTGCGCGACGAAAAAATGGTAAAAATGCGTTCTGCGGTGTCCTCGATGTACTCTTCGTGCATCTTGGTCATCTCCCGGCCTACCAGAATCCGCCGTTTCGGCGCCTGGGCCGCAAGCTCCTCGAGCAGCTTGAGAACCCTGAACGGGCTCTCGTAAAGGACGAAGGGCGCCTCCAGGGCGAGGAGCTGCAGGAGCCGTGTGCGCCGCCGCCCCGCTTTGGGCGACAGGAAACCCTCAAAGACCAGCGTCTTGCCGCCGAAACCGCCGATGCTGACGATTGCCGCAAGCGCCGAAGGACCGGGTACCGGCACCGCAGTGTGCCCGGCCGCTCGCACCTCCCGCACCAGCACAGCCCCGGGATCACTCACCCCGGGCGTGCCGGCGTCACTGATGTAACAGAGCGTCTTACCGTCGTTCAGCTCGCGTACCACCCGTGCGGCAGTGCGCTGCTCGTTGTATCCGTGGCAGCTCAGAAGCGGCTTGTGGATTTCGTAGTGATTCAGCAGCTTCAGGCTGTGCCGCGTATCCTCGCACACTATAATATCGGCATCTTTCAGTACCTGAATCGCTCGAAAAGTTATGTCGGACAAATTTCCGAGCGGCGTTGCCACCACAAAAAGTGTTCCCATGGCACATCATACCCCGCAGGCCCTTGCGCGGGCAACGCCGGGTGCCTGCTCCGTCTCCGCTTGTCCCGGCGGCGTCTGCCGGGTAGTATGTAGGCGGATGGATACCGAGCTTCTCATCCTGATATTACTTGCCGTCGTTACCGGTCTGCTGATTTTCACGCTCGTTCGCATGCGGAAAAACGGCTATTCACTGCTGGCCAACCGCATGGCGAAACGGACGCGGAATTCACTGGAAGTTCTCAGACCCTGCCCGATCTGCCACACTATGCTCAAGCGCGGCGAAACGGTGCATTCAATCGTGTTCGGCAAGAAGAACGAGGATACCATCGCGCATCTGTTCGGCTGTCCCTACTGCTATCCAAACAACCGGAAACACGTCCGCACCTGTCCCGTGTGTCATTCAGATCTGCCCGCCGAAGGTTACCTGGTCGCCCGGATGTTCGAGCGAAAGGGTAAGCGGCACGTGCACGTGCTCGGCTGCACCGAATGCCGGAATGCAGGCAGGGCGGCACGACGTTAGCTGCCGCGCCGGAATCGGTTTACCTGTGATATAATCGTTGGGCTTGCGGAGGAAGCGGGTGGAGATCGATGTACGTCTCGAGCTTGCGGACGATCAGGCGCAACGCGTAGAATTCCACAGTTTCGTGAATATCATCAACATCATATCGGGCGAGCTCCAGCTGATAGAGCGGCTGCTCGGCGTCGAAGCAGGAACCCTGTTTTCGCGCTCGCTGCGGGACTCCGAGCTTCTGGTCGAGTCGTTCTCCCGGCCCGGGCTTGCCCGCAGGCGGGCCGGGCAGATCGGACGGTACCGCCGAACGGTCTCCGAGGAGCTCGAGCGG
>Ga0307440_1001405_pt1 | contig 11703 bp, 9 predicted proteins | sample SalMarWE160410MG_FD_202150 | JGI IMG/M metagenome (GOLD analysis project Ga0307440, IMG submission 202150) | Salt marsh sediment microbial communities from the Plum Island Ecosystem LTER, Massachusetts, United States - WE1604-10 | ecosystem: Environmental > Aquatic > Marine > Intertidal zone >... | reverse complement strand
TGACTGCCGCAGCCCTGCTCGCGATAGCCGCCAGTGCACCGTCGCAAGCGCAGAGCACCCAGGGGTTACTGGAATCCAATGGCTGCTCCGCATGCCATGCTCAGAGCCAAAAGCTCGTGGGACCCGCCTGGGGCTGGATTGCCTCCCGCTACCAGGGCAAAAAAGATGCCGTAACGTCGGTGTCCAACTTCATCATCAACGGCGGCGTGGGTTACTGGAAACCCTGGACCGGCGGAGTGCCGATGCCTTCCCATCCCAACCTGTCCAAAGCCCAGGCCCAGCAGATTGCGAAGTGGATTCTGTCCCAGAAGCCGATAAAGCCGCCCTCTCAGTAAAACAAATATTCAAGATGCCGGGCAATCCTGACCGGTAAGTTGGATTCGCTAGATACAGGGGCCGTGATTTACACGGCCCCTTTTTTAATGGCGCGCTTTGATTTCAGGCGCCGCCGGGGACGCACGAATAATATCAGTGCGATCAGGGTCGATTAATCTTGATTGCAGGCACAAATATGATGCGCAAGCGAACCGACATCGCTCTTGTGCTGCGAGTCCGGATTACATGAGAGCTCAAGATGGTAGGCGGCATTGCCCTCGGCCGCAGTGGCATCCGCACGCCAATGCACTCCCCGTGATTCGGTGCGGAGCAAGGCACCGCGGACAACAAGCCGGGCAACCAGAACCTGGTGCGCGAATTCGGAACCATCCCCATGGAACGGAGAGCCGACAGCCGACGCCCCAAGCGACAAGAGCCGATCTTCGAGCTTACGGAGCATCATGCCGTTCCGGGACACCCCGGCATTTCTTTCCATGGCCTGCGGAATCCAGCTGACCTGATCGGAGGGCATGCCGTAAACCGGCGCCGCCCTTCCCGTTCCGGGACCCGCTGGCAATTCATCCAGGGCCACCCGCGCCGCACGCCGTCCCATGATCAAGGCTTCCAGCATACTGTTCGAGGCCAACCGATTGGCACCATGCAGTCCACTGGAGGCGACTTCCCCTGCGGCATATAGGCCCTCAAGCGTGGTACGCCCCTCAAGATCCGTCTTCAGGCCCCCGATTCCATAATGCGCCGCCGGCATGACCGGTACGAAGCGCATGCCGCCGCGAGTCGATGACTGGGCAAGATAGCTTGAAAGCGAGGGAAATCGCTCTTCCAGACACTGGACGTTTCCAATGTCCAGAAAAACGCAGCCTCGTGCGTTCGATTCGCATCTGACGGCGCGTGCGACGACGTCTCTCGGCGCCAGGTCACGCAGATCGGGTTCGTAGCGCGCCATGAAGTATTCGCCCGAACCGTTTATCAATCGGGCACCCGCCCCGCGCAGTGCTTCGGTCAGCAAGGTTCCATCCGGCGTAATGGTGGGGTGGAACTGGACGAATTCCATGTCGCGTGCAACGGCACCGGCAAGCACCCCTACCGCAATACCTTCACCGAAGGAGCCGGCAGGATTCGAACTGCGCGCATAAAGGCGGCCCAGCCCGCCCGTGGCCAGGATCACGGCACCCGCATTCACCATCACGGGGTTGGAGGTGCCCTGTAACAAGGCCCCAGTCACCCTCTGACCGTCTTTGCAGAGGGCTATCAACCGGTGGCCCGCAACAATCTCCGGCCTGTTCGAATGCCGGCCAACGGATCCAGCCACGGCCTCCATGATGTGAGCGCCGGTACGATCGCCCTCGCGGTGGCGCACGCGTGCACGTGAATGCCCGCCTTCCCGGGCGCAACCGGCGTCAAATCTCATCCCAAGCCCTTCCAGCCAGGACAAGGCATCTGGGGCTTCGCCGATTATGCTGTGGACGGCGGCAGTCTCGCAGAGACCGCGACCCGCTTCCAGCGTATCGGCCACGTGAGCGGCCACGTCTTCGGAATCGCATGGAATTGCCATGCCGCCCTGGGCATGACGGCTGGCGCCGTCTCCGCAGCGACCCGCAGTCACGACCATGACCCGGGCACCCCGGGCGCACGCCTCATGAGTCGCTGCCAGACCCGCCAGTCCACTGCCCGCCACGAGCAAATCGACTCTGCACGAAGTGGTGAAGCGCCGCAGATCCGATCGCATCAAACCGACCTGACGGAGTCCGCTGCGTCAGGAATCCGCAGACGACTCAATGCTTGTCCGACGGAGCCTCGAGCATTCTCTCGAGCGCCACGCGAGCCATTCCCGCCACCCTCTGCTCCACCTTTACCGGATTCGACAAGTTACGCAGGGCATCGCGCACGTTTTCGCAGTTGGTCATTTTCATGTAAGGGCAAACGGCATCCGCGCGGATAGGCATGAAGCTCTTGTGCGGCACCTGCTTGGCCAACTGATAGAGAATTCCGACTTCGGTCGCCACCAAGAACCGTTTGGCCTTCGAGCGTTGCGCGTAACCGATCATCTGACTCGTCGAGAGCAATGGCAACTCGGGCCGCTGGAAAATAATGCCCGTGGTACAGCCACATTCCGGATGCACCATCAATTCTGCATCGGGGTAGCGTTCCACCGCATGGTCGATGTCGGCACTGCGAATGCCCGCGTGAACATGGCATTCGCCCAGCCACAATTCCATCTCGCGCCCGGTTTTCTCACGAACGTAAGCGCCCAGGTAAAAATCGGGAACAAAAAGGATGGGCCTGCCTTCAGGTAAGGCGTTCACCACGGATACCGCGTTCGAACTGGTGCAACATACATAGGATTCGGCCTTCACTGCCGCTGTCGTGTTGACATAAGAAACCACGAGCCCACCGGGATGTGCTTGCTTCCATTGTCGTATTGCGTCGGCATCAACCATGTCGGCCAACGAACAACCGGCGCCCGCATCCGGTAATAACACGGTCTTGCCCGGGTTGAGTATCGCGGCAGTCTCGGCCATGAAGTGCACGCCGCAAAAGACGATCACGTCGGCATCGGTCTCGGCTGCCTGGCGTGCAAGGCCCAGCGAATCCCCGACATAGTCGGAAATCTTCTGGACTTTGGGCGACTGGTAATTGTGCGACAGTATGACCGCATTGCGAGCCTTCTTGAGCTCCGCAATCTCCTCACTCAGACTGTCGATCGATTCGACACCTCTCTCATACTCAACTAATTCGATACTTATCGGTTGGGCCATAGTAAAAACCCCCGGAATAATGGATAAAACCGGACAATGCCCATACGGGCAGACGGGAAATGTTACATTTGCCGTCCCCGCGGCGGCTTGATTTCAATCAAGCCGCCGCGGGGCACGTAATGGGAAAATTGCGCGATGATTCAATCGCAATACTTCCGGGGGACACGTAAATCGGTGTCTTCCGCACGTCTGCTTCTCATCAATCCACGGTTCCCCGAAAGCTTCTGGAGCTTTCGCTGGGCCTTGCAGGAAATCCTGCCTTCGCGCTATGCCGTCAATCCACCGCTGGGGCTGGCAACGATAGCCTCCCTCACCCCGGCTTACTGGCAAGTAACCATCCTCGACGAAAACATCGAGGCATTACCCACGTCGCCTGACGCCGACATCATCGGCATTGGCGGCATGGCGGTCCAATACGCTCGCCAGAGGGAATTGCTCGATTACTACCGCAGCAAGGGTTACCACGTGGTAGCCGGCGGCAGTTATGCTTCACTTTCCCCCGAATCCTACTCAAATCACGCGGATACGATCGTTGTTGGGGAAGCGGAACGCACCTGGCCCGAGTTCTGTCAGGATTTCATGAATAATTCCACACGACGCGTCTATCAGGAAACCGATTGGATAAGTCTCGAAGAATCCCCCACGCCTCGCTTCGACCTGCTCAAACTCGAACGCTACACCACTGCCAGCCTGCAATTCTCCAGGGGATGTCCATACCAGTGCGAGTTCTGTGATATCCCCCTCCTCTTCGGCCGACGCCCTCGTACCAAAACGCCGGATCAGATAGGGCGCGAGCTGGATGCGTTGCGAAAGGCCGGAGCCCGGAACGTATTTTTCGTCGATGACAACCTGATTGGCCACCAGCCGCGGGCCCGCGTGCTGCTGGAGTATCTAGCGGATTATCAGCAGCGTCACGATTATCCATTCGGGATAGGCACGGAAGCCTCCGTCAACTTGGCAAGCAACAGCGAACTACTCAAGCTGTTCGGTGACGCCGGTTTCCGATGGGTGTTTCTGGGTATCGAGACACCCGATACCGAAAGCCTGGCCGAAGCGGGCAAGAAACAGAACCTGAAAAGCGATTTGCTCGAAGCCGTCTATAACTTTTACCGCAACGGTATCAGTGTATTCAGCGGGTTTATCGTTGGTTTCGATAACGACACACCCAAATCTTTTTCACGCCTCTATGAATTTATCGTCCGCTCGGGCATTCAGGTCGCCATGCTCGGCCTGCTGACCGCCGTGCCCCGCACTCCGCTGTACGAACGCCTGGCGAGTGAGAATCGTTTGCGTCACGACGTGCCGCCGGGCGACAACACGGGAGGCTCCACGAATGTCATCCCGTTGGGTATGACTTATGAGGAGATGGTCGAAGGATACGATCGCATCTATCGCGACTTGTGCAGCGATAAAAACATAGCACGCAGAGTTCGCAACAAATTGCGTCATTTCGGGACCCCCCGCAGGCCGGGGAACCAGCACCGTCGCGAATCACTCGCCCTGGCTTCCCGCTTACTGATACACGGTATCCTGCGCGGCGGCCCCCGCCGCGTTGCGGCTTTTGCGTGGAGTCTCGCCGGCTACCCGCCAAAACTCTGGCCGATTGCGCTGCAGGATTGGGCGTATGCCCTTTCGATCCGTTCCTACGCGAGGCGTCACATAGGCGCAACGCAGTCACATGAACAGGCCATGCTGCGCCAAGCGGTAATGCGCTTGACCAGGCAATTACGAAAACAGCATATAAAGCACAAACTGGATCTCATCATGGAGCACACGGGAAACCGTTTGCGCCTGAAAATCGTGGTCAAGGCCGGTTTGGCCGGTAACGAAGCACGCAGCCTGGCTCGTTTCACCCACAGGATCCTGGCGCGCCTACCCGCAATCAGGGTTGCCCTTCAATTTCACGAAGTCTCGACCCTGGGGCGAGGCTGTATACAGAATCTGGTCGAACCGCTGCGCCGCCATGCCGACCGGATTACTGTAGAAAGCAATTCATCCCTCCTTTCCTGGCTCGATTCGTCCGTGTTCCACATTGCGACAATAGACGGGCAATGAACAGTTCTCCGGCCATGCCCGGCGGATCTGCCCGCCCCATGCTGCCGGTAGCGCATACATTGCGTGAATTCATCGACCGCCTTGAAAGAAGCGGGCGGCTTAAACGCATTTCCACCCCCATCAATCCGAATCTGGAAATTACGGAAGTTTGCGATCGTGTGCTGCGCAATGAAGGGCCGGCGCTACTGTTCGAGCAGCCAACCGGCCATACGATTCCGGTACTGGCCAACCTGTTCGGCACCCAGGAGCGTGTTGCCCTGGCAATGGGCCGCCGGTCGACTGCCGAGTTGCAGGAACTGGGAGAGCTACTGGGAGCCTTGCGCGAGCCCGAACCCCCCGCGCGTTTCTCAGAGCTCTTGAGCCGCCTGGGGCTGCTCGGACAGTTGCTGCGCACGCCTTTGCGCGAGCAGACGGAAGCGCCGTGCCAGGCTTGCGTGCAAAGCGGCAAGGACGTGGACTTGAGGTCATTGCCGATACTTACATGCTGGCCGGAAGATGCGGGGCCCCTGCTGACCTGGGGGCTTGTGATTACACAAGGCCCTGACCGGGAACGCCATAACCTGGGCGTCTACCGGCAACAACTGATCGGACATAACCGGTTGATAATGCGTTGGCTTGCCCATCGTGGCGGTGCCCTCGATTACCGCGCATGGTGCGAATCGCATCCCGGCGAGCGCTTCCCGATCGCCGTCGCCATCGGCGCAGATCCCGCGACGCTGGTGGCGGCAACCACACCGATCCCCAACCGGCTGTCCGAATACGCCTTTGCCGGCCTGATTCGCGGCGCGCGCACGCAGGTTACCCGCTGTATTTCGAATTCCCTGAAAGTGCCGGCACAAGCGGAAATCATTCTGGAGGGCTTCATCGAACCGGGCGACACAGCTCAAGAGGGTCCCTTCGGGGACCATACCGGGTACTACAACGAGGCGGAGGAGTTCCCGGTGTTCACCGTCACGCACGTTACGCACCGCGTGGATCCCATTTACCACGCAACCTATACCGGCCGGCCGCCTGACGAACCCTCCATGTTATCGGCGGCTCTGAATGAACTGTACGTTCCCATCCTGCGCCGCCAATTTCCGGAAATCGTCGATTTCTGCCTGCCGCCCGAGGCATGCAGCTACCGCATCGCCTGCGTCAGCATCCGCAAAGCCTACCCCGGCCATGCACGGCAAATCATGTGCGGCATCTGGGGGACTCTGCGCCAGTTCCTTTACACGAAAATGATCATCGTCACCGACGACGACGTCAACGTTCGGGACTGGAAAGACGTCATGTGGGCGCTCAGTACACGCGTGGATCCGCGTCGGGACACCCTGCTTCTGGACAACACTCCGATGGACAGCCTCGACTTCGCCTCGCCGATCGCAGGGTTGGGTTCCAAGCTTGGATTCGACGCGACCAGAAAATGGCCCACAGAGTCCAGCCGTGCCTGGGGCCGCACTATCCGGAAAGCCCCTGAGATAGAGCGGCGCATCGACGAACTCTGGCCCACGCTGGAACTTGACTAGAGGAGATTTGCGAGGTGGACGGCTCGCCGCGGACGGTCACTGTCGGCATCACGGGGGCATCGGGGACCGCCTACGGCTTCCGGCTCGTCGAAGTACTGCTCAAGGCCGGGCATGATGTCCAGATGCTGGTTACCGCCCCGGGGAGACTGGTCGCTTCCATGGAGGATGGCCTCAATCTTCCGGCACGCCCTGCGGAAATCAGGAAGCGGCTTTTGGCGCGCTTCGGAACCGTCAAGGGGACACTCCAGGTTTTTGGCGAAAGCGATTGGCGTGCCCCCATGGCCAGCGGTTCAAGCAGGCTGCGGCACATGGTGCTCTGTCCCTGCACCATGGCCACGTTGTCTGCCGTAGCGACGGGCGCGAGCCGCAATCTGCTCGAGCGCGCAGCGGATGTAATGCTGAAGGAGCGAGGCAAACTCATCCTGGTCCCGCGCGAGACTCCCCTGAACGTCATTCACCTTGAGCACATGCTGAACCTTGCCCGCATGGGTGCGGTAATACTGCCGCCCTCTCCCGGGTTTTATCACCGGCCCGGATCGATACCGGATTTAATAGACTTCGTGATTGCGCGCATACTCGACCACTTGGACATCGAGCATGAACTCGTCGCGCGCTGGCCGCAGCCCTGCATTGATTTCGGATAGTGCCGGTTGCCCGATCAACAGGGCGCACTAACCCGCATTGAGATTATCGATTTCCTGATCCAACCCGGCAGAACCGAGGCAGGACGCGATGCATTGGCGAATAATCGCAACGGCATAATCGCCCGCAAGGCCCTGGCGAAAGGCGATCCGACGCACACGCTCGAATATTTCCTCTTCGCGCTTGCGGTTGCGTACCGGCAAGCCGTTCTCCCTTTTCAGAATCTGAACATCCTTGACCAAGTCGGCACGTTCGGCAACCAACCGGAGAATAGTTTCGTCAACGGCATCGATCCGCGTGCGCAAATCGGCAAGTTTGGCGGACAGCGAAAAACGGGTCGATTCATGCATCGTTTCTGTTACTCCCGTGCCTGCGCCGTCCATGCAGAGGGTAATGATGCGCTCTTGCCCCTCCCGGGGTCATGACCTGAATCAAGACCCGCATGTCGCCGATTAATTATCCTTGCGCAGGAGATTTCAATAGTGCGTAAATGAAACGGAGCCGAAGCATGCCCTACCTGCAGGATCCTGCTCTCTTGAAACAGTCACTGGATGGCATTGCCGCCAAAGCGGTCAAGGTGTTGCCCCACAGCGCCTTCAGGATCGCTGCGCGGATTCCGGAACCGATCAACCGGCGCGTGATGGAACACTTACTCAACAATGCCCTGCAAAATCCACTTGCGGCGGGCGAGTTCGATTTTCTTCATGGACGAACGGTGATGATTCAGGCATTGGATCTGGACTGGTCGATCACCATCACCTCGCAGGACGACCGGCGCCTGCGCCTTCTGGCTACGAAGCAGGCGGAAACGAGGATCTGCGCCACGGCAAGGGATTTCCTGGGTCTCGCCTCGGGACACACCGATCCTGACACGCTGTTTTTCCAAAGGCGCCTGCGCATCGAAGGCAACGTGGCTCTGGGGCTGGAAACCAAAAACACCCTGGACGGTGTCGATCGCGAAGCGCTGCCTGTCCCGATCAGGGCCGTGCTGCAACTTGCCGGCGCTTGGCTCACGCGTTACGAGCTTCTCTCCCTGCCCCCTACTCAACCACGGCCAAGGCTTTCCAACCCTGCCCGGCCGTACCAGTAACCATTACATAGCGCCTTATCCGGGATGTCGGGGAGCTCCGGCGTTGACTCCGAATCCAGCGCTTCACGCATGTAACGTATCAATTCTGCGGTACCCTGCGGCAGTGGGCTCAAACGCAGAATGTCTACCCCAGACTCCGCGGCTTCCCGCCACAGAGGCAACAAATTTACGACAGCTGCGGATTGCGTCTGAATTCCATTGAGCGTGAACAGAGGCCGGCCATCCTGGGTCCCGGCGGCCATGCCCTCCGGATAGTTACCGCAGACGAACCCGCATTCATCCTTTCCCAAACCATGGGCACGGGCCGTGAAGCAGCGTGCCGAATAGGCCAATGGCATTCGTCCGAAGGCAAACAACTCGACTTCGGGTTCGGCGCCGGACGCCGTCACTTCATCCACGATCATGCCAATCTGCTCACCGCTCATCTCGACCGGCGGCACCCAACGCACCATGCCGGCCCGACGCAGCCAGGACAGCGTTCTGGCGTTGTAGATATTGAGACCGATGCCTCCCACGAACGAGACACCGCTCTCCACCAAGACATCGAGAGCTGCGACGTCGTTAGCCTCGACCATGAAGTCCCTGTTACGGCAGACGCGCGCAATTTGCCCCACTTCCGATTCAGCTTCGACAAGTGTTAGCGTCGAAAGCACAACCTGCTTGCCACGATCCACCAGCATGCGGCCTATCTCGAGCCAATCCGGAAAACGGAGACTGCGGCGCTTGGAACATACGGTTTCCCCCAGATACACAATATCCACAGGGGTTTCGGCCAAATCCCTGTAAAAATCCAGGAGCTGCTCGCGATCCCAGAAGTACAGCACCGGTCCCACCGCCAAGCGCATAGCGATCTCCTCCATCACTGCCACACTCTCGCATAAGCGCCCAGAACGGTTTGCTGACCTTCTGCCAGCTCAGACAGTCCCTCTCCCCAGAGCCGGTGCACGGCGAACTTATCGGGGTTTGCAAGGACCGCATCTATGGCCGCGCGCCATATCCGGGTCATGCGAGACACATAAGCCGGACTGCGCTGGCGCCCCTCCAGTTTTATGGCGTGGATGCCGATTTTGGCTAACTGCGGCAACAATTCCAGACTGTTCAGGCTTACCGGTTCCTCGAAGGCATGAACACGGCTGCCTCGGACCTGGTATCGGCCCTTGCACAAGGTGGGGTAACCGGCGGCATCGTTGTCCCCGAACCGATCCACTAATACCCCACCTACCCGAGTTTCCATGACATCTCCGTCTTGACGCCATTCCACCGCTTCCGCAGGCGAACAAGCCCCATAGTTGTTCGGAGAACGCCCGCACGCGTATGAGGAAAACAGGCATCGGCCCTCGGCCATGATGCACAATCCGCCAAAGCCGAAGACTTCCAGCGGAACCACGTCACGCTCGGCAAGCCGCTCGACCTGGGTCATAGACAGGACACGCGGCAACACGGCACGCTGGATCCCGAAATTATCGCGGTAGAAACGCAAGGCACGCCAATTGGTTGCCGAGGCCTGTACGGACAAATGCAGACGTAGGTCCGGGTAGGTCCGGGACGCATGGTCCAGCACGGCCATGTCGGCGGCGATAAGTGCGTCTACCCGGCTTTCGGCCGCGGCACCAACCGCGGCTTCCCAACGCTTCCACTCGCCGGCCCGCGAGTAGGTATTGATGGCCAGGTAAACCTTGCAACCCATCCGGTGGGCGTGCTCCACCGTGGCGGGAAGCTCGTGCGCGGAGAAATTCAAACCGGGGAAATGGCGCGCATTGGTTTCGTCTCGCAACCCCAGGTACACCACATCGGCACCCGCTTCGATTGCCGAATGCAAGGCTCCACGACTTCCCGCGGGAACAACCAGTTCCATAGGCCACTGTCCTTTTGCGCCAATTCGCAGGATTCTAGGACGTTCAAACGCAGCGACCCTTGATTTGAGTCAAAGCGTACCAAGGCCTCATTGCACGGCCTTCCCCTTCAACTGCAATCCGCAGGCAAACCCACCGTTACTGCAAATCATTAAGGTTTGTGATAAAACAATCATCATCTTCCGACATGGAGATAGGCGTTGAAGCGCTATATCGCTACCTTGGCCTTGGGCTTCGCCTCTGCTCTTTTCCTGGCAGGAACTGCATTTGCAGCGAGCCAAACACGGCAACTGCTACAAACAAATGGATGCACAGGCTGTCACGCGGCCACAACGAAACGGGTCGGCCCTCCATGGGGATGGATTGCCTACCGTTACAAGGGCAAGAAAAACGCTGTTCAATCCGTAGCAAAATTCATTATCGATGGCGGCGTAGGCTACTGGAAATCCTGGACCGGTGGCATTCCCATGCCCTCCCACCATAACCTCAGCCAAGCACAGGCCCAAACCATCGCCAAGTGGATATTGACCCAAACGGCGGTAAAACTACCCAAGCCTTGAGTCTATTAAAGACACCGGCCAACCTTCTTGACACACGATCAGGTTGATATGGAAACCGTGCCGAAAAAATCATGCATGCGCGGTGGATTTCATTTACTTCCCGGGATACCGCAAATCCGAACCGCGCACCGGATAAATTCAGGAGAATCACATCATGAACATCTTCAAACGCACCCCCCTCTCTAACCTGCTCCTGCTTTGCGCCCTGGGCGGCCTGCTGGTGTCAGCAGCAGCAGCACAGGCCCAGCCCGCTCCGTCGCAGTCTATCGGCCAGGCGCTGAAATTCAGGAATATCGGCCCGGCCGTCGCTGGTGGCCGCGTGACCTCCGTCGCGGGTATCCCCGGCAACCCGAATATCTATTATGTCGGGACCGCGGGCGGAGGCGTCTGGAAGAGCGTAAACGATGGCAATTCCTGGACCCAATTACTCGCGCATGCCGATACGTCCTCGATCGGGGACGTCGCTATCGCACCCTCCAACCCCAACTTGATCTGGGTTGGTACCGGCGAGCCCAACGTACGCAACGACTCGATTACCGGCGCCGGCGTCTATTTTTCGCCCGATGCGGGGAAAACCTGGAAATTCATGGGACTCAAGGATACCGGCCAGATCGCCCGCATCGTGATCGATCCGAAGAATCCCGACATCGTATTCGTCGCGGCGCTCGGCAATCCCTGGAAACCGAACAGCGAACGCGGCGTGTACCGCACGACCGACGGCGGCAAGACCTGGAAGAAGGTGCTCTACGTCGATAACAAGACCGGTGCCTCGGACCTGATCATGGAACCCGGTAACCCCAATATCCTCTTCGCCGGAATGTGGAGCGTGCGCCGTTATCCCTGGAATCTGGTCGACGGCAGCAAGACGGGCGGTATCTGGGAATCCACCGATGGCGGCTC
>Ga0307440_1001404_pt1 | contig 11716 bp, 11 predicted proteins | sample SalMarWE160410MG_FD_202150 | JGI IMG/M metagenome (GOLD analysis project Ga0307440, IMG submission 202150) | Salt marsh sediment microbial communities from the Plum Island Ecosystem LTER, Massachusetts, United States - WE1604-10 | ecosystem: Environmental > Aquatic > Marine > Intertidal zone >... | reverse complement strand
CCCATACGAGGGCGTTCAGATCATGGCTGATTTCGACGTCCACGCCTGCGTCGGCCAAGGCAGATGCGAGCCCGACCAGGCGGGGATCGTCACCCAAATGCACCTGCCCCTGGCCACCGGCCCGGACGTGCCCGGGGCCGAGCAGCGTGGCGCCGGCCGTGGTAACCCCCACTGAAGCTCTGGCCGGCCCCAATGCCTCCTGGAGGATCTCAAGGTTCCCCAGCCCGTTCTGGAGGCTAACGGCCAGGCCATCGTCGGCCAAGCAAGCGGCCAGTTGGGCGGCTGCACGCTCCGTCTGCCAGGCCTTGACCAACACCAGCGCCAGCTCCGCTCCGTGGCAGTCCAGCGGGTCATCGGTCGCCTCAATCGCCACCGTGCGTTCACCATCGGGCGACTGAATGCGAATTCCGCCCTCCCGCAGGGCCTTCAACCCAGCCTGCCAGGTGCCCAGCAGGCAGACCGGATGATGGCGAGCGAGGTGGGCGCCAAAAAGGCAGGCCATGGCACCCGTCCCGACGATCACCCATGGCCGGTCAGCGTTTGGCATGTCAGGATCATTCCTTGGGTGTCGCTAGTCGCCGGCCGCATGCTCCGAGGCCTCCAGCGCCTCGAGCAGCGCCGACCAGACTTCGTCTGAGACATCCACACTGTGCTCTTCGGCAGGGAAAACCCCGGCCTCGACCTCCTTGATGTACTCACCAAATGCGCGCCCCATCTCGCCGTGGAGGTCAGCGTACTTCTTGACAAAGCGCGGTGTAAAACGATCGAACAAGCCGAGCATGTCGTGGACCACCAGGACCTGGCCGTCGCATCCGACGCCGGCCCCGATGCCGATGGTGGGAATTCGCAGCCGCTCGGAGACCAGGCCGGCCACCCGGGCGGGGATGGACTCGAGCACGATCGAAAAGGCGCCGGCTTCTTCCAGGGCCAACGCGTCCTCGATCAAGGCCTGGGCCGCTCCCACGGACTTGGCCTGGGCGCGGAAGCCGCCCATTTGGTGGACGGATTGCGGCGTGAGCCCGAGGTGCCCCATCACAGGGATCCCGGCCGACACGATCGCCCGGACAGCCTCAGCGCGGTCCCGTCCCCCCTCTAGCTTGACAGCATCCATGCCGGCTTCTTTGAGAAATCGGCCGGCATTGCGCACCGCTTCCTGGGCAGAAACTTGGAAGGACATAAAGGGCATATCACCGATCAACAGCGGCGTCGATGCCCCGCGGCTGACAGCTTTGCAGTGAGAGATCATGTCGTCCATGGTCACCGGCAACGTCGTGGGGTGACCGAGCACCACCATGCCCATCGAGTCACCTACCAGGATGGCGTCAATGCCGGACTTGTCCAGCGCCACGGCGGTGGCATAATCGTAGCCGGTCAACATGGTAATCGGTTGGCCGTCTTGCTTCTTCTTGAGCAGGGTGCGGGTGGTGACCTTCTTGGGTGAATCTTTGGTGGGGGTTGACACGGCTATCTCCTCCTGCTGAGTGAGATGCGGCCCCGCCGGGGCGGCGGGAGGTGTGTCCGGCGCATCAATTGTCCGTCGCTCGTCCGGGTCGATTCCCCGATCCCAGCGAGCGCCGACATTATAGCATGCGCACACCGATCGCCAGCGCGCTAGAATGGGTCACATGGAACCTGTCAGCCCGGCAGAAGAACACCTGCGGCGCCTGGGCATCCCCTACCGGCTCTTTCGCCACGACCACTCCGTACGTTCGCTTGAACAGGCGGCGTCCGAGCGGGGCATAGAAGCCGAGCAGATCGTTCGCAGCCTGGTGTTTCGTTTGCAGGACAGCAGCTTCATCCTGGTCTTGATGCCCGGCGCGGGCCAGGTCGCGTGGGGCAAGCTGCGCCACTATCTAGGTGTATCCAGGATCACCACCGCCAGTACCGACGAGGTCTTTCAAGTGACGGGCTACCGCCCCGGAGCGGTCTCACCGTTCGGTTTGGCCACACCCTTACGCCTGCTGGCAGATGAAAGGCTCCGGCTTCAATATGAGATTTCGGTGGGCGCCGGGATACGTGATGCCGGCTTGATCATGGATTCGCACGACCTGCTGGAAGCACTTTCTCCGGAGTTGGGGGATTTCAGCGGGGATTGAGTCAACCGGATTAGGTATTGAATCGAACCAGGCTGCATCCAAATGCCGCGGTCGTGGCCGGATCGGGACTGCGTTTTTGGCGGGCGGCAGCCACGGCTGGCCCCAAGTAGTCGGTTTTGGGCTCCTTTTGGGCCCAGTTGACATCATCCGGCGCCCCTCGATAGCGCAAGATCCCGTCAGCATCGATGATATACACATGCGGCGTCGAGGCAGCACCAAAGCCATCAGCTACCGCATGCTCAGGATCGATCAACACCGGCCCGATCCCACGTTCATTGGCTACGTTGCGCATTTGGTCCGGAGTTTCGTTGGCATTGGAACCTATCCACCAGACCTGGACATCCGAGCCCCAAGCCTCGATCGATGAGAGCAACAGCTCGTCCCCTCGCTCCGCCCAAGGGCACTCCGCCGACCAAAAATTGAGCACGACAACCGAGCCGCGGACATTGGACAGTCGACGAATCCCGCCGTTGAGGTCCTTCAACTCGAAATCAGGCGCCGGCTGACCAACCGTGAGGTCTTTCAGGCTCAGGGAATCCATTTGGGCGCATAACCTCCTACCAACAGTGAATGCGTTTGACCCGAGATCACATCCAGCCAGCCGAGTTCCGGCGGACGACTCGGGTCCGACTGATCTGACTGAACATACACCAGCCTGGCCGAGTCCGGCCGCCAGGCAAAGTTCGAATAGTTCATGATCGGCTGGGATGTCAGGCGGCGCGATTGAGATCCATCGGAGCGCATCAACCACAATTGGCGCCCCAAAGTCCAACGCGCCGGCTCCAAGGACTTGCGAGCGAAAGCGATCCATTTCCCGTCCGGCGAATATGCGGGGGAGGCGTCTTCAATCAGACCACCTTCCTGACCGGACAAATCGGTGACGCTGCTGGTGGCGATGTCGAAACGGAAGAGGTGGCTGTAGAACTCGGGGGCGCCCGAGAAAGTGGGTGCCGGAGTCCCCGTTTGATCCACGAAGATGATTTCGGGATAGACCAGAAACTGGCCATCCGATGACCAGGCACCCATTTCCCCCAGCTTGTTGGGGATTTCGGCCACCGGTTGGAAGTCCGGCGGGCCGGCGAACACCAACATCACCTGTCCTGTCGCGTCGTAGACCGCCAACTTGTCGTCCGCGCTCCACAACGCGTTCCGCACATCGTGGCTCCGTTCGCCAAGCCGGAAAGGACTCTGGCTGCCATCCGTCGGCGCCGCCCACACCTCACCAGGACCGCTCGGGCTCCGACTGGGATTGCTCTGCGTCTCCAGGGTCAGCCAGAGTCCATCGGGCGACAACTGAAGGCGCCGGCAGCCATCAGAGGGACAATCCATCAGGAACTCGTCCTGGCCCGAACGCACATCCACTCGGTGGACGGCCTGTCCCCCCTTGACAGCCGAGGTCAGATAGACGAGGTCACCGGTCTCAGACGCCACGGCGTAGTCGAGCACCCCCAAGGGGGCCTTCGTCAGCGCCTCGCCGGCTGCATCACTCAGGTCGCGATCGAACAACTGCGCACCGCCCTGAGCTGGTGCGGCATAGATCAAGCGAGGGGCGCCTACTTCAAAGGACCAATCACGGCCCTTGAGCAGCGGGAGAAACAGGCGGGAGAGGGCGCCGGGCGAGAGAGAGATCTGCACCCTAGAACCATCCGGCCAGGGTTGACTGGGCACGAACCGCATTTCGTCACCCTGCCAGACGAAACGGCCTGGGACCGTCGGCCGGACGGTGAAATGGCCCTGCACGGAGACCGGATCCATCGGCCGGCTGAAGGTCACGCTGATGATGGTGTCGTTCGCCGCATCCGTCAGGCCGTCTTGCGGAGAAGATGCCAGCAACCGAGGGGCAGCCAGCCACAGGCCGCCGATCACAAGCAGGGCCGCGCCTACCAGCACGATCCAGACCCAAGGCGAACGATTGCGCCGTGAGATGGTCACCATGCAGGGGATTATAAATCCTCGAGCTCGACCATCCCTCCATCAGACTCGCCCCCAACGCAAACTGCGAGCCGATACCACCGGCCCGCAGCTTGTGAAAACCTTCACAATTAGATCGGTCAATCTTCTTTGAGGCGCTCTTTCAGTCCCTCGATCGCACGCACGCGGGACGGGTCGTTTTCATACGCCATGGCCAGGTAGAACGAGACGTAGTCGCCGAAGTGCAGGCTGGTCCACTGATGGGCCAAGGGGATGTCTCCGGCCGAGTCGATAATGTCGGTGTTGAATCCTTCCACCATGAACAGCTCCCGCGTGATGTCGATGCGCTTCAGAACCCGTGGATGAAGACTTGGACACCGCAGGAAGAGGAGAACTGTCTGCCCGAATCTGGCTTCGGGATTCTCGACACCAGCCAGCATATTGTGATCCATCTCGGGTAGTTCTTCGAACTGCGCCAGGGCTTTGGAAACCTCCGCGATTTGCGTTCTCCAGCGCCGCGCCACCGGCGACAAGATCTGCGACCCGACGATGATCGGCCAGCGGTCCATCAGCTGACCGGCCATGCGTTTGGCAGGATTCTTGGCTGCTGGCACGTCCGCCGTCAAGTCGACCTGCTGGGCGCGCATGGCATCGGCGGCTCCAACGACGTCACCGGAGGGGTCGCCCACCAGATTCAGCCTGGCAGCCGCAGCGAGTAGCATACCGAAGGAATAACCGACGGCAGCCCGCGGCTGGCCGGGATGATCAAACTTCCACAGCGGGACTCCGTCAGCTTTAGCTCGTTTCGCCAGTTCACCCCCGGTGGTCAGAGCCATGAGTCGGACGCCGATTTCTTTGGCCCGCTCATAGCCGGAGAGGGTCTCTTCGGTGTTACCCGAATGAGATGAAGCGATGACAAGCGCATCCTTGCCGCGAGCGAACTCCGGCAGATCATAGCTGCGCCACACGGACACCTGGGCTTTGCCGTGGGGCGCCATATAAGCCGCCAGCAAGTCGCCACCGATGGCTGAGCCCCCCATACCCACGACCACAACCTGGCGGATATCATCCATCTTGGGAAGGTCGGCGGATTGCCCGATCGACCACGCCTTCTCGAGTTGGTCCGGCAAACCATCGATCTCGGATAGCATCCCCTGGCTGTCCAGTTCCTTGAAGTGATGGGTATCGTCCAGATTCATTTCGCCTCCAATGCCATACGATAGATCTCCTGCCGGGGTCTGCCTGAGAGTCGGGCGACTTGCTTGGCCGCCTGCGAGGCCGATTGTCCTTGGTCGAGCGCAGCCACCAACGCCTCTCGGACAGCTTGGTCCGTCCATGGCGGTTCCGCTTCCGCGCCGTGAATGATGACCGTGATTTCTCCCAGCGGCTCGATGTCGTCGAAGTGCTTCCGGATCTCGGCCAGGCTGCCCCGAATGAATTCCTCGTGCAGCTTCGTCAGTTCGCGGCACACCGCCGCCGAGCGCCCTTGTCCAAGCACCGCGGCCAAGTCACCCAGCGAGTCCTTCAGCCTGTGGGGAGTCTCAAACGCCACCAGGGTCCACGGAAAGCGGCTGACGGATTCGATCAACTCAAGACGCTCGGCGCGGCGCCGTGGGAAATAGCCCAGGTACAAGAAACGGTCGCTGGGCAAGCCCGAAGCTGTGAGCGCAGCCACAGGTGCCGATGGGCCGGGGATAGGGCTCACCCGGTGGCCCGCCTCCCAGGCTGCGCGCACGAGCTCGTAGCCGGGATCCGAAAGGTTGGGGGCGCCAGCATCCGAGACGACAGCCACGTCGCCTTCATCCAACGCCCGCAGCAGCTGATCGAGGCGCGGCGCTTTGTTGTGTTCGTGATAGCTGACGAGGCTTGGAGACAGCTGATAATGGTCGAGCAGACGCCGCGTGTGGCGTGTGTCCTCGGCCGCAACCAGATTCACCTCGCCCAGAATGCGAAGCGCCCGCTGGGAGATGTCTTCCAAGTTGCCGATCGGGGTGCTGACGAGGTAGAGGGTGCCCATGAACCTGATTCTATCCCACGCGAGCCGCCGGCTTGGGCAAGACCTGGGACGGATCAGCCAGGGGGCTCATGGTCGCCTGACGGATAATCCAGCGTCGCGACCACCGCCCCCAGATTGAGCGGGCCATAGATGTGGGGAAACAATCCGCCCCGGTCGGCCGCCTTCTCGTAGGCCATTTTCGAGGTCAAGAGGTCAGGGTCGATCTCAAGCAACACCAAATCATCCTGGCCGCCGAAGAACGCCTGTGCCACTTCTTCGACCCGATCAGCCGGCGAGCAGTGGATAAATCCTTCGGACTCCAAGCTCGGCGGGCGGTAGTCGCCCAGCCGCTGCGCCGCCTCCCACGCCGCGCGCTGCGCAAGGTGAAAAATGCTTGTCATCTTCGCTCAGCCTGTCTCAGGGGGCTCCATCCAGCTCCTCACGGATCTGCATCAGATTTCCCAGTTCGTGCTCGGCCATGCGCCTCACCTGACTGTACACGGAATGCGCGCGGCCTCCGATCATGGCCATCATGGCCCGGTAGATGCCATCCGATCAGCTCGAGCGATCCTCTCCAGCCAGCTGGGCAATCAGGCCCGGCAGGGAAGCCATATTGTCCGCTTCGAAGAACCGCTCGCTCGGCATTTCCTCTGGTTCGACCGCTTCGTGCGCCCATGTTAGATCGTTCGGGATGTGGACCGCCCAACCGCCAATCTCAAGGACGGGCAGGATATCCGATCGCATCGAGTTTCCCACCATCAAGAACCGCGTCGGCTGCACATCAAGACGCGCAAGGATGGTAGCATAGGTGCCGGGCGTCTTCTCGCTCACGACCTCAACATTGCGGAAGAATGGCGCCAGACCGGAGCGATCAACCTTCATCTGCTGGTGGAGCAGATCGCCTTTGGTCATCAGCATCAAGGGGTATTCGTCGGCCAGCCTGGAGACTGTTTCTTCGACGCCCTCCAGGAGCGGCAGATCGGCCTCGATCATCTCCTTGGAGAGATCGATTAGTCCCTGGATGTCCTCGGCCGCGACCTCGCCGTTCGTCCACTTGATGGCCGACTCGATGAGGGAGATCACAAAGCTCACGGCGCCGTAGCCATAGAATTTCAGATTCTCAATCTCGATTCGATCGGCCATTTTGTCGAGGTCCTCGAGGGGGCCGTACTTCGCCATCAACTGGCTGAACCGCTCTCTTCCCATGTGGTAGAGCGGCTCGTTGTCCCAGAGCGTATCGTCGGCGTCAAAGGCGATCAGGTCAAATGGCAAAGGTGTCACCTTCCGCTTTCTGGCGGAGCAGACAGACATCCATATCGGCAGGGAGACGGATTGTGCCACAAGTGTCGCATGACGCCAACCTCCGCCGGTTGAGGGTTTTGTAAGGTATCCGTAAGACGCAAGTCGGGGGCGCGCTCCCTATACTAAGTGCAGGTACCCAAGGGCCACTCCAAGGGAGGGAGATGGACACCCACGTGCCAGAGAGCCCAACGCGTCTTCTGATCCTCGAGGATGATCCGATCATCGCCGAGCTGTTCGGCACGCTGTTCGGGTTCGAAGGTTATGAGACCCAGGTCGCCGGGACCGTGGTGGATGGAATCCGCAGTCTAGAATCCCAGCCGCCCAACGTCGTCCTGCTCGATCTGATGATGCCCAACGCATCCGGCCTGGAATTCTGCCGCTATCTAAGGCAGGAGTCCACCACGCCGCATATCCCCATCGTGGTGGTTTCCGCCAAGAACACACCCCAAGATGTCGATGAGGCCATCGACGCCGGCGCCGACGCCTACCTGACCAAACCCGTCCCCAATCGCCGGCTGGTCGACACGGTCCAGCAGTTGGTTCTGAATCCGCCCAAACCCAGCCGAGAGCACACCCGCAGCAGTCTTGAACTCGATGTCCGACGGGCCGTCGTTCAAGTGAAACTCTATCTTGCAGAGATTCGTCGCGCGCGCGCCCAATACCAAGGCGCCGCCGCACACGCTGCCAGCGCCGAGCGCCTGACGCCGACCCAGAAGCAGGACTTGCTGCGACAAGCAGCCGACGAATACCGGCGCACAATTAAAGATAACGAAGCCGCCGCCTGGGAGATCGTGGTGGCCACCTTGGAGCGGCTTGAGCTTCGCGAGCGAGCCATCGCTCGCCAGAGCCGGCACCGGCCGACAGACGCGGAAAGCTGGGCCTTGGCATCATCACGGGCAGGGTTCGTCGAGGAGGACTGTCGCCAGTGGGCCGAGAGCGATCCCCAGCAGCTGCTCGGAGAATACGAGTACGCACTTTCAAGCGGGGATACTGTCTACGCCTACCTGATTGAACGCGCCGCGCCGTTGGCTCTGGAAACCGCCGGAGCCTGGTCCGAACGCGAGGACCTTTTGAAGGCCATCTACAACGCCAATCCTCCGGATCCGGAAGCGTTGGGCGAGTTAAGCCGCTATTACGAGCTGCTGAATCCGCTCCGTGCGCAGCTGGGCAAGATCCGGCCGCCGGAGGGCGTCATCTTGGTCCAGCCAGCTGGTGAAACGTCCGCCGAATCCAGCGACGATCAGCCACCACAGCGTTCCAATGGACACCAGCGCCCCGACACCAAACCCCTGAAGGCGTCGAATGGCTTCCACGTCCACGAGGGATTCTGGAACGGCGCCGACGGCCACGCCGAGCCAGAAACACAACCCGTGAATTCGACCTCTTCGGGAGATTCGCGCGCCGCCTGACTTCTCCCCAGCTGGTCCCCAAACCCATCCCAAAACGGCTTCGTCAACTCTCGGAGCGACTCCGCTTGTGAAACATTTCACAAGCAGCCGGGGCGATGGCCCCATTTCAAGGGGAACCATCAACTGCGTTCCAGCATCAGCAGGAACCACGCGTTTTGCGAAGCCGAGGCCAGCAGCAGGATGACCGCCACAACCAGACCATACAGGCTCCAGGTCACGCCGAGAAGAATCAGAAAGCCAATGACAATGATCAGTATGAGCGAGAAGATGGGCGCGCCGAAACGACTTGAAACCTGCATCCCAAAGCGGTCAGACGGGATCGATCTCGACGCCCGCCACTGGATCAGAGCCCCGATCAGCGCCAGCAGCGCCAACATGGCCAGCGGCAACCCAAGCCAAGCACGGCTGAGGTCGGGAATGAGAAAGAGTATCGATATCACGAGCACGTAGAAGAAACAGTTGAACGTCAGAGCGCCGAACAAGGACAGATCGCGCGTTGCCTTGGCCTCAATGGACTCTTTGCCGACGGAAATGGCCACAAACAGCAGTCCGATGAGCGTGGCGGCCGCTGTCCCCGTCAGAAGGTAAAAGGTCTCCCAACCCGAGATCTGTTGTGAAAAACCAGACATTGATCCCTCCGAGTTGCGGTGGCGGACGGCCTGTGCCCAGCCGGGGCAAACAGGTGGGTGATGTTGAGCAGCCAAGAATCCGAATCTAACCTAGTCTACCCCGAGGGGAAATCCAAAACGATGCTGCCACCGGCCGTTGGCTTTGTCAATCAGCCAGACCTCATCCGCATGGCAGTAGATTGGAAACCAAGGCGCGAGCAAGAGCTACAAATCAGAAGCAAATCGGTAAAAGAGATCCACCCACTCCGAGGAGGGTAGACCGAAGTCCGTGCCGTTGCGGACGATCACCAGTCGCTTTGACGGACTGACGTAGATGAACTGCCCTTTATCCCCCTCCGCCGAAAAGTCGTAGCCATCCGGCCTCAGGAGGCCCCACCACATATAGCCGTAGTATCCGCCGCCAGATTGATCAGCAACGAAGGCCGGATAGTAGTCAGGCAGGTCAACGGGCCAGGGCTGGGTAGACTCAGCCACCCATGCCTGCGGCACGACCTGCCTCCCCTGCCAGGCGCCCCCTTGAAGATAGAGTTGGCCAAACTTGGCAAAATCCAGCGCGCGCGCATTGACTCCGGTTTCCATCTTCTCGAAATCGCTTTCCAGGCTGTCGGTGCTCCATGACCCATCATAGGCCATCCCGAGCGGCGTCCACAGTTTCGTCTGCATGTAGGACGTGACAGACATCCCCGTCGTCCTCTCCAGGATCATTCCGAGAAGCTGTGGATGGTACTTGTTGTATTGAAAGTGTTGCCCTGGTGGTTCATCGATGTGCGTGTTGTTCAAAGCCAGACAGCGTTGATCAGGATAGTAGGTGGTGAGCGGATCGTCGCCGCTCAAGAGCATGAACCGCATCTCCTGATACTCCAGGCCGGATGCCATGCGTAGCAGATCACGAATCGTAACTCGTTCAAAGTTCACATCACGCACCGCCAGCTCAGGCAGATAGTCCGTAACTGGATCGTCGACACTGCTTATGGCTCCCTCCTCAATCGCGATCCCGATGAGAGCCGAGGTGAAAGACTTGGCCACCGAAAACGATGTCACGATCGAGTCGGGGCGTGTCTGGTTGAAGTAGCCCTGGTAGACGACCTTGCCGTCTCTGACGACCAGAAATGTCTGGGTGTGATTCTGCATCAGAAACGTGTCCCAATCTTCGACTCCCGCCAATTCCGCCAGTCTCGAGGGGACGGCCGGATCTTCGGCCAGGTCAAACGTAGAAGGGCGGGCAGCAGCCGTCAGCTTGTGAGACGGGAATTTCTGCCAGTCGAAGACATCTGAGTCTCCCCACCTCAGCACACGAATGACATAGACTGGTGGGTACGTGATCAGACCCCAGATGATCTGGACGACCAAAAACAATCCGAAAAGGCCCACCGGGTAGAGCGCGTACCTGATGAGCCTTCCCCAACGGAACCTTGCATCCTGCTGCATGCGAACTCTCCCCTCTGCTCACGCTTGCTTGCAGCCACAAAACCCCGATTCTCCACTACATCATACTGTCACTTGAGACGGAACATCCGGTCCTATTGCTCATGATCGCAATGGCCGATCGGGATGCGACTCTGGTGACCGATTGGGTTGAAGTACAAAGGTCGGATGGCTTGGCCCTCAGCCCAATGAGCCCCGACCTCCGCTGATTGACATGCCCCTTAGGCCCATGGTAAACTGCGCTCCACAACAGAAAACAGTGCACCGGCGCTTCGGCGCCAGGACACTCATCCAGAGAGGTGGAGGGACCGGCCCTTTGAAGCCTCGGCAACCTCCCTTGGGCAGCCCGCCCAGCGGAAGGTGCCAACTCCGGCAGAGGCATTGAGCTTCTGGAAGATGAGCGATGAGCCTACGTCGTACCAGGCCTCTTCTTCCGGAAGGGCCTTTTTTTGCGCCAGACATGGAGATCTTGGGAGAAACGGCTCAGCCAGCTTGTGAGGTCAAGAGTCGAAAAGGAGAGGCAATGGGTTCGTACAAGACGCAGACTGTTGGTTTCCCGCGCATTGGAGCGCAGCGAGAAATGAAGCGCGCTCTTGAAGGTTATTGGAAGGGCAAGTTCGAGGCGCCGGACCTCATCCAGACCCTGCACCAGGTGGAGAAAGATGCCTGGACGACCCAACTCGAGGCCGGGATTGACTTCGTCGGGGTCGGAGACAGCACACTGTACGATCATGTGTTGGACTGGACCATCCGGCTGGGTCTGATCCCAACCCGCTATCAGCCATTCCAGGGCTTGGACCAGTACTTCGCCATGGCACGCGGCGCCGAAGGCGTCCCAGCGCTGGAGCTCACCAAGTGGTTTGACACCAACTACCACTATCTGGTGCCAGAAATTGAAGCTGATCTGACACCGGCCCCTCACTTCGACGAGTTCTTGGACACCATCCA
>Ga0307440_1001403_pt1 | contig 11720 bp, 12 predicted proteins | sample SalMarWE160410MG_FD_202150 | JGI IMG/M metagenome (GOLD analysis project Ga0307440, IMG submission 202150) | Salt marsh sediment microbial communities from the Plum Island Ecosystem LTER, Massachusetts, United States - WE1604-10 | ecosystem: Environmental > Aquatic > Marine > Intertidal zone >... | reverse complement strand
CCAGGTCCACGCCCACGCCGTCGGCGGCGCCGAGACGCACCACCGAGAGCAGCTCGCGGCCGTTGTTGCAGCACACCTGCAGCGCCCGCTTGCCCTCCACGCCGATCGAACCGTAGATCTCGCGCTCGACCTCGTCGAGCGTGGAGAAGTCCGGGTCACGGAAGCCCTCGAGGAGCCGAGGCATCTGGCTGGTCTCGTGGAGTCTCGACGTCTCCTCCCAGGACGCCCGGTTGGCCTCGATCATGCGGCGCTCGTCCGCGCTGCCGTCCGCGCCTCCGTTCACGCCCGCGTGCTCTTCGTCCATGAGCGGAAGTCTAGCAGCATCGTCGCGGGAGCGGCAGCCGCGACCACACGTGCCCCGCGCCGGTAGGGAGCTCCGGCGCGGGGCTGGCGTTCAGGTGGCGGGCGTGTTCGGGCGTGCCCTGTGGCCGTTCGGGCGCGACGGGCTAGTGCATCTCAAGGTCCGTTGCTGCACTGGACCGTGGTGTGCACGTAGCTCACCGCGACCGCCTGCGTGGCGCCCTTCGCCAGCGTGAACGACGAGGGGGTCACGGTCGGCGTGTACTTGTCGAAGCTGGTGCCGTTGTGGAGGACGCAGATGGTGCCGTAGGTGGAATAGAGCGGCGCCGTGACGGTGTAGGCGGCGGCGGACACGTACGGGACGAGCGTGTTCCCGTAGACCGTGTTGCTGTAGCTCCCGCCGTCGGCGATGGTGGCGTTGTAGCTGGCGCTCGACGGGATGGGCCCGGAGATCGACACCGAGATGGCGCCGTCGATGGGCTGGTAGTCCACCGTGACGAACGTCGCGTTCCCGGCGGTCACGTCGACGCTCCCGCCTGCAGGCGTCAGCACCGGGTCGTACGTGTAATGGCTGTCGGTCTGCTGCGTCGCCCCGACCAGGCAGCTCTCCGGTGTCAGCCCCTCGAGCGTCGTGAGGCCGAAGGTGGTGATGAACGTGCCGTAGTTGGGTGTCCCTCCGGAGGACGGGAAGCCGGTCACGGAAACGTCGGGTGTGATGGCGTTGGACGACGTGCTGGGCACCGCCACGTCGAGGACGCCGGTGAAGGGCTGGTAGCTCACGATGGGCGTGGCGATCTGACCGTCGTTCACGGTGACCGACGTGGTGGCGTCGTTCTCGTTGCCCATCAGGCCGTAGCTGTCGTACGGGCCCGTCACGGTGTGCACCCGCAGGGTGTACGTACCGTTTGGAGTTGGCGCTCGGTCTCAAGGGATCGTTGCAACGATGGCGGAGAGCGCCTGGGCTGGCGTAGCCCAGTCTAGGGTCTTGCGAGGTCGGGTGTTGAGCTCTGCGGCGATGGCGTCGAGCTGCTCCTGCGTGATGGGCTTGAAGTCGACGTTCTTGGGTAGGTACTGCCGTTGGAGCCCGTTGGTGTTCTCGTTGCTGCCGCGCTGCCGGGGGCTGCGGGGAACATGCAAGTACACCTGCACGCCGGTGGCGATGGTGAACGCCTTGTGCTCGGCCAGCTCCTTGCTCTGATCCCAGGTCAGGCTGCGCTTCACCTCGTCGGGGAGCCGCTGGATGGCGGCGATCAATGCCTCGTTGACGCGCTCAGCAGTCTTACCTTCCGGGAGGCGCATGAGCATCACGAAGCGGGTGGAGCGCTCCACCAGCGTGCCGACAGCCGAGCCACCGACCTTGCCGAGCAAGAGGTCCCCCTCCCAGTGGCCGGGCACGGCGCGATCCTCGGCTTCGGCGGGCCGCTCGCTGATGAGCACCATGTCCTTGATGCGCCCGGCCTTGGCGAAGCGCCCGCGTGCCTTTCGCATGACGCGCCCAGTGCGCAGCCAGCGCCTCACCTCGGTCTTGAGGCTGGCGCGCGCCTGCAGATACAGCGCCTGGTAGATGATCTCGGGACTTGCGTGCATGCTGATGTCCCCAGGATAGGTCCGGCGTAGGCTCACCGAGATCTGCTCCGGCGACCAGCGCTTCGCCAGCCGCTCGTTCACCGACCGCAACAACTCGGACGAGGAGAAGATCTTCCTGGGGTTGGGTCGCTTGGCTCGCTGCACTGCCGCCTTGGTGGCGCGCCACGCCCGGTAGCCCTTCCGGCCGCCGTTGGCGTTCACCTCACGGCTGACGGTCGACGCCGCCCAGTCTAAACGCCGGGCGATGGCACGGAACGACTCCCCCGTGTGCAACCCGCGCGAGATCTCCTCCCGATCGGCGTACGTCAGGCGCTTCTCCGAAACGTACACCGAGGCCGGTGGAGGATCCATGAAGCCGTTCATCAGGCGCTGCACGGACTTCCTGGAGCAGCGCAACCGATCCGCGACATCCTGGAACTTCAAGCCCATGGCCACCAATCGGCGGATCTCACTGCGCTCCGCCATCGACAGCCGCCGGCCCTTCGACCCGAATGCGCCACCACGCCCCATGCCTGACCTCCTGTGAGGAACTCAGCCTAGGACGCTACCCACCCCGTGGTGCATCGATCCCTAGAATCCGCCCGCCCAACTCGGCCTCTCGAACGGGACCGTCGTACGCCTAGTGCTCGAGCCACTGGAAGGCGGCAGGGTGTGGATCGTGCGCTTCGAGCGCCGTGCCCGAACGGAGCGAGCCTTTGCGTTCAGGCCAGTGTGGGTGGGCCGGATCGAGCGCTTCGAGGAGCTCCTCCCGGGCGGATCCTTCTTCGCCTTCCGATTGACGGACTCGGTGTGATGTGGACGGTATGGGCTGGTGGCCCCGCGGAGGGCGGAAGAAGGCGGAATAGGACGGATTGGGACGAAATGGGACGAGAAGGGACAGGATTGAGACGACGTGAGTCAGGGACGACATATCGCCATGTCTCATTCACTACTCGGCGGCTAGGAACCACCGCGATCCGCGCCCCCGACCTCGCTGGTTCACGAGCCCCATAGCACGGAGTTCCACCAGAGCTTCTCGTGTGCGGCGGAGCTCGAGTGTTGGCCCGCCATCTGTTCTCTCTCTCTCTCTCCCCCCCCCGCGCGCGGGTAGGCGACCGTTGATGTCACCTGGCGACAGCTTCCCAACTCCAAGACGCGAACAGGAACCTGCTGAGTCGGGACTCGGGGTAGGTGGCTGGCGACATCGGTAACATCTACTTTCGGCGACGGAGCCACACACCCGGAGCTCGCCACGGGTTGCTCCGGAATGCTGCTGAGCCCGGTCTGGCCGGACGCCTCGTAGCGCGTCAGCCCGGACGCTCGGCAGCGCAATTCCGAGCTTGACGGTCACACGCATGGCGGGCTAGCGTGGCACATACCCGAGTGTAGCACTCGGGTATCGTCGATGCGCTGCGCGCGCACGGCTGCTCGCACACGCGAGTGGCGTGGGACACGGAGGACGTTCACTGATGCTCCAGGGCGGTTACACAGTCGGTCGCACGGACCGCAGCGGCCACCGGGCCGACGGCTCGGAAGCTGGCACTGCAGGATGAGACGTGCCGCCAACGGCTCGAAGGCAGGCACGTGGCGCCGGCCGGCGGCGCTGCGCGGGGTGATGCTGGCCCTGGCGGGCGGCGCGGTGATCGGCGTGCTGGTGTGGCAGATCGTCGCCGCGGGGGGGAATCCCGACCCGACCAGGCACGGGCTCACGCCAGCGGCCGGCATTCTCGATACCGCCGTGCTGGTCTACCGCGAGGGGTTGGAGTGCATCCTGGTGCTCTCGGCCATGCTGGCTGGGCTGATGCGCAAGCAAAGCGTGTATTGGAGGCCAATCGCCAGCGGTGCCAGCGTTGGCTTCATGGCGACGCTGGCCACCTGGTTCACGCTCGTGGGCGTGCTCTCCCTGGCCGCGGGCACGGCGCCGGAGTATGACATTCAGGCTGTCACGGGGTTGCTGGCAATCGTCGTGCTGATGGTCGTGATGAACTGGTTCTTCCACCGCATCTACTGGACGGGCTGGATTTCGCTGCAGAACCGCAGGAAGCAGCAGGTCATCGACTCTGCCGAGAACCGCGGGGCGAGCCGGTCGCTCGCCTACCGGGGCTTGATGGTGCTGGGCATCGCCTCGGTCTACCGGGAAGGCTTCGAGGTCGACCTGTTCCTGCAGAGCATCCGCTTGCAGGTCGGCTGGGCGAACGTGGCCCTCGGCGCGGGGCTGGCGCTGCTGCTGGTGCTCATGACGGCCTATCTCACCTTCGTCGTCAACCACAAGCTGCCCTACAAGCGCATGCTGGTCGCCACCGGCGTACTGCTCGGGGCCGTCTTCCTGGTGATGGTCGGCGAGCAGGTGAACGAGATGCAACTCGCCCACTGGCTGCCCGCGCACGCACTGCCGTTCCGCTTCCCCGCCTGGGCCGGTTTGTGGTTCTCGCTGTACGCCAACTGGGAGACCGTTGTCTCCCAGGCGCTGGCGCTGGTCGTGGTCGTCGGCTCCTACTACGCAGCACGCTTCAGGCGTACACGGCCGAAGACGAAGAGCCTGGGCACGACCGGCGCTGGCTCCTTCCGGCCCCGCTCCGTTGACTAGGTGTGATGTGCCTCCAGGTCATTCTTGCAGTAGATTGGTGGGCATGAGGCGTTCAGCGTGAAGTTGCATGGCATTCGGCGTTGACGGTGAGGCAGCGCGAGGAGTTCGCCAGGCGGGTGGTGGAGGGCGGCTCGACCATCAGAGCGGCGGCGGAGGCGTTCCGCGTGAGCGTGCGTACGGTCAGCAAGTGGGTGGCGCGCTACCGGGAGGCTGGTGCTGAGGGGATGCTCGATCGCAGCGGCCGGCCGCATGAGCGTCGGCCTGCCACGCCGCCGGCGGTGGTGGGGCGGGTGAAGGCCTTGAGGCTGGAGCGGCGCACCATGCGCGCGATCGCCGCGGAGACGGGCCTGGGCTTGACCACGGTGCGCAGGATCCTCTTGCGGCACGGCATGAACCGCTTGTAGTCCTTGGACCCAGCTCCCCCGGCGGGACGCTTGCGAGAAGCCCGGGCCGGGGATGGTGCTTCATCTCGACATCAAGAAGCTGGGCCGGAGCGAGAGGGCGGGGCACCGGAGGACGGGTGAGCGCGCCATCCGCTCGCGCGGGGCGGGCTGGGAGTACGTGTTCGTGGCGATCGACGATCACTCCCGGGTGGCGGTCAGCCAGATCCTGCCCGATGAGGGGCGGGACAGGGCGGTGGCGTACCTGCAGGCCGCGCACGCCCACTTCAAGGCCCTGGGCGTCAGCGTCCAGCGGGTGATGTGCAGTAGTTGAGACTTAGTCTGACAGTTCGCCCTAAGATGGCTTGCTTCATTGGGAGGACTGTCGAGATGACGACGGAGCAGAAGGTCATCAAGAACAAGTTGGGCTTGTTGAACCTGGCGCAGATGCTCGGTAACGTCAGCGAGGCGTGCCGGGTGATGGGCTACTCCCGTGACAGCTTCTACCGCTTCAAGGAGCTCTACGACAACGGCGGCGAGATGGCCTTGCAGGAGATCAGTCGCCGCAAGCCGATCGTCGCCAACCGGGTGGGTGCCGAGATCGAGGCGGCGGTGCTGGAGTTCACGTTCCTGCAGCCGGCCTACGGCCAGACGCGGGTGGCGAACGAGTTGAAGAAGAAGGGCCTGTCGGTGTCCCCCTCGGGCGTGCGCGGGGTGTGGCTCAGGAACGTTCTGGAGACGTTCAAGAAGCGCCTGAAGGCCCTGGAGGCGCGGGTGGCGCAGGACGGCATCATCCTCACCGAGGCGCAGGTCCAGGCGCTGGAGAGGGCCAAGCGGGAGCAGGAAGCGTACGGGGAGATCGAGACCGAGCACCCCGGCTACCTGGGCGCGCAGGACACCTACTACGTGGGTTCGATCAAGGGCGTGGGCAGGATCTACCAACAGACGTTCCTGGACACCTACAGCCGGGTGGCGTTCTGCAAGGTGTACGACCGCCGCAACGCGCTGGTGGCCGCCGATTTGTTGAACGACCGGGTGGTGCCGTGGTTCGAGGAGCAGGACGTGCGCCTGTTGAGGGTGCCGACCGATCGGGGCACGGAGTACTGCGGCAATCCGGAGTGGCACGAGTTCGAGCTGTACCTGGCGATTGAAGACATCGATCATCCAAGACGCGGGCGAAGCGCCCGCAGTCGAACGGCATGTGCGAGCGCTTCCACAAGACGGTGCAGGACGAGTTCTACGCGGTGGCGTTCCGGAAGAAGCTCTACACCAGCCTGGACGAGCTGCAGGCGGACCTCGACGCCTGGGTCCACTACTACAACCACGACCGGCCGCACTCGGGGAGGTACTGTTACGGCAAGACGCCCATGGAGACGTTCTCGGACAGTCGGCACCTGGCCAAGGAGAAGGAGCTGGAGCTCCAGCATCTGACACCCGGAGTGCCGACCCAACCCACCGCCCTGTCAGACCAACTCTGAACTACTACATGTTCGGGTACTTCAAGATGGGCGTCCACGGCCGTCTCTACGAGTACCTGTCGCGCGGCACGTTGCACGTGGCGCAAGGCTGGCATGCCGCCGGCGACGTCCTCGAGGTGGAGTACGACCTCCATGGCGGCACGCTCACGGTCGAACGCGAGCGCGTCAGCGGCGCGCTGTACGCCGTTTTCGAGTTCGAACCGGCTGCCGCCCTCGCGTCCGGCGCGCCGACGAACTGAGCCCCGGCTCTAACGGTCCGGCTCGGCGGCCGTCCAACGCATCCTCGGACCACCCCCGATGAAGGGCTCCAGACACGCGGTGGACGTCAATCGCGACCGAGCGGCGCGCGGACGAGCCGCTGGACGACCAGGGTACAGGACCCGCCGAGCGCCCACCCAGCGAGCACGTCCGACGGGAAGTGCAGCTGCAGGTAGCACACAGCCCCGCCGATGGCGAGCGCGAGGAGCAGGCCGAGCATGCCTGCCCAGCGCCATACGCCGGGCAGGCTCCGCCACGACAGCAGCTGCAGGGCGAGGAAGAACGCCGCCCCGGCCACGGCGTGGCCGCTGGGGAAGGCGTACCCCGAGCGCGGCAGCATCGGCGGGTAGAGGCTCGGCCAGGGGCGCGCGAAGAGAGCCTTCGCCGCCGCGTCCAGGATCCCTGCGCCTGCCACCTGGAGCGTGAAGCCGAGCGCCGCCCGCAAGCGCGACAGCGCCGCGAGGCCGGCCACGACGAGAACGGTCGCGACGGCAAGGGTGGCGGGATCGCCGATGCGTACCAGCGCGCGTGCAACGCGGGTTCGGCCGGGCGTCTGGTGGGCGTGCAGCCAGCCGAGGATCGGAGCATCGAACGAGACGCCGTGTCCCACGTGGACCAAGGCGCCCATGAGGGCGAACAGCGCGAGCAGGAACGTCACCGCGAACCAGGTGCCTCCCGTCGGCCGGAGGCGCCGACGGTTCCTCTCCAAGCTCATGCCGGCTACGCTACCGCGGGCCGCCGAGACGTCTTGCGCGCCGATCGTCCGGACGGGCTCCGCCACGGAGCCGGCTCGGATCTCCCGGGCCGCCGGCCCCATCCCTCACCCTGCGGTCCCCGCGTCCATCGCGGCTCCGGCCGCCCTACGGCGCCGGCCCGCGACCCGCAGGAAGCTCAGGACTCGGGGCCAGGCGGGGCCCGGGCGAGTACAACCTTCGGCCGTCCCCGCGGTCGCGTCACCGTAGAGCGATCCCGACAGAACGGCTGCCCGGCGCCGGCTGCGATCCCGGGCCGCGCCTCTCCCGAAGCGCCATGATCATGGCGTGCCAAGGGACGCCGTTGGTCACCGGCAGGCGCAAGACGGACCAAAGGCGCCAGGCAAGACCGGTCCCGCCCGCCTGGTGCTGGCCCTCGGCGGCGGTGGCGCCCGGGGCCTGGCGCATGTCGGAGTCCTCGACGTCCTGCTCGAAGCCGGCATCACCGTTCACGCGGTCGCGGGCACGTCGATGGGGGCGATCGTAGGCGGTGTCTTCGCGGCCGCCGGTGCGGCGCCGGAGAGCCCCAGGCAGCTCGCCAGCTTGCTCGCGGTCGCGCCGCACAGCCCGCTGCCGGTCGCGCGCCGCCGGCGACAGTTCCGCGATTGGTTCGATACCGCCGCCTACCCGCGCGACGACGTGTTCGGGCTCGGCCGCGACGACGGCGAGGCGCTGGAAGCGGGCATCGAAGCGTGGGTCGGCAAGCGACGCATCGAGGAGCTCCCGATTCCCTTCGTGGCCGTAGCCACCGACGTACGCACGGGAGACGTGGTCGCCATCGATCACGGGCCGCTCGCGCCGGCCGTGCACGTGAGCGCCGCACTCCCCGGCGTGTACCGACCCGTGTGCATCGACGGCCGCTTGCTGATCGACGGCGGGGAGGATGGCCAGCGCAGGCGCTGGACGGCGTGGACGTCGCATAGGCGTCTCCTTCCTTTCCTCTCGGAAGGAGGCTAGGCGATGCGGCGTTATTCGAGCGTTATCGGGTCGGTGCCGTCCGGTCGTGTGCATCGCGGCCCGGCACGCCAGGGCCGGCCCTCGCGCCGCCACGACGGGCCGTGGTGCGGCGGAAGGTCAGCGCACCGCGCCGGCCGTGAACCCCTCCACGAAGTAGCGCTGCACGAAGCCGAACATGATGACCACCGGCACCGTCGCCATCAGCACCGCGGCCATGACGAGCTGCCACTCCACCACGTACTGGCCGCTCACCAGGCTGAAGATGTCGAGCGTGGCCGTGTAGTTGCCCGACGAGCGCAGGAAGCTCAGCGCCAGCACCAGGTCGTTCCAGCCGGCCACGAAGGAGAACAGGAAGGCGACCACCATCCCCGGCCTCGCCATGGGCACGAAGATGGTGCGGATGGCCGTCCAGCGTGAGGCGCCGTCGATCCAGGCGGCCTCCTCGATGGCGGGTGGGATGGTCTGGAAGTAGCTCGACAGCATCCAGATGCTGAACGCCAGGTTGAACGTAGCGTAGGCGAGGATGACGGAGACCAGGTTGTCGAGCAGGTGGTAGAAGACCATCACCTGGAACATCCCCACGATGATGACCACCGGCTTGAACATCTGGGTCACCAGGAAGATCGACACCACCCAGTTGCGGCCCCGGAAGCGCAGCCGCGCGATGGCGTACGCCGCCGGTGTGGCGATCAGGAGCGTCAGGATGGTGGCCGAGCCGACGGCGATGATGCTGTTGAGCATGGCGTGGCCGAACTCCACCTTGGTGAACAGGTCGATGAAGTTGCCGATGTAGAAGCTCTTGGGGATCCAGGGAGGCGGGAACGCGAAGACCTCCTGCCGGGTCTTCAGCGAGGTGATCAGCATGATCAGGTAGGGCAGCAGGATGACGATCGAGATGATCGTCAGGAACGCGTAGGCGAGGCCCTTGACGATGGGGTTCCTCACGGCAGCGCTCCCACCGCCGGCCTGGCCCGGGACGCTCGCCGGTGCCGCGCGCCGCTCACGACAGCCTCGTGCGCATGGTCTGCACCGAGAAGGCGATGGAGAGCGCCAGCAGGATGATGAAGGTGATCAGCGACATGGCCGCCGCCTGGCCGAACTCGTTGAAGCGGAAGGCGGTCGTGTACAGATAGGTCACGACGACCTCGGTGCCGTGCGCCGGGCCGCCCTGCGTGAGCGTCCAGATGATGGGGAAGCTGTTGAAGACGTTGATCAGGTTGATGACCAGGGTGATCGTCAGGAAGGGCCCGAGCATGGGCATCATCAGATAGCGGAAGCGCGCCCAGCCGAAGGCGCCGTCGAGCACCCCGGCCTCCAGGATCTCTTCGGGGATGGAGTGCAGCCCCGAGACCAGCACCGACGTGGTGAACGGGATCGACACCACGATGCCGATGGCGATGGCGACCACCAGCGCCGACGGGCCGCGCGCCAGGAAGCCCAGCGGCTCGGGGATCCAGCCCCACACCTGCAAGGTGTTGCTGATGAGCCCCACCTGCCCGTTGATGGTCCACATCCAGGCGATCGTGGTCATGGTGACCGAGGTGGCCCAGGGGATCAGCAGGATGAGCTGGAACACCCGCTTGCCGCGCAGGTCTTCGTAGAGGATGAGGGCCAGCAGCATCGACACGATGGTGGTGAGCCCGACCACCCACAGGGTCCACAGCGCCGTGCGCCATAGCGCCTGCAGGAAGATGGGGTCGCTGAAGATCTGCCGGAAGTTGGCGAAGCCCGCGGGCCCGGCGAGCTGCCCGACCGCGTTGGTCTTGGAGAAGGCGGTGACGATGGTGTTGAGGATGGGGTAGCCCACCACTGCGATGGCGAGCAGGAAGGCCGGCGCCAGCAGCAGGTAGGCGAACGCCTGTTCGTTGATGGCGGTGGCGGTGGGCCTGCTGCGACGCGCGGCCAACGGGGGTCCTTTCATGACCCGGTTGTACCGGGGCGGGTTTCACCCCGGTACAACCGGCCCTTGCTATCAGGCTACGACGCCGGCGCGCCTACTGCTGCAGGATCGCATCGATGTCGGAGGCGGCCGCGTCCAGCGCGGGCTGCGGCTGCTCCTTGCCGAGGTAGACGTTCTGCAGCATGGTGGTGGTGCGCTGCGCGATCTTCTCCCAGTTGGGGATGATCGGCGCGAACTTGGCGTTGGGGAGGAGCTGCACGAAGGCGTTCAGCTTCTCGTTGTTGGTGAAGAAGGGGTCCTTCGCGACGTCCTGCAGCACGGGCAGGAAGCCCTCCTGCTTGTTGTAGTTGACGCGGTTGTCCTTGCTGAAGATGTACTCCAGGAAGGCCTGGGCGTCCTTCACCTGCTGGTCCGAAGCGCCCGTGACCGACGGCTTGTACATCATGATCGTGTCGGTGACCGCGTAGGTGACCGGCGTGGTCTTGTAGGGCAGCGGCGCGATGCCGTAGTCGATGTTCGGGGCGTTGTCCTTGAGCCAGCCGATGATCGGCGGCAGGTAGATGAACATGCCGAGGCGGCCCTGCCCGAACAGCGTGCGCAGGTCCTCGCGCGTGTTGCTGGTGACGTTGGGCTCGACCACCTTGGCGTCGACCAGGCCCTTGAGGTAGGTCAGCGCATCGCTGGCAGCCTGCGAGTGGAGACCGCTCTTGCCGTCCGCTCCGACGATCTCGCCGCCGGCGCCCCACAGGAAGTAGTAGTAGTAGACGTCGGTCTCGATCTGCGAGCCCTGCAGCCCGAAGCCGTAACGGCCGGGCAGCTTGGCGATCTTGGCGGCGTCGGCCTGGAGCTCATCCCAGGTCTTGGGCGGATCCGTGATGCCGGCCTGCTTGAACAGGTCCTTGTTGTAGATCAGCGCGCGGTCCGACGCGGCCCAGGGCAGGCCGTAGAGCTGTCCCTGGATCGACGACGGGGTCAGGAAGGCCGGGATGAAGCGGTCGGTGAACGACGACGGCAGGGCGAGCGGCATGGCGACGTCCGAGGAGATGTACTCGGGGAGCCAGCGCGTGCCGATGATGGAGATGTCGGGCGCCTTCTTGGCGGCGATGTCGGTGACCAGCACCTGGTGCAGGTTGTCCCAGGAGGTCTCCTGGATGTTGATCTTGATGTCAGGGTGGTCCTGCATGAAGGCCTTGGCGGCGGCCTCGAAGAAGGGCTTGGTGGCGTCGGAGTACTTCGGGATCTCGACCGTGACCGTGGTCGCGCTGGCGAGGCCGAGCACCATCGAGAGCGCCAGGCCGAGCAGCATCGCGAGTGAGTGGCGGCGTTTCATGCGTACCCCCTGATCCTTCCGTGTCCAGGTGTGCAAGGGTCGGGGCGGAGCCCCGCTTCGGTTGCCGTGCCCGTTCATCATAGGAGCGACTTCGAGCAACCATCAACGGACAAATGACCAACTTCGACGAGTTCGCTCAGAAGCAGGGTCGAGATGCGGCGGATCGACGCATGTGCCGCGCGCCGCGGGCGACGGCTGTGCCCGGCTCAGCC
>Ga0307440_1001401_pt1 | contig 11731 bp, 15 predicted proteins | sample SalMarWE160410MG_FD_202150 | JGI IMG/M metagenome (GOLD analysis project Ga0307440, IMG submission 202150) | Salt marsh sediment microbial communities from the Plum Island Ecosystem LTER, Massachusetts, United States - WE1604-10 | ecosystem: Environmental > Aquatic > Marine > Intertidal zone >... | reverse complement strand
TAATTCAAAATTTTTCTAAAATCTTCGCCGGTTTCTTTAATAAAAGTATCAGCAGCTTCTTTTTTGTCAATATATTTAAGAGTGTTAATATAGGATGAGTTTTTTAATTTTGCCTGCAGCCGATTGGTTGCTGTCTTCGAAAGTGAATCTTTTAAGAAAACATTAATACTTACATTTTGTTTTAACTTGTTTTGAAAATGATTTGATACTTCAATTGATATTAAAGAAGCTGTTATGAGCAATACGGAAATGCTTGTTGAGATTAAAGATAAGAAGAAAGATGATTTCGCCCTGCCGATAAGTTTAAATGCTTCCTTAATCCAGAATATAATCATGTATAAGATTAATTTTTATTATTTGAGTGAATAATTTAGTTAATTGAATTTAGTTACGCAAAAACGGTATAATCTCACTTCTTCTTTTCTTATGGTAATAATTTTTGAATTTCTTAAATAGAAATAATTATAGCTTGAAATATTTTTAATTAAAAATTCGACTCGTCTATCCATCTGGTAATCAGCCACTTTTCTGAAGCTGGATCTTTTCTTAAAGACATATTTACTCTTCCATCCAATCTTACAACATCAGTAGGATCAAAAGTAATTGTTAAATTAAATCCGCGGACAATATTAGCTGTAGTAGAATCAGTTGAGGATAAAACAATATTATTCCAAATCAGAGATAAATTCTGCGAATTCTGAAACAGGCCGTAAGTTGTCTTCATTTCATCGTCTCTTCCCCAGGAAACATCAAATCCCTGGTCATAATCATGATAAGTAAAAATAAAATCACTACTGATTAGTTTCCCGTAAATACTTGTATCTTTAAATGTATAAGCATATTGAAAATTTTTGAAAACTCCGTCAATAGTTTTTTGGTCCGCAAGAGCTGCAGAAGAATTATTCGGATTAGTATCTATTGCAGGTGCAAATGGATTTTTACAGCCGGCAATCAATATTAGAAAAAATACGGAGGTAATAATGGTTGGCTTAATACGTCCTCCCCTTCAATTCACTCCAGCTCGGAAGATTTCCGTTCTTTGAATCCTGCCAATAATAAATACTCCAAACTGCACGTGAATCTCGAATCATATTAAACCTAAGATCGCCTGCATAGTTTTCAGGCAAGCTGGGATCATTGGAAGGAACATTTAAAGTATAAGAAGCTGTGTAAACCAGACTGTCTCCTTGTGGACTGTATGATTCATTTGAAAGAGTAAGTGTTATCGGAATACTTTGAGGTACTTTTGATATCATATTATTAAAGTATTGCTCCTCATTTTTAATTGCCCAGTTTTCCGAAAGCGACGGGAATTGAGATAATGCCCCGCTTGACGGCGAAAAAATAAATTCCCTTTGTGTAAAAGAATAATCAGCTAAACAGGAAATATAGTTTTCTACATTTTTGTCTTTTAAAGAATTGACTAGATTGGAAATTAAGATATCCGCAGTTACCGGCTGCTGGTAATCCGCCCGCGGCTGTGAAGGAGGTTCTGCACTTCTTGTTGAGAATAAATCACAACCGTTAAGCAAAACTGCTATTATAATTAAAAAAAAAAGCTTCATTTCTGAGCTATTATAATAATTCTGGGAGAAGTTTCTAAGTCAAAAGATTTTCCACTTGAATCACCAAAATATTTCCTTATCCGGAACCCTTCTGATTTTATAGCATTAAATAATTCTTCTTTGTAATACATTCTTACAGATTCATGAAAATGTTTTTCGTTTCCATTTTTATTTATTATTATCTGCTTTTCTACTCTGTTACCTTCAATACTTCTTTTTTGAATTATCTTCTCATTAAAAATTTCATCTCTCGATTCCGGGATCAAATTATTTTCAATATATCTTCTGTTAAAAAAATCTATTACAAAATAACCATTGTCATAAAGATGATCATATGCAGTTTTCAATATTTTAAAATTATCGTATTCGTCTTCAAAATAACCGATGCTTGTAAAAAGATTTACAGCTAGATTAAATTTTGAACTTACACAAAATGATCTCAAATCAGAATGCACAAAATTTATTTTTACATCAGCAAAATCGGCTGATTCTTTTGCTACTTTAAGTAAATTTTTACTTAAATCTACTGCACTTACCGAATAACCCTTTTCAGCAAATAATATTGAGTGCCGCCCGGTTCCGCATGCCATGTCTAAAACTTTACCACCGGCAGGAATATTTACATTTTGTATAATTAAATCGACAAGTTTCTTTGCATCTTGTTCATTTCTGTGCTGGTAAACATCTAAATACTCTTCGGTATCAAACCAATCTTCAAACCATTCTGCCATTACAATACAATTCTTCCTAAGACAGCTCTACCGATAGTTGCTTCATCTGCAAATTCCAAATCACCGCCTATTGGAAGACCTCGAGCTATTCTGGATACTTTTATTCCTAAAGGTTTAATTAATTTAGCTAAGTATAATGCTGTAGTTTCTCCCTCAGTATCCGGATTCAACGCCAGTATTACTTCGATTATTTCTTCTGTTTCAAATCTCTTCATTAATTCTTTTATTTTAAGAGAATCGGACCCCACACCTGATAACGGAGAGAGAACACCGCCTAAAATATGATACTGCCCGGAATATTCATTTGTTTTTTCTATTGCAATAACATCACTCGCTTCTTCAACAACACAAATCATGGACTTATCACGTTTAGGGTTTTTGCAAATGTCACATAATTCTTCTTCGGAAAGATTAAAACATCTGTCACAGAATCTAAGCCGCGTCTTAAGATCCTGTATCGATTTCACAAGATTATCAACAGATTCTTTATTGCTCTTTAATATATGAAGTGCTAATCTTTGTGCGGTTTTTTTACCGATCCCCGGTAATTTACTTAGCTCTTCTATAGCAATTAATAAAGGTTCGGCTATTTGCAATTTTAAAATCCTGGGATGTTCATTCCGGGGGGAAGCATACCTTTAGTAACTTTTGCCATTTCTTCTTCTGCTAACTTATTGGCAGACTGTATAGCCTTATTGACAGCAGCCACAACTAAATCTTCCAAAATCTCTCTTTCTTCAGGATTTATGACTTGGGGGTCAATTGTAACGGAAATTATTTCTTTATTGCCGTTAGCTGTTGCTTTTATCATTCCACCGCCGGCTTCTTCACTAACAGTTAAATTTCCTAGCTGGCTCTGAACTTTCTGCATCTCCTCCTGCATTTTTTGCACTTGTTTCAGCATTCCTTGCATTCCGCCCTTCATTAATATCCTCCTGTATAATTTTTTCTACACTTTTTTTGATGATTTTTTTTAATTTTCGTCCAAATATAATATATTCGATTGACTTTTTATACCTAATTTATATAATTTCTTAACTAAAATTTGAAAAGGAAGTTTTGAATAACAACAAGCTTTACCATAACTTGCATTTCGATGAGGATTTATTAAAAAAAGAATTGCCTTTAGATGAGCAAGATTACTTAATTGTTGAGTATCTTGATTTTTTTAGTTCAAACGGAAATAAAAAAGTAAAAGTAAAAAACTTAGGTGAAAAATTTGCGGCAATAAATTCTTTCTTTTTCGATTATTTAAAAGAATACCATGTGCCGGCTGCATTCGTTAAACTGCATAATAAAACTACCCTTAAATTTATTAAACATACTCGCTTTCCTTTCTATATAAAAATTGTAAATGTAATTGATAAAAGGACTGCGAAAATTTTTAATAAAAAAGAAAATGATATTTTAAATCTGCCCATTTTTGAAATTCATTTTGGCGAAGGGAAAGATACTTTAATTACCGAAAGTCATTTAATTTCCTTTGATTTATGTACGAATGAGGATATTAAAGTTATAAACAGGATTTGTTCAAAAGTAAACGCAGTACTTAAATCCTATTTTGAAAGAAGAGGCTATCTATTGGCTGAAGCTTCTTGCAGTTTTGGAAAATTTGAAGAAAAAATATTTCTCGTAGACGATTTTACTCCTCGAAGCATAAAAGTAATTCCATTTAATAAAAACAATAACGGAATCGATCCCTTCAAATTTAATACTTCCGCAGAGATAAGGCACTATACAGACCAGTTATTCAATTTGATGAGTGCTTAAAAAATGCTTACTAAATATGGATATTCCACCCTTAGTATTATTGCTATAATTACGCTTATTTTAATTATTACCAGCTACTTTGTCAGCAATTATGCTGTAAAATATATTCTCATTATCTTTCCTATAGTTTTTCTTTTATTTTCAATCTACTTTTTCAGAGATCCGGATAGGGTTACTCCGGATAAAGAAAATGTTGTTATTTCGCCGGCAGATGGGAAAGTACTTTTTGTAAAAGATGTATTGGATGATAAATATATTAGAGGAAAGGCAAAACAAATTTCTATTTTTATGTCGCCGCTTAATGTTCACGTAAATAGAATTCCAATTACAGGTAAATTAGAATATTTAAAATATTATCATGGACAATACATAGCAGCTTTTGAAGATAAAGCTTCCGAGAAAAATGAACGGGCCGAATTTGGTATTGAAAGTAAAAATGGTAAAGTTTTTTTTACTCAGGTAGCAGGATTTATTGCTAGAAGAATAATTTATACGATTAAACCGGGTGATAGTGTAAAAATTGGAGAAAGATTCGGTATGATTAAATTTGGCAGCAGAGTTGATGTCGTCGTCTCTGAAAAATGGCAGCCTAAAGTAAAAAAGGGAGAGCATGTAACGGCTGGCGAAACAATCCTTTTCGATTATGCTGATAGCGAATGAATAGATTGAGAATAACTCCATCGGTTATACCAAACATGTTTACCGCAATGAACATGTTCTGCGGTTTTCTTTCCATTATAAATGCCAGTCAGGACCAATACAATTACGCAGCATGGTTAATAATAATTGCCGCATTGTTTGATGGATTAGATGGTATAATGGCACGTCTTACAAATTCCAGTAGCGAACTCGGGGTTGAGCTTGACTCACTTTCCGATCTTGTCAGTTTTGGCGCTGCGCCTGCATTTTTAATTTATCAAACTCACTTAATTAGTTACGGTGTATTCGGAGTAATAATAAGTTCATTACTTATGATAGCCGGCGGATTCAGATTAGCAAGGTTTAACGTTCAGCTGGTTGGATTCGATAAATCTTACTTCAAAGGATTACCTATTCCGTCCTCTGCAATAACAATTGCATCTTTCGTTTTGACATATTACCAAATCGGTTCCGGATATCAAGAACCATATGCTTCTTTTATTATTCCTTTGGTAATTGTTCTCTCTTTTTTAATGGTGAGTAGAATTAAGTATGATACGCTTCCTAAATTCACACTTAAAGGCATTAAAGCTAGGCCATATCATTTCGTCTTTGTAGTATTGTCAATAATACTTTTAATAATCACCTCCGGTAAGACGCTTTTCTATATATTTGTTTTCATAATACTATTTGGTATTTTTCGAAACATTTTTTATTCCATTTCTAAAAAAAATTGATGGAAAACAACCTCTTTTCTCTGAACAAAAAATTAGGATTATTAATTTGTTTAAGGTAACTGTAATAATTAAAAGAAGGCCTTCGATTCTTGACCCTCAGGGTAAAGCAGTTGAAAAAGGCGCAGCTCATTTGGGCTTAAAAAATATTAAAGATACAAGAATAGGAAAATTTATAGAATTTACTGTCGATACTGATGATCAGCAAACAGCCGAGGAAGAAGTGAAAGATTATTGCATTAAACTCCTATCCAATCCGATAATGGAAGATTACGAGTATTCACTGGAAAAAGTATCATGACCGCAAAATTCGGAGTAGTAGTTTTCCCCGGTTCTAACTGTGATCATGATGCATATTATGCATTAAAAAAAATCCTTCATACGGATGTTACTTTTCTATGGCATAAAGAAAATGATTTGCAAGGCTCAAATATCATTATTCTCCCTGGCGGATTTTCTTATGGAGATTATTTACGATGCGGGGCAATCGCTAGATTTTCTCCTATAATGAATTCGATAATCGAATTTGCAAATAAAGGCGGACTTGTAATCGGTATTTGTAATGGCTTCCAAATTCTTCTGGAAGCCGGGTTATTACCTGGAATTATGTTAAAAAATAAATCCCTACAATTTGTCTGTAAAGATGTGTATCTTTCTACGGAAAATAGGGATACAATTTTTACCAAAGATATTGGGACTGATAAGATAATAAAAGTTCCTATTGCCCATGGTGAAGGTAATTATTTTGCTGATGAAGAAACTTTGAAATCTTTGATTGACAATAACCAGATTGTTTTCAAATATTCTTCTGGTAATGGAGAAGTTTCGGAAGAATTTAATCCGAATGGATCTGTTTTAAATATTGCTGGTATAATAAACAAAAAAGGAAACATATTAGGAATGATGCCCCATCCGGAAAGATCTACCGATCCGGTCCTTAATAAAACCGATGGAAGCATTATCTTTAATTCGATTTTGAACAATTTCTTAAATTAAAAGGGTGAAAAAATGTTTGGCAACTTTGGAACGGGCGAATTAATACTTGTTTTTCTTGTGATCTTGATCCTTTTCGGTGCTAAAAAAATTCCCGATCTTGCACAAGGATTAGGTAAAGGTCTAAAATTATTTAAAAATGCAGTTAAAGATGTTGAGGATGAGGTTAAAGATTCAACTGACGATAAGAAAACTGATGATAAGGAAACTGATGAAAAACAAAAAAAATAAAGGTTTGAATTATAACACCACTTTTCAATATTATTATTATTAAGTTTTGTAATGAAATATTTTAACCTATAGGTGATAACATGTTTGATAATATGGGAATGGGCGAACTCTTAATTATTCTTCTGGTTGTTCTGGTTTTATTCGGCTCAAAAAAAATTCCCGATCTTGCACAAGGCTTAGGTAAAGGCATAAGAGAATTTAAAAAAGCTATCCGAGACGTTGAAGAAGATATTAAGGTTCCGAATAACTCTGAAAAGAAATCAGAGAATAAACAATCTTAGTTAAGTTGTTTTATCGATTTCTAAGATCTGACTTATAATTTTTTAGGTAATGAAATGTTAGAAGATTTAAGTATTGGGAAAATATTATTAATATTGCTTGTTATAGTAATTCTATTTGGAGCTAAAAAAATTCCTGATCTTGCCCAGGGATTAGGTAAAGGCATACGGGAATTTAAGAAAGCAATAAATGATGATGAAAATGATATTAATAAATCCGGAACATCAGATAAGAAAGAGGACTCAAAATAAATTAATTGATAATTAGAGCTTTTAGTTTATATTTTCACCCGCTGCTTTGTAAATAACCCAGCGGGTTTTTATTGAATAAAAAATAATTTGGAATACTATTGCTGCCTTATAAAAACCATACCGAAAAATTAAAACTTATAAAAGACGGAAAATTATCTTTGACCGATAATGTTGAATTTTTTCTGGATCAAATCGAAAAGAATAAACATTTAAACGCTTATAATTTTGTTTTTAATAAAGAAGTAAAAGAACAGGCCGGTAGTGTTGAAGGTAAAATAAAATCCGGCAAACACGGCAAACTGGCTGGAATGGTTATAGCAGTTAAAGATGTTCTATCAATAAAAGACAAACTGACAACCTGCTCATCAAAAATATTAAAAGATTTTACCTCGCTTTATACCGCTACCGCAGTTAAAAAATTGATTGATGAAGATGCAATAATAATCGGTAAAACCAATTGCGATGAATTTGCCATGGGTTCTTCAAATGAAAATTCTGCATTTGGTAATGTTTTAAATCCGGTTGATAATGCAAAAGTACCCGGCGGATCAAGCGGCGGGTCGGCAGCAGCAGTTGCTGCAGAACTTTGTGATGTTTCTTTAGGGACTGACACAGGCGGATCTATCAGGCAGCCAGCTGCATTCTGCGGTGTTTACGGACTTAAACCAACTTATGGAAGAGTCTCCAGATACGGATTGACTGCATTCGCTTCATCCTTCGATAGTATTGGGCCTTTTTCAAAAAACGTGGAAGATGCGGCACTTGTTCTTGAGGTTATGTCGGGTAATGATGAAAATGATTCGACTTCATCATCAAGTCCTATCCCGGAACTTTCCGGTAATCTTTCTTTAGGAGATAAAAAATTAAAAATCGGTATTGCAAAAGAATATTTTGGTGAAGGCCTTTCACAGGAAATTAAAACAGCAATTGAAAATATTATATTAAAATTAAAATCTGTTGGATTTGAAGTAGAAGAAATACAGCTCCCACATACTGAATATACAATAGCAACTTATTACATTTTAACAACGGCTGAAGCTTCATCAAACTTAGCCCGATACGATGGAGCAAGGTACGGTTATCGATCTGAAAATGTTTCTTCATTGATTGAGATGTATAAATCATCCCGTTCGGAAGGATTCGGCAATGAAGTGAAAAGAAGAATAATGCTCGGCACTTATGTTCTTTCAGCAGGGTATTATGATGCTTATTATCGTAAAGCTCAAAAAGTTCGCCGTTTCATAAAGAATGATTTTGATAACGCATTCAATAAAGTTGATATAATTTTAACGCCCACATCTCCTACCACTGCATTTAAGATTGGTGAAAAATCTAGCGATCCTCTTGAAATGTACTTAAGTGATATATATACAACCTCTGCTAATCTTGCTGGAATCCCGGGAATAAATGTACCAATTGCAAAAAGTTCCGAGGGTCTGCCTATTGGACTTCAATTACTAGCTAAACAATTTGATGAATTAAATCTTTTAAAGATGGCTTTTTATATACAAGAGGAAATTCTTTAACTCAAAGAGATTTTTACTCCTAAACTCTCAGCAGATATTATACTCTAATAGGTAAAATTACAAACGGTATCCCCTGCCGGTAAAATTTCTTTTGAACGGAGAATACAATATAATTATGCAGCCATCTTGTCATAAAAGATTCTTCCGGAAAAACAATTTGCCCACCGAAAAAAACAACATTAGAATATTTTGAATTAATACTGGGCACTAAACTGTTTATTTGTTCTACTACATCAGTACCAACAGAAGTAAAAGCTTCTGCATAATACCCGTGCTCATCCATATAATTAACGTATCTCTCTGCTTCAGATTTTATATAACTGCCGAGATTTTCAATTTCTGCCGCACCTTTAAAATTCCCGGCATCCACAGAACCCACCTGGACAAACACATAATTTTTATAAGTACCTCCAAAAAGGCGAAATACACTTAACAAAGTATGCAGACCTAATCCGTTAAAACCGTTTACCAAAATCACAGCTGTTTTCCCTTTCGGGTCAAATACTGGTTTAGTCTTTTGCTGTTCTTCGCTTTCATCATGTATATTATATATTGAAGCTTCAACTGAATCAACAATGGTATCCAATCTTCTCAGCATATCAAAAGTTTTGGTATAATGTCTTTTTATGTATAAAGTTAAAACCACTAAACCTGTTGTTATAACAATTGTAATCCATCCTCCTTCTTCAAACTTTATAAGGAGTACTGAAATAAGAATAAATAAGGTAAGGACTAAGCCGATGCCATTGATAGAAAGTTTTCTAAACCATTTTTTCTCGCTCTTTCTTTCCTGCCACCAATGTTTTACCATTCCCAATTGAGAAAGGCTGAAAGTAATAAATACATTAATACTGTAAAGAACAATTAAAAAATCAACAGAACCTTTAGACAACAGCATCATAACTAATGAAGCGACGCCCATTAAAAGTATTCCGTTCTGTGTAACAAGCCTATCACTTAGCATTGCAAATCTTGTTGGGAACCATCTATCAATAGCCATATTTGCAAGAACTCTTGGGCCGTCTAAAAATCCTGTTTGTGCAGCGATGAATAAAAGGATAGCCTCCGAGAGTAGAGTGATTAATACAAACAAAAACCCTGTTTGATGCCCCCAGGAGGCAACCATATTCTGGAACAAGATAGCGTTTAATGTTTTACCCGGCTGATCTTGTACTTTAAAAAGAAGATAAGCAATCATTAATCCTATCACTGTAATCGAAAGAGAAAAAGCCATATAACGCATAGTTTTTTTTGCAGTTGCCACTCTTGGTTCTCTCAAGATCGGAAGGCCGTTGCTGACTGCTTCTATACCGGTAAATGTACCGGCTCCCATACTGTAAGCTCTCATTATTAAAAATAGTACGCCAAATGTACCCAGCGTATTAAATGATTTGGTAAGTTCGGTACTTGTGGCGCTATATACTTCGTGGAATTTTATTGCATGGGTAATAATAGCATATGATATTGCAAAGAGATGAGTAAAAACAAAAAGCAAAAAAACCGGCACTAACGGAATAACAGCTTCCTTAATCCCTCTTAGATTAAGGATTAGCAAAATTAAGACTCCAAAAACGGCAAACTCTAATCGATAATTAAGCCAGCTGTGTGGGAGGAAACTAAATATAGCGTCTGCACCGCTTGCAATAGAAATTGTAATAGTTAAAACGTAATCGATTAGTAGCGCACAACCGGAAATCAATCCTAGTTTTGGTGAAAGCAATTTACTGGCAACTAAATATCCTCCTCCTCCGGAAGGGAATAATTCTATAATATGTGAATAACTTGCAGCTATAATAAAGATAGTAATACCTGTACCTAATGCAACAAAAATACCCAAATAAGGATGTCCTTGTAGCGCCTTAAATGCTTCGGCTGGTCCGTAACATGAAGAAGATAAACCATCTGAACCAAGCCCGACCCAAGCTAGAAACGCAATTAACGATAGTTTGTGGAAAATACCGCTATCGTGAGGGTCACGGGCACCACCTACTATTACTTTTTTTATTTTCTTGATTCCGGTCGATGTATCCATATTTATAATTATAAATAATTAAAATTGTTTGAATACATCTAGTTGCGAAAAGAGATATCGGCTGATATCTTGGCATTAAGAAGTGCTATATGTAAAGATGTAATAATATTCATAAAAATAATGCGATAAAAATAAATAGAAATATTTGTCCTTCCAAGCATCTAAATCACTAAGTAATTCAGTTAGTTCGATTAATAAATTTAATTCAAATCACACGATTTTAGATTTAATTAAAAATAATTGTTTTATAACTCTCCATTAAATTAATTTCTTAAACTTATAAAAATTAAACTTCAAATTGTTTATCTTTGAAGTCAAGATTTTCACTAAAAGAAACATAGGACTTAGTAAAAATGAGTATTCTAGTTGATAAAAAAACACGGCTTGTAGTTCAGGGAATTACAGGCGGAGAAGGTTCATTTCATACTCAACAAATGATTGAATACGGTACTAATGTTGTTGCCGGAGTTACACCTGGAAAAGGCGGCACCGAGTATTTAGGCGTACCCGTTTACAATACAGTTGAAGAATCAGTAAAATATCAAAAAGCAAATGCATCCGTAGTTTTTGTTCCTCCGGCATTTGCCGCAGACGCAATTTTAGAGGCTGCAAATTCGGGTGTAAAATTAATTGTCTGCATTACCGAAGGAATACCAGCTGCTGATATGGTTAGAGTTTATAATTCAATTAAAAATAAGAATGTTGTTTTAGTCGGCCCGAACTGCCCTGGAGTTATTTCACCTGGAAAAGCTAAAATCGGAATAATGCCTGGTTTTATACATAAAGCCGGAAAGATTGGCGTTGTTTCCCGAAGCGGCACCTTAACCTACGAAGCAGTAAAACAATTAACGGATGTTAACCTTGGACAATCAACTTGCGTTGGAATCGGTGGTGACCCTGTAATCGGATCGAGATTTATTGACATAATCAAAATGTTCAATGAAGATCCGAATACCGATGGAGTAATAATGATAGGTGAA
>Ga0307440_1001399_pt1 | contig 11742 bp, 10 predicted proteins | sample SalMarWE160410MG_FD_202150 | JGI IMG/M metagenome (GOLD analysis project Ga0307440, IMG submission 202150) | Salt marsh sediment microbial communities from the Plum Island Ecosystem LTER, Massachusetts, United States - WE1604-10 | ecosystem: Environmental > Aquatic > Marine > Intertidal zone >... | reverse complement strand
AGCCCGTCCCCGTCGTACACCGTTACACTTTCGAGGAGCCTTCGGGCCGGATACTCGACGTCGTAGGAGGTCCGGGTGTACCCCCCCTCCGAATCGTAGGTGTAGTCTTCGCTGTCGCTGAGAACTTCGTTGCGGTCGAAGCTGTTGATGCTCACGATCCGTTTGCTTGCGTCGAACTCGAAGGCCCGCCTTCGGTTCCCGAAGTTGTAGGAATCGTAGCTCACCTCGCTTACGACGAGCCCCCGCCGGTCGAAGTCGTAGTCAAGGCCCCGTCGTCGGGAGTGCATCTCTCGATCGCCGTTGATGTACGAGTAGGTGAGGGTTTCACTGCTGAGCGAGCGAACCGGGCCGTTAAGACGGAGCGTCTCGAGAGTGGGGACCGACTGCGCGTCGGGAAACGAAGGAACGACAAGGAGCAGAGCAACGAGCATAAAACCGTTGATAACTCTGCGATCCATGATCTATAATTATAAATGAGAATCGCTCATTTTTCAATGCAACCGAGAGGTATTCCGGCATCATGAACGATCGATCGGGGGCATTATGAACAAACGACGGACTGCCGTTCTGTTTTCCGTATTCATGTTCGCGGCCCCTCTGGCGTTTGGCGGAGGGGCCGCCGAAAGTGCGTCGACGGCCTCCCGGGGAGACTACCTCGCCGGCCAGGGGAAGATAATCCCTTCGAGCGAGGTCTATATCGATTCCTATCTCTCTCAAATCGACTACAACTATCCGGACTCCGACGACCCGGTAACGGTTCACCTCTACCCGAGCTCTCGGCTCGTGTCTGCGAGCGGAGACGAGCTATGGCTGCAGGTGGGGTTGCAGGGAAAAAGAACGGAGTTTGAAGCGCTATCACCGCTGTACCTCCTGCTCGTCGTCGATACGAGCGGCTCGATGAGCGAGCCGAACAAGCTCGATTGGGCGAAACAGTCCGTCTCCGTCCTGCTCTCGAGGCTGCGCCCGGTCGACAGCGTAGCGATTGTTGCCTTTGCGGATACACCGAAGGTGCTCTTGGAGAAAACGAGGCTGTCCTCGAACCAGTCTCGAGAGCGTGTGCAGAAGAGGGTCGACGCACTAACAGCCTTCGGGGCGTCGACTTCCTCGAGTGCGATTGATCTCGCCTACCGGACGATGGCGAGGACGGCGGAGCGGAGAGATATTCGCAGGATCCTCTTCCTCTCCGATGGTCTTGGTTTGAACAAGGACGCCGTCGATGCGGCGAAACGGCAATTCGAGCTCAGCCGGACGCCGCTTACCACGGTTGGCTACGGTAACAACTTCAATCTTGCCGACATGACGGAGCTTGCCCGGTCTTGCAGCGGCAGCAGCAGGTTCATCTCCGACCGGGAGAAGATGGAACAGGAGTTTTCGTCTCAGCTCGATCGAATGGTGGTTTCGGTGGCCCGGAACGTCGACGTCGAGCTGCGGATACCCGCTCCACTCCGAATCCTCGAGACCTGGGGATATGAGAATCAATTGCGCGGCGACAGAATCGAGTTCCACCTCCCGAGCGTTCATCTGCGGGACTACGAGACGATGCTCGTTCACGTGAAAGCGCCGCCGTCCGAAGTGAGTTCACGAGCCATGCCGGTCACCGTCTCGGTTCGATATGAGGACCTACAGGGCGCTGCGAAGACCACGACGCAGCAGACGGTGCTTGCCTGGACTCCTGCGCGCCCGCCGTTCCTCTTCCCGAGCCACCCGGACACGGCGCAGGCGGTCACGATGCTCGGTGTTGCGCACGCGCTGCAGAAGATCGGTCGGCTCGACGAGGCGGCGAAAGAGTGGGTCAAGCTACGGCCGCGGGGGTATGCACCATATCGAAGGCTCCCGCAGCTCTATGACCTGAAGAAGTACGATACCCTCGTCGACTCTCTCATGAGCGCCGAGCCCGACGAGCTGACGACCGCAGTGCAGTACCTCTATCGGGACGCGATGGATGTGACAATCCAGGCTCGCCGGAGCATCGAGCTGCTCAACTCCGTCATGGGAAGCGATCTCTTCTCGGCGGAGCGGAAGATCCTCGAGAAGTACATTGGCATCCTTCGGCGCCCGGGCTCCCTCAACAACCCGGACGCGGTTGCCTGGTCTCGGGAACCGGTCCTGCCCGGAGAGGTGCCCGACGTCGGCGCGGAGCAGGTTCTTACCTCGATGCTGCGCGAGTTGCTTCAATGGCCCTCGGTTGGAGGAGAACGGGTCCATATGAGACCGGCATTCACGCTGGTCGGTAGCGAGGAGATCTCGTCCGGATTTGAGCGACAACTCGAAACGCGTTTGAGAGCGGCAATTGCCGCGGTGGGAGGTCGATCTCTGGGCTCCGACGGACCCGCTGCACTGGGGGCGACACCGCGGATCGATCTTGCCGCGGAGCTCGCGGGTATCGACACGTCACAGCGCTATGTTGTCCGATGCTACATCGTTCATCTCTACAGCGCCACTCACGTGGTGTTGCGTTTGCTCGATTCGCGTGAGAAGAAGCTCGTCGCGTTTACCGCCGCAACGGTTGCCGTTGATTAGTATTGGCGGCGCGCTATTTTCTGTTTCTGCCGGCGCGCACCTTTGATTCGGTGCCGGATTTCCATCTGAGATAGTAGGCCAAGGCGCTCATCATGATGGCATTGTCGTAGGGCTCGATGCCCATCTGGGAGATGACCTCCTCGACGGGTACAATTTCCAATTCGACCTCTTCGAGCTCATCGAGACTCTGTTCGTCGGCGTCTCCGAGTCCGGAGGCGAAGAAGGTGTATGTGGTGTTGCACATGAAGGAAGGGTTCGGGCTCGCTTTACCGAGGAAGACGACATTTCCGGCGGTTCGACCGGTCTCCTCGATGAGCTCTCGTCTGGCTGCATCGTCGGGCTCCTCTTGCCATTCGACGACCCCGGCCGGGAACTCGAGGGTGACGCTCCGGCTGCCATGGCGATACTGGCGGACCATGAGAAAACATTCCTTCCCACGCTCGTCCTTGAGGACCGGTACGATTGTTACCCAATCTGGTGCGTCGACGATCACGAAGTTGCCCCGTTGACCGGCAGGGGAAACGCGGGTTACCCGGTAGACCTCGAAGATGCCGAAGCTGCTCTCCTTCTCTCGATACTCTTCCTCCCACTCGAGATGGGATGTCCCCTCTGCATCCATACCGTCATTAATGTTACTATAAATCTAGCGAAAAGCCCATAGCGATGACGGTTCGAATCGCAAGAAGGAGTCAGTTGTGAGGATCCTATTCATTGGCGGAACGGGCAACATATCAACTTCCTGTACTCGCGAGGCCTTGTCGAGGGGTATCGAGGTGTATCATCTCAACCGAGGCAAGACGAAGAGCGAGCTTGGAGGCCGGGTGACGACGCTGAGCTGTGATATCAAGAATCGCACGGAGGTGAAGCGGGCAATCGGCGATCTCACCTTCGACGTCGTCGTCAACTGGATAGCGTTTTCGCCCGAAGACATCGAGGAGGACATCTCACTCTTCACCGGTCGTACAGCGCAGTACATCTTCATCAGCAGTGCGTCGGTATATCATAAACCGCCGCGCCACTACATCATTACGGAGTCGACGCCGGCATACAATCCTTTCTGGGAGTATTCACAGAAGAAAATCGCCTGCGAAAAGCGACTTTGGCGTGCATATTCCGAAGAGGGATTCCCAATGACGGTCGTCCGACCGTCTCACACCTACAGCGACGGTTGGATGCCCAACATATGGGGCGGACGCGATTTCACTATCTCTCAGCGAATGCTCGACGGGAAGCGCGTGATCGTTCACGGCGACGGGCAGTCACTCTGGACCTTGACTCACACTGATGACTTCGCGGTCGGATTTGCGGGGCTTCTCGGCAATCCGAATGCGATCGGAGAGACGTTTCAAATCACCTCCGATGAAGCCATTACCTGGGACCAAGTCCACCAGATAGTCGGCGCGGCGCTCGGGGTCGAACCGAAAATCGTCCACATTCCCTCCGAAGTGATCAATCGATTCGATTCATCGGTCGGCGCAGGGCTCCTCGGCGACAAGGCCTACAGTGTCGTTTTCGACAATACAAAAATAAAGCGGTTCGTGCCCGGCTTCGTCTGCAGGATTCCTTTCCACGAAGGCATGCGCCGATCAGTGGCATATCTCGATGCGCACCCGGAGCGGCGGATTGTCGAACCTGCGGTAAACAGTCTGATCGACCGAATTCTCGCCGCCTGGGATGCACAGTCGAGCTGAGCTCGCGGAAACCGGCTCGGCCTATTCTGGAGTCGGGTCGTGATCGGCCGTGACTCGGTTCAGTCGGTAATCTCCTGCGCTTCGAGCGGATATACCCCGTCTTCGTTGTGCACCTCGGTCCCGAGTAACGGCGGGTTGAAGACACAGGCGAGCACGAGGCGAGTTTCGGCATGCAGCACGTGCTCATCATGCTCGTTGAGCGCATAGAGAGTGCCGGGCTCTATATCGTGGCTCTTGCCGCTGGCGACCTCCTCGATTCGTCCGGTGCCTTCGATGCAATAGACCGACTCCAAGTGATTCTGATACCACATATGTGTGCTGGTTCCGGGATAGATGGTGGTGATGTGAAATGAAAAGCCCATCCCGTCATTCTTCAAGAGCATTCGCGTGCTTTCCCAATTCTTCGTAACGATCCGCCGATTGCTCTGCTCGCACTTGCCGAACTGACGTACTATCATTGCTACTTCACCGCCATTCTTACGAGTTTTTCGGCCTTGTCGGTCGCGAGGACCTCGACGACACTCTCCTCGAGCTTCTGGAGGGCGGTCTCAAGCTGCTCTTCCTTTATGGTCAGCGCCGGAAGACACTTGATTACCTCGTCGTTGGCGCCCGAGGTCTCGACGACGACTCCTTTCTCGAAGGCCCTCGTGGTTATCATGTCTGCGAGCTCCCCGTCGGTGCAGTCCAACCCCTGAATCATTCCGCGCCCTCGAACTGAGAACATCGCCTCGTCGGTGACCTTGCTGATCTGCTCGAGTCGGCTGCGGAGAATCTCACCCTTCGCTGTCACCTCGTGTGTGAGGCCGTCGTCTCTCCAGTAGTTCTCTATCGCGGCCCTTGCCGTGACGAACGCGATGTTGTGACCCCGAAACGTTCCATTGTGCTGACCCGGCTCCCATTGGTCGAGGTGCGGCTTCATCAGCACAAGCGAGAAGGGCAGACCATATCCGCTCAGCGATTTGGACAGGGTGATGATGTCCGGCGATATGTCGGTCTCTTCGAAACTGAAGAAGGGGCCGGTTCTGCCACAGCCGACTTGGATGTCGTCGACGATCAAGAGGATACCATGTTTCCTGCAGACTGCCTCGAGGGATTCGAGCCACTGGTAGCTGGCGACATTCACGCCACCCTCTCCTTGGACCGTCTCGACGATGACCGCGGCGGGATAATCGACACCACTCGAGTTGTCCTCGAGCACTCGGTCGAGATACTCCGTGGTGTCGGTATCCCCCCCCAGATATCCGTCATACGGCATGAAAGTGGTTCCCTGAGGAGAGATTCCCGTTGCATCGCGATAGTGGCTGTTTGCCGTGGCGGCGATCGAGCCCATCGTCACGCCGTGAAAACCGTGCGTAAAGCAGATGACGTTCTCTCTACCGGTGACATTGCGTGCGAGCTTCAACGCGGCCTCCACCGCGTTCGTACCGGTTGGACCGGTGAACTGGAATTTGTACTCCATCTCCCTCGGCTCGAGGATGATCGAATTGAAAGCCCGCAGAAACTCCTTCTTGGCTGTGGTGTGCATATCGAGGCCGTGGACGACTCCGTCGCGTTCGAGGTAGTCCATGAGCGCAGTCTTCAGGGCGGGATTGTTGTGGCCGTAGTTGAGCGTTCCGGCGCCCGCCAGTAAATCTATGTACTCGCGACCTTCCTCGTCCTTGAGCGTCGATCCTCGGGCCGTCGTGAATACGGTTGGGAAGGATCGACAGTAGCCTCTCACTTCGGATTCAAGGTCTCGAAAAATACCCATTACATGACTCCTTGGTTCTTATTTGCATGTGTCGAAGCGGTCATCCGTCCCTTCGGGATGGGACCGATGCGAAGAAGGTACTCCGGCTCGTGTGCCGAAGAACCGAAATGCTCCTCACCGAACATCATCGATTGATCCACCTCCGCGTTCAAATGTCGCGCGACCGACTCGAACAGCGCACGTGACGCCGTGTTCGATCGGGTGACTGTCTGCTCGAGATATTCGATATCGGGGAACCGCCCAAGCAGATGCTCGATCATTCGTTTGCCGAGACCCTTTCCGCGGCCGTAGGAGCCGACGGCGATCTGCCAGATGAAGAGCGTGTTCGGAGCCTGCGGCTCGCGATAACCGGTCTGAAATCCAATGATGCGCCCCTTGCTCTCCGCGATCGTGCAGGTGTCTGCGAAATGGGAGCACAACAGGAGGTAGCAGTACTCGCTGTTCACATCCAACGGCGGACAATCCTTCACGAGCGCGTGCACCTCGAGCCCGTCGTCGGTGGTCGGGGTTCGAATCGTGATCTCGGAGCTCGACTGAGTCATGCTGTCCTCAACTCCCATCCACCGGGCTTCTGACACCCGGTTGCTCGACACGAGTGGTCGGACCGCCTGATCCGAGCAGAGTGTCGGCTTCCCATTTGCCGATTTCCATCAGATCGACGACCTTCTCGAGCGATCGTGCTATGACCGTCTGCTCCCCCATCGGAAGGTGTTTCAACGCCTCTGCAAGGGTCCCTTGAAGAGCAGACGGTGCTCGCGCAACGAGCGATCGGCCCGCTTCGGTCGGTACGACCATGACCTTGCGACGATCTGCCGTGGCCCGCTCACGTCGAGCAAGACCCTTTGCCTCGAGACGATCGATAATCCCAACGAGAGTGCTCGAGCTGAGATGAATCTCGTCGGCCACGGATCTGACCATCATTGCTCCCTTGGCCACAATCTCGTCGAGAACGAGCAACTGGGGTGCGGTGATTCCGTGCTCCAGAACGAGCTTTTTGGAGTACAGATCGACGGCACGGGTAATCCGCCGAATCGAATGCAGAATCCGATGGCCGGCGTCGGATTCCGAGCCGGGATCCGGTGTTCTTGGCGAGAGGATCTCAGTGTGAGTCATCTTCACCACCTGGGATTATGATTTGAAAAGAAAACATTTGTTTAAGAATCATTTCCTTACAAACAATATTTATACAAATCATATGGAAAGTCAACCCGTATCCTTTCCCGTCACATATCGCGGGGCAAACGACCCTTTTCCGCCAAGAATTGCCTTGCGTGGCCCGGAATATGGGCTTATAATTGTGGAAATAGCATGGAAGAAATCGAATACTGTACGTTTTGCGGCAGGATATTGCGGAATGAGTTCTCCTATTGCCCGTTTTGTGGAGTGCAATGTCGCGACTCGATACGATCGGAAGGAGTCCTCAATCGACTCATTGAGAAAGTCGATGGACTGCGAAGTCTCGGTGCCCTCCACAAATTGGAGCAAATGGAGTCGACGCTAACGGACATGGAGACCGAACTCAATCTCTTTCTCTCCTCGAAGAACGGATAGTGATTCTTTTTTTGTGAACATACCGTAGGCTGCTGCCGAGAATTACATCGAGATGAAACGCTTTCTGGCCCCTCTCCTATTGCTGCTGGCGCCGTTCGTGTATGGTGAGGTCACCTTCTCCGGACTCGACCTCTCCCCCTCCAACAGCCTCCTCTTTCAGGCGCAGACCGAATCACCGGGGAACGGTACTTTCGAAACGCTGTTCGAGTCGAACCTGATCACCAAGCAGATGCGGGAGCTGACGTTCTACCCGGAACAGGCGATGTTAGTCGGCAACCGAGACCGGCTTCAGATCCAGAACCGTTACGGAGTATTTCGCACAGATGCCAATCTTGCCAACCTTGCTCCGGTGGGGTCCTTCCCTGCGTTCGTCTACGGCCATGACGTTCAAACGGGCAAGATCGCGTCCAACAGCGCTTCGCCCGACGGGAACTACATCCTCTATCTGAAACAGACTGATTTCGGACATGGAGATCTGCTGCTCTATTCGGTTTCCAGCGGCAAGACGGTGACCGTTGCCAAGCAAATCACCTATTCTCTCACCGGGCCGGCCGCGCTCTGGTCGCCGGACTCGGGCTTCTTCGTCTATTCAAGTAGCAACGAGCTCTACTACTACTCCGTCGATCAGCTGAGACAAGATCGAGTAGTCGACGAGCAGTTCAGAAAGATAGGAAGCGGCACCATCGCCAACGTGAAGTGGGGAAGGGACGGCTACCTCTACTACGTGGAGGGATCGTTGGTCTATCGGATTGCGAGCTCGGAGCTGTTCACACGCTCGCTCTATTCCGACCTCCTCAACATCGGAACGATTGCAGGCAAGATCCCGTTCAACTTCGACGCCAATTTCGACGACTTCTGGATATCGCCGGACGGTGGCTCGATCCTCCTCGACAAGGAGGGGCGGAACCTCTTTCTTTATCTGCTCAATGCGCAAGATTACCAGGCGACGGGTAAGACCAAATCGCTTCCCTACCTGCTCCTCCCTCGTGATACGAGGGTTCAGGATGTGCTTTGGTCTCCGGATGGGGTCATCACCCTACTGACTCACAGCATCCTTGGCGACAGCAATAAGGGCACTCTCTTTCGACTGAACGTATACGACCAGACCGAAACACCACTCTTCAGGCAAACCGAGGCGGGCGATATCCGCTCGATAGTCTTGAGCCCCGACGGTACTCGGGTTGCAGTCTTGAAGACAAACCAGGTCATTGTACGCGACTATCAAGACTGGCGTGATATTCGGAGCTTCTCTGAACCCGATCCGCTGCACGCGCTGTGGCTATCTTCGGATCGACTCATTCTCGCGGGAGGCCGGTTGACCGAGCTCGTCAGTCTCACCGGTGATTCCAGGCGTCTCATCAGCGTCTCACAGCCGGGAGCGTACGGATTCGAGAAGGGTACCGAAAAGATCGAGATGCGGATGGACGGCAAAGCTCTCGCGCTCGAGGGCAGCGGTCTGCAGTCACAGGCGAGTGCTTCAGGCGCCGGGAACGGCTCCTCGAGCGACTCTGTCGATCACTCGGATCCAACGAAGAGCGGGGGTTCGTCCGGTGTCAATTGGAGCACCGTCGGCTCGTATTCAGTGACCGAGCCGCGAGTAGCGTCCGGGCTGTACCGTGTCTACACAGACGGCGCCCAGTCCATGAGCTACACGAATATTGTGATGGTGCGGAAAGCACAGGGCGAAGGCACGCAGCCGCTCTTCCCCTACCCGCAGGCCCGCTACGAGGCTTTCCCGACCAAGGAGCAGCCGGTCGATTTCACGGATTTCACGCACGGTTCGCGTATCCGGCGACGGGAGGTCTCGTTAGTCTTCAACGCAGTCGACACGGTCGAAGGACTCACGACCATCCTCAATACCCTCAAGGAATACAACCTTCGCTGCACCTTTTTCATCAACGGGGAGTTTATGCGGCGTAATCCGGGGGCGGTGAGGGAGATCGCAGATTCCGGCCAAGAGGTCGGTTCGCTGTTCTTCGCCTATTTCGACATGACCGATTCTCGGTTCAAGCCTGATCCTACCTTCATACGACAGGGGCTCGCCCGGGCCGAGGATGATTACTTCTCCCTGACCGGAAAGGAGCTATCGCTGCTCTGGCACGCTCCCCACTACTTCACCAACTCGGACATTATCAAAGCCGCCGAAAAGATGAACTACACCTACGTTGGCCGTGACGTCGATCCGCTTGATTGGGTTACGAAGAGCGACGGTCTCAGGGGAGCGAATATATATCTTTCCTCAGCCGACATCATCAATCGAATCATGAGACTGAAAAAGCCCGGCTCCATCATCCCCCTACGGATCGGCAAAACGAATGGAGAACGTGGGGACTACGTATGGAATAGGCTCGATGTGCTGATCAATGACTTGATCTCGCTTGGTTACACCATCGTTCCCGTCTCTACGTTGATGGAACACGCGCGCTAGACCGGAGAAAAAAATCAAGATCGACCTATGGGCGGTCGATATTAGAAGAAAGCCTGCAAAATATCAGGTTGTTTGAGGAAAAGGAGCGCTCTGCGCAGCGACGATTTCCCGCTCGCGCCAAGCCCTCGACAGCCTACCCCGGGAGGGAGCAGAATCTTGAGCACGATAAACCCGCTGAACGCTTACAAGGAGACGAAAATCCGAACTGCCAGCCAGGGGCAGCTCATCGTGATGATCTACGATGAAGCAATCAAGCAGATCGATATTGCCGCCTCCGGGCTCGAGGAGGGCACGAAGCAGCTGGACATGGTCCACAATGCCATCGTGAAGGCTCAGGATCTGGTGACCGAGCTCACGGTTTCCCTGGATTTCGATCGCGGCGGGGAAATCGCTAAGGGGTTGTTCAACCTCTACATGTTCTTCCGGGAGCAGCTGCTGGTAGCCAACGTCAAGAAGAGCCGTAATATCCTTACGAGCATTCGAGCGATGCTTGCAGAGCTCCGCGACGCTTGGGTCCAGATTCTCAAGTCGGGCGCAGACGTCGAAAGAACCGCACCGACCGGTGTCAACATAGCAGGGTAGGCTCATTCGATGGGCAGCGATTCGAGCAACACGACAAACCGTGTCGCGATCCTGAAACGGCTCAAAGACCATCTGCTTGCCCAGCGCGGCAAGTTTCAGAGATATCTCGACGTTCTCGACAAGGAGGAGGAGTCCATTCACAGCGGCAACCTCGATGCGCTCAAGGTTCAGGTCGAGCTGGAGAAGGGAATTGTCGAAGAGATATATGCTTTCCAGAGGGTAATCGTACCGCTGCAGGACCTCTATCGCGTTGCCTATCCGACCCGAGAGCCCGAGATACCCTCTCTCGAGTCATCACTCGAGCATCTGCGGGCCGAGGTCCTTGCCCACAACGAGCACAATCGCACGCTGCTTCACGAGGCAATCACGAACCTCCGCCAGGAGATCAAGTCTCTCAAGATTCCGAAACAGGCAAAATCGCCCTATGGTGACGTCGACGCCCCATCCGTGGTAGACATACGTACATAGGGGTTCTCGATGAAACCATTGTACTTGTTGGACGGGTACAGTCTCATCTACCGTTCATATTTCGCCTTCATCCGCAATCCGCTCATCAATCCAGACGGAAAAAACGTCTCGGCCACCTTCGGTTTCTTTCGCACGCTCTTCAGCTTCTTCGATCAGTTCTCGCCTGAGCTCTTCGCCGTCGTGCTGGATTCGCGTACGCCGACCTTCCGGCACAAGCGGTATCCCGAGTACAAGGCTACTCGTGAAAAAGCCCCGGACGACCTGCACGCGGCCGTTCCGGTCATAGAGGAGATCCTCGCTGCAATAGACGTCCCCACGCTGCAGGCCGACGGCTTCGAAGCTGACGACATCATCGCGACCCTTGCTGCGGCATGCCGGGATCAGGAGCGGGACTGCTACATCATCACCGGAGACAAGGATCTGCTTCAGCTCGTAGGTGAGCATGTGTGGGTTCTGAAACCCGACAAGAGCACCTACGCCAAGATCGGTACGGCAGAAGTTGTCGAGGACTGGGGTGTCCGAGCGGATCAGATTCTCGACTATCTCTCACTGATCGGTGACACCGCAGACAACGTCCCGGGGGTGAAAGGGATCGGTCCAAAATCAGCCGCTAAGTTCCTTTCCGATTTCGAGAACCTCGACGGGGTTTACGCAAACCTTCCATCGCTCACCAAGTCCCAGTCCGAGAAGCTCGCCCAAGACAAAGACAAGGCCTACCTCAGCAAGGAGCTCATCACCCTTCGTTACGATGT
>Ga0307440_1001397_pt1 | contig 11751 bp, 9 predicted proteins | sample SalMarWE160410MG_FD_202150 | JGI IMG/M metagenome (GOLD analysis project Ga0307440, IMG submission 202150) | Salt marsh sediment microbial communities from the Plum Island Ecosystem LTER, Massachusetts, United States - WE1604-10 | ecosystem: Environmental > Aquatic > Marine > Intertidal zone >... | reverse complement strand
GACCGGCAGGCGCTTCTTGTCCACGGTGAGGCTGTTCTGCAGCAGGCCGCCCAGCAGCGCGGTCTGACCCGGTGCGAGCGTGACCGTCGAGGTCACCGCGCGCGTCGAGAGGTTCAAGAAGCTCGGGTCGTTGGTGGTGGACAGCACGTTCTCGATCTTGGCGCTGATCAGTAGCGTCACGCGGCCGTCGTTGGCGATACGCGGAGTGACGTCGACCTGGACGCCGTAGGGGATCGTGCGTTCGATGTTCTGGTTGGCGCCGGGGATGCTGATGAAGATGGTGCCGCCCGACTGGATCGTGCCCGTCTCGTTGTCGAGGACGGTGATGTTGCTATCGTCCACCGTGCGCGACAAGCCCTGCTGTTCGAGCGCGTTGAGCACCGCGTTGATGTTGAGGGGGGAGACGGTGTTCATGTCGAACACGAACTTGAGCCCGGTACTGAGGACGGATGCGGCGAGGTTGCCGAAGCTGGCGTTGGTGATGTCCAGGCCGAGGTCGTAGGCGGTCGACTTGGTGACCTCCTGGATCCGCACCTGGATGTTCACCTGCTTCTGAGGCACGTCCAGCTTGGGGATGAGCTCGGCGATCCTTGCCTGGACGGCTGCCGTGGCGGTGACGATCAGGCTGTTGGTACGCTTGTCGGCCACCACCTTGAAGTCCTGCGTGCTGGTTGCGCTCGGTGCGGCGGTGCCCGTGCCGGTCGTGGCGCCGGCGGTCGGCTGCGTCACCACACCGCTGTCCTGCAGCGTCTTCGCGAGATCGGTGGCGTTGGCGTTGGAGAGCTGATAGGTGCGCTGCTCCAGCGGTTCGGCCTGCGAGAGCGTATCGAACTGCTGCAGCAACGACTGGACCTTGTCCTGGGTCGGCTGCGTCGCGACCACCACGATGCTCTTCACGCCCGGCAGGGCCTGCACGTCGAGGCCGGGGATGGAGCGCTGCAGGATCTGCACGACCTGTGCGGGGTCGGCGTTGACCTTGTAGAACTTCTGCACCGTGTTCGCCGCCGCGGGCGTCGGGGTCTGCGTCTGGGTGCTCGCCGCCGGCTGCGGCTGGAACTTCGCGACCGTCGCGGTGGGACCGACCACCACCACGTCGTTGGGGAGCAGCGCGTAGTCGAGGTCGTTCAGGGTGAGCACGATGTCCCAGACCTGCCGGAACGGCTTCGGCGAGCCGATGTCGTAGGTGATGGTCTTGTCAGGAACGTCGTTGACGATGGCGGTGAGGCCGACCGAGCGTGCCAGCGCCGACACCATGGCTCGCAACGACTCACCGTTGGCGCCGGTGGTGAGTTCGACCGTCTGGTCGAACTTGGGGTCGTTCGGCAGGGGAGTCAGCTGTGACTGGGCCGACGCGAGCCCCACCAGGGCGAGGAACGTGAGGAGGGCCAGGATACGTTTCATGATCACCGCCTGAGATCCAAGGAGAGGCTCTGCGTGGAGTCGTTGAGCGTGAACACGGCCTCATGGCCGCGGAGGTCGGTCAGCGTGATCTTGGTGTCGGGGAGCACCTGCCCCAGCGACACGACCACGGGCAACTTGTACTGGCTCGATCGGAAGACTCCCACGCTGACGGGGCCGAGCACCGTGCCCGTGAACTGGACGTTGTTGTCGCGGAGGTAGCGGCTCAGCGGATCGGTTCCGGCTTGGAGGGGCGGGTTGCCATTGGCTGGCGTTCCCTGGGCGGAGCTGGCCTGCGTCGGCTGCCCAGGTCCCAGGACGGAGGGAAGCGTTGGCGCGGAGGACAGCACGCCCTGCTGGCTGACCGTGCCCAGCGAGGCCGAGCTCGCATTGTCCGGGACACGGACGGCGGCCACCGCACCGAGATCCTTGGGCGCGGACGAACTCGCCTGGGCGCGTGTCGTCTGGAGCACGCTCGGCGTCGTCGGCAGCATCCCGGAGGGCAGAGCATGGGGGAGACCGCTCGCCTGTGGAGGCGGAGGCGCCACCGGCTGTGGCGCCGGTGCTTCAGCCAGTTGCGGCGGGGTCGCCGTCTGCGCGGAGGGCGCGGGCGCGGTCGTCACCTGTTGAGAGGCGGGCGGTTGCGCCGACGCCTGCGTGGCCGATGGCGCAGGTGCTGGCGCCTGGACCACGATCGGCGAGAAGGGGTTGACGCTCATGCGTTGCCCCGAGGTCGTGGTCTGCGTGCCGGCAGTGGGAGAGGTCGAACCTGCCGCGGCACCGGCGGCGCTTCCGGCCGCCTGTCCGGAGGCCGGAGGCTGCGTCACCAGGAAGGGCAGCTCGGCGACCTGGAGGTCGCGTGTGGCGACCGCCGGCTTGTTCGGCGCCACGACCGGCGCGGCATTCTGAGCTGCCGGGGCGGTGGCCTGTGGGGTCGTGCCGGCCGGGGTCGAAGCCGGGGCCGGGGTCGCGACCGCCCCCGCCGGCGTCGAAGTCGACGACGAGGCGGACGACGCCGGCGACGGCTGTGTACCGGTGGTCGTCAGCGGGGTCGCGGCAGGCGGCTCCTGGGAGAAGAAGTTGACCCAGAAGAACGCAGCGGCAGCGAGCAGCAGTACAGCGATGAGGATGCGGGCCGTTCTGGAGAGCGTCATGGTGTCGCCGCCCCCGGATCCTTGCCGGTATAGACATAGACCGTGAAGTTGAAGCTGGCGCTCAGGTCGGGGTTGTTATCGGCGTTGCCCTTAACGTTCAGTGAGACCTGGTGGATCTTCGTGAAACGCTGCAGGCCTTCGAGCTTACCGAGGAAGTCCATGGTGTTCACGAAGGTACCCGTCGTCGCGATCGAGAAGCCGATCGGCCGAACGTCCTGGACCGAGCCCTGCGCGCTCCCCTGCCCGAAGCTGTCGACCGTGACCTGACTATCGGACGCCGAGGTACGCAGCTGGTCGATGAGCCCGGAGATGTCGCTCTCCTTGGGGAGCTGAGCCAGGAAGGTGCGCCGATCCTGTTCGAGTTGCGCCACCGCCGCCCGCAGGTCGGGAAGGTTGCGCCGGGCCTGCTCGCCGCGCTGGATCTGGGTATTGAGCTGAGCGATGTCGTTCTGCAACGTTGCGATGTGGTCCTGCGTGGGCCGGTACATATAGAAGTACCAGAGCCCCGCCACCACGATCGAGAGCACGATCGCCAGGATGGCGATGTCGCGCTGCCGCAGGTTGCGGAGGCTGAAGTTCCCGAGGTTCATGGCTGGCTCCCGGCCAGGGCGCCGACCGTCAGGCTGTAGGTGTACAAATCGCTGGTTCCCTGGCGCGACGCGTTGCGGAAGGAGACGCCGTAGGCCTTGGAGCTCTCGAGCGCCCGGATGAACTGCGCCAGCACCTCCGGATCGACGACGTCACCGCTGACGTTGAGCTCGGCGATCACGCTCTTGCCCTCGTACTTGGAGGGATCGCTTCGCGGCGGGTTGATGGCGCTCATGCTCAGGCTCTTGAAGTCGATGTTGGGGCGGGCGCCCGTGCCGCGCGGCGGAAGCGTCTCCAACAGACCCGAGATCTCGCCGGTCCACAGGATGCGATTCTGGTGGACCGCCTTCTCGACGGCGATGAGCTGATTGAGGTCTCGCTGACGCTGTGTCAGGCTCTGCTGCTCCTGTAGGAAGGGCTGCAACAACGCCAGCTGATCGGCCCGCGCCTGCTTCTCGGTCTGCAGGTTCTGCTCGGTCTGGTAGGCGAAGACCTGGAACACCACCGCCAACCCGAGCACGATGATCGGGAAGGCGACCGCCAGGATCCGCCAGTAGCCGGGCTCGCGAACGCGCCTCAGGTTCTTGGGAAGCAGGTTGACATTAATCAACGCCCGCCACCCCTCTCAGCGCGAGGCCCAGAGGCACCGCGAACTCGGGACCCACCTTCTGCAGGTACTGGCTGTCGAAGCGGTTCTCGTCGTAGTGGACCGTGAGCCAGGGATCGCCGAGCTCCACCCGGAACCCGAGCGCGTCGCCGATCGCTTCCGGCAGGCCGCGCAGCTTGGCGCCGCCGCCGGTCACCACCATGCGGCTGATGTTGGCGTCGCCCGTCTGCACCCGGAAGAACTCCAGGCTGCGGCGGATCTCGGTGGTGAGATCGACCAGCACCGGTCTCAACGACTCGTAGACCCGGCTGGGGCTGAACTGCTCGCGCTTGGCGTCGAAGTTGAGGAGCTCTTCCTCGTCCTCGGTGGGGATCGTGGCCGTACCGTAGTCGAGCTTCACGTCCTCGGCGCTGTCGAAGTCCAGACCGAACGAGCGCTGGATGGCGGCGGTGAAGTCGTCGCCGCTGACGCCGATGTTGCGGTTCATCAGCACCCGCTCCCCGCGCACCAGCGTGATGGTGGTGTTCGAAGCGGCGATCTCGAGGACCACGCCGATCTCGTTGGCCTCGGTGTAGCTGGTGCCGGTCAGGGTGGTCTTGGTGAGGTGTTCGCCGAGCAGCGAGCCCTTGAGCGAGCGCAGCAAGGTGAAGGGCTTGACGTCGAGCACCAGCGGCTCCAGCCCCGCCTGCTTGAGGTACTCGACCTGCTGCGTCACCTGGTCGAGCCGGGCCGCGACGATCACCACCTCGAGCTGACCGCCCTCCTCGATGTCGTCCGGATTGTCGAGCACGTAGTAGTCGAGGACGACTTCGTCGATCGGGAAGGGGATGTAGCGTTCGGCCTCCCACTTGATCGCCTCGTCGAGCTCCTGCATCGTCATCTTGGGGACGTGGATGTTTCGCGTGATCGCCTGCCGGTTACTCACGGCCGCCACCGCGAACCGCTTGTGGACGCCCGCCTCGTCCAGCAGTGCCTTGATCTCGTCAGCCAGCCCACGCGCGTCGACCACCTGGTCGTCCTGGATGAGACCAGGCGGCATGGGGCGGACGGACATCGCGACCAGAGTCGGCGGGTTCCCTGGTCGAAGCTCCACCACCTTGAGCGCACTGGTGCCCACCTCTAGACCGACTGCTTCGATCCTAGGGCTGAGCATGCGCGCCAGGCGCTCGCGCATTGAGGGCATAACGTCTCCTCCTCGTAAATCAAGCGGAGTCTATCACGGTGCCCTCATGGCTCCGAGTGAAATTTTCGCAAGCGTGTCGGGATTCCTGCCCCCTGCTGGACGGCGATTCAGCCGGGCTTGGGGACCATCCCCGGCGGAAGCCGAGGTTCCTGCGGAGCGTCGCCCGATCCCTTCTCCGGCGTGGACGGCCCACGGGAACGGGCCGGCTCGGCCTGGACCGGGCTGGGTACCGGAGCCAGCGCGTCGCCGCGGAGCAGCGTCATGAACTCGTCGGCGTGCAGCGTCTCACGCTCCAGCAGGACGTCGACGACGCGCTCGAGCTCGGAGCGATGCGCTTCGATGAGGCCGGAAACCCGGCGGTACTGCTCGCTGAGGATGCCCTTGACCTCACCGTCGATGACGCGCGCGGTGTCTTCGCTGTACGACCGCGCCCCCTCGACGTCTCCGAGATACGAGTCCGATGAGCTCGACAGCGCCACGTGCCCGACGATCTCGCTCATGCCCCAACGCGTGACCATGCGCCGGGCGATCTCGGTCGCCTGCTCGAAGTCGTTCTGTGCGCCGGTGGTCACATCGTCGAACACCAGTTGCTCGGTGGCCCGCCCGGCCAGCGCGACCGCCACGCGATCGAGCAGCATGTTGCGACTGGCCGACATGCGGTCCTCCTCCGGGAACTGCATGACGTAGCCCATGGCCCGGCCCCGCGGCACGATGGTGATCTTGTGCACCGGGTCGGCATGTTCGAGGAGGTAGGCCGCCAGCGCGTGCCCGGCCTCGTGGAAGGCGGTCACCCGCTTCTCGCGCTCGTTGATGACGCGACTACGACGCTCGGGTCCCATCACCACCCGATCGGCCGCCTCGTCGATGTCCGTCATCCCGATCTCGCGCCGGTCGCTGCGGGCCGCCACCAGCGCGGCCTCGTTGAGCAGGTTCTCCAGGTCGGCGCCCACGAAGCCCGGCGTCCGGACCGCCACGCGATGCAGGTCGACCTCGCCGGCCAGGGGCTTGCCGCGCGCGTGGATCGCCAGGATGGCCTCGCGTCCGCGGACGTCGGGAGCGTCGACCACGACCTGGCGGTCGAAGCGTCCGGGGCGGAGCAACGCCGGGTCGAGCACGTCCGGGCGGTTGGTCGCGGCCATGATGATGATGTCGTGCTGAGTCTCGAAGCCGTCCATCTCGACCAGCAGGGCATTCAAGGTCTGTTCACGCTCGTCGTTGCCGCCGTTGATGGACATCCCTCGACGTCGTCCGACGGCATCGATCTCGTCGATGAACACGATGCACGGCGCATTCTTCTTGGCCGTCTCGAACAGGTCGCGGACCCGAGCGGCGCCGACGCCGACGAACATCTCCACGAAGTCGGAGCCACTGATGGAGAAGAACGGCACCTTGGCCTCGCCGGCCACGGCCTTGGCCAGGTGCGTCTTGCCCGATCCCGGCGGCCCCACCATCAGCACTCCGTGGGGTATGCGCGCGCCCAGGGCGTGGAACTTGGCCGGGTTCTTCAGGAACTCGACGACCTCGGTCAGGTCGCTCTTGGCCTCCTCGACGCCGGCCACGTCCTTGAACAGGACGTTGGTGTTCTCCTCGGTGACCAACCGAGCGCGGCTCTTGCCGAACGAGATCGCCCCGTCACCGCCGCCGCGGGCGCCGCGCATCAGGTAGAACAGGAGGCCCACCATCAGGAGGATGGGCAGAGCGTAGACCAGCACGCTGCCCCAGTTGGTGCCGGGCGGGACGGCCTGAACGTCGACGCCATGGCCGGTGAAGCGGCCGAGGTCGGTCGGAGGGGTGGGCAGGTAGGTCACGTAGGGGGTGCCGCTCCTGGGCGTCACCTCGAGCTCGGTGTTGCGGATGCGGATGCTCTGGATCTGCCCGCTATCGAGTTGCTGCTGGAAGGTCGAGTAGCTCTTGGTATCGTGTTGGGCCCGGTGGCTCGACTGCGTCGCTACGAAGACCACCAGCGCGATGACGCCGGCGGCGACCAGGAGACCGCGGAGGGGGAAGCGACCCATGCGTCAGTCTACCCCTGAGCCGTGAGGCCGACGTTGGCCGAGCGTGCGCCTTCCTTCACGTTCCACCTCGACTCAGGGGGTACGGGCCAGGTCGTTGAAGCGCACGTGCGAGTTGTGGAACTGGAGCTCCAACGTTCCCGTCGGTCCGTTGCGCTGCTTGCCGATGATGACCTCTGCGATCCCGTGCTTCTCGGATTGCTGGTCGTAGTACTCGTCGCGGTAGATGAACATGACGAGGTCGGCGTCCTGCTCGATGGCGCCGCTCTCGCGGAGATCGGACAGCATGGGCCGCTTGTTGGGCCGGCCCTCGACGGCGCGTGAGAGCTGGGACAGAACCAGCACCGGGATGTCCAGCTCCCGCGCCAGGGCCTTGAGGCCCCGCGAGATGGCTGAGATCTCCTGCTGGCGGTTCTCGCCGGTGCTCCGCGTGCCGGCCGACATGAGCTGCAGATAGTCCACGACCAGCAGCCCGAGGTCGTGCTCGGCGGTCAGCCGGCGGGCGCGCGAGCGCAGCTCCATCACCGTCAGATCGGGGTTGTCGTCGATGAAGACGCGGGCCTCCGACATGCGCCCGGCGGTGTCGGCGAGGCGTTGGAAGTCGCGGTCGGAGAGCTGGCCGTTGCGGACCCGGCTCATGTCGACGCGCGCTTCGGAGCAGAGCATGCGGGTGACGAGCTGGACGGCCGACATCTCCAACGAGAAGATGCCGACGCTGACGCTGTCGCGCAAGGCGGCATTGAGCGCCATGCTGAGAGCGAGCGCCGTCTTGCCCATCGAGGGCCGCGCAGCTAGAACGTTCAGGCTAGAAGGTTGCAGGCCGGCGGTCATCATGTCGAGCTGCTTGAAGCCCGTGCGCATGCCAGAGACCGGATCGGGGTTGGCGAACAGCTCGTTGATGTGCGCGAACGTCTCGGTGACGAGCGTCGGCATCCCCTCGAACTGGCTACGCCGCTTCTTGGTGGCCAGGTCGAAGATGCTCTGCTCGGCCTGGTCCAGCACCTCGTCGAGCGGGCCGGCCTGATCGTAAGCGAGCTGCATGATCCTGCCGCTGGCGGAGATGAGGTCGCGAAGGGTCGCCTTCTCCAGCACGATGCGCGCGTAGCTATCGGCGTAGGCCGCGGTAGGGACACTGTCGGCCAGGCCGATGAGGTAGGGCACGCTGCCTACGCTCTCGAGCTCACCCGACTGGCGGAGCTCCTCGGTGAGGGTCACCAGGTCCATGGGGTCGCCGCGCCGGAACAGGCGCTCGATGGCCCTGAAGATCTTGCGGTGCCCTTCCTTGTAGAAGTGGTCCGCCGCCAGCATCCCCTCCAGCGAGGCGTAGGTCTCGTTGTCGAGCAGGATGCTTCCCAGGACGCTCTGTTCCGCATCGAGGTTATGGGGGGGTGTGCGGCTCTCCACGCAGGCCATTGTACGGTGCGGCGCTTGCGGGCTCGGCGGGTACGCAGGCGTGCGCCGAGCGGCCCCCGGGACCGCAGCACCGGCGCGCAGCCTAGAATGGGAGCGCATGCATGGGATCTTCTGGACGGTCGTCGGGACGCTGGTGGCGTGGCTGGTCGGGTCGTTGCCGTTGGGCTCCACGCTGGTTCGCTGGGTGTCCGGTTCGGAGCCGTCCGAGGTCAACCCCCACCTCATCGGCGTGGAGAACGTCTATCGGATGGTGGGCGCTCCCGCGGCCCTGGCAGCGTTCGCGCTCGACGTGCTGAAGGGCGCCGTGGTGGTGGTGCTGGTGCCCGTCGCGCCGCTCGGGGCGCTGGCCGTCTACCTCGGCCACCTCTACCCGCTGTACCTTCCCGGCCGCCCGAGACCGCTGAGGGGTCGTGGCAACGGCGTGCTGCTCGGAGCTCTGGCGGGGTTGTCGGTCACGGGTTCGCTCCCCTGGCTGGTGCTGGCCGCGCCGATCTGGACCTACGCGGCGGTCCTCGCAGCGCGCCGATACGTGACTCTGGCCACCGTGAGCGGACTGTCGGTGCTGGCGCTCGCGGCCACGGCCGCCTGGCTTTCGGGCGGGGCTCGGGTAACGGCCGCCGCGGCCGCCGTGCTCATCGCGCTTGCCGGTGGCTGGCGCCAGAAGGCTGCGGTGGCTCGTGTGCGTGACGGCACCGAGGCGCGTCTGGGCGAGCCGCCGGCGGTGCGCGGGCTCGATCGCGACGCCGTGCTGTGCGCCTTCCTGGTGCACCCGATGACCGTGGACGACCTGTGGCAGCCGCCCAGCCAACGCTGGCTCCGCCACCTCGCGGCGCGGGGCCTGCTGCCCGAGGGGGCGTTGCGCCGGATCATGCTGCGCATGCGGCCCCAGAGCCAGGGGGTCATCGAGGGCATCCGGCTCCCCGACGGGCGGCGCATGCGGGTGCTCCTCATCGGCGGCCCGATGCTGCCCGATCAGTTCGCGGCTCATCCGGACACCGCGCTGAGGATGGCGGTGCAAGGCGCGCGCCTGGCGCACGAGCTCGGTGCCGAGGCGGTCGGCCTGGGGGCGTTCTGGTCGACCGTCGGGGGTAAGGGCGAGGAGGTGCAGCGCGCGGTTCCCGAGATCGCCGTTACCAACGGAGGGGCGTACACGGCGGCGAGCGTGCGGGCGGCCGTGCCCGGCTTGCTCGAGCGCTTCGCAGCGTCAGGCGGCTCGCTTCGCCGCGCCACCGCTGCCGTGGTCGGCGCCAACGGGGTGGTCGCGTTCGGGGTCGCGCGCATGATCGCCCCGGAGGTCCACGAGCTGATCCTGGTGGGCCGGGATGCGGAGCGGTTGCGACGCAGCGCCGCGACCCTGCGCCGCAAGTACCCGGACACGCCCATCGTGGCCACGACTGACCTCGCTGCCGTGGCGGGTGCCGACCTGGTGTTCACGGCGACCTCCGACCCTGCACCGGTGCTGCGACCCGAGCACGTCCGGCCGGGCGCCTGGATCTTCGATCTGGGAAGGCCCAGCGACGTGCACCCCAGCGTTCGCGAGGTCCCGGGCGTGCAGATCGTCCCGGGCGGGGTGGTGCGCCCTCCGGGGGAGATGCGCTCGCGCATCGACATCCGTTTCGGGGAGGGGTACGTTCCCGCCTGCATGGCCGAGACGATGATCATGACCGCCGCCCATGCCTTCGACCGTCGCAGCCTGGGCCCCTCCACGCGCACCGCGGACATCGCGTTCTACCTGCGAGAGGGTGAGCGACTGGGCTTCGAGATCGTCACCGGCGACGAGCGCGTGGCGGAGTTGGAGCCGGCGCCGTGAGGCGGGTCGGTTGAAGGCGTTCCGGATGCAGGGTCGGCTCGAGGCCGAGAGCCCGGACGTGGCACGCCTGTTCGAGCTGGGCTCGGTGGGCGTGGTCGAGGCGTCGGGGCCGAAGGGCGCGGAGATCCTGGCGTACTTCGAGGAGCGCGTCGAGGTGGGACTCGAGGGCCGCTGGGAAGACGTCGAGGCGATCGATCACGTGGCCGCCTACCGCGCCGAGCTCAAGCCGGTGCGGGTGGGCCCGCTGGTGGTCGCGCCGACCCATCGCCGCGCCAGTCTGGCGGCGGGGGAGCAGGTGGTGTGGCTCGATCCCGGGAGCGCCTTCGGTACCGGGCACCACGAGACCACGCGACTGGCGTTGGCGGCGCTGGCTGGGCGCGAGCTGGTGGACCGTAGCGTGCTCGACGTGGGCTCCGGCTCCGGCATCCTCGCGGTCGCGGCCGATCGGTTGGGCGCGAGCCTCGCTGTCGGGGTCGACACCGACGCCGCCACCGTCGCGGTGGCACGGCGCAACGCCGTGCTCAACCGCTCCCGTGCACGCTTCCTGCAGGGGAGTGTCGACCACCCCGATCTGCCATCGCGCTTCGACGTCGTCGTCGCCAACCTCTATGCCGAACTCCATGCGGCGCTCATGCCCGCCTACCTGGCGCGCTTGAACCCGGACGGTGTGCTGCTGCTGACGGGCATCCTGACGCGGCTGGAAGCGATCGTGAGGCGGGCGCTGCCCACGGGTGTGCGCTGCCGGGTCGAACGCGAGGGCGAGTGGTCGCTGCTGGTCGTCGACCCCGCAGCGTCGGACCGGACGTCATGAGGGAGCGGTGGGGGCCCTTCGCCGGCATGGGCGTGAGCCGTGTCGGCGGAGGGCGCCGGCGCCGTGCCGGGGCGCTGTTGTTGTCGGTGCTGCCGTTGGTCGTGGCGCTCGTCGCATGCACACCGCTCTACGTACCTCTCGTTCCCGAGCGCATCCCGATCCGCGAGGTGGCGCAGCTCGGGGACGGTAGCACGCTGAGCGACGACGCTGGCGTGCTGACGGTTCACGTGGTGCTCGCTCGCGTTCCGCGCGCCGGCTGGCTGGCGCTGCAGTGGTTCGCTCCAGACGGCACCGAGGCCGCCTCCGACAGCGTATGGGTGACCCCCGCGGATGTGGGGCAGGGCCGTACCTTCACGCTTCCGCCCCGCGTCACGCCGACGGCGGGCGAGTGGCGCGCGGTGGTCTCATTCGGCAGCGACGTGCTGCGTCAGTTCCGTACGACCGTCGTAGCGGCCGGACCGTAGCCGCCGATCGACGCTGCTGGGGATCATGGCGATCCCGGTGGCTCGATGGTCGAGACCGGCGGCTGCGACCGTCGTGGCCTTCGATCGGAGGCCGGCCGGAGACCCCCCCAGGACTGCAGAAGCTAGACCGGTCCATCTACGTGGAGGCGTGGCGACCGTTCCCATGCCGACCGTCGGCTCGCCCAGCGTACGTGAGAACGCGGGGCGCGGACCGGCGTGCAGCGCGGAGGTCTCAACTCGAGAGCACCGGCCCCTCGGGGGGCCGGTGCCGGAGCGTGCAGGGGAAGCGGTCCGCCACCTCCAGGCGGCGG
>Ga0307440_1001396_pt1 | contig 11759 bp, 10 predicted proteins | sample SalMarWE160410MG_FD_202150 | JGI IMG/M metagenome (GOLD analysis project Ga0307440, IMG submission 202150) | Salt marsh sediment microbial communities from the Plum Island Ecosystem LTER, Massachusetts, United States - WE1604-10 | ecosystem: Environmental > Aquatic > Marine > Intertidal zone >... | reverse complement strand
GGCCGCATCGCCGGCGATCGCCGACTCCAGACGCTCCGATCGATCCTCGAACAACGTGGGTGCACCCACGGTCGCCCTCGCGCGGTCGAGACGGTCCAGGAGCCACGAGGCAGGGTCGCCAACGGCCCGCCGCGTGGAGAGTTCGCGAAAGTCCTCATCGAGAAGTACGGTCAGCGTTCCCCAGTCCCGGGTGTCGTCGAACGGGGCGTCATCGGCTTTGAAGAACGCCGTGCCCATGCCAAGCCGCCGCGTCTCCTGAGAGATGCGACGCATCGCGTGCACATATGGATAGTCATCGATCTGGACCATCGGCATGAGCCCGAAATCGTCGAGGGCCACGTCGATGGGAAGCGACGCGAGGTATCGCCGGATCTCGGACTTCCCCGAGGCCGGCAACGCGAGCAAGAGGACGGTGTCGAAAGGGTCCACGGCCATCAGCGTACCGGGAATCGAATGCGCGACCCACTGGTATCCTGGCCGTCACCTCTTCGTGAGAACGTCATGTCGAAGCGAACCAAACAGATCATTGCCGGAGTCATCACGCTCGCACTCGCGGGGATCGTCATCGCCGGCCTGATTGCGGGTGACCCTACGCCCGAAGACCGTGTCGCGAGCCTCGGGCAGCGGATCAAGTGCCCTGTCTGTCAAGGGGTGACCATTGGCGAGTCCCCGTCGGAAACGGCCCAGGCAATGATGGCCATCACTCGTGAGAAGGTTGCCGAGGGCTTGACCGACAAGCAGATCATCTCGTATTTCGAGGACCGCTACAACACGGCCATCCTGGTAGATCCGCCGTTCTCCGGCAAGACGCTGGTCGTGTGGCTCCTTCCGGTCGTCGCGATCGGTGTCGGGATCGCACTGATCGCTTCTCGAGTTCGGTCGAGAGGTTCCCAATGAGTACCGAGAAAGAGCGCGCCCGCCTGACGGAGCGTCGAGACATCATCTCGAGAGACATCGAAGAACTCGCAGAGCAGGTCAGCACCGGCGAGATAGACGAGTCCACCGCTGCAGATCTGCGGGCTCACTACGTACAAGATCTCGTCGAGGTCGAAGCGCGGCTCGCCGAACTCCCCAAGGACACGCCGAAAGCGGCCGACTCGGAGACGCCTGACATCGTTCAACAGGGGTGGTCACCGAAGAAGGTGCTGACCGCAGGCGGCATCCTCGTTGCGGCGTTCACGGTCATCCTCGTCCTTGTGGTCAGCGGAGCCAACAACGCCTCGACGACGCAGACCACGAGCGGGGATGCGATCAGCGCAACACTGCAGCAGCTCGAAGCGGCGGTCGAGGCGAATCCTGACGTGGTCGGAATGCGTATCGCACTGGCGGACGAGTACTTCGCCGAGGACGACTTCACGAGCGCGCTCGACCACTATTTGAAGGCTCTCGACTCCAACCCGACCGATGTCGAAGCGAGCCACGTCCTCGGCAGGGTCGGCTGGCTCTCCTACGTGACAGGGCAACCCGACGCTGCAGTCGACTACTTGAACCAGTCGTTGGAGAAGGACCCCACCAACCTCGAAGCGACCCTCTTTCTTGGCATCGACTACCTCTACGGCCTCAACGACGCAGAGAAGGCGCTCCCCCTCCTCCAGCAGGTCCTCGCCGACCCCGACATTCCGGCAGACCTGAAGGCGCAGATCCAGACGGCGATCGACGACGCCAACGCGGCCCTCCAGAGCTGATATTTCCTCCCGTCTCGTCGGTGACAGCTCCCCCTCCAGCGCTACGCTCGGACCGTTGACGATCAAGGAGGACGCGCATGCCGCACATGATGGACGACTTCCCACTGCTGCTCTCGACGCTCTACGAACAGGCGGTGGCGCTCTACCCGGATCAGGAGATCATCTCGGTCGAGACCGACCTGTCCGTGCGCCGAACCACCTACGCCGACACAGACCTGAGGATTAGAAAACTCGCAACGGCGCTTTCCGAGAAACTCGGGCTTGGTATCGGCGACGTTGCAGGCACCTTCGCGTGGAACAACCAGCGGCACCACGAGCTCTACTGGGCGACGGCCAACACCGGACGGGTGGCGCACACCCTCAACATCCGCCTGTTCCCCGAGCAACTCGCCTACATCGTCAACCACGGTGGCGACCGAGTGATCTTCGTCGACCCGAACCTGGTACCGCTGGTCGAACGGTTCGCCGCACACCTCGACAAGATCGAGCACTACATCATCATGGGCGACTCGGTCGGCGAGACGTCGCTCCCCAACCCGATCACCTACGAGGATCTGATCGCCGACGTCGAACCGTGGGGGGCCTGGCCCATCCTCGACGAACGCTCGCCGATGATGTACTGCTACTCCTCCGGCACGACCGGCAACCCGAAGGGCGTCGCCTACACGCAGCGCTCGACGTACATGCACACGATCTCCAACCTGGCCAATTACCCCCTGGCCGGTGCTGACAACATTCTGCCCGTTGTCCCCATGTTTCACGCCGCCGCGTGGGGCTACCCGTACCAGGCGGTCACGAAGGGGGCGAAGATCACCTACCCGGGGCCGGATCTCTCACCCAAGGGCATCGTCACGCTGTTCGAGCGCGAACGCGTGACGTTCTCCGCAGGTGTTCCCACGGTGTGGGTCGGCATCCAGGAGTACCTCATGGAGCATCCCGAGGCAGACACATCGAGTATCAGGGCGTTCCTGGTCGGGGGCTCCGCAGTCCCTCGAGCGATGATCGAATGGTTCCACGAGAACCGTGGCATCACGGTCGTACAGGGGTGGGGAATGACCGAGACGAATCCGATCGCGTCGGTATCTCAGCTCAAGCCCGACATGGAGACCTGGGACTTCCAGCGCCAACTCGACTTCCTCGAGACCGCCGGCATGCTGGTTCCGGGCCTCGAGGCGAAGATCGTGGACGACGAGGGAACCTCGCTCCCCCACGACGGCAAGGCATTTGGCGAGCTGCTGATCCGAGGACCGTGGATCGCGGCCGAGTACCTCAACGACCCGCGCAGCGAGGAGTCCTTTGAAGACGGGTGGCTCAGGACAGGGGACGTCTGCAAGATCGAACCCGAGGGCTACATCCGCATCACCGACAGGGCCAAAGACGTCATCAAGTCCGGTGGCGAGTGGATCTCGTCACTCGATCTGGAACGTGCGCTGGCGGCGCATCCCGCCGTGTCGGAGGCGGCCGTGGTCGGTGTACGCCACGCCCGCTGGCAGGAGCGTCCCCTCGCGGTGGTCGTCAAGCGGCCCGGCGAGGAAGTGACCGCCGAGGACCTGAAGGCGTTCCTCGAGTCGAAGGTCGCCAAGTGGTGGGTACCCGATCGGATCGATTTCGTCGACCAGCTCCCGAAGACCGGAACCGGCAAGTTCGACAAGCGAGCCGTTCGCGCCAAGTACGCGGACGTCGTGCTCGAGGATTGACCGGCCCTCCGGGCCGGTAGCCGACAGCCAACGGCCCTCGGCCGCACCTCGTACGCGATCTGGATGGTTCAGCGACTGCGGGGCGAGCCGTAGTGTGAGTCTGGCTGAGTTGGTGGGAACCGCCCCCTCCGGCGTCGAGCATCAGCTCGACGCCACCTCCCCCAACACTCGCTTCGCTCGCGAGGGGAGGAAACGAGCCCATCGCGCCTAGCCATAGAACAAGGCGGCCGGGGCGTCGGCGGGTACCGCCGGGTTGCGAGGGGCGATCGGTTCGAGGCGCCGGTACGGTTCTCCCGTCTCGGGACGTGGATCGGGTGTGTCCTTGTTGGGCCAGAAGGCCATTGCCCGTTCGCTCATCGCGGCGATCGTCAGGGACGGGTTGACGCCTAGATTGGCGGTGATCGCCGAACCGTCCACCACGTGCAGACCGGGATGGCCGAACACCCGTTGATACGGATCGACCACACCCTTCTCAGGAGTCGCACCGATACAAGCACCACCGATAGCGTGGGCGGTCAAGGGCGCGTCGAGCAGGACCTCGTTGATACTGCTCCCGGGATCACCATCGATCAGTTCGGCGGCGATTCGAGCAGATCGGTTGGCGATCGGGATGAACGTCGGGTTCGGTTTTCCTGTTTCCTGTTCGGTGACGAGACGCCCTCGTCGTCCGAGACGCAACCTGAGGCTGTTGTCGAAGCTCTGCATGACGAGCAAGATGATCGTCCGCTGCGCCCAGCGGCGGACGGACAGCGATCGCAGAAACCGGATGGGATGGGCTACCGCCGCCAGCAAGAACCGAAGCGGACGCGGCACTCTGCCACCGCCATCCACCATGATCGTCGACAGCAGACCCATCGCGTTGCTGCCCCGCTCGTATCTCACGGGCTCGATATGCGTGTGGGGATCGGGTTGGTACGAGGACGAGATCGCGACTCCCTGGGAGTAGTCGACCCCCACACCTCGGGCGGTCGCACCGACGAGTGCCTCGGAGTTCGTCCTGAAGTGCAATCCAAGACGAGGCGAGAGGTGAGCGAGAGTCCCGGCATCTCGCATCCGCAACAGAAGTCGGGCGGTACCGAGGGCGCCGGCCGAGAAGATCACCTGGGCGGCCGTGAACGTACGCCGGCGCCGTCGCGACCATGAGCCAGACGGCACGGTCGTGACCTCGTACCCGCCTGCGTCGAGCGGCCGCACTTCGACGGCCCGGTGCTCCGGCAACACACGGGCACCGTTGTGTTCGGCGAGGTACAGATACGAGGTATCCAGCCGGTTTTTCGCGTTGTGGCGACAGCCGGTCATGCACCCTCCACACAGAATGCAGCCCGTTCGAGTCGGCCCTTGCCCGCCGAAGTAGGGATCGGGGACAGTCACCCCCGGCTCGCCGAGGTAGACGGCCACAGGTGTCGCTTCGAACGTGTCGTCCACGCCGAGCCGGCGAGCGACCTCGCGCGTCACATCGTCTGCCGGACTCTCAGCCGGGTTGTCCATGACGCCCAGCATCCGCCTGGCCTGGTCATAGAACGGAGTGAGCTCGTCCTTCCAGTCGGTGATCCCGTCCCACTGGGGGTCGGAGAACGCTTCTTCGTGCGGCTCGTATGCGACGTTGGCCCACACGAGTGATCCTCCACCAACACCCGCGCCCGAGAGTGCCATGACGTCGTTGAGCAGGGTGAGTCGTTGGATTCCCCGCAGTCCAAGTCTGGGGAACCAGAGAAACCGTCGTAGCTGCCAGCTCGTCGTCGGGAGGGTCCCGTCATCCCAGCGCTTTCCCGCCTCCAGCACGCCGACCTTGTACCCCTTCTCGGTGAGGCGCAGCGCACTGACGCTACCTCCGAAACCCGATCCGATCACGAGCACGTCGTAGTCCATTGTGCAGATGCTATCGGGAACAGACCTCCCACCGTTGACACAGCGAAGACAAACGCGGGAGACCGCCCTCCTGGCCGCTCCCTCCCCTAGCAGCCGAGCCGTTTTGCTTGCTTCTCGATCATCTCGACCACGCGCCCCAGCGGTAAACCCATCACGTTGAAGAAATCACCCTCGATGCGGTCGACCAGCAATGCTCCAACTCCCTGAGCGGCGTACCCGCCGGCCTTGTCCATCGATTCGCCGGTAGCCACATAGGCACGGATGAGCGACGGGTCGGCTGCCCGCATCCACACCGCCGTTATCTCTACGGCCTCGTCGACATTCTCGTCGCACACCAGAGCGACCGCCGTCAGCACGTCGTGACGCTTGCCGGCGAGACGGTGAAGCATCGACTCGGCACTCCGCCGGTCCCTGGGCTTGCCCAGGATCGAGCCATCCAGGACAACGACCGTGTCCGCGCCCAACACCCGGCACCCGGGCCGACGCACCGCAACGGCCGTTGCCTTGGCGCGGGCGAGACGCGCCGCGTACGCGCCCGGCGACTCCCCTTCGCGGACAGACTCGTCCACCGGCACCGAGTCGACCTCGTGCGGAATTCCCGCGAGTTCCAGCAACATGTGCCTGCGTGGCGACGATGATGCGAGGACCACGTCAGACATCGGACAGCGCCGACTGCATGCGCCCGACGACCGCACTCCACGTGTACTCGCTCGCCACTCTGGTGCGTCCCGCCTTTCCCATGTCCGCCCTCATGTCGGCGTCCGCGGCAAGATCCATCAATGCATCGACGAGTGCCGACTGCGACCTCACGACACGACCGGTAACACCGTCCTGCACGGTCTCCGGTGCACCACCGCTCTCACCGGCAACCACCGGGAGCCCGCACGCGGCAGCCTCCAGAAACACCAGCCCGAGCCCCTCGACCTCCAGACCGCCGAACCTGGACCGGACAGGCATCGCAAACACGTCCATCCGGCGGTAGGCGTCAAGGACCTCCTCAGCCGACGCTGCGACCAGGAACCGAGTTGGAATGTCCCTGCCAAGACGACGCAGTCTGCGCTCCCCTGCTCCCCAGCCGACCACCAGCGCCCGGGCGTCCACCCCACCTGCGCGCAACGCCCCAACTGCCTTGATAACCCGATCGTGACCCTTGCGCCGGACGAACCTCCCCGCACATCCAACAACGAACCCCTCGTGAGGATCTGAATCCGGGGCGAACTCATCGACGTCGACGCCCGCACCGACCCACGTGATCGGAACCCCGAATCGTCTCTCGATACGCGTCGCCGTGTAGTGGCTGACGGCGAAGCGAGCAACGGCGTGGCGGAGGGCGGACCCGTACATGGATCGCAGGATGGGGATCGCAGCCGGGATGGTCACCTCCGCACCGTGGAGGAGGAGTGCGTAGGGAATCCCGGTTCGACGAGAGACGTTCGGAGCGATCAGACCGAGGGGAAACGCAGCGAACAGCATGAGGTCGGGCCGGATCTCATCGACGACGGCCGACACCCAGCTGGTCGCGCCGGGTGTCGGCAGGAGCGCCCGGTCGTAGCGGATCACGCGAGGATCATGGGGAGCCTCGGCCCGAGGCGCGATCACGTGCACATCCCAGGGAACCCTTTCGATGAGGTCGGCGATGTACCGTTGAATCCCACCCGCCGCAGGCGGGTAGTCGTTCGTGACGATCAGGACCCGCATCTATCCGGAGCCGTGGTCATCGATGCGTATCGGCCCCTGGAGATACGTGCGGACGGTCGGATAGGCGAGGTCGATCGCCGGCTCTGCAGCGAATGCGTCCAATACCCCTCGCCAGACTTTCTGGTTGACATCGCGGCGACGGCGTACCGGGACCAGCATCCGGGCAGTGAGCTCGATACCGCTGTCCTGCGCGCTCACATAGACCGTCGGTGTCATGTGGCCATACTTGATCCGGTACGCCTGTGCCGTCTTGCGAAGCTCGGAAAGCGCGGTGCCGGTAACGTCGGGGGCGGCCTTCCCGATGACGTCGCGGATGATCGTCTCGGCCTTCTTCCAGTCGGACTCGAACGTCACGAGGATTGGGATCTCATGCCAGATGAACTCGAACCCTTCGGTGTAGTTGGCGATCGGTCCCGTGAACACCACCTGGTTCGGTATATGGACGATCCGCCCGGTGGAGTGGTCTGCGTTGACCCAGTTGCCGATCTCGAGGATGGTGAATCGGAACAACCTGATGTCGATCACGTCGCCCGAGAAGGCCTCCGTTTCGATTCGGTCCCCCACTCGAAACGGTCTTCGGCTGAGAATGTAGCCCCAGCCAACCATGTTCTTGAGCACGTCGGCGAGTGCGACGGCAACCCCGGCTGAGACGAGCCCCAGGTAGGTGGCGAGATCTCCGAATGGGACGACCCAGATTCTCACCAGCGTCAGAACGATCAGGAGAAACGCGACGTAGGTGACGATCTTGCGAGTTCGATACCAGACCTCTTCGTCCTTGACCTGCCGGTGAACGATGCGCAGCAAGAGCCAGCGAACGAATACATATGCGACGACCACGACCACCGAGACGATGGCCTTCGCCTCGTTGACGCCGAGACCGAGCGATGTCGCGAACTCCTGCACGTCGTGACGCTACCAGCCGAGCCCGTGACTACGCTCGTGGCCATGGCATCCGACTCGCTCGGCCTCAAGGAGCTCGTGGCAATGGGAGTCGGGGGTATGGTCGGCGGCGGGATCTTCTCGGTTCTCGGTCTCTCGGTGCTTTCTGCCGGTCATGCAGCGCCGTTCGCGTTTCTCATCGGTGGCCTCATCGCCCTGATGACCGGCTACTCGTATGCCCATCTCGGTCTGGCCTACCGGTCCGATGGTGGCAGCTTCACCTACTTGGAGAAGGCATTCCGGCACCGGAACATCGCCGGAGCGGCAGGCTGGGTGCTTCTCGCCGGATACGTGGGGACGCTGGCGCTCTATGCCTTCACGTTCGGTGCCTACGGGTCGGCGATGATCTCGACATCTGCGAGTCCGACGGTGCAGCGTCTGCTGGAGAGCGTGATCGTACTCGTGTTCCTCGGTGTGAACCTCCGCAGTGTCCGGGCGGCAGGGAGCACTGAAGACCTGATCGTTGTCGTGAAGCTGCTGATCCTGGGAGTGTTCGGTGTCGCAGGATTGCTCTCGCTGCACTCGACACGTCTCCTCCCCGTGTTCGACAAGGGTGCCGGAGGGCTGCTGATGGGCGCGGCGCTGATCTTCGTCGCCTACGAAGGCTTCGAGTTGCTCCCGAACGCTATCAACGAGATGCGGAACCCTGAACGGAATCTGCGACGTGGCATCTACCTGTCGATCGTCATCACGGTGGTCGTGTACGTGCTCGTGGCTCTCGTGGCGGTCGGGAACCTGACGGCGACTCAGATCCAGACGAAGGGCGAGTATGCGCTGGCGGTTGCCGCGCAGCCGGTTCTCGGCCGATTCGGATTCCTTCTCATCGGTCTTGGTGCTCTGCTGTCGACGGCATCTGCGATCAACGCGACCCTGTTCGGTACGGCGCGTCTCGGCCGAGTCATGGCCCAGGATCGAGATCTCCCGAAGGTGTTCTCGCATCGTGAGCGCACCAGAGACATACCGTGGGTGAGCCTGGTCACGATCGCCGCCATCACGCTCGTGTTCGTCAACACCGCGAACCTGACGGTGATCTCCTCGTTCGCGAGTGCGACGTTCCTGATCATCTTCGCCGCAGTGAACGCCTCGGCGATCCGTCTCAGAACAGGGCCACACCTGGCAGTACCAATCCTGGGACTGGTTGCGACCGTCGCGGCGTGGGCTGTGTTGATGGTGTACCTGTGGATGCACAGCCGGCAGAGCCTGATTGCGATCGGGGCATCGTGGGTGATAATCGCCGTCGCCGAACTCGCCTTCAGCAAACGCAGGTTGGGGAGCTAATTCACCCCCAGGAAGTCGATGATCGCCTGTACGGCAACTCGCGCCGACACACCAAACATCGAAGTGATGTGGTTACCGGGCAGCTCCTCGAGTCGCACGAGTCGCAGTAGGCCCATCGTCCGCTGCACCTCCTCGGCGCTCACCATCGGCGGATAGCCGGAGGGTCCGAACGGCGCCGTTGCGCGTAGCATCAGTACCGGCGCGTCGACGCGCCGCGCCAGAGACGACCAATCGACCACCGTGGTTCCTTCGAGCGCCTGTTGGATCTTGTCCGGGTCGAGTCGGGACTGGACCGTTCCGTCCTCGTTGATTCGGACGTCGGCGCGGTAGTAGGCCTCCAAATCGGGATCCCACCAGCCTTCGTAGTACGGCATCGCCTTCACGTTCGACAGGTACTCGTCCCAGGAAGGAGCGACGAGCCGAAGCCGTTCGAGCGCCGGACCGATCTGCTCGATGACCGTCGGATTCACCTCGGCAGGCGCATCCATCACGACAGCTCTCTCGACGCGAGCCGAATGATTCGCGGCGATGAAGTACGTGAGGAGCCCTCCGAAAGAGTGTCCTCCGATCATCGCCCTTTCGACTCCCAGCGCGTCGAGCATGCCCAGGATGTCCGCTGCGTGGTCGGCCATGGTGTACCCGGCATCGGGAGCATCCGATCGGCCCCTCCCACGCAGATCGACGGCCAGCACACGAAGTGCCGGACACAGTCCGGCGTGAATGAGCCCCTGAAAGAAAACCGCGTTGGCGTTCAGACCCGGGAACAGGAGCAGCGTCGGGCCATCGCCCGGATGCTCGACGTAGTGCAGTCGGATGCCGTTCGTGTCGATGAAGTGATCGATCAAGGTTCAGCCTCCATGTACTCGCTCTTCAGGACTCGTCGGAGAGTCTTGCCGGCAACGCTCAGCGGGAACTCCGTCCGCACCTGGACTTCTTTGACCTTCTGGAATCGTGAGACGCGTTCGTTGACCCACGCCTGAAGCGAAGCGGGGTCGGCCGAGGAACCAGGGCGGAGCCGCACGGCCGCAACCGGGGTCTCACCCCACCGTGTGTCCGCGACACCAAACACTGCCACGTCGACGACGTCGGGATGCTGGACGATCACTTCCTCGATGTCCCGTGGATAGACGTTCACGCCTCCAGAGATGATCAGGTCCTTCTTTCGATCGACGAGATACAGGAAGCCATCATCATCCACGTATCCCAGGTCGCCTGAGTAGAGCCATCCGTCTCTGATCGCTTCTGCCGTGAGGTCGGGCCGGTTCCAGTAGCCAGGTGTCGTGATCGGTCCCCTGCCGACGATCTCGCCCACCTCCCTCGCCGGGAGATCCACACCGTCGTCATCGACGATCCGCATCTCGTAGAGGGGTGGCGGCACCCCCACCGAACCGGGTTTTGCAGGGAAGTCGTCCCTGTCGAGGATCGTGATGAAGCCTTCCGTCAACCCGTACAGCTCGTAGAACCGTCCGGGCAGGCGCCGGTCGAGTTCCTGTTTGTGCTCGAGGTGAAGCGGTGCCCCGAGCGAGCACAGCATCTCCAGCGATCCACAACGGCCGGCGTCGAACCCGTCCGTCGCGAGAAGGGCGATTACCTGTGACGGCACCACCAGCATGTGTGTCACACCGTACCGATCTACCGCGTCGACGACCTGCGCCGGATCGAACGAAGGCATCAGCACGAACGTGCAGCCGAGGTAGAACCAGGGCATCAGTGTCAAGAACGCCCCGTTGAACACGAGCGAGCCCGAATGAAGGATCACCGACTCGGGATGAATCCGGTAGGAGGCGGTGAACCCCGTTGCGTACGCTTCTCGGATCTCGTGGGTGTGGACGATCCCTTTCGGGAGCCCGGTCGTTCCTGACGAGTACACGATGTTGAACGGGTCGTCCCTGTCGATCGACACGGGTTCCCGCCTGCCAGTCCCGGCCGTTTCGATGAGCTGGTGGTAGTTCCGATAGCCGGGCGCCCCGCCGTCGACGAGCAAGTACCGGTCTGCGGGGACCGTCGGTACACGATCACGTACCGAATCGACGGCATCGACGAGGCGGCACATGGTGATCAGAACCTTGGCCCCAGAGTCGATGAGGAGATTGACGAAACCATCGCCCCTCAACAGAGGGCTCAGTGGAACCGCGACGTACCCTGCCCGCGCAACGGCGTGGTACAGCTCGATGATCTCGACGCCGTTGTCGAGCATGGTGGCGACGCGATCGCCTTTGGAGAGTCCGAGCGTGGCAAGCGCAGCCACCACCTTCTCGACTCGGAAGTCCAGTTCGGACCAGGTGATCTGTACGTCATCGAACACAAGTGCGGTGTGGTCGGGTCGGTACAGGGCATGCCGTCGGAGGAGGGTGTTCAACGGCATCGAATTCCCCGGTTCATGATCGGGTGATGAGCGACGCGAGACGTTTTCGGCCGCGCGCGATGTCGAGAACGCGGGCGCGCCAGGTCCCCACCACCCCGTACGGCAGATAGAGGACGACGAGGATGTAGGCAATCCCGATGAGCAGGTCTGAAACGCCGGGGAACCACTTGTCGAGATAGAACTGGAGCAGCCTGTAGATCGCCGCGCCGATGATCGCCCCGCTGAGCG
>Ga0307440_1001395_pt1 | contig 11761 bp, 9 predicted proteins | sample SalMarWE160410MG_FD_202150 | JGI IMG/M metagenome (GOLD analysis project Ga0307440, IMG submission 202150) | Salt marsh sediment microbial communities from the Plum Island Ecosystem LTER, Massachusetts, United States - WE1604-10 | ecosystem: Environmental > Aquatic > Marine > Intertidal zone >... | reverse complement strand
CTCACGATAGGGTTCCGGCGGCGGCGGTGCCGCATACGGCGCGCCGATGTCCAATCCACGGGTCGCATCGAGCAGGGCGGCACTGTCGCGCACGCTGCGCGTCACCACATGATCGATGGAAGCGCCCCACCAGCCGTCGCGGCGTTCGGGGCCGGAAGGCGTCCGTCCCCGCGACGGCTTCAGCCCCACGAGACCGCAGCAGGAGGCGGGGATGCGAATGGAACCGCCACCATCGTTGGCGTGCGCCGCCGGCACGATGCCCGCCACCACCGCCGCGGCGCTGCCGCCGCTGGAGCCGCCCGGCGTAAGCGCCGTATCCCAGGGATTGCGGCAGGGGCCAAACAGGCGTGGTTCGGTCACCGGCAGCAATCCCCATTCCGGGCAATTGGTCTTGGCGAACGGCACCAGGCCCGCGGCGCGGTAACGCTCGACCATGGCGTGATCATAGTCGGGCCGGTAGTCGGCATCGAAACGGCTGCCGCTGCTCATGGGCTCACCCGCGAGCGCGGCGGTCAGGTCCTTGAGCAAAAAGGGCACCCCGTGGAACGGCCCCTCGGGCAGGCCGGACTCGATCCATTCACGGGCGCGGGCCTCGAAACGGTGCACGATGGCGTTCAACGCCGGATTGACGACATCGGTACGTGCAACGGCTGCATCGAGCAGTTCACCCGGCGTCACTTCGCCCGCCGCGACCAGCGCCGCGAGGCCGGTCGCGTCGTGCCCGGCATAGTCGTCGAAGTCCATAACCGCTTACCCGTGAGACGGAGGCATCCCGGCTGCCATCATAAACGGCGACCGCTGGCACAGTTACAAACGCGCGGTACCGGCGACGCTGGGAAGCACTCCTGCCCGAATAGACTGGAGAATAAAACGATATTCGAATTGAACTGTTCGCGCGGGAAGGATCCCACAGTGGTCATGGTGCCGCGGCTCGCTTCCGCTCATTCGCGGCCGAAAGAACCGGCAATGGGAATGAAGCTAATCGAGCACCATCTTTATTGGCACACAATCAGGTCAAAGACCAGGGTCAGCTTGGTAATCAGTCGACTTTTCCCGAGTGACTTTTCTACGCTCATCGACAAACGTATTCGCTTCATTGATGATGTCGGGCGGAAACCCGAGCCTGGCCAGGAGCCGCAACGCATTGCCCTCGATACAAGGGCCTGTCCGAAGGTGATAGTCGAAAAAATCATCCAAATCCGGATTTTCGGTGAAATGATACATGTCGAACTGTTCCCGCAGCAGGTCCTGCAGCTCGACGTCATGCGTCGTGGCGAGCACAAGTGAATGCTCGCTCAAGGCTCCGAGCACAGATTTCCCCGCCGCAATTCGCTCGCTGGTATTTGTTCCGCTGAATGGCTCGTCGATCACGATCAACGGCGAGCGCTCACCAGCACGCAGGAAAGACAAAATGGCCTCGATCTCTGCGAAATAGCGGCTCTTGCCCGACTGCACCGATTCCTGGTTGCGGATACTGACCATCACCGGCGATGCGGGAATCGTCGCCTTTTCAGCAAGACAGATGCCAAGCGTACGCCCGAGGATCACATTAATGGCCATCATCTTGACGAACGTGGTCTTGCCGGCCATGTTCGACCCGGTGATTAACGCGGAACGTTCACTGAGGCTCAGCGAATTGGGCACGGGCCGCTCGAGCAGCGGGTGGTAGCCGCCGTCAATCCTGACCGTCCGTGCCGGCCCGATCGTCGGCCGGCACCAAGTATCGGTACATTGGAGAAAGGACGCTACGGCGATGGACGCGTCGAGAGATCCCAGCAACTCATACACCTTGCGCAATTCCGGGTGCACGGCGGGCACCCGGTCGACGGTAAAAAGGTAGGTCAGCCACTTTGCGAGGAACAGAAAGTGCAGCCATGTGCCCAAGCCAAATAGCTGTCGGTCCAGCCGCTCCGTGACACCGAAAAACCGGAAGGCGCGCTCTGCTCTTTTGCGGCCGGCCGTATTGGCCAAGAGATCGGCGAGTTGCGAAATAGGCTGGCCCTCATAGTTGCGCGTCAATTTATTCGCGACAGCCAGCATCCGCTGCATGGCCCGAAGTGATCCGGACAGATCTTCCTGGCGGGACTCTGTTCTGGCAATAACCAGGCTATTGATCAGCAATATCGGGATGAGAAACATCCATGAAATCACTGAAGTCGCCATGGCAGCGAGCACGGCAAGGCATACGGCGCTCCAGCTGATCATCAGAAGCGGATGCTTTAGTCCCTCGTGTTGGGGATCGAGAAGATCGTCGATGACCATCGCTGCAGAGTTCAGTTGCAGCGATGCAAGGGTGAGCTGGATCCGTTCGCGAAGTTTTTTGTCGCGGCGCAGGGTCTGTACAGACCGGTGCAAGCTCTCGGTCTCCTCCGGGTCGCCCGCGTAAGTGCGAAGCATGCGAAAAAGGCATTGACTGCCCAGCGGAGTAACCGTTGTATCGAGGCTACCGAAGATGAGGGGGAATTCCAGATCGTTCCATGTGCGCTCATCGATCTGCGACAACTCGTCGTCGGTCTTGGCGAGGCAGAAGTATCGATCGGCAAGCCACCCGTCCTTTGCGCCTGGCTTCCCCCATGCTTCACGAATCTCTCGCAGCAAGCGTCGTCGCGGAAGAATCGATTCGAGAAACAACTCTATGATTACTGGCACTCTTATAAGGCTTCTTGGCCCGGCCGATACGTTCACGCATTTTAGCCGATTGATCTGCGTACCACTTGGCGGTTCACTGATCGCTAAAGAAATAGACCGAGTCGGCGCGACCGAAGTGGCGCTCTATTGTTTTACAGGTGGCTTCGTTCCCTGGGTCATTTCACCTGAGTGTCCGCTTATGGTTTACGGGATAACCATTTACGGCCGGCAGTAGTCAGTTGGCACGTCGCCCGAATGCTCTCGACCAGTGTGAGCCCTGTGGCAAAGAGCCCTATACCGCCCATGCCGAGCATCATGTCTCGATTAGTCCGTATTTTTATTGACACCTGATCACTCGAATACCCGAATAAAAACGGGCCGGCGTGATGCCGGCCCGTTTAACCTTCTGCGCGTTGTTATGCGCGCGTCAATCCTGCGGCGCGAGTCCGCGGTACTTAAGCATGGGACCAATCTTCGGCTTGCTGCCGTAGAAGTCCTCGAACATCTTTTCGAGGTCCTCGGTATTGCCGCGCGAGAGGATCATGTCGCGGTAACGCTGGCCGTTCTTGCGCGTCATGCCGCCATGGTCGAGGAACCACTGGTAGCTGTCGTCGCACAGCATCTGGGTCCACATGTAGGCGTAATAGCCCGCGGCATAGCCGTTGCCCCAGATGTGCATGAAGTAGGTCGAGCGATAACGCGGCGGCACCTGCTCCATGTAGATGCCGGTCTTCTCCAGCGCCTCGCGCTGGAATTTGTCCGGATTCTGCAAAGGCGCACTGGCCGGCAGCTCATGCCACTGCATGTCGAGCTCAGCGGCCGCGACCAGTTCGGTCATGGCGTAACCCGAATTGAAGTAACGGGCCTTCATGAGCTTGGCGAGCAGCGCCTTCGGCATCGGCTTGCCGGTCTTGTAGTTGATCGCATAGTTCTTGATCACCTTGGGATACAGCGCCCAGTGCTCGTTGAACTGCGAGGGATACTCGACGAAGTCGCGTGCCGTCGCCGTGCCCGAGAGGCTCGGGTATTCCTCGTCGGCGAAGAAGCCGTTCAAGGCGTGGCCGAACTCGTGGAATAGCGTAGTGACCTCGTCGAAGTCGAGCAGCGTCGGCTGCCCGGCCGGCGGCTTGGGAATGTTGAGCACGTTGTAGATGACCGGCTGCGTGCCAAGCAGCTTGGACTGCTGCATGATGTTGTCCATCCAGGCACCGCCGGACTTGTTGTCGCGTTTGTAGTAATCGGCGTAGAACAGGCCGAGCGGCTTGCCGTCCTTGTCGTACACCTCGAACACACGCACGTCCTTGTTCCAGACCGGAAGGTCGTGGCGCTCCTTGAACGTGACCCCGTAGAGCTGGTTCGCCGCGTAGAACACGCCCTTCTGCAGCACGTTGTTGAGCTCGAAGTAGGGCGCAACCTCGCTGGAGTCAAGGTCATATTTCTTCTTGCGCAGTTTCTCGGCGTAATACTCCCAGTCCCAGGGCTGGAGCTTGAAGTGCTTGCCGTCGGCGTCGATGAGCTGCTGCAGCTCGCCGGCTTCCTTCTTCGCCCGGGCCTTGGCGGGTCCCACCAGCTTGCCCAGGAAGGCATCGACCGTGGCCGGATTCTTGGCCATCTGGTTGGTCAGCTTCCAAGCGGCATAGTCGGGGTAGCCGAGCAGCTTCGCCTTTTCGGCACGCACCTGGGCGAGCTTGGCAATCGTGTCACGGGTATCGTTCGGGCCGCCGCGCTCGGCACGGTTCCAGGAATCCTCAAACAGTTCCTTGCGCACCGCCCGGTTCGTCAGCTGCGAGAGATCGGGCTGTTGGGTGGTGTTCTGCAGCGGGATCACCCACTTGCCCTTCAGCCCCCGGGCCTTGGCCGCATCGGCCGCAGCCTGGATCTGGTCAGCGGAAAGCCCTGCCAGCTTGGACTTGTCGGATACGACCAGGGCGCCATCCTTGGTCGCGGCCAGCAGCTTGTTCACGAACTGGGCGCCCAGTGTGGCGGCTTCCTGGTTGAGCTTCTTGAGCTTGGCCTTGTCGGCATCCGACAGGTTGGCGCCCTGATGCACAAACTGATTGTAGTAGTAAGTGATCAGGCGCTGGGACTCGGGATCCAGTTTGAGCTTGTCGCGCTCGTTATAGATCGTCTTCACCCGCTGGAAGAGCTTCTCGTTGAGGTAGATCGCGTCCTCATGCGCGGCCAGACGCGGGGCTTCCTCTTCCTGGACTTTCTGCAGCGTGGGGTTGGTGTTCGCGCTGGTCAGCACATTGAACACCATCATCGCGCGGTTCAACAACTGGCCGCTCTTCTCCATGGCGACCAACGTGTTCTGGAACGTCGGCGGCGCCGGATTGTTCGCGATGGCGTCGATCTCGGCGATCTGCTGCTTCATACCGGCATCGATGGCCGGCTTGTAGTCGCCGTTGGTGATCTTGTCGAACGGCGGCGCATGAAAAGGCAATTTACTGACGTGCATGAGCGGATTGGTGCTCGCCGCAGGCGCCATGGCGGTCGCCGCGGTTTTCGTCATGGCCGCTTTGCTCGAAGCCGGGGCCGGATTATTGGATTTGGAACAGGCCGCCATGGCAATAACGCCGGCAGCGACCGTTCCCGTAATTAAAAGCCGATGCATGATCATGCACCTCCTGTGTTGCTAAAAAATAGCGACCATCCTCGCCGGAAGGTCGTCGCAGGCACTTTACCAGCAGGAAACCCGCCCGCCAAGGTTTTAATGCTCCAGACAAGACGGGTGCAGAGACGTTCAGTCCAGTTGAGAAAAGGCCTCGCGCGCTGCCTCACAAGTGCTTTCTATATCGGCCTCGGTGTGAGCGCCGCCCACGAACCAAGCTTCGAAAGCGGACGGCGGCAGATAGATGCCGGCCTCGAGCATCGCATGGAAGAAACGGCCATAGCGGGCGGCATCCGCCGCCTGCGCATCCGCCAGGCTGCGCACCGGATCTGCGGTGAAAAACACGGTCAACATGCCGCATACGCGATTGACGGTTATCTCCACGCCCGCCTCCTGCGCGGCTTGCTCCAGCCCGAACGCGAGCGCTTTGGTGCGCTTTTCCAGAACCGCATAAAAGTCACTGGCAGCCGTCAATTCGAGCGTTTTCAAGCCGGCCGCCATGGCCAACGGGCTTCCCGACAGCGTGCCCGCCTGGTAGACCGGCCCCTCGGGCGCGAGCTGTGCCATCAATTCGGCACGGCCGCCGAAGGCCGCCGCCGGCATGCCGCCGCCGACGATCTTGCCCAGCGTGGTGAGATCCGGCGTGATGCCGTAGCGCCCCTGGGCGCCGGAGAGCCCGACGCGGAAGCCGGTCATCACCTCGTCGAGGATCACCAGGCTGCCCTGGGCATGGGCCTCGGCCACCAGCCCTTCCAGGAATCCCGGCTCGGGCGGCACGCAACCCATGTTGCCGGCCACCGGCTCGACAATGATGGCGGCGATGTCGCCGCCGCGTTCGGCGAAAAGTTCGCGCACGGCATCGATATCGTTATACGGCAACGTCAGCGTGAGATGCGCAAGTGCCGCCGGAACGCCTGGCGAGGAAGGCACGCCAAAGGTCAGTGCACCGGAACCTGCCGCCACCAGCAGCGAATCGGCATGGCCGTGGTAGCAGCCTTCGAACTTGACGATGAGGTCGCGTCCCGTGGCGGCCCGGGCCAGGCGGATGGCGCTCATCGTGGCTTCGGTACCCGAACTCACGAAGCGCAAGCGTTCGATCGACGGCACACGTTCTATTACGGCCTCGGCGAGCCGGGTTTCGAGCACGGTCGGTGCGCCGAAAGACAATCCGCGCGACGCTGTTTCCTGCACGGCCTTGACGATCTCCGGGTGGGCATGGCCGGCAATCATCGGCCCCCAGGACGCGACATAGTCGAGGTAACGGTTACCGTCCGTGTCATACAGGTACGGCCCTTCGCCACGGTCGATAAAGACCGGCTCGCCGCCGACCGCACCGAAGGCGCGCACGGGCGAGTTGACCCCGCCGGCAAGAACCTTGCGTGCCTGTTCAAATTCGTTCATAGATTGCCCGCTGCCGCTAATGAGTACATATTGTAAAACGCACAAAAAACCCGCCGGCCGTATGACGGCCGGCGGGTGCATGACTCCGAGCAGCCTGGCTTTTTACGACACCGGGAAGTTGACGGTCGTCGTGGCGTTCGCCATCACCGTCGCAGTCACTATTGGGAATAGGCGGGGCGGCAAACGGCAGCTTCAGGCAGATGTAGGGCGCGATTACCGCGCTTCCCCGGGAAACAGGAAAGCCCTGACCGCCTGCTGAATATCGGGGGCCGAAAAAATGCTGGAGACCACAGCCAACATATCGGCGCCGGCAGCCAGTACCGGGCCGGCGTTGGCGGGTGTTATGCCTCCGATGGCACAGACCGGGATGCCCAACTCCTGTTTCGCAGCGGTCAACAGTTCGAGTGGGGCCCGGACCGCACCGGGTTTGGTGGTAGAGGGGTATACGCTGCCGAAGGCTACATAATCCGCACCGGCTGCCGCCGCATCCCGGGCCAACTCGAGCGAGTCATAGCACGAAACCCCAATGGCCGCTTCCGGACCGAGCAGGCGACGCACTTCGGCAATATCCGGATCGTCGCGGCCCAAATGCGCACCATCGGCCTGGACGGCCACTGCCAACTCGGGATCGTCATTGATGATCAGTAAGGCATCGTGACGCCGGGTTAACGCCCGCAGCATGAGTGCCTCCATTCCACGCCGCGCAACATCATCACCCTTGTCCCGGTATTGAAGTATCCGTACGCCGGCTTCCAACGCATCAGCGACCGCGGAGATCAGGCGTTCTTCCAGGGCCTCGTCAGTTATTGCATACAAGCCGTGAAGCCGCACTGCCGCTACCATCGACCGGGAACCGCCTGGCCCCGGCCGGGCATGAAGGCCTGGCCGATTGCATGCTGCACAAAGGCATCTCCGGCTGCGACGGCGTCAAGCAACGCATCGCCGAGAGCAATGCGCGCAGCAATGGCACTCGCCAAGGTGCAGCCACTGCCGTGAAAGGACCCGGCCCGGCGCGTCCCGCCTGGAATCAATTCAATGCCCTCTGAGGTATGCAGCTCATGCAGAATACGCTCGCCACGCCCCTCTCCGCCGGTCAGCAAGCAGGCAGGCAGGCCCAGCGCCAGCAATTCCGCGGCGCCGTCACCCGGCGCCAGTGCCTCCAGCTCCTGGCGATTCGGCGTCGCCAGCACGCTCCGTGGCAGAATCTGCTCGCGGTAAACCGCCACCAAGTCAGGTTCCGACAGCGATCCACCCTCGCTCGCGGCCAGTACGGGATCGGTCACCACTGGAATATCCGGGTGCCGGGCAAGCATTCCGGCGATGGCCTCGCCGATGGCGGCCGTGCCCAATGCGCCCAGCTTGATGACGGCAACCGGCATATCGGCAAGTACGGCCCCGGCTTGGGCCACGACCCACTCGGAAGCCAGGGATTCCATGCGCTCCAGGGACCGGGTGTCTTGCACGGTCACCAGGCTGGCCACCGGGGTCGGATGCCCGCCCAGGGCGGTCACCGTCTGAATGTCGGCGGCCAAACCGGCCCCGCCGGATGGGTCCAGGCCGCCGATGAGCATAACCACTGGGTGCTCAGCCATACATCAACCCCTTGCCCGGGCCGGTATTCATGAGAAAATAGCCGACTTTGAACTTGACCCATAGTAGCGTGACCTACCGCAAATACATGTGCGTCGTATGCGGCTATATCTACGACGAAGAAGAAGGCGATCCCGAGGCCGGGCTGGCTCCGGGCACCCGCTGGGAAGATGTACCGCTGACCTGGAGCTGCCCCGATTGTGGCGCCACGAAGGACGACTTCGAAATGGTGGAAGTCTGAGGCCGGCGCTGACGGGGTTCGCGCCCGGTAGCGAGATTCTCTGCCCGACTTGCATCGACAGCCCCATCCGCGTATAATAATTCCTTGTAAAACAATAGCTTAAATAATACGGCAGCGTGCCTGCCCGTTCGTGCGCTGCCCGAATCCGATTCAGGCAAGGAGGCGCACATGGGACTCAATGTCGCTCAGAAGCTCATTCAATCGCATCTGGTCGAGGGCGAGATGACGCCCGGCAGCGAGATCGGTCTGCGCATCGACCAGACGCTCACGCAGGACGCCACAGGCACGCTTGTCATGCTCGAATTCGAGGCCATGGGCCTGCCGCGTGTGAAGACCGAGCTCTCGGCCCAGTACGTGGACCACAACCTCCTGCAAACCGACTTCAAGAACCCCGACGACCACCTGTTCCTCAGAAGTGCCTGCCGCAAGTTCGGTGCCTGGTACAGCCGCCCCGGCAACGGTGTGAGCCATCCCACGCACCAGCAGCGCTTCGGCAAGCCGGGCAAGACCCTGCTCGGTTCCGACAGTCACACGCCTGCCGCCGGCGCGATCGGTATGCTCGCGATCGGCGCGGGCGGCCTGGAAGTCGCCTTGGCGATGGCCGGCGAACCCTTCTACACCAAGATGCCGAAGGTGATGGGCGTAAAACTCACCGGCAAGCTACCCGACTGGGTGAGCGCCAAGGACGTGATCCTGGAGATGCTGCGCCGCCACGGCGTGGACGGCGGCGTGGGCAAAATCATCGAGTACTACGGGCCGGGGCTCGACAATCTCTCGGCCATGGACCGCCACGTGATCGCCAACATGGGCGCCGAACTGGGCGCTACCAGCACCGTGTTCCCGTCCGACGGCGAAGTCAAGCGCTTCCTCGAAAGCGAGGGACGCGGCGACGACTGGGCCGAACTGCGTGCCGACGAGGACGCGGAATACGACGAGCACGACGACATCGACCTGAGCACTCTGGAGCCGCTGATCGCCAAGCCCTCCAGCCCGGGCAACGTCGTACCGGTGAGCGAGGTCGCCGGCCAGGAGGTGTACCAGTGCTACATCGGCTCGTCCGCAAACCCCGGCCTGCGTGACGTCGGCATCGCGGCGATGATGGTCGAGGGACGCCAGACCCACGACCGCGTTTCCTTCGACATCAACCCCACCTCGCGCCAGATCCTGGAGAACCTCTCGGCGATGGGCCTGCTGGTGCCGCTGCTGCACGCTGGCGCGCGCCTGCACCAGACCGGCTGCAACGGCTGCATCGGCATGGGCCAGGCACCGGCGACGGGGCGCATCAGCCTGCGCACCGTGCCGCGCAACTTCCCGGGGCGCTCCGGTACCAAGGAAGACAGCGTGTATCTCTGCAGCCCGGAGACGGCGGCGGCCTCGGCGCTCACTGGCAAGATTACCGACCCCCGTACCCTGGACTTCGAGTATCCGCAGTTCAAGGAACCGGAGACATTGATTCTCACGCAAGCGAGCTTGAGCGAGCCGCCCGAGGAAGGCGTGCAGAAGGAGCTGGAGAAGGGACCCAACATCAAGCCATTGCCCGATTTCGAGGCCTTGCCCGATGAATTCACGGGCCCGGTGCTGATCAAGACCGGCAACGACATCTCCACCGACGAGATCATGCCCGCCGGCGCGGAAGTGCTGCCGTTCCGCAGCAACATCCCCGGCATCAGCCGCTTCGTGTTCCGCCAGATCGACGAGGATTACGCCGAACGCGCTCTGGAGCATAAGGATGCAGGCCACGTGATCGTCGGCGGTGAGAACTACGGTCAGGGCTCGAGCCGCGAGCACGCCGCACTCGCGCCGCGCTACCTGGGCGTAAAAGTCGTCATCGCCAAGAGCTTCGCGCGCATCCACTGGCAGAACCTCGCGAACTTCGGCATCCTCGCGCTCACATTCAAAAACGCAGACGACTACGAAAACATAGCGCCGGATGCCGAACTCGTATTCGAGAATCTGCGCGAGGCGATCAAGAACGGAAACGAGGTGAAGGTCACCAACAAAACGCAGGGCAAGACCTTCACCTGCGAACACCAGTTGAGCGAACGCCAGGTCGAGATGGTGCTGGAAGGCAGCCTGCTCGACGTAGTCCGCAAGAAGGCCGCCTGAATAAATAACCCTCCCAGCGAGGGAGAAAAACAAGAATTATCCCTTTGCACCTCTGCGAGAGTTTTGGCGAAAACCGGATCGCGGCGGGGACCGCCGCTCCTACAGAAGGTATTTCATCGTATGAAGCACGGAGCACAGGAGTCCCACAGCAAAGCCGGGGATTAGACTTGATTAATTACATGTCTACTGGCGCGGGCGGGTACCGTTGAGGAATATGTTGACGGCCGAGGACACGTAGCGGGCACGCTCGGCCTTGTCGGGCACGCCGGTCATACCCAGCAGGTGGCGCATGCGCAGGTAGCCGACCAGCATGGTGACGAACTGCTCCGCGGCTACGCGCGGCTCGTCCACCTGCAGCCGCCCCCGCTTGACCTGGGCTTCCAGGTATTGCGTGAGCCAGCGGGCCGTGCGGTCGGGCCCGAACTTGTAGAAGCTTTCCGCAAGGCTGGGATGGTTGCGGCCCTCGAGTTGCAGCAGCCGGTGTAGATGCATGGTGTCCGAGCAGGACTTGTGCTTGAGCACGATCTCGCCGAAATGCGTCAATACCGCTTCGGGCTCCCGGTCCAGGACCTCTTCCGGATCGCCCAGCGCAACAGCGCTGCGGGCGCATATGTCGAGCACCAGAGCACGGAACAACTCGTCCTTGTTGGCGAAGTGATTGTAGATGGTCTGCTTGGAGACACCCGCCTGCTTCGCGACCGATTCCATGCTGGCGCCGGTGTAACTCTCGCGCAGGAAGATGTCACGCGCGGCCTCCAGTATCTGGTCGCGGCGGGAGGGCTTCAAACGTTCCTCACTGCTCACGAACCGCCTGCCTCACTGGTATCCAGTGGCAACCCGAGCGCACGCGCATTGAGCCCGCCGGTCGCATCAAGCAGCGCATACGCCGCCACGATCCGGTCGCGTTGCGCACGCAATAAAGCCACGTGGGCATTGCGAACTTCCTGGAGGGCATTGAGCGAATCGGTCAACGTGCGCAAGCCATGCTCGTGCGCAGCCTTGATGCCCTCATAGGCAATCCGTGCCGCATCGAGCTGGGATTGAATCGAACTGACCGTGGATTGCGCGGCCAGATAATTCTGCCAAGCCGCCACGGCCTGGTTGCGCGCCTGGTCGATCGTCGCGCGCGTATTCATCTCGGCTTCCTGGGCCCGCTCACGCGCGGCAGCAACCTGCTCATGCAC
>Ga0307440_1001394_pt1 | contig 11762 bp, 10 predicted proteins | sample SalMarWE160410MG_FD_202150 | JGI IMG/M metagenome (GOLD analysis project Ga0307440, IMG submission 202150) | Salt marsh sediment microbial communities from the Plum Island Ecosystem LTER, Massachusetts, United States - WE1604-10 | ecosystem: Environmental > Aquatic > Marine > Intertidal zone >... | reverse complement strand
CGCCGGTCGCTCGCGGCCCTCGTCGCTATCGAGGGTCGGTGTCGATCTCCAGGCGCCAGAGGTCTTCGGGGCGCTCGCGGCGGCGTACCAATCGCACCACCGGCCCTTCGCCTGGGCCTGCGACGCGGCCCTCCCCGGCCGGCTGCATGGCGCCGTCGTCGACGACGACCTCGGCCGGCCGCAGGCTGGAGGCGTAGTTCGAGGCCATCGCGAAGCCGTAGGCGCCCGCTTGTTCCACGGCGAGCAGGTCGCCGGGCGCCACGGGCGGCAAGCGACGGTCGCGACCCAGGCGGTCGGCGTTCTCGCACAGCGGACCGTCCAGATCGCTGAGGGGACCGTCGGGCGCCTCCGCTGGGCCTCCTTCGGTCGGGTTGCGCGACGCCACCACGCGGATCGGGTGCTCCGCGCCGTAGAGCGCAGGCCGCAGCAGGTCGGCCATGCCGGCGTCCGCGATGACGTGCCGGCGGGGACCCTCCGGCTTGACGTGGAGCACGCGGGTGAGGAGCGTGCCGGCCTCGGCCACCAACGAGCGGCCCGGTTCGATCGCCAGGGACGCCCCCAGTGCCCGCGCGACGGCACCGGCTCGCGCGCCGAACGCCGTCAACGGCCCGTCCGGCACCGCGAAGCCCCCGCCGAGGTCGACCAGATCGAGCCCCGGCAGTGCCCGGTAGAGGGGGGCGAGCACCGCGTGCACGGCCTCGTAGACGGCCGGGTCCCGGATCATCGAGCCCGCGTGGACGTGGAAACCGGCGAGCCGGCCGGCGGCCCGCACCTCGCGTGCCAGTGCCAGCGCGGGCTCGGGCGGGAGACCGAACTTCGAGGCCGCAGCGCCGGTGGCCAGATGCTCGTGGGTGCCGGGGTCCAGCCCGGGATTGACCCGCACCAGGAACCGCGTGGACTCGCCCCCCGCGGCCTGCCAGCCGTGCCAGGTGCCGGCGGAATCGAGGCTCGCCAGCCCCACGCCGAGCTCGGACGCGCGCCCGACCAGACCGGCGTCCTGACCGGGCCCGCCGACGAGCACATCGGCGGGCCCGATGCCGGCGCGTACCGCCCGCTCGAGCTCGCCGAGCGTGATGACCTCGGCGCCTGCGCCCAGGTGTGCCAGGGCGCGCAGCACGGCGCCGCTCGGGTTGGCCTTGACCGCGTACAGCAGCCGGGCGCCGGGGAAGGCCGTGCGCAGCGCGTTCCACTGGCTGCGCACGCGGCGGAGATCGTAGACGTAGGTGGGGGTTCCGAAGCGCTCGGCGATGGTGCGTAAGACGGCGTCGTCCATGCGGGTAGCTGAGGCTAGCACGGTCCCGAGCCGGGCGTCGGCGACACCCCGTGGGAGGAGCTCCGCGGACGGCTATGCTGTCCCCCATGAATAGACAGATCCGGCGCGAGCAGGCCAAGCAAGACAAGAAGGCTCAGAAGGAGAAGCTTCGGAAGAGGGCCGCCCGCCGCGCTCGCATCCAGAACGTGCGTCGTGGCCGCACCGCCCAACGCAGGGAAGGTGGGAAGAGCTCCGGCGCGAGCCCGAAGGCGTCGGGCGATCGGGGTAGGCGACTGCCCGGGCGGTTCTCCGGGGCGCTCATGATCGCAACGGTGTTCTTCATCGTGTTGCAGGCGGCCGTTCCCGCCAAGGACATGACGACGCTCAACAGCGTCACCGGGGCGGGCTTCTTCGTGCTCTTCGGGTACTTCTCCGAGCTCTACCTGGAGCGGCGCGGTGGCGGCCGGGCGCTGCTCATGACGCTGGTGTCGGGGGTGCTCCTGGCCGTGGGCGTGTCGATCGCCCGGCTGGTGGAGCCGGCCCTCACCATGGACTGGCTGATGATGGGTCTGGCGGTGCCCGGCGTGGTGGCGGGTGCCTACCTCGGTCGGCTGGTCTTCTACAACAGCCCCGCATAGCCGAGCCATGACGGACCGTGCTCACGCTGAGAGCGTCACCGCCGTCATCGGCGCCATGGACGAAGAGCTCGAGGCGCTGCTCGCCGACCTCGAGGAGCGGCGCGAGGGCCGGCTCGGCCCCTTCGTCGTCCACTTCGGGCGCCTCGAGGGCCGGGCCGTGGCGCTGGCGCGCTGCGGCGTCGGCAAGGTCAACGCGGCCGCGCTGACGCAGGCGGTGCTCACGCTCGGCGCGGCGCGGGTGCTCTTCACGGGCGTTGCCGGGGCCGTGCGGCCCGGCCTCCGCGTCGGCGACCTGGTGATCTCGAGGGATGCTGTGCAGCACGATGTGGACGTGCGTGCTCTGGGTTACCGGCTGGGCGAGGTGCCGGGGGAGGCGTGGAGCTGGCCGGCGGACGCCCGCCTGGCGGAGTTGGCCCTCGCGGCCGCCGGCGAACTCGAGGGAGTCGAAGCGGTGCTGGGCCGGGTGGCATCGGGCGACGTCTTCGTCGCCGATCCGGCGCGCGTCGCGGTGTTGCGCGAGACGTTCGGTGCGGACTGCGCTGAGATGGAGGGCGCCGCCACGGCCCAGGTGTGCGCCAAGTGGGGGGTTCCCTTCGTCATCATCCGGAGCATCAGCGACACCGCCGATCACGATGCCGAGGTGGACTTCCGATCCTTCACGCCGCTCGCCGCGGCCCGTGCCAAGCGGGTGGTGCGCGGCATCCTCCGGCGGCTCCCGTGAGCTCGGTGGCGGAGGCGGCCCGGCGCCGACGGCCGGCGGCGGCGTAGCCTGCCCGGTCGGGCGGCGGCGTGGCTGGGGCGTACAATGGGGGCCCGAAGCCGCCGGCCCCCGAGCCGGCCCTCGTATGCACCGCAAGATGCAGTGCGGCGCCACGCGCTAGGCGCCACCTCGAGAGAGGACACCACGACGATGACGGACGTATTGGACGAACTCCTCAACCTGGATCGGTCGCAGCTCGAGCCCGACGAGCTACGCCGGCTCAACGAGACCGAGCTGCGCGAGTGGCTCGAGTCGCTCGACTACGTGCTGGCCAGCGGCGGCGCGGACCGCGTGAAGGACATCCTGCAGATGCTGGAGCATCACGCCTACAAGCACGGCGTCCCGATCCCGTACAACGTGACCACCCCCTACATCAACACCATCCCGGTGGACGAGCAGCCGGAGTATCCGGGCGATCTCGAGATCGAGGAGCGGATCACCAACCTGATCCGCTGGAACGCCATGGCCATGGTGGTCCGGGCCAACAAGGTCTCGTCGGGCATCGGCGGGCACATCGCGACCTACGCGTCCGCCGCGACCCTGTACGAGGTGGGGTTCAACCACTTCTTCCACGGTCCGAAGGCCGGCGCCGACGCCGACCTGGTCTACTTCCAGGGCCACGCCAGTCCGGGCTTCTACGCGCGTTCCTTCCTGGAGGGGCGCTTCCCGGTGGAGGCGATGCGGAACTTCCGTCGCGAGCTCCAGGACGAGCCGGGCCTGTCCTCGTACCCGCATCCGTGGCTGATGCCCGACTACTGGTCCTTCCCGACCGTGTCGATGGGGATCGGCCCGCTGGCGTCGATCTACCAGGCGCGCTTCCGGCGCTACCTCGAGGACCGCGGGCTGCTTCCGGGCGGCAACGGACGCGTCTGGGCCTTCGTCGGAGACGGCGAGACCGACGAGGTGGAGACGCTGGGTGCGATCCGCATCGCGGCGCGCAACCAGCTCGACAACCTCATCTGGGTCGTCAACTGCAACTTGCAGCGGCTCGATGGCCCGGTGTACGGCAACGGCAAGATCATCCAGGAGCTCGAGGGCATCTTCCGGGGCGCGGGCTGGAACGTCATCAAGGTGGCGTGGGGCAGCAAGTGGGACGAGCTGCTGGCGCGCGATCACGACGGCACGCTGGCCCGGCGCTTCGAGGAGATGGTCGACGGCGAGTCGCAGCGCTACGCGGCGTTCGGAGCGCCGGAGCTCCGCGACCGGTTCTTCAACACCCCCGAGCTGAAGAAGCTCATCGAGGACTGGACCGACGCCGACATCGCGCAGCTCAACCGTGGCGGCCACGATCCGGTGAAGATCTACGCCGCGTTCCAGCGGGCGGTGCAGCATGAGGGGTCGCCCACCGCCATCCTGTTCCGCACCGTCAAGGGCTACGGCATGGGTGATGCCGGTGAGGCGCAGAACGTCACGCACCAGCAGAAGAAGCTCGACGTGGACCAGATGAGGGCCTTCCGCGACCGCTTCGAGCTGCCGGTCAGCGACGAGGAGATCACGAAGTACCCGTTCTTCCGGCCCGAGGAGGACAGTCCCGAGCTGAGGTACCTGCTCGAGCGTCGTGAGGAGCTGGGGGGTTTCCTGCCTGCTCGCTCGCCGAAGTCCGAGCCGCTCGACCCGCCCCCCGCCGATGCCTTCGAGGAGTTCATGCAGGGCACCGATGGCCGTGAGGTCTCCACCACCATGGCCTTCGTCAGCATCCTGCGCAAGCTGTTGCGCGACGAGGCCTGGGGCAAGCTGGTGGTGCCGATCGTGCCCGACGAGGCGCGCACCTTCGGGATGGAGGCGCTGTTCCGGCAGATCGGCATCTATTCCAGCGTCGGTCAGCTCTACGAGCCGGTCGACCGGGAGAACCTGCTGTACTACAAGGAGTCGCGCGACGGCCAGATCCTCGAGGAGGGCATCACCGAGGCCGGCTCGATGGCGTCGTTCCTGGCCGCCGGGACCGCCTATGCGAACTACGGCGTCAACGCCGTCCCCTTCTTCATCTACTACTCGATGTTCGGCTTCCAGCGCATCGGCGACATGATCTGGGCGGCCGGCGACAGCCGGGCGCGCGGCTTCCTTGTCGGCGGGACGGCCGGGCGCACCACCCTCGCAGGCGAGGGCCTGCAGCACCAGGACGGGCACTCCCACGTACTCGCCTACCCCGTGCCCAACCTGCTGGCGTACGACCCGAGCTTCGCCTACGAGATCGCCATCCTCGTGCGTGAGGGGCTGCGCCGGATGTACCAGCAGCAGGACGATGTCTTCTACTACCTCACGGTCGGCAACGAGAACTACGCCCAGCCCGCGGCCCCCGCGCACCTGAGCCGCGAGGCGCTGGAGGAGGGCGTCATCAAGGGGCTCTACCTCTTCCGCCCGGCGGGTCGTAAGCGCAGCAAGCTGCACGCGCAACTCCTGGGCAGCGGCTCGATCATGAACGAGGCCCTCGAGGCCGCCCGCATCCTGGAGGAGGACTACAAGGTCGCCACCGACGTCTGGAGCGTCACTTCGTACAAGGCGCTGCACGTCGAGGCCCTCGAGGTGGAGCGTCACAACCGGCTGCACCCGGACGAGGAGCCGCGCGAACCGTTCGTCGCGCGCCAGCTCCGGGACGCCAAGGGCGTGCTGGTTGCCGCCTCCGACTACATGAAGATCCTGCCCGATGCGCTCGCGCGTCACCTTCCGAAGGGCATCGTGGCGCTCGGGACCGACGGGTTCGGGCGCAGCGAGGCGCGTGAAGAGCTCCGCGACTTCTTCGAGGTCGATGCCAGGCACATCGTCCTGGCGACGCTCCAGGCGCTGGCCCAGGAGGGCTCGCTCGAGCCTTCCGTGGTCGCGAAGGCGCGTGGGGAGCTGGGCATCGATCCGGACAAGCCGAACCCCTTCGTCTACTGAGGATCTGGAAAGGAAGCGCGCGTGGCAACGGAAGTCAGACTGCCCGAGGTGGGAGAAGGCATAGAATCCGGCACGGTCGTTGGTGTGCTGGTCAGCGTCGGCGACGAGGTCAAGCGGGATCAGCCGCTGATCGAGCTGGAGACCGACAAGGCCGTGGTCGAGGTGCCCTCGTCCGCGGACGGGATCGTGCGCTCGATCGACGTCCAGGAGAACCAGGAAGCGAAGGTCGGTCAGGTGATCGTGACGCTCGATGCCGCCGGCGCGGTGAGCGCGACGGAGGTCGAAGCTCCGCGCGCTGCGCCTTCCCGGGAGACCGCCACGGCCGGAGCGGAGGAGGGCGCGGTGCCGTCCGCGCCGCCTGCCCCCCAGCCGACGAAGCGCCAGAGCGCGCCGCATCCCGCGTCCGTCCAGGCCGGCGGGACCGGCCTGGTGCCCGCGGCCCCGTCGGTGCGGCGCCTGGCGCGCGAGCTCGGGGTGGACATCCGCCAGGTGCAGGGGAGCGGGATCCTCGGGCGCATCTCCGCCACCGACGTGCGGTCGGTCTCCGAGGGTGGCGCGTCCGCCCCCGTGGCGGGCCCCGCGCCAGCCCAGTTGCCCGACTTCGGTCGTTGGGGCGAGGTCGAGCGCAAGGCGATGAGTGGCATCCGCAAGGCCACGGTGCGGACCATGGCGGGCGCCTGGTCGACCGTTCCGATGGTCACCCAGTTCGACAAGGCCGATAGCACCGAGTTCGAGCGTCTGCGCCAGCGCTACAAGCCTCAGGCGGAGGCCATGGGCGCCAAACTGACGCCGACGGCCATGCTGCTCAAGGTGGTCGCGGCCGCGCTCAAACGCTTCCCCGACTTCAACGCCAGCCTCGACACGGGCAGCCAGGAGATCGTCTACAAGCACTACGTCAACGTGGGCGTGGCGGTGGACACCGAGGCCGGCCTGCTGGTGCCCGTCATCAAGAACGCCGACCGCAAGAACGTGCTCGAGCTCGCCGCCGAGCTGGGCGCGCTCGCCGAGAAGGCCCGCAACCGCAAGCTCACCCCGGACGACATGCAGGGCGGTAACTTCAGCGTCTCCAACCTCGGCGGCATCGGCGGCACCGGCTTCACGCCGATCGTGAACCCGCCGGAGGTGGCCATCCTGGGGGTCTCGCGGTCGGCCCACGAGCCGGTCTACAACAAGGCCAGTGGGCAGTTCGACGCCCGTCTGATGATGCCGCTGTCGGTCACCTACGACCACCGGCTCATCGACGGTGCCGCCGCAGCGCGCTTCCTGCGCTGGATCTGCACGGCCATCGAGGAGCCGTTCCTGATGGCGCTGGAGGGCTGAGGCGCCCGGAGCGGGCGCACGCCCCCGGCGTCCGGAGGCGCCCGAGCGCCGTGTGCGGCGCGCAAAGCTCAAGGGCCTCTCATGGGGCCGCGTGGTAGCATGGCCCGGTATGTCGGCTGTGATGGGTGCCCCGCAGGACGCGCGTGCGAGCACCGAGCGGCTCGAACTCCGGGCCACGGGCCTCACCAAGCGCTACGGTGGCCGCAGGGTCGTCGATGGCGTGGACATCTGTCTCCAGCGCGGCGAGATCGTGGCGCTGCTGGGTCCCAACGGCGCCGGCAAGACCACCAGCTTCTACATGATGGTCGGCTTCGTCCGGCCGAACGCCGGATCGATCCGGTTGGGCGACCAGGACGTGACGCGCTGGCCCATGCATCGGCGCGCCCGCAAGGGGCTCGGCTACCTGGCGCAGGAGCCCAGCGCGTTCCGGAAGCTGAGCGTGGAGGACAACCTGTTGGCCATCCTCGAGTTCCAGGGGTTGAGCAAGGCCGATCAGGCACGCAGGGCGCACGAGCTGCTGGACGAGTTCCACCTGCGGCCGCTGGCGCGTCGGCGTGCCGACACCCTGTCCGGCGGCGAGCGGCGCCGGCTCGAGATCGCCCGCAGCCTCACCATCGAGCCGGACTTCATCCTCCTCGACGAGCCCTTCACGGGGGTCGATCCGAAATCCATCCGAGAGATCCAGACGCTGATCGCGGAGTTGCGCGAGCGTCGGGGGCTGGGCGTCCTGCTCACCGATCACAGCGTGCGCGAGACCCTTGCCATCGCCGACCGCGTCTACCTGATGTTCGATGGTCGGGTGCGCTTCGACGGCACTCCCGAGGAGTTCGCGCGTGATGCCGACGTCCGGACCTACTACCTCGGCGCCGACTTCCAGATCTGAGGCGCGGGCGGCCATGCGAAATCGTCCGCTGGAACCCAGCCCGAAGCGGGGTGGCTGAATGGGGTACCTGCTGGGTCTGGTGCTCCTGCTGGCGACTCTGGCCGGGATCATCGCCTACCTCGGCGACCGGCTCGGCACCTTCGTGGGCAGGCGGCGACTCAGTCTCTTCGGCGCCCGTCCCCGCCGCACGGGACAGATCGTCGGGGTCGTGGTGGGCATCGTCATCATGTTGACGACCCTGTCGGTGCTGTCGCTGGCGTTCCAGAACGCCACCCAGACGCTGGTGAACGCGCAGCGCACGGCCGACGAGCTGCAGCGCCTGCGCGCGCAGGAGAAGGTCCAGCAGGACAAGGTCAACGAGCTCAACAAGCAGCTCGAAAGCCTCAAGAGCGAGCTCGCGCAGGCGCAGCAGACCATCCAGGACGCCCAGACACAACGGGACGCCGCTCTGCAGGAGCGCGACCAGGCCCGCCAGGAGCGCGACAAGCTGCAGGCGCAACGCGCCCAGCTCCAGGACCAGGTCGACCAGCTCAGCCAGCAGGTCACGGACGTGAACACACAGCTCGATCAGGCTCAGGCGAAGCTGGTGAGCGCCCAGAGTGACCTGCAGACCGCACAACTGGCGCAGGCCGAGGCCGTCAAGGCTCGCGATCAGGCGCAGGCTGATGCGGCCAAGGCCAAACAGGATGCGCAACGCCTGCAGCTGGAAGTGGCCTCCGCGCGGCAACAGCTCGATGACGCGAACCAGCGCCTCAGTGCGCTGCAGGGAAAGCTCTCCGACACCGAGAAGCGCCTGACCGACGCTGATCAGAAGCTCACGGCGGCTCAGGCGGGCTTGGAGAAGGCGCAGGCTTCGCAGAAGGAGGCCGAGACCGCCCGCGACCAGGCCCTGCAGCAGCGCGACCAGGCTTTACAGCAGGCGACCGACCTGCAGCAGCAGACCAAGCAGCTCGGCGCTCAGGTGGGCCAGCTCCAGGGTGAGGTCGCCGACCTACAACAGCAGCAGAAGCAGCTCCAGGGGCAGGCCAGCGCCCTGCAGCAGCAGAACCAGGAGCTCCAGGCGCGCAACCAGGGCCTGTCTCAGGAGAACGCGCGCTTCGTTCAGCAGAACCAGCTCCTGAGCGAGCAGAAAGACCAGCTCCAGCAGCAGATCGAGCAGCAGAACCAGAAGGTGCAGGACCTGCAGGGGCAGCTCCAGACGCTCAACGGGCGCCTCGAGGAGCAGGCGCGCAAGCTCAACGAGGTCAGCGCCGAGTACAACCGGGCCACCAGCGGGGACGTGACCTTCCAGAAGGACGAGCTCATCTACGCCGGGCCGATCTACGCCCAGGACCCGGCTGCCATCAAGGACGAGCTGACCAAGTTCATCGCCTCGGCCACCACCTACGTGGCGCGGCGCGGGGTCGAGAAACTGCGCGTCACGCCCGACCAGTTCAACAGTCTGGTCGACGTCATCGCTCAGACGCCGGGATCGGATCTAGTCAGGCTCATCTCGCCGCGCAACCAGTTCAGCTCCACGGTCGACGTCACCATCGAGGCGATCGAGAACACCAAGCTCTTCGACAAGGGCCAACTCGTCGTCAGCCGGCAGATCCACCTCGGCTCGGCCGACCTGCCCGCCTCTCAGGACGAGATCCGCAACTCCCTCACGCAGCTCAAGGGCGACGCCGTGCGCAAGTTGCGGCGCGCGGGGCTGGACGAGATGCAGGTACCGGACTTCGGGCAGGTCACCGACGACATCTTCACGAGCCTGTTGCTGCGGCTGCACGGTCCGGTGACGATCGGTCTGGTGGCCACCGACGACATCTACCGCGCAGGTCCGGCGAAGCTGGAGCTGCAGGTCCTCTACTGAGCGCGATCGGTGCGCGGACGCCCGGTGAAGCTCACCCGGCGACCATCGGGGTCGCGGGCGGAGAACACGGTGTCCCGACCCTCCGTGGGCGGAGGGATGTCGACCTCGACGCTCAGGGCGCGCAGCCGGCGCAGCAGGGCCGCTGGATCGTCGCACTCGAAGGTAAGGCGCAGATCGTGCTCGAGCGGCAGCGGACCGTCGTGCTGGAGGAACTCCAGCATCGTCGCGCCGACGCGCACCACCAGTCGGCTCGCCTCCTCTACGGTCATCGCGAGCCCGACATCGCGCACGTAGAAGTCGCGCGTGGCCGTCAGGTCCTGTGCCGCCAGGCCGAGCACCAGATTCGATGGCGGTGGGGCGGAAGGCGATCCCGGTCGCATGTCCCGTCCTACCACGCCGTGCGGGTCACGACGGGATGTCCCGGCGCTGCGTCTCGTAAGCTTAGGGGGTGGATGAGCCGATGAGGATCCTGGTGGCCGATGACATCGAAGGGCAGCGGCTGGTACTCGACATGCTCCTCGGTTCCGACGGGCACAACGTCGACTCGGTGGCCGACGGACGCGAGGCGCTCGACTACCTGAAGACCAACACGCCGGACCTGGTGATCCTGGACGTCGCCATGCCCTTCATCTCGGGGATCGACATCTGCCATCGCATGAAGCGCATCCCCCGCTTGAGAGATGTGCCGGTCATCATCCTGACCGCGCTCAAGGACGAGAGCACCCTGGCGATGGCGCGTGACGCCAAGGCCGACGTCATCGTGGTCAAGCCGCTCGAAGGCAAGGACTTCCGCGCCACGGTGCGCGATCTGCTGGCCGCTCGCCGTTCCGCAGGAGGCTGACGCCTCGAGCGTTCTCGCGGCCGCAGCCCTCACCCGCACCGCTGCCGCATCGCCTCGAACAAGACCACCGCCCCGGCCACCCCCACATTGAGGCTGTCCGCCAGGCGGGCGTGCATCGGGATGCGCACCCGTTGATCGGCGCAGTCGAGCCACGCCGCGCCGAGGCCGACATGCTCCGAGCCCAGCACCACCGCCACGCCGCCCCGGTAGTCCGCCTGCCAGTGGGCGAGGTCGGCGCGCGGAGTGGTGGCCACCACACGGAGCCGCCTGGCCCGTAGCCAGGTTCGGGCCTCGGCGGCCGAGGCGGCGGCGATCGGGAGTGCGAACACGCTCCCCATGCTGGCGCGGATCACGTTGGGATTCCCGAGGTCGGTCCCTTCGCCGGTGAGCAACACGCCGTCGACCCCGGCCGCGTCCGCCGTGCGCAACAGCGCGCCGACGTTGCCCGGCTTCTCGATGCCGTCGAGGATCAGCACCAGAGGATCATCCGGTAGCGTCAGGCGTTCGAGGGTGCGCGCGGGGGAGAGCGCCACCACGGCGACGCCGTCCGGTCGCTCGCGCAGACTGAGGCGCCGGAAGGCGTCGGGGGACAGGTGGATCACGTCCGCCCCGCGCGACGCGACGGCGCGTTCCAGGGCCTCGGCCGTCTCGAGGCTGCCGTCGGGCCACGATTCCGGGGCCAGCAGCAAACGCTCGAGCGTCAACCCGGCCTCGGCGGCGCGCTCCGCCTCGCGCAGACCTTCGATGAGGATCCGGCCGGTCCGGTCCCGCTCGCGGCGTACCTTGAGGCCGGCGACCTCCTTCACCAACGGGTTGCGGGCGCTGTCGATGCGGCGCGGGCTCGGCATGTGGCATTGTAACGACGGCGCCGGGTCGGCCCCGGCCGGTAGACTCGCGTCATGGAGCCCCTCATCGACGCCGATACCCTGCTGCGCAGGCTCGACGACCCGGACCTGCGCATCCTCGACGCGCGCTTCGAGCTGCAGGACCCGCTCATCGGCCGGCGCGCCTACCTGGAGGGGCACGTGCCGGGTGCGGTGTTCGTCGACCTGGACGAGGATCTGGCGGCGCCTGCGGCCGAGCACGGAGGCCGACACCCGCTTCCGGACATGGGGGCGTTCGTCCGAACGTTGGGCGGGCGCGGCGTCGGCGACCAGCACGAGGTCGTGGTCTACGACCAGGGTGGCACCATGTTCGCGGCGCGCGCCTGGTGGCTCCTGCGCTTCGCCGGCCACGAGCGGGTGCGCGTCCTCGACGGTGGGTATCGCGCGTACCTGGAGGCGGGTGGGCCGTCGACCCGGGAGGACTCCCACCACCGACCCGCGACGCACTCGCTTCG
>Ga0307440_1001393_pt1 | contig 11763 bp, 11 predicted proteins | sample SalMarWE160410MG_FD_202150 | JGI IMG/M metagenome (GOLD analysis project Ga0307440, IMG submission 202150) | Salt marsh sediment microbial communities from the Plum Island Ecosystem LTER, Massachusetts, United States - WE1604-10 | ecosystem: Environmental > Aquatic > Marine > Intertidal zone >... | reverse complement strand
CGCTTCCGGGTGCCTCACGGAGGCCCGCCGGTATTCCACAAGAGGCCCGATGGGTTGTGGACAGGACGTCCGCAACTGACAGCAGGCCAGGGACGGCCTGTCTGTCAGCCGTGGTTTACCAGCGATAAGGCCGCAGAGCAGCGCCCGGAAGCGTCGATCTTCGTCGGATCGTTACTTTCGGCTTTACCAACAAAAGTATACTGAATACGGAAGAGCCTGAATTGCCTTTAAAACATCGCCTATAGGCAAAACCTGTCTTATTGTTTGTAATTGAAGGCCGGCAGCATCAAAGAAAAGGATATATATCATGCAAACAACCTTGACAGACACTTACCGCGGCTGGAGTATTTCGGTAAAAAGTGAGCAGAACATGTGTTCCAATTTCCGGTTCGACATAACCGATCCTTCGGGACGGAACCTGCATAATTCACTAGGGGGTGGTACAGCCCTGCGCGCCATGGAAAGGGCAAAGGAGATGATCGATATGCAGATTTCTTTTGCCGACGAAGGATGAAGGGTTCATGAAATATTCAGAGCTTCAGACAACAGTTCGAGGAGATGCACTACCCGGACCTTGAGTCCCGCATGGTTGATGGAGTCCTGCAACTGCATGATGCAACCCGGGCAGGCGGTGGCGACGATCTCCGCCCCACTCTGTTCGATGCCGGCAATTTTCCTGGCCCCTATAGCCTTGCTGCACTCGTAATGGTGGAGGGAAAAAACACCTCCCAGCCCGCAACAGGAGGAGGCATTTTCCATCTCGACAAAATTGACCTGGGGTAAGGATTTCAAAAGCTCCCGAGGTTCAGCGGTAACCCCCTGGGTCTTGAGATGGCAGGGATCGTGATAGGTAACCTGTACCCGATCCGAGCGCTTTTCCATTGCCGAAAGCGTATCAAAAAGCCCCTCCTGTTGAAGAAAAACACTGAGATCAATCACCTTATCCGTAAATCCCCTGAAATCTTCCTTCATATCAGCCAGGTTTTCACCGATCCCGCTGTTGCAGGAAGCACAGGCGGTGACGATGTGCTTTACCTCATGTTTCTTAAAGGCCTCCACATTGGCACGGGCCAGATCCTCGATCAACCTGCCGTTCCCCAGGGAATGGGCCGGAATCCCGCAGCACCCTTGGGCCTTAGGCATGAAAATCGAATATCCCATCCCTGATAGAAGCCGGATTGCGGCCTCACCCACCTCCGGAAAGAGATAGGTAAGGGAGCAACCTGCAAAAAAGCCGATTACCGGTTTATCTTTTTTTCCTTCTAAAAATTCCGGAAAACGGTCGAAGAGGGAGCGAAAGGCTACCTTCGGGACCGTTCTGCCTCTCATGGCCGATGGGGAAAAACGCAGGTGCAGGCCTGAAGTCTCGGGAATCTTTTTTAAAAAGAGCGGACTCAGCAACGCTCCGCCCTTGACGGCTGTTTTCTTCAAAGTCTTCGAACCCAGCAGACCCGAAATCCCCCTGTCGATCAGCGGCATTCCCTTATCACCTGTGATTCGACGACGGACCGCGCCTACTATATGGTGGGTCGGGACCTTATTGGGGCATTTGACGACGCAGGAGCCACACATCAAACACATGTCGATATCTTGGCCCAACAGCTCTTCCAGTTCCACATCACCGTCGAGCAACGCCGCCGCCAAGGCTATCTTGCCCCTGGCCACGGCCCCCTCCCGCCGACTCATACGATAGGTCGGGCAATAGGCTTGGCACATTCCGCACTTGACGCATTCACGGATCACCTTTTCGTAATCAATCAGATTCTTGTTTATGCTCATCTCTTACTTCTCGCCCCCCTCCTCCGTCAAAGGCGGAGAGGTAAAAAATATCTTGCCGGGATTGAGGATATTATGAGGGTCGAAGGTGGTTTTGATCCGCCGCATGGCCGAAATCGTCGGCTCGTCCAATTCCAGGGCCATGTACCTGGCCTTGGATGTCCCTATGCCGTGCTCCCCCGAAATTGAGCCACGAAGGAGAACAGCGGCGCGGAATACCTCGTCCACCACCTTTTCCACCCTGGCAGCCATCCCTGTCTCCTGCAGATCAACCATGATGTTGACATGAATATTGCCGTCACCGGCATGGCCGAAATTAACAATCGGCACCTCATACCCCTCAGAAATCTTTTCCAGGGCCCGGATCATATCCGGCACCTTGGACCGGGGAACCACGATATCCTCATTGAACTTATCGGGTCCGACCTTCCTCAGACTTGGGCTCACCACGCGTCGTACCTGCCAAATCCGCTCCGACTCCTCCTCGGTGGCAGCAATCATAGTTTCCAGGATTCCGAAAGGCCCAATGACATCTAAAATTCGTCCCGTCTGTTTATCAAGGATCTCAGGCTCTCCATCCACTTCAATGATCAAGATTGCCTGACAAGCCGGATTCAACGCAATATCACTGGTGTTGCGGATACATTCTATGGTGGCCGCATCCATAAACTCCAGAGTGGTGGGGATAATCTTGGCCCCGATAATGGCCGCGACCGATTTTGCCGCTCCTTCAATGGTCTCAAACTGGACCAGCATGGTCTTCTTGGCCGCAGGCTTCGGCAACAGTTTCAAAATGATTTTGGTCACAATACCCAAGGTCCCTTCCGAGCCGACAAAGAGCTTCGTCAGATCATATCCAACAACGTTTTTCAGAGTTCTACCGCCGGTTCTTATGACCTCCCCGGAGGGCAGCACCACTTCGAGCCCCAGGACATAATCTTTGGTCACACCGTATTTCACGCAGCGCGGCCCCCCTGCACACTCGGCAACGTTGCCGCCCAGGGTGCTGAACTCCTTGGACGCCGGGTCGGGGGGATAAAAAAGTCCCAGACGCTCGACTCGTCGCTGCAGCTCTGCGGTCACGACACCCGGTTCAACTTCGGCGATGAGGTTTTCCGTATCTATTTCAAGGATCCGGTCCATTCGGGTCAGGACCAGGACAATACCTCCCTTCACCGGCAGGCTGCCGCCGGTAAATCCACTACCCGCCCCCCGCGGCAGCACCGGTATCCTGGTTCTGTTTGCCAGCTTCATCACCTCACTGATCTCGTTTGTCGACTCGGCATAAACAACCGCATCAGGCAAATACCTCTTCTGCGTCGCATCGTAGGAGTGGGTAATCCGGTCAGCCTTGGACGTGGAAACATCCTCTGGACCAACTATTGCCACCATCTCCCTTACAACCTGTTCATCCATTCGTTCTTCCCCTTTTTCAATCAAAGGCCGTCAACCTCAGCGTCTCAAACAATAAGGACTTTCCGTCATTTATACAATATCCGATGAAAATACGCAGGCTCCCTGCACCTATTTTCATAAACTTTCGAAACTCTCGCCATTTATTTTCCCGACGAGTTGACAATCCATCTTCATAGGGAGATAATTCAACAATGGGAAAATATCGGGGGTCGGGTTCCAACCTGCCACACAAACTCCCGCTTGATACGATATTTTCGACGAAGATATTTGGCTTGGACCACCCACGTTGACAGCCAGGAGGTTCACCATGCTGGAACTGAGGAAATTTGTCGTCCCGGAATTTGTTTTCGGACCTGATGCGATAAGCCTCGTGGGAAGGTATCTCACAAACTTCGGTGCTGGAAAGGTTCTGATCGTCACCGATCCCGGAGTTATTGAAGCGGGCTGGGCGGACAAGGTCTCGGAACTCATCCGGAATGAAGGGATAGGCAGTGCCACCTTCTCGGCCATTTCCGCCAATCCGCGCTCCAAAGAGGTAATGGCCGGAGCTGAATTTTATCATGACCATCAGTGCGATATCATCGTTGCGATCGGCGGAGGCAGCCCCATGGACTGTGCAAAAGGCATCGGTATCGTCACCACCAACCACCGCAACATCCTCTCCTTCGAAGGTATTGATAAAGTACCGATTCCCGGTCCTCCTCTCATCTGTATCCCGACAACGGCCGGCACCTCCGCCGACGTCTCACAGTTTTCCATCATCACTAATGAAGAGGAAGGCGTCAAGATCGCCATAATCAGCAAGGCAACCGTTCCGGACGCCGCCCTGATCGATCCTTTGGCAACCTTGACCATGAGTCCTTATCTTACCGCCTGTACCGGAATGGATGCGCTGGTCCACGCCATCGAGGCCTATGTCTCCACGGCCAACTCACCGATTTACGACCTGCACGCCCTGGAAGCCGTCCGTCTCTTGGGCGCAAACCTCGCCCCCGTACTTAGCGAACCAAACAATGTTGACTACCGAGCCAACGTCATGCTCGGAAGTCTCCAGGCAGGGCTGGCCTTCTCCAATGCCAGCCTCGGTGCCGTCCATGCCATGGCCCATAGTCTCGGAGGACTTCTCAATCTCCCCCACGGAGAATGCAATGCCATCCTGCTGGACCATGTCATCGCCTATAATTTCGAAACGGCAATGGACCGCTATATGAAAATCGGCGAGGTTTTGGGACTCGACATGAAAGGCAGACGCCCGCAAGAGGCTAAAGAGACACTCCTTTTAAAGATCAGACGGTTAAAGCAATCGGTCGGTATAACCACAACACTGGGAGAGCGAAACATGCTCCGATCGGATATCCCCACCCTGGCCCGAAAAGCCTTGAAAGACCCATGCATGGTAACCAATCCGCGGGTACTGGGCCAACGTGACGTAGAGGTTATCTATGAAGAAGCATGCTGACCCGGAAAGCCAAAGAGAACATCTCCGCAACAGCATCATCGGTCTCGGCGAACGCTCAATACGAAAAAGTTATTACCCGGAACTGCAAAAACGCATCGCCGAGCTGGAAAAGGTCAACAAGGAACTCCTTTCCGAAATAAAGGAACGTCAACAGGCACAGGCCTTTCAAAAAAAACTTGAGGACCAACTTCGTCAGGCGCAAAAGATGGAGGCCATAGGCACTCTTGCCGGAGGAATAGCCCATGATTTCAACAATATATTAACATCAATAATCGGATACGCCGAGCTTATCAGCTTGTCTCTTGACAGTAAAACGGTCATTGAGAAATCGGTAATACAACGGGATATCAAACAGATTCTCCAGGCCGGGATACGGGCAAAAGAGCTTGTCAACCAAATCCTTGCCTTCAGCAAACAACAAGATCACCAAGCCCAACCACTGCAAATCAACGCCGTGATCCACGAGGTTTTGAATCTTCTCCGTTCTTCCATTCCCAAATCGGTGGAGATCAGGGAGAATATCGTCGACCACGACACCCTGGTTTTTGCGGACCCCTCAGAGATCCATCAAGTCGTTATGAATCTGTGCACGAACGCCTACCAGGCTATGCGTGATAACGGAGGAATCCTGGCGGTGGAGCTTTTTCATAGAGAAATTGCTTACGATGATGATAAAATAAGCGATCTCCACTTGCCCCCCGGCTCCTACCTGCTCCTGAAAATCAGCGATACTGGAGTGGGCATGCAACGGGCACTTCTCAATAGAATATTTGATCCCTACTTCACGACCAAAAAACTGAGAGAAGGAACAGGCCTCGGGCTTGCCGTCGTGCATGGCATCGTCAAAAATTGCAACGGCCACATCACCGTCTACAGCGAACCTGGGAACGGCTCGTCATTTCACGTGTATTGGCCGAGGATTACCCAAGAAGAATCCGTTTATAAAACACCCGTACAGGAGGACGTCCCGACCGGAAGCGAACGCATCCTGATCATCGACGATGAACCGGCCATCATCCGTATGGAAAGACGGCTTGTCGAAAGTCTGGGGTACAAGGTGACATCGATGACCAGCCCTCTCAAGGCCCTTCAGCTATTGTCGGTTCAACCTGATCTGTGCGATCTTGTCTTGACCGACATGACCATGCCGAAAATGAACGGTGCCGAACTGGCACAAAAAATCATAAAAATACGAACGGATATGCCAGTCATTCTCTGTACGGGCTTCAGTGAGCTCATCAATGAAGACAAGGCCAGGGCCATAGGGATTCGGGAATATATTATGAAGCCGATGATACGAAGGGAAATTGCCCTGGCCATACGCAGATCCCTCGACTCTTGAACGTCAGACTCGCGCTCCTCTGCCTCACTGACAAATATCTGCAAAAACGGCACCGATTGCACCGGCAAGGTCCGTTGCAGAAAGTTCAATCTGCAATCCTCTGCGACCACCACTGACATAAATAGTGGAAAAGTCCTCGGCCGATGAATCAATAATGGTTGGTATTCTCTTTTTTTGCCCCAGTGGGCTTACGCCGCCCAGAACATACCCCGTCGAACGTTCAACCACTGCCTTATCGGCCATCGCCGCCTTCTTTGCTCCCGCGGCCTTGGCAATCAGTTTCATGCTCAACATGGAAGCAACCGGAAGGACCGCCCCCACGAGACTTTTTCCATCAACCTGAACAACCAGTGTCTTAAAAACCTTTTCGGCGGCAATTCCCATTTTTTCCGCGGCTTCTTTTCCATAGGCCTCATTGGCAGGATCATGGTTGTACTGATGAACAGCAAACGGAACCTTTTTCTTTTTTGCAGCGTTGATGGCAGGTGTCATAACATATTTCCTATCAAAACAATACAATATCCAATTTTTCCGGACCGTGGACTCCGACAACGAGGTTCAATTCGATGTCGGCTGTTCGACTGGGTCCGGTGATCAAGGTGATATGTGTCGGAGGCTCAGAACTCCATGAGGCAAAAAACGCATCGAGATCCGTAAAAATCATATCGCTTGCGACAACAGCAATATGATGGGACGGGAGAAGGCTCGCCTGGAGGGATTTTGCCGCTTCACTGGTGCAGACGATGGAACCTGTTTCAGCTATGGCACCCGATGCCTGCTCCACGGTCACCGTGGCTTTCCGATAATCAGCAACCCGGTTTTGTAAAAGCGGGGCAATGATCTTCTCCATCTCTGTCTGCTCCGCACAAAACACTGCAGCACCTTGCGGTATCAATGCCAATACCTGCATGGCGAGCATATCCCGGCTTTCGACCCGTGACGTGCCGGCCATGGCCTTGGCTGCCTCTTCGAGAAACCGTGGCACCTTAGATATCTTGCTCATTTCAGCCTCCTGCGAAGGGGTGAAACCGATGGTTCGGGCAGTCTTCCGGCCACATCTTTACCGCCCATCCAGCGAATCAACGGCCAAAAGGTATGGGCAAGCCTTTTGCTTGAGGAAAAGAGAGTGGGAGATGCGGCTGCCGCCCCGAAAAGTCGCATTCCCCAAGTCATTGCAGCAGGAGCAAGCCCGGCCGATATCTTATCAACACGCAGCTTTAAGATCAGGTCCATCAGGGGTATCTTCACCGGACAGACCTCGTTGCAAGCGCCGCATAGTGTGCTGGCATCGGCCAAAGGATGCGCATTTTCAAGACCTGTCAACAGATTGGTCAAGATAATACCCATTGGCCCGGGATAGGTCCAACCGTAGGCATGACCGCCGATGGTCCGATAAACGGGACAGACATTCATGCAGGCACTGCAGCGGATACATTTGAGTATCTCCCTGTACGCACCTTTTACGATCTCACTGCGGCCACCGTCGAGCAAAACGATATGCAGCTCTTGTGCCCCGGTGGTCTCCCCACCCTTTCTGGTTCCGGTGATGATTGACACATAACTCGACAAAACCTGTCCGGTTGCCGATCGTGGCAACAACCGCAGAAAAGGTGACAGGTCCCGGATCGAGGGCAGCATTTTCTCTATGGAGAGCACGGCAACATGCAGAGGGGGAAGACTCGTCACCATCCGGCCATTGCCCTCATTGGTCAAAATGACAATGCTCCCCGATTCGGAAAGGGCAAAGTTGGCACCGGAAATACCGGCATCGGCCCGGATAAATTTTTCGCGTAATACTTTCCGGGCGATCTTGGTCAGGGTCTGCGGATCTTCAGTGTAGTCACAGCACAGCTTTTCGGTAAACAATTTTCCCACCTGTTGCCTGCTCTTATGGATAGCCGGCGCCAGGATATGTGAAGGAGACTCTCCTGCAAGCTGGATGATGTACTCTCCAAGATCCGTTTCTATGACCTCAAGCCCTTCTTCCTTCAGTCGTTCATTCAGTTGAATCTCTTCCGAGATCATTGATTTGCTCTTGGCCACCAGTTTGACCTTGCGGCTTTTCAGGATATCACTGATGATCCCTCTGGCCTCCGAAGCATCCGAAGCGTGATGGACGACGGCACCTGTCTTGCGGGCGTTGTCACTAAACCTGTCAACGTACATCTGCAGGTTGTCGAGGACCTTCATGCGGATAGTCGAGGCCTGTTCACGCAGGGCTTCGAAATCCACCTGGGTCATCGCGTCGCCTCTTTTGCGACTGATGGCTCCGGTTGCATTCTGCATGGCAGCACGCAGCGAACCATCCTTTAAGGCTGCAGCCGCATTTTTTCTGAAATCCAGACTTGTCTGACTGCTCATAGCCCCTCCGCGATAAGTTCGGCAATGTGTTTGACATTGACAGAACTCCCTTTTTTTTTCAATCCGTCGGCGATATTCATCAGGCATCCGGCATCACAACCGGTTACAGTGTCGGCTCCGGATAAAAGGATATCATCGGCCTTCTCGGAGGAAAGGGCCATCGAGATCTCCGGAAGTTTAGCCATAAAGACGCCCCCGAAACCGCAGCAACGGGTGGTATCGGGAAGCGGTATAAACTCAAGCCCCTGCATGGACTTAAGCAGCAGGAGGGGTTCTTCGCAAACCCCAAGCATTCTGGTGAGATGACAGGAAGAGTGATAGGTGACCTTGCCTTTTCCCCGCAGTCCCTTTTCCGGCAAATGCAGAACATGAACCAGGAACTGAGTCAATTCGTACACCCTTCCCGCTGTCTCCTCGGCCTTGGCCAGAAGCTCTGCATCATCCTGGAAAAGCCTGGTGTAATGATGTTTAACCATTGCAGCACATGAGCCTGATGGCGTGACAATCAGGTCGCTTCCGGCAAATACCTCAAGAAAATGTTCCGCTGCTTTCCTTGCCTCCTTGTGATACCCGGCATTATAGGCTGGTTGTCCACAACAGGTCTGGCCTTGCGGGAAGTCTGTCTCAACCCCGTATGTTTCAAATATCCGCAACAAGGATTCTCCCACCTGCGGGAAGAGAGCATCCACAAGGCAGGTCCCAAAAAGTTGAATTCGCATGGATCCCCTCTCAGGTTCGGTGAACGACCGGCTTATTGTCAATGGTCGTGGTTGTAAACTGCAAAATCGTCATATGTAACAGTACGTTTCTCAAAATCGTTTTTCAAGAGCAGGACCCAAATTCCGTTGACGGCTTTCCATTGATGATGTACAAAAAAATATCTGATTATCACTACTACTGTTCAGCTTACTGTCTTCCATTCCGATAGACTGAGTTTCAGGGGTAATCAGATAAAATATATGAGGTCCTAAACTGTTACGCACCGCTAAAACAGGTCTTTGGTACGGTCTCTCGCGCCCGTGGAGATATCCATGTCTTCCGATCTTTTAGTCGTCAGTTTTTCTGTAATCTTTCATCTATTAGCGGCAATCCTGGCTCTTCGACTGATCAAGATTACCGGGGACAAGACTGTCTGGATTCTTCTCACCGTCGCCATTATCATCCAACTCGTTCGTAGATTGATATCCCTCTGGTATCTGCTGCCGGGGGCGGGTCCTCATCCCCTTCTCCCCGATGAGCTGATAGCGATGTTCATCTCCTTTTTCACCCTTGTCGGTGTCGCCTGGATTGCTCCGTTATTCACAGCCATCCGTCAATCCGAAGAGAAGATGAAATTCTTGATGCTGAAGGCGGAAGAGGAAAAAGCTAAGACGGAATCAATAATAGCAGCCATTGGTGACGGCATCAGTATTCAGGATCGGGATTTCAATATCATGTACCAAAACAAAATCCATGTCTCGTTTTTCGGGGATCATGTCGGAGAAAAATGCCACCTTGCCTATAGGGATTTGAAAGATCCCTGCGCAGATTGTCCCATTCTCTCCTCATTCGAGGACGGAGAAATTCATCGCCAGGAAACAGCCAAGCATACCCAAACCGGGACCTCCTTTTTCGAGATCACGACCTCACCGCTGCAGGATGCCTCGGGAAAGATAATTGCAGGAATCGAGGTAGTCCGAAATATTGATCGCAGGAAACGGATGGAAAAGGAACGGGAGGACCTTATTAACAACCTCCAGGAGGCCCTGGCAAATATCAAAACCCTGAGCGGTCTGCTACCCATCTGCGCTGCCTGCAAAAAAATCAGGGACGACAAAGGCTACTGGAATCAGATCGAATCCTATATTAAGGACCACTCAGAGGCCAAATTCAGTCACAGTTTATGCCCTGGTTGCGCCAAAAAGCTATATCCTGAGTATTATACGGAGACCTGAGAGTCGGCCTCATTTATTGGACAGACCACACATTGCCAATCCCCCTCATCCGGCAATGACCTGGTCGCCTCCCAGGCCTTTGGCCTTATACATGGCCACATCGGCACGCTTAATCAGCTCTTCACCGGAGGTTTCCCCCATTCGCTCGACCACCCCTATACTCAATGTTACAGGGATGCCTTTCTCGGTATCACTGCTTTCATAGGGCCAACTGTCATTGAACATCTGGCGGATTTTTTCAGCGGTGATCGTCGCCTGTCTCAAATTGGTTTCAGGGAGAAGGATAAAAAATTCATCTCCACCATAGCGAAATGCCTTGTCGGAGTGCCTGGTTATTACGTTGAGCAGATTCCCCACCCTCCGCAGTACGTTATCCCCCTCGAGATGGCCAAACCTGTCATTACAATTCTTGAACCCATCCAGGTCGAAGCAGATCAGACTCAAGGAACCTTTATACCGCTTGACCCGGTCGATCTCATCGGCCAGGCATGAATGAAAATGGCGCTGGTTATAGAGATTGGTCAACCCGTCGGTGATGGAAAGATTATGAAGTCTCCTCTCCATTTCCTTTTGATTGGTCATGTCATGAAAAAATCCGACACTCCCCACTTCCGTCCCCTCATCGGTAATGATAACTGCTGAAAGCCGGATCGGGACGCTCTTGTTGTTAATATCAACTATCTTGGTCTCGTAGCCGTCCAACCTCGCTACTCCGCCATATTCCTCAGAATAGAGCGCAGCCTTGATCGACCGGGCCCGGTCCCGTGATCCGTAAATTTCACCGATATCGAGACTTCCAAGGACATTTTCGGCAGGGCGTTTGGTCAATGCTGCCGCCTTATCATTAAAAATCACGACGGTTCCGTGGATATCCACACCAATAATTCCATCCGGGCAAACGGCAATCAGGTTGGTGATGATTTTTTCTCTAGCCATTATCGAGGCAAAAGCAGTTTGGATCATTTTCATTTCCTCTGAAAAGAATGTATAACTGCAAAAAAATTCCTCCACCAAAATAGTGATCAGGTTTGAATCGTCCCCTTGCCCCATTTACCATCCTCACCAGATCCTCAGATTTAGACACTAACACAACCAACTTTCGGCTTCAACCAGTTTTCGCCTGCATTCAAATGTTAAAGTATCCTTACCAGAAAAGCACCCTTTTGGCTCTCAACAAACAGTGCCTGTTCTTTCCCTGTAAAACATCAGACGACAACAACAAATCAGGAGGAAAGGTTTTATAATATCAAATGGTTTTAAAAAAAATTCACCCGGAATTAACCTATGGACATCGCGAGAGTAACATCATTCTTTTTTTAAGGCTTGCCGGCACTTTTACTGTTCCCTTGCTTTTTTTAGGATAGTCTATATTTCTTGCATAGCCATAAACTTTTCCTATTTGCCTAAACCAGCAAAACCTTCGCTCTATTCTTGATATAAAGGTGGCAAAGTCGTTGATGCTGAAATATCTCCCC
>Ga0307440_1001392_pt1 | contig 11763 bp, 9 predicted proteins | sample SalMarWE160410MG_FD_202150 | JGI IMG/M metagenome (GOLD analysis project Ga0307440, IMG submission 202150) | Salt marsh sediment microbial communities from the Plum Island Ecosystem LTER, Massachusetts, United States - WE1604-10 | ecosystem: Environmental > Aquatic > Marine > Intertidal zone >... | reverse complement strand
CCGCTCGCGTACCCAGGCGCGCAGACGACCCTCGTCGAGGGGGTCGAAGTCGAGGCCGGCGCGCTCGCGCAACGACCCGGTGTAGTCCAAGCGGGGCCACGGCGGCGTGAAGTCGAGCGTCCGGCCCTGGTAGGTCAGCTTCGTCGCGCCGGTCAGCTCCTCGACCAGGCCGCCGTACATCGTCTCCACCAGCTCCAGGATGTCGAGGTAGTCGCGACCGGCCCAGTAGAGCTCCAGCATCGTGTACTCGGGGTTGTGCTTGAAGCTGATGCCCTCGTTGCGGAAGTTGCGCCCGATCTCGTAGACCGCATCGAACCCACCGACGATCAAGCGCTTCAGGTACAGCTCCAACGAGATGCGCAGGTGGAAGTCGTAGTCGAGCGCGTTGTGGTGCGTCACGAACGGACGCGCCTCGGCGCCGCCGGGGACCGCCTGCAGCACCGGGGTCTCGACCTCCAGGAAGCCCAGGCCGTCGAGGTAGCGCCGTAGGTAGGCGATGGCCCTGCTGCGCAGCACGAACGCCCGCTTGACCTCGGGGTTCACCATCAGGTCGAGGTAGCGCTGGCGGTAGCGGGCCTCCTTGTCGGTGAGCCCGTGGTACTTGTCGGGCAACGGGCGCAGGCTCTTGACCAGCGGCCGGAACGCCTGCACCTCGACCGTCAGCTCGCCGGTCTTGGTCACGAACAGCGGGCCGCTCACCTCGAGCCAGTCGCCCAGGTCGATCTTCTTCACGGCGTTGTAGGCCTCCAGGGCATCGCGCTGGAAGTAGGCCTGCAGCGTGCCGCTGGGATCCTGCAACGTCACGAAGGCGACCTTGCCCATGTTGCGTACCGTCATGGCGCGCCCGGCCAGCGTCACGACCTCGTCGGGGAAGGATGTGCCGGCCTCGGCGCCCGCGTGCGCGGCGCGCAACGCCGCGGCGTCGTGACTGGCACGGTAGCGGTAGGGGTACGCTTCGAAGCCCCGCTCTTCGAGGCTCTCCAAGTTCCGGAGACGTTGCTGGCGTTGCTCCTGGAGCGACTTCTGCGACATGACCCCTGATTGTACGGGGTGATCGGCCCTCGAGGAGCAGGCGCCGGGCCCCGCGACCCGCCGTTCAGTCCGGCAACGCCAGGTCGAGGTCCGTGCCGTCGGGCACGGGGTGACCGAGGATGCGGCCGAGGCTGGTCACCTGTCCCTTGTGGTGGAACTCGTGCGTGACGGGATGGAGCAGCAGATAGCGCAGGGAAAGGCGCCGGTCGCGCCACGTCGCCACCCGCTCCAGCCCGCCGGGCCCGGTAAGGGCTTCCTCCACCACGTCGTCCACGCGGCGGAACAGAGCGCGAACGTCGTCGAGCTCCGTGACGGGTCGCTCCAACTCCAGGACCTCCATGCCGAGCCCGACGCCGCCCGTCCAATGCAGGTAGCACTCTGCGGCATGCGCCATCAGCCCCAGCATGCTGTCCTGGAAGGCCGGGTGCGTCTTCCGCAGGGCGACCGCTGGTACGCCGGCCGCGTACCCGAACAGCGCCTCGCGGGTCCGCCGCACCCAGGCGTACAGCTCGCCGGCGTCGACGCGTCGGTCGTCCATCGGCGCCGGATCGCGCAGGCTCATGCCGACGCCGTCCGTGACCCGATCAGCTGATCGACATCAGCGTGTACTTGGTCGACTTGTTGTTGATGGTGACCTTGAAGGTCTCCCCCGGCTTGCGCCCCAGCACCGCCTTGCCCAGCGGCGACTCGTCCGAGACCTTGGGGATGTCCCCCTCCAGCACGCCGGCCTCGACCGGCGAGACCACCTGGATCTCGAAGGCCTCCTTCGAGGCACTCTCTTGTAGGGTCACCACCGCGCCCAGCTCGACGCTGTCCATCTTGTGGGCTTCGATGATCTCGGCGCGATCGAGCTGGTCCTCGAGGTTGTCGATACGCTCTTCGATGCGACCCTTCTCGCGCTTGGCCTCCTCGAGCCCCGAGTCGTCGTAGTCGTCCGACGAACCCGTGAGCTCGCGGAGGATGCGCGTCGCCTCGTCCAAGCGCTCGCGCTCCTGTTCGAGCGTTGCCCGAAGGCGCTCGTACCCCTCCTGTGTGACGCGTACTCTAGCCACCGTGAACCTCCGTGTTGCCCGATGCCTGTCGAAGATTGGGCCTACCCCCACGCGGAAGGCGGGCCGGTGCATTCGCCTGCTGTGCCAGCTATTCTAGCCCGCGCCCGGCGTGCATGGCGTTCGAGTTCCGTCGCCCCTCCGGGGGGCTCCAGGTTCGCTCCAAGGATGCGTCCACGAACCGCCCCCGGCCGGCCGCCGCCAGTGTACGGCATCCCGGACCGGGAACGCATGCAACACGCCACGCACGGCGCCCGGGAGCGGTCGGCGCGGGCCGCCGCACGGGCGCCGGTCGACCGCCTCAACGCTCGATGATCAGCCCCTTCGGCGTCATGACGTACTCGACGCGGCCGAGGATGTAGTCGAGCAGGATGGCCAGCAGGGCGGCGCCCAACGCACCCAGCAGCACCCAGGGCTGGATCGCCTGGTTGAGCCCCGACGCGATCGGGTTGCCGAAGCCGCCGGAGCCCACGTAGGCGCCCAGCGCCGCGGTACCCACGTTGATGACTACGCTGGTGCGGATGCCGGCCAGGATGATGCGGCTGGCGTTGGGGACCTCGATCTTCCACAGGATCTGGCTGGGCGTCATGCCCATCCCCTTGGCCGCGTCGATCATGGAGGGGTCGACTCCCTCGAGACCGACGATGGTGTTGCGTACCACCGGCAGGAGGCCGTAGAGGATGAGCGCCACGATGGCCGGCCAGAAGCCGAAGCCGATGATCGGAGCCATGATCGCCACGATGCCCAGGGTGGGGACCGTCTGGCCGGAGTTCACGATGTCGGACACCAGCGGCAGGAACTCCCGGAACTCCGCGCGCGTCACCATGATGCCCAGCAGCAGGCCGATCGCCACGGTGATGATCGACGAGATCACCACCAGCGTCAGGTGCTGGCCGGCCAGGCTGATCACGGTGTTGGAGTTGTACAGCAGGTCGGGGCTGGTCGGGAAGATGCCATGGAGCATCCAGTCCCAGAACGGCTCGTGGCCGTAGAACGACCAGATGACGAGGAAGATCCCCGCCGCGCGCACCAGCGGCCGCACCAGCTTCTCGTCCTCCTCGGCGTAGCGCAGGCCGAGCAACCCCTCGACCAGCACCATGAACAGCGCGAACCAGCCCAGGGTCACCCGCACCGGCGCCCCCGCCACGTCGCCGGTGGCGGCCGGGTTGGGGCTGTCGCTGACCACCGCAGGCAGGATGCCGAAGGTGAGCACCCGCAGATCGTCGCTGCCCTTGATGTCGAGGAAGGTACTGGCGTTGACCTTGAACACCGGCAACCATAGATCGGGCACGATCGTGGCGTTGGTGACACCCGCGGCACGGAGCTGCGGATCGTGGATGGGCTCGCGCACGGTCAACAGCACCAGCAGCACGACGGCGAACGCCAGCCACACCAGCGCCGCCGGCGTGAAGAAGCGGCGCAGCCCGCTCATGACGCCTGGTCGCCTTCGACCCAGCCCTGTTCGGCCAGCTCTTGCAGGGCGCGCAAGGTGATGTTACCCACCAGCACGCCCTTCTCGTTGACGACGGGGGTGATGCGGAAGCCGCGGGCGACCATGGCCGAAAGCGCCTCGCGCGCCGTGGCGCTCTGCCGCACGCCGATCTCGCGATAGTCGCCCTCGTTCATGGCGTCGAGCAGCGAATCGGGGTTCTCGCGCAGGCCCTCGCGATCGACCCAACCGCGCAGAACACCGTCCTCATCGACCACGAAGGCGCTCTTGGCGCCGGCCGCCTCGATCACCCGCCTGGCGTCGTCGGCACTGTGCCGCAGGTTGACCACGGGCGAGTCCTTCGCCATCAGCTCGCGCACGCGCAGCAGGCCGAGACGCTTGAGCTGCCGGTCGGCGCCGACGAAGTCACGCACGAAGCGGTTCCGGGGCTTGGCCAGCAGGGTATCAGGGGTGTCGTACTGCACCAGCGAGCCCTCACGCAGGATGGCGATGCGGTCACCCATCTTGATGGCCTCGTCGATATCGTGCGTGACGAAGATGATCGTCTTGCTGATGCGCTTCTGGATCTCCAGGAACTCGTCCTGGAGCACCTCGCGCGTGATCGGGTCGATGGCGCCGAAGGGCTCGTCCATCAACATGATGGGCGGGTCCGCGCTGAGCGCCCGGGCCACCCCCACGCGCTGCTGCTGGCCGCCGGAGAGCTGGCGCGGGTACTTGTCGCGGTTGACGTCCGGGTCGAGGCCGACCAGCTCGAGGAGCTCGTCCGCACGCTTGCGGATGCGGTCCTCCTCCCAGCTCAGCAGCCGCGGGACCACCGCGATGTTCTCGAGCACGGTCATGTGCGGGAACAGGCCGATCTGCTGGATGGCATAGCCGATCTTGCGCCGCAGCTCCTCCACCTGGAAGTCGCGGTTGTCGCGGCCCTCCACCAGGATCTTGCCCTCGGTGATCGACAGCAGCCGGTTGACCATGCGCATCGAGGTGGTCTTGCCACAGCCCGACGGTCCGATCAGAACGGTGATCTCACCGTCGTGGATGGTGAGCGACAACCCGTTCACGGCCCGGAAGCCGTCCGGGAACTGCTTGACGACGTTCTGGAACTCGATCACGGGTCCCTCCTAGGTGTTCTGGACATGGCGGATGCCGGGTGAGGTGAGGAGCCCCTCGACGAACCTGAGCAGCGCGTCGAGGACCATCGCCAGCGCGATGGCGGGCAGGGCGCCCAGCAGGATCTGGTCGATCGAGGTGTTGACGATGCCCTGGATGACGAAGTCGCCGAGCCCGCCGGCGCCGATGACGGTGGCCACGGTGCCGATGCCGACGAGCGCCACGCCGGCATTGCGGACGCCGGCCATGATCACCGGGAACGCCAGGGGGAGCTCGATCTGGAAGAAGATCTGGGCCGGCGTCATCCCCATGCCCCGGCCGGAATCGATGATGGCGTTGTCGACGTTCTCCAGGCCCGCGTAGGTATTGCGCACCAGCGGCAGCAGGGAGTACAGCGTCAGCGCGACCAGCGCCGGCGCCACCCCGATGCCCGACACCCCGAGGTTGCGCACCGTCAGCGCGCTCAGGCTGGGCACGGAGCCCAGGAACTGGTCGGTACCGGCCGCCCGCACCATCATGACCAGGAAGGTGACCACCGCCCCTACGTAGGAGAGCAGGTAGCCGTAGCGGAGCACCGTGTTGAACGCGCCCTCGCGCTTGAACAGCACGCGGCGGGCCGTCCACAGCGCCAGTCCGCCGACGACGAACCAACCGATACCGGCGTCGATCCCGGCGAAGTCGCCCCCGCCGAAACCGATGCGCGCGCCCCGGTAGACGAAGCTCACGAAGATGCCGGTGAACAGCACCAGTGGCACGGCGGCAACGATCGCCGTGACGATGAGCGCCATCGTGCGCAGGCGTCCGGGCAGGCGCGAAGCCAGCAAGCGGTAGAACAGGCCCACGCCGATCGCCACCGCGGCCGACACCCCGAGGAAGACGGCGACCGGCACGAAGCGCGCGTCACCCAACCGCGCCAGCGGTACCAGCAGGACGCCGAAGAGCGCCAGGCTGGGGATGGTCTGGATGATGCCGACGGCGTAGAGGATGACGTTGGCGATGCGCTCGTCACGCGAAGCCCACAGACCGAGGCCGACCCCCACCACGAAGCCCACCACCAGCGAGACCACCACGAACATCAGGTGCTCGACGAACTTCTGCTGGAGCAGGGCGCCGTTGGTATGGAACTCGACCATGATCGAGTAGACGTCGAACGAGCCCGCGGCCAGCAGGATGGCGATGAGGACCACGCCGCTCCAGGCGGCCACGTTGCGGATCCAGCGCTGAACGCCCGATCGCTCCAGGTCACGTAGGCCGCCGAACAGGGCCATGTAGCCGCCGGCCAGCCCCAGCGCGAGGCCGCCGGTCGGCAGGACGCGCGGGTTGCGCACGAAGGCGTTCTCGCCGAGGAACTGCTTGGCGTTGGCCAGCAGGTGCTGACCCGCCATCGCCGGCAGCAGCAGCGTGAGCAGCAGCAGCAGGTTACCCAGGCCGACCAGCAGCCAGCCGCGCATGCCGACGTCCTTGCGGAAGGCGACGATGAACGGCACCAGCGCAAGCGCGAAGAGCAGGACGTAGCGGTCGTCGCCCTGAAGCTGGAGCAGGTTGAACGGTACGCCTGCCGCCAGGCGGTTGGGCTTGAGCGACACGATCGGAAGGAAGAAGAAGCCGAGCCCTGCCACGAGGCTGCCCAGCATGGCGATACGGTTGGGAATGGCGCTCACCTCCTGGAAGGGCGGCCGCCCCCGTGACGGGGGCGCCGTTGCGCCTGGGAACCTTGCGAACGCCGCAGGGCGGCGTCACGGCTGAGGCTCAGGCCGGGTGTCGGCGCGCGGCTCGAAAGAACACAAGATAGGTACGGCGGCGAGGAGCCCGAAGGCTCCTCGCCGCACGCATGAGCGCTATTTGATGAAACCGTTCTGCTTGAGGAAGTCCTTGGCGACCTGATCGGGGTTCTGACCGTCGACCTCGACCTTGGCATTGAGGTTCTGGAGCTCCTCGGTGGTGAACTTGGCCCAGATGGGGTTGAGGATGCCCACGATCTCCGGGTACTTGCGGATGACCGCGCCGCGGAACACCGGGGTGGGCGCGAACACCGGCTGCGCGCCGTTCGGGTCCTTCAGGACGACGAAGTTGTAGGCCTTGAGGGCGCCGTCGGTGCCGTAGGCCATGGCGATGTTGACGCCGTTCGAGCCGTTGTTGAGCGCCTGCTCGGTCTGGGCCGGAGTGGCACCGGCGATGACCAGCATCTGGCTCTCCTTGAACTTGAAGCCGTAGGTCTTCTCGAAAGAGGCGACGCCGTCGGGGCGCTGCGCGAACTCGTCGCCGGTGGCGAGCTTCACCTGGCCGCCGCCGTTGATGTACTTGGCCAGGTCGGCCACGGTGGCGAGGTTGTGCTCCTTGGCGAACTTCGCGGTCACGGCCAGGGCGTAGGTGTTGTTGGCCGGTGCCGGCTCGAGCCACACCAGGTCGTTCAGGGCGGCGTCGAGCGAGCTCACGATCGAGTAGGACTGGTACGCGTTACCCGACGCGCCCGCCGGGATCGAGTCCTGCGCCCACTTGAGGTCGCGGTACCAGTTGCTGATCGCCGTCCCCGTGTAGTTCGGGTAGACGTCGATCTCACCGTTGGTGAGGGCCTTGCGCACGACCGCCGTGCCACCGAGGTTGGTCTTGTCGGTCACCTGGTAGCCGTTGGCCCGCAGGGCTTCGACGATGACCTTGCCGAGCACGATCTGCTCGGTGAACTGCTTGGAGCCTACGCGGATGGGGGCGTCGTTCTTGTACTTCTGGGCGAAGGCGAGGCCTCCGACGAGCATTGCTGCGAGAAGCACGAACACGGTCAGTCGTTTCATTGGTTACCTCCGGCGTGACGGGCACGTAGAACGGAATGAGTCTGTCTCCTGATGGGGGCAGGCGAACGGGCGCTTGCATCAAGCTGACCGTCGAATACTGTAACACATTTCTCATGCCGGCCGCAGAATCCATGAGTGCAAGGCACTCAATTCCGTGTCCAGGCGGGGGATTGCCGGGCTGTGGGAACGACCTCGCAGAACCGCACATCCGCCCCCCGTAGACTGGGCCATGACCCGTCGCCGGATGCTCCTCGTATCGCTGGCGGTGGGTTGCGGGCTGCTGTTCGGAGCCCTGTCCGTACCCCGCCACCGCGTCGCCGACGCCAGTCTGGCCGCCGTCTACGACCCCTACGCGGTGGCGCCGCTGCGGCCCTACGGCAGCTTCCGGGAAGCGGTCCGCTCCGGCGACGCCCTCACGCTGCAACGCCTGGCGGCCGGTTCCGACGGGTACCTCGGCTACCGCGCGGCGCTCGAGCTGGCGCGCTGGAAGACCATCGACGCCGCTACCCGCCTCGCCTACTACCGGCGCGCCCTACGCCTGCGCATCGACGACCCGCTGGCGCGCGACGAGGCGCGGGCGCTCAACCTCGAGGCGGGCCGCACGGCCGAGCAGGCCGGCGCCGTGGAGGCGGCCGTAGCCTACTACCGCCAGGCGCTCCCCCTGAAGGGAGCGCTGGAGGGGTTGTACCGGCTGGTGGGCGACCGGCGGGCGTTGGCGCAGGACCTGCTCGACGCCCGCCTCTACCAGGACGCGCTCGACGCCCTGGGCGACCTTCCGGATGCACCCGTCCGCGCGCAGGCGGAACTCGACCTCGATCACTACCCCGAGGCACTGGCCGCGTACCGACGATGGGTGGCCCAGGCCCCGGGCGACGCCACGGCACGCGGCGGCCTGGCCTGGACGCTGTTCTACCTCGGTCAGGACGCCGAGGCCGGCCACATCTTCTCGGCCCTGCCCGGCGCCAACGCCCTGTACGGCCGGGCCCTCATCGCCAACCGCCGCGGCGACGTCGACACCGCCGTGGCGCTGTTGGAGCGCACCCAGCGCGCCGACGACCTGTGGCGCGCCACCACCCTGTTGGAGGGCAAGCAGCGCTACGCCGACGCCATCCCCATCTACCTGCAACTGGCGCGCGGCAGCAGCGCCTACACCGACGACGCCGCCTATCGCGCCTACGTGCTGGCCGAACGACTGGGGATGCCCGACGTCGCCCGCACAGCCGCCGCGCTGGTGCCCGATACCAGCTTCTTCGCGCTCGAGCTGGGACGCCACCTCGACGTGCCCACACCGGCGACCCCAGGATCGGTGTTCACCGGCCCGCGCGCCACCGCGGCGGCCGGAGGTCGCGCCACGGGCGCCGGCACGACCGGCAGCACGGCCGGCAGCACGACCGGCGGTCGCACCGCCGCCACGGCGACCGGCCCGCTGCTCGGGGAAGCTCCCGGCACCACCAAAGGCACCATCACCGGCACCATCACCGGGACGACCGACGGAGCAGCCGGCGCGTCACCCACGGGATCGGCCGCCGCCACGCTGCAGCTCGCCCGCGCCCTGGTCGGTGTCCATGACACCCCGGCGGCGGTCGGCGAGCTGCTCTTCGAGCTTCGCGCCTTCGGCGCCACCACCGACGCATCCGCACCGCCTTCCCTCGATGAGGCGGCGCACATCGTGTCGATCGCGCAGATGCTGCAGAGCCTCGACGAGTACCGCCAGAGCGTCTATGCCGCGCGTGAGCTCATCGCGTTGGGGAGCCGCTCGGTCGAGGTGTGGCGTCTGGCCTACCCCACCGCCTACGCCCCGAGTGTGGAGCGACAGGCCGCTGCGGCCGGCATCTCGCCGGTGATGGTGTGGGCCGTCATGCGCAAGGAGTCGGCCTTCAGCCCGGTGGCGGTCTCGCGTTCCGACGCCATGGGCCTGATGCAGGTCACGCCGCCCACCTGGGACTGGCTGGGTCAGCTCCAGGGGGACACGCCGGCGGCCGATCCTTTCGACGCCGCCGCCAACATCCGCTACGGCACCTACTACCTGGGCTTCCTGATGCGGCAGTTCCACGGCGACCAGGCGCTGGCAGTGGCCTCGTACAACCGCGGGCAGGGCTACATCGGACGTCTGTTCGACGGACCCGAGGTGAAGCGCAACATGAACGACCTCTATCGCGCCATCGACTCGCTGGAGACGCGCGAGTACATGCAGAGCGTGCTCCTGAACATCGCGGTGTACCGGGCACTGTACCCGGGGCGCTTCCCGGCGCCCGGGTCGTAACGCGTCGCACGCGCACGGGCGCCGGTGCCGCTCTCACAGCCCCCTCCCCCCGCTCACACGCACACACGCACCCGCCCCGAGCGCGCGGTAGCGCGTTCGGGGCGGGGGACGTTGGAACGGCGGGAGGAACCCGGGCCGCTGTCAGGACGTCACTTCAGGATGCAGCCGTTCGCGTCGGTGAGGACCACCGCCTCGTCGTTGAGGTGGGTGTCGATGCCCACGGCGTCGTCGCCCATCTCCCCTTCGAGGAAGTAGAGCTTCTGACCGTTGGCGACATCGACCTTGATGTCATCCTGATCGGCCTTCTCGTTGGTCTCGTTGTCGGACCGGCCCTGCCGCTCGATGTCGATGGTGATGGTGCCGTCGGCGTTCTTCTGGGGGTTGACGACGAACCCGTCCAGTGCCGCCTGGGTCCTGTTGGGTACCGGGCTCGGCATCGGTGCGATCTGGTTGGAGACCGGCCAGTACTGCGTGTCCTGGAGGCGTCGGCACTGTGTGGACGAGGTCGAGTTGTTGGTACTGGTGCCACCCTGCGCGAAGGCGGCGGTACCGACCCCGCCGGCGACCAGGACGGCCGCGAGGAGCGGAGCGACGGCGAGCCGACGGCGGGCCGAGGCGGCCGGACGGGGGGCGGTGGGCTGGGGTTCGTTCACGATGGGTCTCCTATGCTTGTCGGCGTCGAAGGGCCGACCTGGGATCGGGGTTCCGGAGCGCTCGGGGTCCCGCCGCAGCGTGGCGCGCTCGCGACACGCTGCGGTCCTGGAGCGCCGGCGCGGCGCGGACAGGGTTCGGTCAGTGCTCGATCAGTGGCCGTTGGAGGTCGGTGCCAGGGCGCCGACCGAGCCGAGGCCGGTGGAGGACGAGGAAGGGCTGGCGGCGGACGTGACGGCGGCGGACGTGACGGCGGCGGAGGTACTGGCGGTGGACGTTACGGGTCCCGACGCGCCGCCGGACGGCGCGCTGCCCACCGTCGACAGACCTCCCATACCTCCGAGGTTGTTGAGGGCCGTGCTGGAGCCCGTGGTCGGGGCCGCTGTCGCTGCCAGGACGCCCACGACGGCCGCGAGCAAGACCGCGTAGGACAGCGCCGGCACGACGTACCCGCGACGCGGGCGCTGCGCCAGCCAGCGATCGACACCGGGGAGTTGGGCGGCGGTGGGGGAGAGCGCCAGCGCGAAGGCGCCGCAAGCCAGGCCTACGTCGCGCACGAACACGCTGTCGACCGTTCCCGTCATGGCCAGGGCGCCGAGGATTGCGAGCAGGATGAGCCCCCCGAGCCAGGCCGCCAAGCGGTGGAACATGCCGACGAACAGCAGCGCACCGGTCACCAGCAAGGCCGTGGCATGGAGGAACATCAACGGCGCCTGCACGGGATCGAACAGCTTGGGAACGAACACCGCCCAGGAACTGGGGTCGTGGAGCTCCGCCGCGCCGAACCAGACAAGCACGCCACCGAGTCCCAGCCTCAGAAGAAGGAGGCCGGCTCGATCGCCGGGATGGAGGACGGCGCGGCTGCGAGGCCCCGTGTCCTGCTCGCGCGCGCTCATCGCGCGCTCCACGGATGTGGGAGAGTTGCTTCGTGGGCAGGCATGCGAGGAGTATGTCGGACCCCCGTTAACGGACGGTTAGACCTGCCGACGCTCGATCCTTCCCCGCCCCAACCTACCCAGCCCCAACCTACCCAGCTCGGACCTACCCAGCTCGGACCTACCCAACCCGACCCGGTCGCAGCTGCGACTCCTTCCGCGCGGCGCGGCTACGGCGCCGGACGCTGCGCCAGCAGCATGAACGCGCGGCGCACGATGTCGTGGATGAAGACGTCGTCGGGATCCCGTCGTTGCAGCAGCAGCGGCAGCTCGTCGGGCGCCAGCCAGCGGGCCCCGGTGTGCTTTCCGCGCTCCAGTCTGGGCGCGTCCAGGTCCCCCTCGACCGCGATCAGCAGGTCGATCTCGCGCTTGGGCTCGCCGCCGGCCTGCCAGTCGAGGATCTCGACCACCTCGCCCACGGTCGCGAGGCGCCAGCCGGTCTCCTCCAACACCTCGCGCGCCAACGCCTCGAGGACGCCCTCCCCGT
>Ga0307440_1001391_pt1 | contig 11771 bp, 12 predicted proteins | sample SalMarWE160410MG_FD_202150 | JGI IMG/M metagenome (GOLD analysis project Ga0307440, IMG submission 202150) | Salt marsh sediment microbial communities from the Plum Island Ecosystem LTER, Massachusetts, United States - WE1604-10 | ecosystem: Environmental > Aquatic > Marine > Intertidal zone >... | reverse complement strand
CCCGCCGTGCTCGGCGTGCAGGACGAGACAGAGGTCGAGAAGCTCGGCCTCGAGGGGGCTGTACTCGCTGGAGGACCTGAACATGTGGAGCAGGTTCTCGGCGGTGCCGAGCTCCTCCTTCGGCGCATGGATGAAGAGGCTCTTTTGGTCGTAGTAGTGGCTCTTGGCCTGATAGCCGTAGGCCGCCATGGTCGGCAGCGCCGCGATGAGCGAGACGCTCTGGCGGAGGATGTTGCTCAAGCTCTCCTCCTCGGGATTTGCATCGTAGGAGTAGTAGGCAAGCACGCTTCGGGCCAGCTTGTTCATGATGTTGGAGCTCGGCGCCTTGAGGATCATGTCCTCGGTGAAGTTGTCCGGCAGTGTGCGAAAAGAACCGAGCAGGCGGTTGAACTCCTCGAGAACCGGGGCCGTCGGAAGCTCGCCGAAGAGAAGCAAGTAGACGACCTCCTCGAATCCTCTGCGACCGTTCTCCTGGAAACCGCTGACGATCTCGCGCACGTCGATGCCTCGATATCGGAGACGTCCCTCGACCGGAACGGTCTCCCCCTCATCGATGATGTACCCGTGCACGTCTCCGATCTCGGTCAATCCGACGAGGACCCCGGTGCCGTCGGCGTTCCTGAGGCCGCGCTTGACGTTGTAACGGGTGAACTCATCGGGCTCGATCTGATTGTTGCGAACCGCTATGGGAGTGTGTTTCTCGAGGAATTGCGTTGCGTCCACTTGCAGAGCTCCTTTTTGCTGTCGGCCCCAAACGGTCGCCGACGGGGCGGAGGCACACCTCTGCCGCACATCGGCACCGCTTGCAGGGCCGCAGCCTGCATGATTGTAGAGAGGTCTCGATCAGACTTTCGTGAAATAGATTTCGTGAATGGTGTGATCGGCCGCAAGGCCCTTTCGTTCGAACTTCGTTTGGGGCCGCCAGCGAAGCGATGGGGCGAAACCCTCGTACTCGTTTTTCAACTCGGCGCACCCGGAATATACGGTGAGGATCTGTTCGGCGTAGTCGTCCCAGTCGGTCACGGTGTAAAGATAGCCGCCTCTCTTCAACTTGCGAGAGATGAGCGAGGTGAACGGGGGCTGGACGAGCCGCCGCTTGTGGTGCCGTTTCTTCGGCCACGGGTCGGGGAAGAAGATGTGCACCCCGTCGAGGCTTCCGTCGGGTATCATCTGCCGGCACACCTCTACTGCGTCGTGGGCGATAATCCGCACGTTCGTCAGCTCCCGCCGCTCGATCTCCGAGAGCAGCTTGCCCACACCGGCACGGAACACCTCGATCCCCAGATACCCTGTCCCGGGATTTGCTGCGGCAATCTCCGAGGTCGCCATCCCCATCCCGAAGCCGATTTCGACGACCACGCGCTCGCAATCCGGAAAGAGCGCGTCGAGATCGAGCAGCTCCTCACCGAACGTGAGGCAGTAGCGATTTGAGAGTCGATCGAGAGAGCCGCGCTGCAGCTTGGTGATCCTGCCTGGACGGATGACGTAGCTGCGGATCTGGTAATCCATGGCGAGATAGTAGCGAAATCAGACGAGCATGGAAAGACGCTGGCGAAGGTATTCCGATTTCTCGGAAAGCCCGATCTTCTCGCTCTTGAGCAGCAGGACGTTGGGACGCTGTGGCGACAGCTTCACGTTGCCCGCGCTCTCCTGGATGAGCCGTACCACCTTCTCTGCCGACACCACCGAGACCTTGGCAAACTCAATCTCCACCGTTCCCCCCCGCTCGCGCAGTGCGGCGATGGAGAGATCGCGGCAGATGATGCGGATCTCTGCAAGCGAGAGCAGGCTGTGCACCGCTTCCGGCAGCGGGCCGAAGCGGTCCTGCAGCTCGAGATGAACCTGATCGAGCTCCTCCTGGGTGGTAACCGAGGCGATCTTCTTGTAGACCTCCATCTTCTCCACCGGCTCAGTGATATAGCTGTCGGGTATGTAGCCGGAGTAGTCAAGCTCCAGATAGACCTCCGGCGGCTTCTCCGCCTTCTCTTCGCTCAGCTCGGCCACCGCCTCGTCGAGAATTCGCAGGTACATGTCGAACCCGACCGAGAGGATGTCCCCGTGTTGCTCGCGGCCGAGCAGGTTGCCCGCTCCGCGCACCTCGAGGTCTTTGAGGGCGATCTTGAATCCCGAGCCGAGCTCCGTGTAATCGGAGATGATCTGCAGTCGCTTCATCGCGAGCTCGGTGAGGGGGCGCTCACCGGGATAGAGGAGGTAGGCGTAGGCGATGCGGTTCGATCGGCCGACGCGCCCCCTGAGCTGGTAGAGCTGGCTGATGCCGTACATGTCGGCCCGGTCGATGACGATCGTGTTGACGTTCGGTATATCGATGCCGTTCTCGATGATCGTCGTGGCGACGAGGACCTGGGAGCCGAGGTGGATGAAGCGGTGCATGATGTCCTCGAGCTCGTGGGAGCTCATCTGGCCATGGGCGGTGTCGACGATGATCTCCGGCATGAGCTTCTGAAGGAAGATCTTCACGTGCTCGAGAGTCTCGACGCGGTTGTGAAGGTAGAAGACCTGCCCTCCCCGCTCCACCTCCCGGCGAATTGCCTCGACCACGACGTCTTCGTCGTACTCACGGATGAAGGTCTCGATCGGACGGCGGTTGCTCGGAGGCGTGGTGATGAGCGACATGTCGCGAATCTTCAGCAGCGACATGTGCAGGGTACGCGGGATCGGCGTGGCCGAAAGGGTCAGGCAGTCGACCGCGGTGCGGAGCTCCTTCAGCCGCTCCTTGTCCTTCACTCCGAAGCGCTGCTCCTCGTCGACGATGAGCAGACCCAGGTTCTTGAAGTGAACATCGCGCTGAAGGAGGCGGTGGGTGCCGATGAGGAAGTCGACCTCCCCCGCCTCGACCGCCTTGATGACCCGCCTCTGTTCGACGGTCGGTACGAAGCGCGAGAGCATTTCGATGCGCACCGGGTAACGGGCGAATCGATCCACGGCGGTTTCGTAGTGCTGCTCGGCGAGGATCGTGGTCGGCGCGAGGAAGACCACCTGCTTGCCCCCGAAGATCGCCTTGAAGGCGGCGCGCATCGCGACCTCGGTCTTGCCGTATCCGACATCGCCGCAGATCAGGCGGTCCATCGGCCGCGGCGCCTGCATATCGGCTTTGACCTCCTCGATGCAGCGAAGCTGGTCCTCGGTCTCCTCATAGGGGAAGGCGGCCTCGAACTCCAGCTGCCAATCGGTATCCGGCGGATAGCCGTAGCCCTGCGCGGTCTTTCTGCGGGCGTAGAGCTCGACGAGCCGATGGGCGAGGTCCTCGACCGAGCGGCGCACCTTGTCCTTACGGTTCTCCCAGGACTTGCCGCCCATGCGGTCGAGGCGCGGCTCCCTACCCTCCTGGCCGATGTAGCGCTGGATGAGGTTCACCTGCTCGATGGGGATGAATATCATCTCCTCGCCGGCATACTCGAGGCGGATGTAGTCGCGCTCGGTTCCCGCCGCGGTGATGCGTTCGATGCCGAGGAACTTGCCGATACCGTAGTTGACGTGCACGACGAAGTCGCCGGGAGCGAGCTCGACGAAGGTGTCGATTGCGCGGCTTTTGGCCGTGCGTACCGAAGCGGGAATGCGCCGGCGGCGGCCGAAGATCTCGTTCTCCTGGATGACGGCTATCTTGAGCTCCGGCAGCGAGAATCCGGCCGAGACGCTCATCGGGACGATCTCGACCGGGAACTCCCTGAGCAGGTGCTCGATGCGCAGCCCCTGCGACTCGGACTCCGAGAAGATGGTCACCTCGTAGCCGGCCTCGACGAGGTTGCCGAGCTCCTCCTTGAGAAAGGCGACGTTGCCGAAGAACGAGCGTGCGCCGTCGCAGGGCACCTCGATCCGCTCGGCGGCACCGGGCGCCTTTATCGAGGGGAAGAGAATCTTGCGCTCCCGCGACTCGACGAGCTCGGAGAGGGGCAGGAGTATCTCATCGCCTTGCGGCAGGAGCGCTCGGGCAGCCGCACCTTTCTTGGTGCCGCCGCCGTTTGACGCGGCGCTTCTCGCTGAAACGTAGAGGTCCGAGTACTCGCGGGAGAGAATTTCGCCTCCCGAGGAGAGCCGTTCCGGATCGACCAAGAAGAGCGTCGAGGAGTCGGTGAGATAGTCGCTCAATGAGCCTGGAGCCTCGAAGCTCAAGGGAAAGTAGAGCTCCTCATTCCGGCAGGTCCGATTGATGCGGAGCTCCTCGATGAGCGCCTCAGCCGCTTCCGAGCTCCCTCTCAGCGCCCGAAACCGTCTCTCGAGTCCCTCTATCCGTGCATCGGTCCACAACAGCTCGCGAACAGGGATGAGATGCACCTCCTCGAGCGAGCCGGTGGAGGACTGTGAAATAGGATCGAAGTGGCGGATATCCTCGACCGTATCGAAACCGAAAACGATCCGGATCGCCTCCTCCTCGCCCGCCGGATAGACGTCGAGCACCTCGCCCCGCAGCGCGAACTCCCCGGGCACGCTGACCCTCGGAACCCGCAGGTATCCGTAGCTCTGCAGGGTGGTCTCGAGCGCGATGGGGTCGAACTCATCGCCGGTGCTGACCCTAATCGCCATCTTCTCGAGGAACGAAGGTGGGGGGACCGGGGTAAGAAACGCCCGCAGGGATGCGACGATGACGAGTTTCTCACCCTCGAGCAGCCGCATCAGGTTCGTCATGCGCTGGCCGAAGATCTGCGCCTGGGGCGCTACGCCGCGATAGGGAATCGTGCCCCACCAGGGAAAGACCGAAACCCCCGGCTCGAAGAGCCTGAGGTCCCGGTAGAGCGCTTCCGCCTCCTGCTCGTTCGGTGCGACGACGAGGGAGGTCTCCTTCATCGCGTGCTGGAGCTCCGATATCAGGATAGCGAGAAACAGACCGTGCGGCCCTTCGATCTCGACCGGAAAGCTCCTTGCGGCGAGGCGGCCCAGGATCTTCTTATAGGGCGTGTACTTCTTGAGGCGTTCGCTGACCTTATTTTGGAATAATGTTATCATGGATTCTACCGAAGATTAAAACGGATGGGTGGAGAGTCGCATTGAAAAGGTTCTTAGGCATATTCGGAATTTTGATGATCCTCGGTTTGTCTTCGGCGTTTGGTGTCGGTGAAGGCGTCAATTTCACGATCCGCTTCTACAATCAGCAGATCGCCTACCCGGACAGCAAGATCCCGATTAAAATCGAAATCGAGAACAACTCCTCAAAGACCTTTCGCTTCAAGTTGGCCGACCACCACGTCTTCAACATCGATTTCGACGTGAAGACGCTGACCAACGTCGCTGAGCAACATTCGGACCAATTTATCATGGAGCGAAACACGAATCAACCGGTCTTCTTCCGCGACGTTGCCCTCGACCCCGGAGATCAGTATTCGTTCACGGAGAACCTCTCGGACTTCGTCAAGCTTTCGGGGCCGGGCGTCTACGTGATCCGGGGGCTTTTTTATCCCGATCTCTACACCCCCACCACGAGTGAGGTGATGACGTCGAACACCCTCACGCTCAACGTCCGACCCGGCACCACCCCCGCCGTGCAGGCGGCAATCGACCAGGCGACCGGAAAGGTGCTCCAGCAGGAGGCGCTTGCCCCCGACGAGGTGGTAGCCTACATGCTCCACGCGCGGCAAAAAGGGGCGTGGAACAAGTTCTTCCTGTACATCGACGTGAAGGAGCTCATGCTCCAGCAGCCTGACATGAAGCGCCGCTACCAGCGTGCCTCAGATCAGGAACAGCACGATATGGTCGACAATTTCAAGAAGCAACTCCAGCAGGAGAAGACCGACAGCGACATCCTCGTCGTGCCGAGCGATTTTACGATCGAGAAGACGACCTACACCCCGACAGAGGCCACCGTTCTGGTAAAGGAAAAGTTTGCACACTCGAGCTACAGCGACGTCAAGGAGTACACCTACTATCTTCACAGACCGGAAGATGTGTGGCTAATCTACAATTACACCGTGAGAAACCTGGGGACCGAATGAAGCTACAGCTCATTGTCGGCAATGATGAAATGAAGGAGAGCCTCGCCTTTCATCTCAAACCGCTCGGCATCGAAATCATCCAGTATCTCAACCCCATCAAAGCCATGGATAACATCGAGGAGACCGATGCTCAGATCGTACTCTTCAGCTGCGCCGCATTTCCGCGCCACTGGAAACCCTTTCTGCGCCTGCTGCGCGACAACAAGGCGCGCCACGAGAGCATCTTCATCCTCCTGCGCGGCGATATATTCTCGGTGCAGGAGGCCGCGAAAGCGGTGCACCTCGAGGTAAACGGCATCATCGCCGAATCGCTCCCGGTGGAGCGCATCGTGCACAACCTCGAGGAGATCCTGTTGCGTTACGGGATGATCAAGGACACCGCGCGCAAGAGCCGGCGTTACCTGCCGAGCGAGTTCGACGATCTCGAGTTCATCCTCACCCACCCGGAGAGCCTCAAGGTGATAACCGGCGTGCTCAACGACATCTCCCTCACCGGCGCACGCTTCTCACCCGACAATCCGAAGCTTACCGAAGACCTCGACCGGGGCGTCGAAATTCCCAACTGCTCGCTGCAGGTCGGTGAGGAGATCCTTGCCGTCTCCTGCCGCGTGGTTCGCAACGCGAAGTACATGGGCCTTCAGTTTCTCTCGCTCACGAAAGGCGGCATGAAGAAGCTCAAGGCTTACCTCGACTCCCGCGCCGCGCGCGCCCTCGCCTCTCAGAAAGCCGGCTAATTCGAGTCCTCAATCCCCCCATTGTTCCCGGACTTCTTCCAACCACTTCAACGAAATCGTTCTCTACACGTATAGGTTACTCGAAGGGGGTGGAACGTGAAACGACTGGTGAGCGCAGTCGGATTGGCGGGGGCATGGCGCGCCTTAGCGTCTCGCGCCCCGGCTACCTCCGCACCCCGATCGACGTCGGACGGACCCCGGCCGACGAAGCCGACTCCTACGTTGCCCTGCTCGACAGCCTCGGCATCGGCACGGTCGCGGTCATCGGAGGAAGCGGGAGCGGTCCGGCCTCGCTCGAGTTCGCCATACGGCATCCCGACCGATGCTGGGGGCTGATCTTGCTCTCCCCCGTGGTGCAACAGCAGGGAATTGACCACTTTACGGCGTTTCAACGTGCCTGGTTCAAGCGAAGCTTTCGAGACGTTCAGAGCTACCGAAGTGTGAAGATGATCGAACGCAACCCCATGAAGGCGATATCGATGATGGCACCCGATACGATCAAACAGATAGCAGGGGATCGCCACAAGATGGCTATCGCCATCTCCCTCGCGCAGACGAGCTTCCCCATGAGCATACGTGAGGTGGGGACTATGAACGACGTCGCCGGCAAGAACCCGATCTCGAAAGAGGATCTCGCTTCGATCCGGGTCCCTACTCTGATCCTCCACGGCGCGCGTGACGAATGGGCTCCCCTTGCGACGGCGCAGATGGCCGCAAGAACGATCCCCGGCGCCCGCATCGTCGTCTACCCCAACGGCGACCACCTCTTCTTCATCGCCCACCTCGAGGAAGTACGCGACCTCATCCGGGCCTTTCTCGCGGCGCATGCACCGCGCTGAGGCTCGAACGAGCTTCCTATTGACAAAACGCGGGGCCTCAGATATCTTTCACTCGATTTCATTCATTCCCCTGTAGCTCAGTTGGTAGAGCGGGTGGCTGTTAACCACTAGGTCGGCAGTTCGAGTCTGTCCGGGGGAGCTGGAGCAATGGCGCTCGAATCAGGCCCTGTTCGGTATACACCGGACAGGGCTGTTTTTTTCGGTGGTGCCATAAGGCGGGCGCCAGGTAGTTGAGGATCTTGACAATCGACCGATAGTGGTATAAGTGTTATACATCTATGCGGTTCAAGTTTGACCGTAGAAAGAGCGAACGGTTACGCAAGAATCCGAAGCGCCGCATCGGTTTCGAGGAAGCAAAAGAGATATTCACACACCCCTACTACGAGGACCGGCGCTCCGACGAACCTGAGCAGTTCAGAGCTATCGGGTGGGTAGCCGGTCGGCTCTATTCAGTCATATTCGAAGTGCGGGAAGACAGTGACGGAGAGTATTATCACTTGGTGACACTCTGGAAGTCCACCAAGGAGGAACAGGCCTTGTATGAAAAGACCAGCTAAGAGCCCGACCGCAGACGAGATAGCAGACCGTGCGGATCGCGGAGAGGACATTTCGGCGTATTTCACAAATGAGGGACGGATGAAGAGACCAGTCCAGCGAGTCAACGTGGATTTTACGGTTGACATGCTACGTGAACTCGACGCTGTAGCTGATGAACTCAACATCAGCCGACAGGCAGTGATCAAGTCCTACCTTCGCCAAGCTCTCGATCAGCACTACCAGGCAAAGCACAAAGTCAGATCCTGAACGCCGTGAACATCGCCGGAACCTCGACAATCTCGTGCTCGTAGCAGAAAGTTCGAAACTCGTCCAACCGGGGGAGCTGGAGCAATGGTGCTCGAATCAGGCCCTGTTCGATATACACCGGACAGGGCTGTTTTTATGTGGGTTTCGTCCAAAATCAGCGAGGCAAAGAGCTTCTGCAAGCCGGGCTTCTTGGCCTCCGGCGGGGCATCCAGAATTGACTGAATTTGAACGGTATACGGCGTGAGAAGACTGGTCTTCGGGGAAGACAGCCCCCGCAGCTCCTCGAGCGTTTTGTCGAGATAGAGGCGCTTGTCGCTGTTCTGCTGGGTGCGTTTCTGTAGCGTGACGAGACTTGTCTCGATGGAGCTCCGGACTTTCGGGACGTCGGTGCGGGTAAGCTCGCGGATACGGTCCTCGGTCTCTTCTTCAAGCCGGGTCTGTTCAGACTGGAGGCGGTGCAACTCCTTCTGAAGCACGCCAATTCGACGTGAAAGACGTTGTTTGCCTTCGGCTTCGAGCCGCTTGGAGCGTTCCCCGCCTGCGGCGAGGTCAGAGAGCCAGTCGAGGACGGTGGTGTCGACCGCTTCCATCTCGATACGGTCGTGGCCTCCCTCGGGGCACGTGCCCTTGTGAGCGTAGTAGAGGTAGGTCTTCCCGTTCGGAGCACGGGAGCTCTTGCCCTGAAGCTTCTACCCGCACTTGCCGCAGCGCAGAACCCCGGAAAGCAGGTAACTCCGCCGTCTCGAGCCGTTTCGGTGAGCAAGGTCGTTGTTGCCTGCCATTACTTTTACTATCAGTTAATTTTTGTCAATCAAAACCTAAATATTTTGTTCTCGCCGCGACGGTGTCGGACACTTGCAAATTAATCCTGCTAAATAATTTTTGCTCCGACAGAACTCCGTGCAGAGGATTCCGCTCCGAAAGAGACTACCCGCCAGGGGGCTCTCTGCCGCCGTGTATAACTACTATCGCAATCACTGCCGCTAGGCATGGCATTGTACTGTTCACCGGCGATCAAGCGGCGTCAGCTGTATCTGTTTGGCCAGGTCATAGGCGGCCGGGAGATCGCTGTCGTTCTCGACGAACACGCGCCCGGCGACCAGCACCGCATTATTCGGCGAGGAAACCCGCTTCATTCCCTGCGGCACCTGCCCCTTCCAGCCCGGCCCTGTGATGAGATAGTCGCCGGCCTTGGTGCCGGTGGCGCGCTTGCCGACGTAGGCAAAGTTGATGTTTTTCGACGGGTCGGTGAACTGCACGCTGTAGTAACGTCCGGCCATCTCCGGCACGGAGAGAACGAGCGGCCCGTTTTTGAGATCGAGCCAGCCGAGACAATAAAGAGTATCTCGGTTCACGCCGGTAACCGCCAATTTCGAAGCCGAAACAGGCGGATGAAGGGGATCCGCGAAAAGCGCTTGGGGCTCAGTATAGAGCGTATTGGCCGGAATGGGGCCGTCGCCGAACCCTGTGACGAGGATCGCACGCTTATACGCGGACAGCATCAGGCGCGGAAACAAGTAGGTGGCGAGGAGCCAGGTGGCGATGCAGAATCCTCCGAAGATGAGTAGATGTTCGTATGTCATATGCGTTATCATGTTACTTTAACTACCGGCGGCACCGTGTACGTGCGGTCGAGAATCGCTTTGCCGGGAATATACACGCGCAGCCAGAGAATGAAATTTCCCGCGGGCGCGGGCAGCCAGTTGGATTCATGACCGGCCGGAGCGGAGCGCTGGAGGTAAATATCGACCGAACCGTCGGCGTTCGGAACGAGGCCGGAACGATCACTGACGCTCTAGCGATTGAGCGGGTTCGCTACAAAATGATTTTTCGCGTCGCCCATAGTGAGCGACCAGAAAGCGTCGTTAGGCGGGAGCTGTCCGGCCGGGAAATGCATGACGTAATCGTGCCGGCCGTCAAGCGCCCGCCCGGCGCCGTCCGAGTTCGTCCGCCAGTACATCGCCTCTTCCGGCACGTTGATCGGACCCGGAAAGGTCCACGCGTGCGCGGCCCGCAGGAACATGCCGTTGCCGGGCCGGCCGCAGCCGTACATGGTGATCCAGCCGTTCACTTTCGTGCCCTTGATCCGCCCGTACGCCTGCACCGTGGCAAGAGAGAGCCCGAAGCCGATGAGGACGCCTTGTATCACGTCGCTCCGCACGGTTCGCGTGCTCAAATCGGTGAAAAAAAGCAGGCGGATGATGAAAACGACACACACTACGCCGATGATGGCTATAAAATATCTATAGGTTCTACTCATATTCTTTATTTTATCATTTTTGGCTTAAAAACTAAACAGCATCTATCTGGCCCAAGTCATATATTTACCGCCCCCGCGGCGGTAAGCGGCACATTCGAAAAATATCCGAAACAATGGCATTCCTCACCGTGACAGAATGCTCTGTCCAAAGTTCTACCGGAGCAGGAATAAGTAAGCTGTTTCCGCCTGGCCAACTTAGAGGCGCGGGTATAAGATTTGTCCAACAAAAAATCACCTCATTGAGAAATGGTTTTGCACACTTTAGTCAATACTCTCCCTTGATCACGAAAAACGAGCCCCTGATCGTGCCAGCCAATTTTGATCTCTGCCTGGCGAATTTAAACTTATCTGCCAGCTCTTTTGGCACATCCATGCCTTCGGACAGCTTAAAACCGACAGCCCGCTTCCTGAGATTATCAAGCGTGTACAGGACATTAACCTCGAGGCCGTCCTCATAAAACGCAAAAGTCCATTTGATATTCTCAACCTGAAACTGCGAGGTTTCTAAGGGCTTGGCCGCCAACTCGATCTCACGTTCCTGCTTTAAAATCCGGCTCACGTAGCGAACGGCCTCTTGACTGTCCTTGGCTGGCGCCACTGTAAATTCATGCTGATACTTATTCATAAAATAACGGGCCTCATTGGCCCGCAAACCGGCCAGCGCCTCGGCCACCGGCGATGATTCCAAACCGACCGTGGATACATTTTTATAATCTACTTTACAAGACATATATGCGTGAGTTTTATCAAGAAATCACGGGTAGAATGCTTCTCACCGGCATAGTCGTTGCCCACCAGACCTTCGGCGACATGCTTCGATGGAATCCTCACTTTCACACTATCGTCTTGGAAGGTGGGTTCGACGAGCACGGAAGTTTCTTCTACATTCCCTTCAACGGCCTTCAGGCGATGGTCGAGGTGTTTCGCCGTCGAGTGATCCGGATGTTCACCGAAAAGGGCCTCCTGGTTTCGATCCGGCCGAGTTGAATTGAGCCCTTCCTCCTGTTTCATTACCTCTCCGATCCAGCTATGTCCCGCTCGCCGTCGTGTCGCGGGGCGGGTGTACCAATTTCTCTAAAATGCGCTTGTTCATCACTTCGCACGGGAGTGCGATGGAAATCACCATGTGGCGAAGGGGAGAAAGGCACCGTCCGACGGCGTGTTCTCCACCTTGGCCTCCGGCGTTTGT
>Ga0307440_1001389_pt1 | contig 11782 bp, 9 predicted proteins | sample SalMarWE160410MG_FD_202150 | JGI IMG/M metagenome (GOLD analysis project Ga0307440, IMG submission 202150) | Salt marsh sediment microbial communities from the Plum Island Ecosystem LTER, Massachusetts, United States - WE1604-10 | ecosystem: Environmental > Aquatic > Marine > Intertidal zone >... | reverse complement strand
AAATTCTAGCGGCTAATTCAGCACCGGTTAGCTTGGTTTTTCCTTTTGCTTCTGCGGAAACCGCAACAGTTAAGAGAAGTACACACACAAATAGTTTGCGGTAAATCATCTGCTAACCTCCCTGGTCGCTGTTCGTTACGTTATGTTGTGGCATAGCTTTTCTAATCAGCCGTGCGGTTTTTTGCGTCGGCGAAATGAGCATTGGCGGCAATAGGCGATAATTGATATAGTGGCATGGATATGAACCAGGTACAAGCTAATAATTGAAATTAATGAGGCCCCATGATCACGGCCAGGCCAAGCCAAAAAAACAGGAAAATAATTCCAAAATCACCAAGGGGTCACGACGGAAGAAAAAATCAAAGCCCATCCGGCTTTAGTGTACTTTATCTATAACGGGCAAGGTGGAGGGCCTTGCTGGAGGACGCCTCGGGGCGGCCCGAAGGGGTGCCATATCAGGCCCGGAGGGGTGCGGACAGGACGTCCGCACCTGACAGCAAGCCACGGACCGCCTGTCTGTCAGCCGTGGTATACCGGCGATGAGGCCGCAGAGTAGCGTCTAGAAGCGATGACATTCGCCGGAAACAGTTTCAGAATGCGTAGGATATTGAAGCCCCTATTATTTCCCTACTATTCCTTACGAAAGAGTTATCTCATTGTGCGAATGTATACCGTATGTTTGTGACGCGACCACGCCAGTATGTCTTTCGCCCTTCTGGGAGAATCCATGCCACCTCTCCTTCGAGTGGAACGCGCATTCCTGCACGTATTTCGTAATTGCTCCACCGACCTTCCCACTGTGTTGGTATCACCTTATCCCCGACCATCCTCGGGCGCTCTGCACGAACAGATTCGATGAGGTTGTCCTTATTGAAACGAAGCAAGATCGTCACTGTGGTTTCGCCGTCCGTTAATGTAGCCCTGGCAGAAGTGTCATCCACTGCTTCAAACCACACTCCCTGATTTTGTAGTAACGCTGTCGGATACCAGGCAGCTTCGGCCAAAAAACGCATCAACTCACCCTGCGCCGCCTCGGCTGTGCCACGTTGGCTCGCAAGTGTAACCACGCCAAAAAGCGACGCATGAAGAATACCTTCACCTGCGATATAGGCATCATGTACATTTACAGCCAAAAGAGGCGCCATTTGGATTCGAGCATCCCAATCAAATCCAGGTCGGTGGGTAATGACCCGTTGGGTCGCGGTAAATGGCTTCCACTGATCATCGGTTTCGCCCATATTAAAGGTGCCGCTTTGGTTCATAGTAAGCGCCGAAACAATTGCTTGACCATCTTTAAGTACAGAGCGAAAGTAATGTTGCACAGGTGCTGGTAGACCACTTAATTCTTTGGAGTCATATCTCGTGGTCTTAATTGGAAGACGTGCCTCTTGTAAATCGGTATGCATCTTTTGAGTAGCAGAGCGCCAGCGATTAAAGCCATATACTAGAACGGCAACTGTAATTGCAGTCAGTCCAAGGATTACGTATAGGATTATCTTCCACCACATATTGCTCCTCCTCTCCAATATAACCAAGAGCATTTTATCATTTGTTCCGCCCCAGATGCCGATAGAAAGAGCTGGATGATTGATAAAATTTTGTTGTCAGAGCCTGTTTATTCCGTTAGGAATGAAGGGGAAAGAGGCTTTCCCTCTCTGGTCCTGAACTTCAACCCCTTATAATAGAGGACACCAATGACGACACGATTGACCATACTCTGCGAAAATTCAACCGGCGTTCCTTTCGGGGTCATCGGGGAACACGGTTTTGCCTGTTATGTCGAGACTGCAGCCGGTAACTACCTCTTCGATACCGGCCAGGGGTTCGGCATCGTACAAAATGCCCTCGCCTTAAATAAGGACCTGCGCAACATCGCTGCCGTCATGCTCAGCCACGGCCATTATGACCACACCGGCGGCCTGCCGGCCGTCCTGAACCTCACCGGAGAAATCGACGTCTACGGTCATCCGGAAATCTTTACCGAACGCCTCTGGTCGTCGGGAGGCCGGACCCGCTTCGTGGGCATCCCTTTTCGCCGCAAGTACCTGGAATCACTGGGAGCTCAGTTCAAACTTAGTAGTGAATTCACCGAGATCGGCCCCGGTGTCTTTCTGACCGGGGAGATCCCCCGGCACAACGCCTTCGAGACGGGCGATCCCAATATGACCGCGATCCTCCCCGATGGAACAAGAGACCACCCCGATCCCTTGAGAGACGATCTCTCGCTGATCGTCGACACTTCCAAAGGACTGATCCTGGTTCTCGGCTGTGCCCATGCCGGCATGATCAACATCATTGAGCACACCTTAAAAAGGACGGGACGCGATCGCATTCATGCCCTTATCGGAGGGACTCACCTCGGCTTCTCAAGCGACGAACAGTTTCAAGAGACCTTGCAGGTGATCGACCGTTATCAGATTGAGCACATCGGCGTCTCCCACTGCACCGGTCTACCCCGGGCGTCAATGCTGCATGCCAAACTGGGGTCCAGGTTTTTCTTCGGAAACGTCGGCGCCACTCTGGAGGCCTGAGACAACCGGGGCAGGTCAGATCATCTCTTCCCCCTTATGCTTTTTGGGCAATCGGCTCGCTGGCCGCATCCACCAGGTAGAGGATAGAGCGGTAGGGAATGCCGCCGTGCACGGAGAGGCCGACCTCGCAGGTCTTGCTGGTGGAATAGCCCGCCTCGCAGGTACAGACATGGTCGCGCAGGTCCTTTAAGGCCGAGGCGTTGAGTTCTGGGAAGTTGAAACCGCGATCCCCGGCAAACCCGCAGCAATAGATATCTTCCGGCCAAATCACCTCCCTGGCGCAAAGCCTTGCCAGCTCAAGCAGCTTGTTTTCCAGTCCCATTTTGCGCGTCGAGCAGGTCGGATGCACCGCCACCTTGATGTCCAGCTGTTTAAACTTCAACCTCTCCATCAGATAGGTGAGAACGAACTCGATGGGCTCAAAAAGCAGCAATCGCTCATCCAGCGTCTCCCGCATTCGCCTGAGACAGGGACTTGTGTCGCAAAGTATCGGAATGCTCCCTTGATTGGAGGCAGCCAAGAGCGCAGCAGACAACTCCCGCGACTTGCGATCGGCCTGGGCCATGAAGCCCTTACTCTCAAAGGCCTGTCCGCAACAAAGCGCATCCAGACCGGCTGGATAGATGATCTCATAGCCGGCCTTCCTTAAAAGTGAACCGGTCTTCTCCGGCAGGGGAATTCGTTCAAGATCGCGCCGAGACGGGCCGCCCATGGCTCGAGCTGCGCAACTGGGGAAATAGACCATTTTAAGGGAGGTGTCGGACATGACCGCAGACGGGACAATCTTCGCAGCAGCGGTAGGCATCTCCCTGTTCCAGAGCGGCAGTTTATTAAGGCTTGCCGTTCGGGCCGTCCGAGAGGCGACCTCCATAAACGGGGTGCCGGTCTTGGCATGTACCTTATCGACAATATTCAAGGTGGTGCCGATGCTTCGCGCCACCTTGTCGAAATGGCCGGCCGTCCAGTCGGCCACGATATTTCCCAGCCTGCCGTGCGCCTCTTCTCGCAGGGCCTTGACCATCTTGCCGGTATCGATACCCACCGGGCAGCGGGTGGAACAGAGACTGTCGGCGGCGCAGGTATCCTTACCGGGATATTGATAGGCCTTGACCAGCCTTTTGACGCTGCCGGGGTCGTCGTTTGCCGCCATCTTTCTGCTGATCTCCCGCCGACCGACAATGCGCTGGCGGGGAGTAAATGTCAGGTCTTTGGACGGGCAGACCGGTTCACAGAAGCCGCATTCGATGCATTTGTCCACAATCTCGTGGGTTGCAGGTAACGGCTTCAGATTCTTGATATGGGCTTCGGCATCATCATTTAATATCACTCCAGGGTTTAAAAGGTTCTGCGGATCGAATATTGTTTTTATCTCCCGCATCAAGGCAAAGGCCGCCTCTCCCCATTCTTTCTCGACGAAGGGAGCCATATTGCGGCCGGTCCCGTGTTCCGCTTTAAGTGACCCGTCGTATTTTTCCACCACCAGTTTGACGACATCGGCCATGAAATCCCGGTACCTGATCACCTCGGAGGCTATGGAAAAATCCTGGGTAAAAACAAAATGGAGATTACCGGCAAAGGCATGCCCGAAGATTATTGCCTCATCGTAATGGTATTTTCTAAACAACTCCTGAAGATCGAGTGCGGCATCGGCCAGACACTCGCCGGGAAAGGCCACATCCTCAATAATAACCGTGGTTCCGGTCCTGCGTACCGCACCCACAGCGGGAAAGAGCCCTTTGCGTATTTTCCATAAGGCATTGTATTCATCGGGAACATCTGTGAAATAGATGGGACGCACCGTCGGCAAATCCTTTAGAGCTTCGACGATCCGACTGATCTGGCCGGCAAGCATGTTTTCCGTCTTGGCCCTGGTCTCCACCAAGAGCGCGGTAACCGTTCCTCCTAGTTCCTGTAAAGAGTCCGGCATGCCAGGCTTGCCCTGAACCGAACGCAGACCGGCTCGATCAATCAGTTCGGCCGCTGCGACCGGCTGTTTCTGCAGGAGAGGAATAGCTTGACAGGCGGTTTTCACATCGGGGTATAGAATCAGGGTACTGGCTTTGTGGGGATGCTCAACGACAGTGCGATAGACGACCTCGGAAATAAAACCGAGCGTGCCCTCGCTGCCGATCATCAGATGAGTCATGATATCGAAGGGATCGTTATAATCGACCAAAGCATTGAGACTATAGCCGGTGGTATTCTTGATCTTGAATTTATACCGGATACGCTCGGCCAACACTTTATCGGCCATTACCCTTTTTTTCATCTGCGCAAGATTGTCCAGGATATCGCCGTGGGTACGGGCAAATTCAGCCCTGCTTTTGTCATCGGCGGTATCGACCACGGTGCCGTCGGCAAGAACCAACCGCATGCTGTGAATAGTTTCATAGCTGTTCTGGGTAACTCCGCAACACATTCCACTCGCATTGTTCGCCAGGATGCCACCGATCTTGGCCGTGTCGATGGAGGCGGGATCGGGGCCGATTTTACGGCCGAATTCCGCCAGGATCGTGTTGGCGTGACTGCCGATGACACCCGGTTCCAGACGGATTTTCCGGGCTTTATCGAAAACGCGGTACCTCCGCCAGCCATACCCCAGCCGCACAAGAATGGAGTCGGTGATCGCCTGCCCGGAAAGGCTGGTACCTGCCGCCCGAAACGTTACAGGGAGTTTTAGCCCGTCGGCCTCCCGCAGGATCAACTGCACCTCTTTTTCGTTTTCCACATTAACGACAATCTTGGGAACCAATCTATAAAAGCCGGCATCGGTCCCATAGGTAATGGTCCTGAGCGGATCGGTGATAATATTGCTGGCAGGAATATGAGGGGTAATCCTCTTGCGAAATTCGGCATAAGCTTCAGGCAGCATGGGGCACCTCTTTTTAGGAATATGTATGAGGTTAGTATATTCCACTGACTCTGTTTTTCCAGAAGAAAAACGACAACTCTTCAAAGAGTAACGTTTATGCCTGTTTTCTTGCAACTTAAAAAAATCAGAAGGCGCGATATAACAATACCTTGATGTTTATTTATCTCATAAAACCACGCGTAACCAACCACTTGTTAGTGTTTTAACTTTCACTATTGACATCATTGTCAAGGTGGTTATTTAGAAAAGAATGGGTTTTTGATTTTTGTTCTATTTGTCAGCCTTATAAAAAGTTACTGGCCCAGGTGTCAGTCTTGTAGTGAGTCAATTTATCGCGTTCCCACTGCAATGCTCTAAAACTTTTACGAGGTCATTATATTTTCGCATCCTCAAATTGTATCAACAGATAGAATTTCGAAGAGTTGCTCCCCCCGCTTTAGGTGGGACATCTAACCGTACCGGAGATTTATCAGCTGGTTTGTAAAATCTCAATCTCCGGTAACTTTTAATGCACATTAAAAGGAGGAAGTATTGTGAAAATCGTATTGAAAAATTTTTTCTACGGCTTTTTGACAATTGCCCTGATTACAGCTTTCGGGTCTTTTGCTCAAAATGCCCGGGCAGCAAAAGACAAGGTAATAAAGCTGGGATGTGCCATATCCTTCACCGGAGCAGAAAGCCGAACCGGAAAACTCTACCGGGATTCCTACGATATGGCTGTTAAACAGATCAACGAGAATGGTGGCGTAAAAGTAGGAAATCAAACCTACAAACTGAAAATCGTTTACTACGACGACAAAAGCGATCCGACTGAAAGCTCAAAACTCGTAGAAAAACTTATATCGGAAGATAAGGTAGATTTCCTCCTGGGCCCCTACTCCAGCGGCATCACCATTCCGAACAGCATTGTCGCGCAGCGTTACAAAGTCCCCATGATTGAAGGCGGTGGAGCTTCCGGGAAAATTTTCAGCCGCGGCAATAAGTATATCTTCGGTACTCTTCCACCCGCCGGACAGTACTTCAAATCCACCTTGGAGATGCTGAAAACATTTAATCCCGCGCCGAAGACCATCGCCATTCTCTATTCGGACGACAAATTCGATATAAGTGTTGCCGAAGGGACCAAAAAACTGGCAGAGGAGATGGGCTTCAAGGTGGCCCTTTATGAAAAGTACGCAGAACATGCCACGGATTTCAACTCCATCCTGACAAAAATAAAGGCGGATAAAGCAGAGGCTGTCTTGGTCGCCGGTCATACCGAAGAATCGCTCAATTTCACCCAACAGGCCAAAGAGCTTAATGTCAGCCCGAAGTTCATCAGTATGACAGTCGGCCCCTCCGAGGCGGATTTCCGCAAATCCCTGGGAAAAAATGCTGAATACATCTGTGGTGTCGCCAGCTGGTCCACCCAGATGAATTTCAACGGGTACCTGTTCAAAGACACCCGGGATTTCGTCAAGATGTTCAAGGCAGAATACAAATACGATCCGGATTATCACAATGCCTCGGCCATCGCCGATGTTGCTATCTTTAAAAACGCCATTGAACAGGCAGGCTCTCTGGACAAGGAAAAAGTCAGGGACGCCATTGCCGCAACCAAACTGGGCACGATTTACGGTAATGTCGAATTCAGTTCCAATGGCCAGATCAAGGGTACCAGCGTTGTATTACAGATTCTGGGCGGCGAAATATATCAGGTGTATCCCAACGGCTCAAAAAAACCCGTCTATCCTTTCCCCAGCTGGGATATGAGAAAATAGTGGGATTTTATCGCCCTTTCATTTAATACACAATACAGTTGCAGGAGGGAAGAGCAACACATCTCCCCCCTCCTGCAACTGGGATTTCTAATACGAAAAAAGGCATGGCGGGGACATCTGTCCGTTGTTGCACAAGCAAGATAGCACTTTTTGAAAAACCCGCCGGATTCTCATGAATAAAAGGCCCTGCTGAAGGATTTTATCAATGGTTCTGCAAATACTTGTAAACGGGATTCTCAAAGGTGGTCTTTATGCCTTGATGGCCATAGGGATGTCTCTGATATGGGGAGTAATGGACATCATCAATATCGCCCACGGGGCGTTTATCATGCTTGGTGCTTTTACCACCTACTGGCTGTTCACGCTCTTCGGCATGGACCCGTTTGTAAGCCTGGTTTTTTCCATGGTTATCCTCTTTGTCCTGGGATACGGGGTGCAAAAAATTGTTATCAACAATGTTATCCGGGCGGGCGCTTTTATAACCCTGATTCTGGCATTCGGAATCGATATTTTTATTAAAAACCTCGCACTCGTTTCCTGGACCGCAGATGTGCGTAAAGTGCAGGTTTCCTATGGAGCTGCTAATTTCTCCCTGGGCAACTGGGTCACCATTCCAACCGTCCGTCTCCTGGCTTTCATCCTGGTAATAGTTATCAGTTTAGCCTTTTATTTTATCCTGAACCGGACCAACCTGGGCCGCTCTATACGGGCGACTTCCCAAGACCTCGACGCAGCTCGTCTTGTCGGCGTAGATGTCGCCAGGACGTATGCGATAACCTTCGGCCTCGGTGTCGGGGCGGCAGGTGCCGCAGGAACCCTGTGGTCTATCCTTTTCCCGATCAGTCCGATGATGGGCGGAGAGTTGACCCTTAAATCATTTGTGGTCGTCATTATCGGCGGACTGGGGAGCATGCTCGGTCCGATTATCGGAGGGTTGGCTTTAGGCATCGCCGAGGCTTTCGGCACCGATTGGTTCGGATCGACCTACGGAAACTTGATCAGCTTTACAATCCTGGTAGCGGTCCTGATAGTCAGGCCCAAAGGATTCCTTGGAAAGGCAGACTAGTTATGGAGAAGAAACTTATTCAAAAATTCCTGATCTGCGGCATCGTATTGCTGCTCACCGTTCTTTTTCCTTTGTTCAGCAATAATTTCACTATCCGATTCGGGACCGACATCCTGATGTTCGCCATCATGGCCAGCGCCTGGAACATCATCGGCGGATATACAGGCTATGCCTCCTTCGGCAATGTCGTTTTTTTCGGAATCGGCGGTTATATCACAGCCGTTTTAATGGAAAGAACCGGCATGAATTTTGGATTCGCCTATCTGGCGGCAGGTTTCGGTGCGGCGCTGTTCGCCGTTCTCATCGGACTTCCCGTTCTTCGCCTCCGGGGCCATTATTTCGCAATAGCGACTTTGGGTGTTGCCGAAGCCATGAAAGCCCTGGTGCAAAACCTGCAAATAACAGAAGGAAACTCGGGCATCTATCTTCCGCTGCTCAATTTTTCCATCAAGGCCCAATATTATTTCTTCTTCTATATAATGCTGGGAACACTTGTTCTCACTCTCGTGGCTACCTATCTGATGCTCAATTCCAAGCTGGGTTATTCTCTGATCGCCATCAGGGAAAATGAGGAGGCGGCAAATTCAGTCGGCATCAACACGACCTGGTCAAAGACCGTAGCCTTTGCCTTAAGTGGACTTTTCACAGGTCTTGCCGGAAGCATCTACGCCTATCAGCAGGCATTTCTCAAACCAGGTCCGGCATTCAGTGTCGAAACCACGGTAAAAATGATCGTGATGGCCGTCTTTGGCGGTACCGGTAAGCTTTTCGGGCCTCTGATCGGCGCCTTCAGTATTGAAATGATATCCGAAACACTTTCCAATTATTTCCTCGTGGCCCACACCCTGTTTTTCGGAACCGTGGTTATTCTGGCTATCCTTTTTGCGCCCAAAGGTTTGATTGATCTTATTACCAAGCGTAAATTCGGTCTCTCATACTTTTTGGAGAATATCCGTCAACATCGTATCTAGAAAGGCTTTTATTCATGGTCATTCTCGAAGGCAAAAATATTTCGAAACGCTTCGCGGGGCTCCTTGCCGTATCGAAAGTTGATTTCCATCTTAAGCAGGGTGAAATCCTGGGTCTTATAGGTCCCAATGGGGCGGGAAAGACCACGTTGGTCAATGTTATCGCCGGAGTCTACACCCCTTCAACCGGAAAGGTTTTTTTTAAAGAAAAGCAGATATCGGGAAAACATCCCTATCAGATCGGCAGATTGGGAATCAGCCGGACCTTTCAGGTGGTCAAACCTTTTCCCGGAATGACGGTGAAAGAAAATGCCGCCGTCGGCGCCATGTATGGCGCGGGAGGAAAAACAAAATCCGTTAAACAGGCACTACAAAAAGCAGAGGAAATTCTGGAATTCGTGGGTCTTGCAGACCAGATGAATAAAGGTGCGGATCAGTTGGGAGTCGCCTCACGAAAAAGGTTGGAGATGGCCAAAGCTCTGGCCATGGAACCTGAGCTGGTATTATTCGATGAAGTAATGGCTGGACTCAACTTCGGAGAAATTGACCAGGCAGTTGAACTCATCAAAAAAATCCGGGAAAGCGGTAAGTCGATTCTGATTATAGAGCATGTCATGCGTGCGATAAAAAATGTTTGCGACCGGATATTTGTTTTGCATCACGGTGAAAAAATCGCTGACGGTACAGTGGATGATGTCTTGAATAATGAGACGGTTATCAAGGCCTATCTGGGCAGGCGATACAAGGAACTCACTCATTAATTTAATCGGGTGTTGGCTCGTTCGGGTATAAGGGAGCAAGAACGTGTTACTTGAAATCAAAGGGCTGAATGTAGGTTATGGTGATATTCAGGTGCTTTGGGATATCGACCTTCAGATCGAGGAAGGGCAGATTGTCGCCTTGGTGGGTGCCAATGGCGCCGGAAAATCCACACTTCTAAAAGCAATATCCGGACTCTTACCCCTTTACAGCGGCAGCATCATCTTTCAGGGAGAAGATATCACCCACTTGCCCTCCATGGATATCGTAGCCAAGGGAATTATCCATGTTCCGGAAGGAAGACGGCTTTTCCCCCATATGACGGTGGAAGAAAATTTGAAAATGGGCGCCTTCAGGAGGAAGAAATCAAACAATATCCAGATGGAGCTGGATGTTGTATACCAAATTTTCCCCCTGTTGAAGGAACGACGGTTGCAGAACACCGGCAGCCTTTCCGGAGGAGAACAGCAGATGTGCGCCTTTGCCCGCGGCCTCATGGGAAACCCTGAATTGATTATTGTCGATGAAATGTCATTGGGACTTGCCCCATTAATTGTCGATGATCTCATTGACAAGTTGAAAGAAATCCACCAACAGGGTACCAGTGTTCTCCTGGTTGAGCAGGATGTTCAACTGGCTCTTGATAATTCCAATTACGGCTATGTGCTTTCCACCGGCAGGGTCGAGATGCAGGGAAACTCACCTGACCTGCTTGGAAACCAGAAAATCAAAGAAATTTATCTGGGTCTGTAAAATACCGCCGCCTGCCTGTCGACCTTATTTTAATTGCATGCATGCGTTATGTTATCCCTTTTTCTCCTCAATGGTCGACAACTCCAGGAGTATCTCCAGAAAGGACTGAAGTGTCGGCGACTCATCTCCGGAACGCCAGATCACTGCCATGTCCGTGGTCGGCGCAGGCTTTTTCAATGGCCTGTAGATCACGCCTAAACGCTGCAGGCTTGTTAATGAAGAGGGAAGAATGGAGACTCCCATTCCTCCTGCAATCAGACTGACTATTGTCGGGGTTGTCCGAGCCTCCTGGACGATTTTAGGCGAGAAACCCGCCCGAGCGCAGATACGGATAAACTGGTCATAAAAACCCGGTGCCACATGCCGGGGAATCTGAATAAACGACTCCTCGGCCAGCTCCTCTACGGCCACTTCCTCTTTTTCGGCAAACCGACTGTCTTCTTGAAGGACCACCATTAATGGCTCCCTCCAGATGACCCTCATAGCCAATGACTCGGCGGCGATGACTGGGGGCCGGACAAGCCCGACATCAATTCTGCCCGCTTTCACCGCCTCCACCTGTTCTTCGCTGGTAAGATCATGCAGGAGCAATGATACTTCGGGGTAGCGGATTCGCATGGTATTGAAGATATGCGGAACCTTTCCGTAAACCGCCGAACTGACAAACCCCACTGCCAGCTTACCGATTTCGCCTCTTGCCGCCCGTTTAGCAGCCCGGACGGCATGCTCGGCCTTGGCCAGAATCATTCTTGATTCCGCCAGAAACACCTCACCCGCAGCAGTAAGCCGGACCTGCCGTTTGGTCCTCGTCAACAATACGACCCCGATCTCCTCCTCGAGCGCCTTAATCTGCTGACTGAGCGGTGGCTGGGCAATAGCCAGGCGTTTGGCTGCACGGCCGAAATGCAGCTCTTCCGCCACTGCCACAAAATATCGTAAATGACGCAGTTCCATGTTTTTTTTAATATGAAAAATGTATCAAACAGCAACTAATAATATATTGGACATCTTATACATGCAACAGTAATTTATTGAAAAACACTGCGCTTCCAAAAGGCGGAAAACTCAATACC
>Ga0307440_1001388_pt1 | contig 11782 bp, 7 predicted proteins | sample SalMarWE160410MG_FD_202150 | JGI IMG/M metagenome (GOLD analysis project Ga0307440, IMG submission 202150) | Salt marsh sediment microbial communities from the Plum Island Ecosystem LTER, Massachusetts, United States - WE1604-10 | ecosystem: Environmental > Aquatic > Marine > Intertidal zone >... | reverse complement strand
CGAGCACAAAGACAAGGCCCTCTACCTCACCCTGCTCGCGAACTTCTCGCTCATGGGTGGAGTCGTGACGCTTTTCGGTGCCGCCGTGGCGAAGGTGATCGACACCTACGGCTGGAGCTATACCGATGCGGGCACGATCTACGCGGCGGCATCGATCGGCTTCTTCACTTCGAGTATCGTCGCCGGTTTCCTCATTGACCACTTCGGTTCGAAGAGGATCGTCATGATCGGTCTCACGGCCGAAGCGCTGAGCTTGATGTTCTTCGCCCGCACTCCCAACCTGACGGTCAACGTCGTTTTGTACTTCATCATTGGACTCGGGCTAGGGAGCAACGAGGTCATCACGAACTCGATTGTGGTTCGGCTCGAGGAGCGCGGGAAGAGCAGGCTGATGAATCTGATACACGCCTCTTGGTGCCTCGGGGCAGTGATCGGGCCGCTCGGAGTTGCGAACCTGATTCGGACGGGCTCGCGGTGGCAGATCGTCTTTCCGGTGTTCGGCGCTTTGATCCTGCTGCTGGCGGGTCTGCTCGTGCTGCAGCGCTTCCCGAAACCGGCAGTCGGCTTGGGCAGCGACGGATCGGCAGCTTCGCTCCGGTGGGAGCTCGGGGCTTCCGAGGGGCCCGGACGGGCGAACGGCCGAGGCAGGGCGCTCCGTGGAGGGATGTGGGCTGCGCTTAAATCGCGGAGCGGGTCCTTCGTGCTGCTGTGTGCGATTACGATCTTCGTCTATATCGGCGTCGAGAAGGGAATCTACGGATGGGTTGCCGAGTTCTTCGTGAAGGTGCTCGGCAGCTCGATTCCCCTCGGCGCGGCGATGGTCGCTCTCTACTGGACAGGTCAACTGCTTGGACGCCTCGGTATCTCGGTGGTCTACCGCGGCAGCCGCCTGGAGGTTGTGCTTCTGCTCTTGAGCTTGCTCTCCGTCGCCTCGTTGATGGCGCTCGCGTTTGTGCGGATAACCTGGATAGCAGTGGTGTGCACGTTTGTCGCGGGTGTCGCGAACTCCGGCATATTTCCATTGATCATTTCGCTGACGGGCAAGTACTCCATGCGGGGGCGCTCGGTGGGCATCGTCACCGCGGCGGGCGGGATGGCTGGTTTCCTATTCCCGATTGCGGTCGCCTTCGTTTCCGACGCGATGGGCATCGCACGGGGGTTCGAGACGGTCTTCTTCATCGGCGTCGTGATGCTGCTCATCAGCTTCGTGGTTGCCGCCCGGGTGCGCCGTCTCGATCGGGAAGAGGTCTCCGGAGACGGTGCGGAGGCTCGGATCGCGTGATGGCTGCAGGGTTTTCGGAATGGAGGAGGTCGGGGCAGTGAGCTCGTTGTCTGCGTTCGAGCGCACTCGTGGTCGACGCGTGATGAGCATCTTTCAGGGGCTCAACACCGTTTCCTTCATACTCTTAAGCGGCAATATCATAACCCTCTATTCGCTGCGCCTCGGCGGAACCAGCCTTTTCGTCGGAATCATTACCTCATTTCAATACCTGTCATTCCTGTTCATGTTCGTCGGCCGCCAGCTTGTCGATCGCTACGGGATCAAGCCGACGATGGGGTGGGGATGGGTGATTCGATACGTCTTGATGATTCCGCTGCTCGCATCGCCGTTCGTAGCGGTGAACGGCAACTCGCGAGCAGCTCTCACGCTCATCGTCGTCGGGTTGCTCGGTTTCCACATTGCCCGGGGAGTCGGGGTCATCGGATTCAATCCAATGGTCGGGAACCTATCGGAGGGCCGAGACCGCGGAGCTTTTCTCTCGCGCCTGCAGATCGTCAATCAGGTTGCCTCGGTCGGTGCCGGGCTCCTCATGGCATTTCTCCTCGGTTCCGATGCTCCGCTTTCGCGCTATACCCTGTTCATAGCGGTCGGTATCGTCACAGGACTGTCCGCCTCCCTCCTCATCTTCAGACTGCCGAGTCCGCAGGACGAAGGTCAGGGCTTCGGTGAGGGCTTACGTCACGGCGTTGCCTCCGCCCTGAGACGGCCTTCGTTTCTGCGCTTCATCGTGCTGTTCTTTTTCGTCGCGGTGGCTCTGGGGATGGCCGTGCCGTTCAGCGTGGTCTACGCAAAACGCGTCTACGGTCAAGCGGACAACATCATTCTTCTCTATTCAGTAGCCGGCAACATCGGGGCGATTCTCATGGGGCTATTGAGCAGGCTGCTGATCGACCGATTGGGAGCGAAGCCGTTGTACGTCTTCTTCTCCGCGTTCCTCGCCGTAAGCGTGCTGCCGATGGCGATCAGCCCGAACATCGCGGGAGTCGGCCCGATCATCTTCCTTACCGCCGTCTTCTTCTTTCTCCAGCTCGGCTCGGTGGGTGCACAAAACGCCGCGCAGAACTACTTCTTCGCGATCATAAGTCCTTCGGAGTTTCTGAACCTCGGGATCGTCTATAACCTCTTCTTCGGCATCGGAGGTGCGGTCGGCTCGCTCGTCGGAGGGGCGCTTCTCGATTTCTTCAGAACCCTCGGTGTGACTACCGTGGTGGCGGATTTCCGGGTTTTCTATGCCGTGATCTTCTTTCTGATGATGCTGCTTCTCCTTTTTGTTGCGCGCCTGAAGAACGTTGGTCACTACACCGTGAGAAACGCATTCAACATCATCTTCTCCCCGCGAGACCTCCGAGCGGTCGCACTGCTGAATCGTCTGGACAAATCACGATCCGTCGATGAGGAAGTCGAGGTAATCCGTGCCCTTGCAAGCTCTCACTCTGAGGTCCCGGTGGAGGATCTGCTCCAGAAGCTTCACCATCCACGTTTCTACGTGCGCCAACAGGCCTTGCGGGCGTTGGAGGATCTGCCGGCCGATCAGCGGGTGACCCGTGCTCTCATCAACGAGATCAAGAACCACAAGTTCACGACGGCATACATAGCCGCGCGTATGATCGGGCGCAAAGGCATCCGTCAGGGAGTTCGGGAGCTTCGCCGCTGCATAGACTCGAACGACTACCTCCTGCAGGCCAACGCGATGCTCGCCCTGGCGCGCCTCGGCGATTCGGAGAGCATCCCGGCGATAGAGCATGCGATGCAGCGCACGCGCAATCCCCTGGTTCTCATCCACGCGGCTACCGCGCTCGACGAGCTGCGGAGCGAGGGCTCGATACCCGTCCTCATGGAGCTGCTGAAGGCCAAGCACTCGCCGCCCTTTCTGCGCGACGAGCTCATCCTCTCGATCGCCGGAATCCTCGGGATAGCCGACTGGTTCTATCCTCACTACGCCCAGTTTCTCGAGCGGGGGCGCGACGGCGGTGCAAGCCTCATCGACTACCTCGACGAGAAATACCTCGAGCACTCGGGAGTCGCAAAGACTGAGATTAAGCGGGCAATTTCGTTCATGTATCGGGATACCGAGAGCTTCTCGAAGCTGAGCGTCGCGCTGCTCGTACAGCTTTCGCAACATCGACGCGGACCGGCGAATCTCGTCGCCTTCATCGAAGCCGCTGCAGATCCGGAGCTGATGCGCTTCGAGCGGTTCTGTTTTCTCGTCTCTGCGATTCTGGTCTGGTCGTCCTGCTGATTCGCCCCGCGTCAGGCTATCGACCGATTCGCTTGCTCACCTCGAGCAGGTGTCTACGGTGCAGGCGCTCCTGCTGATAGAGCATCCCGTAGGGGATCTCGTAGGCGTCTTCGATGTTCTGCCTTGTGAGCACCTCTGCGGTCGTTCCGAGCTGCATGGTGTGGTCCTTGGAGAAGAGCAGCACCCAGTCGGAGAAGCGGCGAGAAATTTCGAACTCGTGGATAGCAAAGTAGATGCTCAGGCCGTTCTGCTTGGCAAACTCAGCCACGAACCCCATCGTTCTCTCCTTCTGGGGGAACTCGAGCGCGAAGATCGGCTCGTCCATCATGATGATCGGCGAGCCGTAGAGCAGGCTGAAAGCCATGATCGCTCGCTGTAGCTCGCCCTTGCTCAGGTTCTGTGTCTGCTTGTCTGCAACCTCTTCCAGCTCGAACTCACGTTTGAGCGTAGCGATGATGCTCTGGTCCTTTGACGTGCTGTGACCGTTCTCGAGGACGTACTCCATGAGGGCCTGTACCGGCTCCTCCGACTCGAACTCCATGTTCTGGTAGATGAACGAGGCGTAGCGGTTCTTCTCCTCCTCGTCGGCGAGCTCGACGGTCGGTTTGTCGATGACCGTCACCGTTCCTCGATCGGGAAGCACCCGTCCTCCGGCTAGCAGCAGCACCGTCGACTTGCCGCTCCCGTTCTGTCCCATGAAGGAGACCATTCCTTCGGGCAGCTCGATGTTCAGATCGATGAAAACGGGAAAGTCAGCTTCGGGATAGGTGAAGGTGACGTCTTCAAACGTAATCATGTGTTCCTCATTCGACTTTGAACTTGGTGCGATATTCCGGGATCTCGATCATAGGGGGCCGCTCCTCTTCGGCAATGACCTGTTCCACCTCTTCAAAGGTTCGATCTTGCACCTGGTATTGTCTGAAGATCGTGCCGACCTGGAAATCGTTCGTGACGATGCCCATCCGTTTGAGACGTGAGATGAAGGTCTGGATAATCCCGAAGGACATCTTCCCGAGGTCGCGAGTCGTCTGGTTGCGGTGTACGCGTTGATCGAGATCGGTTTGTCCGAAGGCCTGCATGCCCCATTTCTGGTAGACGTCGATGAGATGTGCAGTCTCGACTCCGTATCCGATCGGGAACGGGATGTGAGCGAGGACATCACGACGGACGGCGTACTCGCCCGAAAGCGGCTGGATGATTGCAGTAAGCTCGGGGAAGAACAACGAGAACATCGGACGCGTGAGAATCTCGGTTACCCGTCCGCCGCCCGAAGGGCGCACGCCGCCGGAAAAGGCGAGCGGGCGGTCGTAGAACGCTTTGACGTATTTGATCTCGGGACGATAGATGAGCGGAGCCACGAGGCCATAGACGAACCGCGGATGGATGTTCTTGATGTCCGCGTCTATGTAGACGATGATGTCGCCGGAGAGTTGGTATATCGCCTTCCAAAGGTTCTCGCCCTTTCCCCGCTTCGGCTCGAGATCCGGGAGAATCTCCGAGGCGAGGTAGACGTCGGCCCCGAAGGATTCGGCCACGGCGCGGGTCCGATCCTTGGAGCCCGAGTCGATAATCGCAATCTCGTCGAGCAGCTTGTAACGGGTCATGAGCTCGGACCGGAAAATCACCACTTCCTTTCCGATCGTCCGTTCTTCGTTGAGCGTCGGAATGCACAACGAGATCGTGATTCCCAGGCGCTCCTTCTCTTCTACGAGCGCCTTGAGGTCCCAGAAGTTCGAATGGTGGAAGGTATTGTTCTTCAACCATTCATTTAGGTTCATCACAGTGTCCCCTGTCGATCGCCAGGATGAGCCCAACGAGCTGAGCGAGCCCGGTGTATGTGGGATCGATTTCAATTGATTCGGTTGGTTTGGCGAGATCCTCCGCGTTCGTCAGACCGATGGTGACTGCGGGAATCTTCTTGTCGATGAATGCGGAGAGCTCGGAGGTGCTCGGCGAAATTCTCGGCTTGATGTCGAGGCTCTTCATGATTTCCCGCGCCCTTACGGCGAACGGGTGGGCGAACTGGATACCGCCCGGCCGGCGCTGAGCGAAGACATTGAAGCTCACGTCCGCTCCGGAATGGGACGAGACCTCGGCGGCGATGTCGGCGATGCGCTGGCTCAGGTCGACGACCATCTCTCCGGACTCGCTACGGATCTCGAAGCGCAGGACGGCTTCGGTGGCGATCGTGTTGTAGGCGGTGCCGCCGTGAATCGACCCCAGGACGATGCTCGTACGGGGACGTCGAGGGAGCGGAATCTCGAGGATCCGGTTCATTACTTCGTTGATCGTTACAATGGCGCCGATTGCCCCGAAACGAGTCCAGTCGTACTCCTCGGGCACCTTGTAGGAGATCTCGCAGCGCATCATGCCGATCGAGGAATAGCTCAGGCGGCCGAGGGTCACCCCCTCGACGCACAGCCCGTGGGAAATCGGGATATCGGTGTTGCCCAGAAAGAACCGGAGCCCGCCCAAATCGCCGCGGCCGATGCTGCGGGCCGAGCCCATCATGATGAGATTGCTCTCCAGCTCGATCCCCAGGTGCTCAAGCAAGAAGGGCAGGGTCGAGAGGCTCGCCACTCCCACCGCGTTGTCGCCGACACCCGGCCCGACGATCGCGTTGGTGTGGACTGAGATCGTGTGGTCGACCGCCGAGTCGTAGTCGGTATCCATGTGGGCGACGATGAGGATATTGCGCTCGCCGGTCTTCCCGGGATAGATACCGAGGGCATTGCCCACCTCGTCGGTGGAGCAATTCTGCAGCCCGGACTCGGTGAATCGGTTTACGAGGAACTCGACTCGCCGCTCTTCGTGAAAGGTCGGAGCCGGTATCTCGCCGATCATGACTACATCAGCCAGAATGGTTTCACGAAGCTCGTGGATTCTGCTGTGAATCTGGGGAAGCTGTTCGAGAATCTCGATAATCCCTTTTTCCATCTTTGCGATACAATAGTAAATCACCTGGCCGGAGAAAGCAAGGAGTGCGGGCACACGACTCGCGGGCGGGCGGAGTCGCGGCGGGCAGAATCGCGGCGGGCAGAATCGCATTCCCCGTTCCGTGCTACATACTGATGTCACCGCCGCGTGAGATCCGGTTGAAAACGAGGAGAGAGAGTACCGTCAGGACCGCCAGTATCGTCGCGAGTGCGGCTGCAATTCCATAGTTGCCCCGGATGATCTGGGTGTAGATCTCGACGGTAAGGGTCTTGGTTCGTCCGACGTAGAGTAGTATTGCGGTCGAGAGCTCGCTGATCATGGTAACCCAACTCAGAATCGCCCCTGCTACGATCCCCGCGGCCATCATCGGCATCGTTATCTTGTAGAATGCCTTGAGCTTGGAGCTGCCCAGGCTCAGTGCCGCTTCCTCGATGTTCAGGGGTATCTGCTGAAGCGTTGCCGCGCTCGAGCGGATAGTGTAGGGCAGGCGCCGCAGCACGAGCCCGATGATCATGATCAGCATGGTGCCGCTCAAAATAATCGGCGGTTTGTCGAACGCGATTAGCAGGGTGATGCCGATAACCGATCCGGGGATGATGTAGGGAACCATCGATACCGAGTCGGCGATACCGGTGAAGATATTGCGTCTCCGTACGGTGATGTAGGCGATGAGAGCGGCGAGTATGAGGATCACGATCAGCGATTGCCCCGGGATAATCAAGGTGTTGGTAATCGTCCGTCCAACCTTGGAGAAGGCATCTACATAGCTCTGAAACGAGTAGCCGGGCACAAAGGTGGTGCCGTGAACCCTCTTGAAGGAGGTGTAGAAGATATAGACCTGCGGCATGATCGAAAGGCCGACAACGAGATAGGTGTACAGGTGGATGAAGAACTTCGCCGCACCCTTCGCCTCGACGGGACGGATCTTGTTCATCGAGTTCATGGTGAACGATTTTCTCGTCGACAGGTAACGCTGAGCCAAGAACACGAAGGTGGTGATGACGATCGCAATGATCGAGATTGCGGCGGCGAACCCGTCATCTCCCCCGGTCTCGCTGATGAACTCGTTGAATATCGTTACCGGGAAGGTCCTGTAGCCTTCGCCGATCAGCATCGGCGTGCCGAAGTCCGCCAATGCACGCATGAATACCAGTAGTCCTCCGGCGAACAGGGTTGGAACGATCAAGGGCACGACGATGACGAGGAAGCGTTTGAGCCCGGAGCACCCCAGGTTGTCGCTTGCCTCGAGCAGTGAGTTGTCGACGTTTTTCAGCGCTCCGGAAACGTAGAGAAAGATGAGCGGATAGAGCTGAAGGGTGAGAACAATGAGTATTCCCGCAAAGCCGTAGATGCTCGGGATGTGAATCCCGAGGAAGCTCGCGAAGAAGGTGGTTATAACTCCGCTCCGACCGAGAAGCAGGATCCATGAGTATGCACCCACGAATGGGGCCGACATGGACGAGAGTACGATCAGGATCCGTACGAACGACTTGCCGTGGATCCTGAAGCGGGCGAAGAAGTAGGCCAGAGGGGTTGCCAGCGTGACCGTGAGAATTGTGACACTGAAGGTGACCTTGAAGCTGTTGAGCAGCGTGTTGAAATAGTAGGGCTTGCTGAAGAAACGATGAAAGTAGCTGAGTGTGAACCGCCCGCTTTCTTTGTCGATGACCGCCTGTGCGAAGAGATTGACAAGCGGATAGACGAGAAAGAGCCCGTAGAGAACGAGGACAACGAGGGTGACCAGACTCCAAACGTCGACGGTCTTCCTGTTCGCGCGGTCAGACGTCATGGAGCAGGTTCCGAGCGCCGTCTTGCGAGAAGACGTTGATCTTTTCCGTCTTAATGCTCAGGTAGACGGTATCACCGGTCTTGAAGCTGTTCTCCATGACCGATTCGTGGATGATCTCGATCGTCTGCCTGTTGGGGAGCTCGACGTAGTAGTGAGTGTTCAGACCGAGAAAGACGCTGTCGACTACCGTGCTCTTGATCCCCTCCGATGCATCGGCGCCCATTTGAAAGTCCTCCGGACGCACCGACAGGACGACGGGGCAATCTTCATCGCCGCCCGTGACTGGTAGAGGCAGCTCGTATTCGCCTGTGCGAACGGTCTTCCCGGATGCGACGTACTCGGCGTCGATGAGGTTCGTGCGACCGATGAAGGAGGCGACGAATACGTTCTTGGGCCGATGGTAGATCTCTTGGGGAGTTCCGATGTGTTGAATGACCCCGTCCCTCATTACCGCGATTCGGTCCGATATTGCCATCGCCTCTTCCTGGTCGTGAGTGACATAGACGGTCGTAATGCCGACTTCCCTCTGTAGATTTCGAATTGCCTGACGCATTTCCATACGAAGCTTGGCATCCAGGTTCGACAGCGGCTCGTCCATCAAGAGGACGTCAGGCTTGATGACCAGCGCACGCGCAAGGGCGACTCGCTGCTGTTGCCCGCCCGAGAGCCGCTCGGGCATCCGGTCCTTGAACTCGCTTATCTGCATGAGCTCGAGAAACTCGGCCGCCGAATTGCGGACCTCCGCCTTCGGCAGCTTTCGGTTCTTGAGACCGAACTCAACGTTCTGTCTGACCGTATAATGCGGAAATATCGCATAGTTCTGAAAGACCATGCCGATGTTCCGTTTGCTGACCTCCATATCGTTGATGCGTCTGTCATCGAAGTAGAAGTCGCCGCCCTCGACCGTGTTGAATCCGGCAATCATTCGCAATAGGGTAGTCTTGCCGCAGCCCGAGGGCCCGAGAAGGGTGAAGAACTCCTTGTCGCGAATTTCTATAGTGAGGTCCGGAATGACGGTTACGTCTCCATATTTTTTCTTTGCGTTCTTGATCGAGATTGTGACACTCATCTTCCGGACCCGCTTCGTCAACCCTTGATATCTACGTAGATATCCTTGAACTTGCTCTGAATGTCGGTCTTGTGCTTGTAGACGTAGTCCATGTCCTCTTCGATGACATTGATGTTTTTCATCGGGACCATGTAGGAAGGCGTCTCGACGTCCGCCATGACCGGCCGATTCGTCACGCTGGTGCCGTAGACATTCTGGATCTCCGGTGAGGTGATGAAGTCGATGAAACGCTTCGCGTTCACCATATTCGGCGCACCCTTAACGATTCCCGATCCTGCCGGGAGGTAGACAACCCCCTCTTTCATGTAGATGACCTTCACGTCGGCCCCGTCTCGCACGAGCTGGACGCTCGGGTCCTCGTAGGAAAGGCCGACCGTGTACTCGCCGTCACGAACACCCTTCCAGACCGCGCTGGAGCTGTCGATGACGATGGTGTTGGTGAACAGCTCTCTGACGAACTGCCACGCGGCAGGGTCCTCGTAGCTTCCGTTGCCCATTGCCTTGAGCATGTTCGTAAGGTGAGCGTAGGCGCTGGACGATGCGGTTGGATTCGCTGATACGATCTTACCTTTGAGGGCGGGGTTCAGAAGATCCTTGTACCCGTTGATCTGAATGTCGCCGATGAGTCTCTTGTTCACGAGAAGCACGCTACCGTCGAGCACATAGGGAGTGATGAACCCGGTCTTGTTGCGGTAGATGTCGATCACCTTGTCGTTGTTGACCGAGGTGTAGTGCTCGAAGAGGGGTTCGTTGATTGCGAAGGTCGCATAGGCTCCGCCGAATACCACGTCTGCGTAGGGGGAGTTTGCCTCTCCCTGAAGCCTCTTGAAGAGCTCTCCCGTTCCCGCGGAGATCACTTCGACCTTAACGCCGTATTTTGCTTCGAATGCCGGAATGGTGGACTTGAGGAGTCCTTCGCTGTTCGGAGAATAGACCACCAGGCGGTCGGTCGCCGTCGGCGCGGCAGTCGATGGGGTTTCCGATCCCCCTCCGGCGAACACTGAAGCGGCGAGAAGCGCCATTGCCGCCAGTACGATCAGTCGTTTCATTGCGTACCTCCTTTTTGAACGCAAATGAAGATGGGCAGGGCTCCTCCCGTACGCTGGTCGTCGACGCAAGCGTCACGCATCAGCGTACAGGTCACCCGCGGATCCTGCCTTGTTGAAATGAGTTCTCAATCTACTTTAGGTTTCGCTCATAGTATCACGACACACCCCATCTTGGCAACGAATAGTGCGAGGCGATGACTTGACCAATTTGCTAAGGAATAGGAAGCTATGGGGACAGCGAGAAGCCCATGGAACACAGCGAAAAGGTGTTTGCGTCGAGAGGGGTCGCCGGAGTCTTGCTGGCGGGGCTCGCGGCCTGGTGCATCCTGTCGGCTTGCGCCACATCGGCGAGCGTGGACACGAGCGGTGCGGCCGGAAGCTCTTCCTCCGTTGACACCGCGGGATCAACCCCGGCGGCCGAGCAGAGGTTTCTCGATCCCGGGGCGCCGCCGGCCCCGCCCTTCCCGACGGGGCTCGATTGGCTCAACACTCCGGCCCCGCTCAGCCTTCAAGAGCTTCGCGGCAAGGTCGTCATCATCGATTTCTGGACCTACGGCTGCATCAACTGCATGCACGATATCCCGTGGATCAAGAAGATCGAGTCGGATTTCCCCGATACTCTCGTCGTTATCGGCGTTCATTCGGCGAAGTTCAGCCACTCCGGGAACACGAACAACATCCGCGAGGTGATCCTCCGCTACGGTCTCGACTACCCGGTGGTCAACGACGACAAGTTTCAGATTTGGAACGAGTACGGCGCGCAGGGTTGGCCGACGCTGGCTCTTCTCGATCCTCAGGGGAGGGTCGTGGGCTCACACTTCGGTGAAGGCTTCTATCCGATTTTCAAGCCCAAGATCGAATCGTTGATCGCCGAGTTCTCCAAGAAAGGACTGATCGATCGTCAGCCGCTGAAGCTCAAGCTCGAAGAACAGGGGCTCCCGCAGACGGTACTCTCGTTTCCCGGAAAGGTCCGCATAGATGCGAAGCACAACCGACTGTTTGTCGCGGATACCGGCCACAACCGTATCGTGGAAGCCGAGCTCGGCACCGGCAGGGTGGTCGCGGTCATTGGAAGCGGAAAACAGGGGTCGCAGAACGGAGGCTACTCTCAGGCCGAGTTCGATCAGCCGGAGGGTATGGCCTACTCGAGCGACGGGAAGCTCCTCTACGTGGCGGACACCGGTAACCACGACATCCGCCTCGTCGATCTCGCAGCTCGGACCGTCGCCACTCTGGACGGAACCGGACAACAAGCGCAAGACTATCCTCCAAAGCCGGGCATCGCCCCGGGCGCCGCGTTGAGCTCACCCTGGGATCTCGCGCTGTCGGGTAACACTCTCTACATCGCGATGGCAGGTGCCCATCAAATCTGGACGATGAATCTCGAGACCAGGCAGATACAGGCATTCGCGGGGAG
>Ga0307440_1001387_pt1 | contig 11789 bp, 10 predicted proteins | sample SalMarWE160410MG_FD_202150 | JGI IMG/M metagenome (GOLD analysis project Ga0307440, IMG submission 202150) | Salt marsh sediment microbial communities from the Plum Island Ecosystem LTER, Massachusetts, United States - WE1604-10 | ecosystem: Environmental > Aquatic > Marine > Intertidal zone >... | reverse complement strand
GCCGCCGTTCTTTCCCCACCGCTTCCTGAAGCAGGGTGAGACCCTGCATGAAGGCGCCGGGATTCGGCGGGCAGCCGGGAACGTAGACATCCACCGGCAGAATCTTGTCCACACCCTGTACGACGCTGTAAATATCATACATGCCGCCTGAGTTTGCACAGGATCCCATGGAAATGACCCAGCGCGGCTCCATCATCTGTTCGTAAAGCCGCAAAATGATCGGAGCACATTTGATAAACGGCGTTCCCGCGATGATCATCAGGTCCGCTTCCCGGGGGGTGCCTCGAATTACCTCGGCACCGAATCGTGCAAGATCGTATCGACTGGTCAAGCTGGTGGCCATCTCCACGAAACAGCACGACAGGCCGAAATTAAACGGCCAGATGGAATTCTTGCGCCCCCACGCCAGCAGGTCCTGCAGCCGGCTCAGTAGCAAATGCCTGCCCACCGTCTCTTCCAGGGAACCGGCTTTAGGGTCGGGTGAAGACGATTCTCCGGGATGGCTCAGCCACCAGTGCATGGTTCTCAGCTCCTTATGCGATTACGTGTATCACAGATATTCGGATTCTTTCGGTCATACGGCCTTCCCCTTGGGTCCCGCAACTTCTGAAAAAAGGATATGATCGCCGGGGAAAAACGTTCCAATCGGCAGGAAAATCTTCGGGATGCGATCCTACCGCCACCCCTTGATATAGCCTTCCAGTTGCGCGATGATGTTTTCCTTGTGGCCTATGATTCCCTTGATAATGTCCCCGATGGAAATGATGCCGACCACACGGTCTTTTTCGACTACGGGCAGGTGCCTCACTCGATATTCGGTAATCAACTCCATGCACTTATCGAGATTCGTATTCTGCGTCACGGTAACCACGTCGACGTTCATGATTTCCCTGACGGCCGTCTCCGTTGAAAGCTTGTGCTTCAGAATAACTCTCCGGGCGTAATTACGTTCCGAAATCTTTCCCACCATTCTATCGCCGTCAAGGACGATCAGGGCACCCACGTTCCGATCGGCCATCATCTTCAAGGCATCGTAAACGGTGGCGTCCGGAAGAATGGAATAGACAGCCGTGCCTTTTTCTCTCAAGATGTCCCTTACCGTCCTCATGATCCGAACCCTTTCGTGTTGTATCTCTCCGGTTGATTCCGTCTCCGATGCCTCGATGTTCCCCACTCGAGAGCCCCGAGCCGCCAGACGTAGAAGAGTGCACCCATGAGAATGCCGATGAAGGCCAGAATTTCCATATAGCCGGTCCACCCCAGCTCGCGAAATGCGATAGCGTAAGCGTAGACAAAAGCGGCTTCCAGATCGAAGATAACGAAAAACATGGCCATCAGGTAAAACTTGGCATCAAAGCGCAGCCGCGCGGAACCGGTGGAAACGATACCGGATTCATACGGCTCGCCCGTAGCCCCTTCCCGGTGCCGCTCGCCCAGCACGGCAGACAGAATGAGCATAAAAACAACCAGTGCAATCACCACAAAGATATAAGCGGCCAACGGCCAGAGATCGCGTGAAAAATGGGCAGCGGCATCCATGGTGCATCCTTTCATCGAAGAAAGAAAGTGGAAGCCCCTTTTGCCTTGAATTGGAATCCAATCAACGCGCAAAGGCCTGAAATAATATTGTCCGAGGTCCGTCTCCACTCATTGAGATATCGGGCCATGGTGCTTTTGGTCGATAAGAGTCTGCTTTTTCAGAAAAGGGATATCGTTGAGTAGGTAAAATTTTGCTTTTTTGTCAAAAAAAGTATAGTTAAGTTGGTAAGATTTTGCTGTTTTGTTAGTAAAAAGTGTAGAAAAATTGATCTTGTGAGTCAAGAAAAAAAGCGACACAATTGACGCAAATTCTGAATCTACTTCTATTCCTCCACATTGGTTCATGACCCGCTGTGACTGAAATGAAGCACCGTTAGTATGGAAAGGAGCATCTTTATGAAATCTGAAAATGCAAAAAAACCGATTCCTGCCGAGGGCGGCCAACTTGATCCTGATATCGTTATTACAGGCGGAATGCTATTGACCATGGTTGAGGGAGAGGAGCCTCTCAAAAACGCCTCCATCTTCGTAAAAGATGAAAAGATCGTTCAGATAGGGAAAAACGGGGAGATGCCCATCGAGCATGGAAAGGCCCATGTTGAAAGGATAGATGCCTCAAGGGGTATCATCTTGCCCGGCCTTGTCAACGCACACTCCCATGCCGCCATGACCCTTTTCAGGGGTTACGCGGATGATCTGCCCCTCAAGGAATGGCTTATTGACAAGATCTTTCCTCTTGAGGCCCGATTCTTAAATGAAAAAACAGTCTACTGGGGAGCTCTCCTGGCCTGTATGGAGATGATTGCTTCTGGCACCACCTGTTTCCTGGACGGCTATTTTTTCCAGGACGGGACGGTTCGAGCCGCTCAGGATGCGGGGCTCAGGGCACTTGTTGCTCAGGGGGTGATTGATTTTCCTGCCCCCGGCGTTCCGGATCCGGGAGAAAATGTGGCTGCTGCAAAGGCCTTCGTAGAAAAATGGCAGGATTTTTCCAGCCTGATCATGCCGGGCATATTCTGTCACAGTCCGTTGACCTGTTCGGAGAGGACCTTGCGAATGGCACTTGAAGTCTCTTCGAAATTCGGAATGCCCCTCCAGATTCACCTTTCTGAAACGCGTGAAGAGGTCCTTGCCGTTGTTGCAAAGACAGGCATGAGACCGGTCGAATACCTCAAGGACCTGGGATGGCTCGATCGACCGTTGATAGCCGTACACGCCATCCATCTGAACGACGAAGAAATAGCCTTGATGGCCAAGCATCGCGTCAGGGTGGTGCATGTCCCGGAAAGCAACATGAAACTGTCTTCAGGCATCGCTCCTGTTGACAAGATGTTGAAGGCCGGGCTGACGATCGGACTTGGAACAGACGGGAGCGCATCAAACAACGACCTGGACCTTTTCCTGGAGATGGACTCGGCTGCAAAACTGGCCAAGATATCGTCCATGGACCCGGTTTGCCTGAGTGCCGGTGAGGCCTTAAAGATGGCTGTCAGAGGAGGCGCCTCTGTACTGGGGCTTGAAAGGGAAATCGGAACAATCGAGGTAGGAAAGCGCGCCGACATCATTGTGGTTGATCTCGATGCCCCCCACCTGACACCCCTTTATGATCCTTGCTCCACGCTGGTCTATTCGGCCAGCGGATCTGACGTGAAAGATGTCATTGTCAATGGCCGGGTACTTATGAAAGACAGAACTTTCACAAGCCTGGATCCGGATGAGATCAAGGGCAAGGTCAGGGAAATCAGCAGGGCAATAGGACTGTCGGTGTAGAGGACTGATCACGGGGTTAGACAAGTTTCGAGTCTATCAATGACTCCTTCCGGATCAGCCGCGCTCAGCATGCCTTCGACATCTTCAAAACTCTGAAGGCCGATAACCTTTTTCCCGTTCTTCAGGGCCAGTGCAATCTCTGAGAGTGTGCCATAACCGCCCGATATGGCTACGAGGATATCTGATGCCCGTACAATCATGAGATTCCTGCCGTCACCCAACCCAGTTGGGACGGCTATACGGATGAAAGCATTGGCCCGTTCTCTGTGGAGCCCGGGAAGGAGGCCCACCGTCATCCCCCCTGCCTCCGCGCACCCTTTGGCGGCCCCCTCCATAACACCGCCCAGGCCGCCACATATGAGCGTCCACCTCCGTTTTCCGATTTCAAAGCCCACTCTTTCAGCCAGGGCATAATGTCCAGGGGAGCAGGCACCGGATCCGATAACTCCGACGTGATAGGGTCTATTCATAGGTTTTCCTCACCGGTTTGGGCAAAAATAATTGCTATAATGATCATTTATTGCTATGGAGTGTTGAACGAAAAGAACGCATGCTTATGACTGAGGTTTCTTAACATTTCAAAAAATGCCTCGACGCACATAGCTGCCGGTATTTTATAACCAAACGGCTGGTTTTTTGCAATCCCACTAACGGTAAGAAAAGACAGTCCACAGGTGCATTCATACACGAATTCACCGGACCTTGGTATTACGAAGAGGAGATCATTTTCCCATGCATAAAAAAAAGAGGATAAGCGTTTTGATCATTGTTTGCGTAGCCCTGGCCGCCGTTGGGGTGCTTGGGTGGTTCCTGGCCTGTATCTTTGAAGGGGAGCCGCCCCATATCACTGTCGAGCCTCTTCCGGAATTTCTTGCGAGCAGTCAGAAGCTCGTGATTCAGGTGGAAGACAAGAACAGGGGTCTCAGAAGGCTGAAAATCTCCCTGGACCAGGAAGGAAGAAAGATCAGTATCCTGGAAAGAAAGTTTCCCTTCAAAGGCATCCTGAATCGGGAAGGGGTCCACACATTCAAAACGGAAGTCCTCATAGATCCACGAAAACTGAGCCTCGCCCAGGGCCGTGTGGATCTGTACGCCCGTGTCTGGGATTACTCCAGACGTAATGGCGGAGATGGAAATCTTTCCGTTTCACATCAAAAATTATCCGTCGACACGGTTCCTCCAGCCATACGGGTTATATCCAGGCTGCATTATATCAATATGGGAGGCACCGGACTGGTCATTTACCGGGTTTCTTCGGACACGGATCAAAGCGGCGTTTTTGTCAATAAATATTTTTTCCCCGGGTTCCCGGCAACGAGCGGCAAGGAGGAGGGGACCCGTGTATGCTACTTTGCAATTCCCCAGGATATGGTCACCCAGCCTTCCCTTTATCTTTGGGCGAAGGATAAGGCAGGCAATCGGTCCACGACGACTTTTAACTACCATATCCGAAAAAGGAAGTTTCGGACTGAACGTATGAACATCAGTGATGCTTTTATTTTAAAAGTATTGCCCTATTTTTCCTTCTACCCCCTTGATCCGAACGCTACTCTCCTAGAGAAATTTCTAAAAATCAACAACGATCTCCGAAAAAAAAATACGGCTTTCTTTCATGAGTTATTGAAAAAATCCAGCCCTGAAAAGCTTTGGGACGGGCCTTGGGTCGGGCTCAAGAATGCGGCCGCCATGGCCAGATTCGGAGACCGGAGACGGTACTATTATAAAGGCAAGCTGGTGGATAAGCAAGTTCATCTCGGATTGGATCTGGCCTCGCTGGCACACTCAGACGTGCCTGCCTCCAACAGCGGAAGGGTTGTCTTCGCCGGTCGGCTTGGCATCTACGGACAAACAGTGATCATCGACCACGGACAGGGATTGGCCTCATCCTACTCCCATTTGAGCAATATTGCCATTGCTGTGGGAGGCACTGTTCAGAAAGGTGACACAATAGGGCAAACCGGGCAAACCGGGCTCGCAGGTGGGGATCATCTTCATTTCGGAGTGCTCGTTGACGGCATTTTCGTCAATCCTGAGGAATGGTGGGATAAACATTGGATTCGGGACAATATCAGCAAAAAGCTCGCGCTTCTTCGGTGAGGTGTGAAGCGGGGGAGCTTGCGCCCGTATCTCTCTTCAATCGGTTTTGACCAGCAGGATTTGCCCGGGGAATATGGTGCTCCTGGGCGTGAGTTTGTTCATTCTCAGAAACTGAGAGAGATCCATTTGATGCTTCTGGGCGATTAAATAGGGAGAATCACCACCTCGAACCCTGTATTTTCTTGCGTCGATATTTTCCATTGAAGGGGTGGGGGCTGCAGGGGAAACGGTAAGAATCTGCCCGATACTGAGATGTGTGCTGCTGAGTCGATTGGCCTTTTTAATGGCGTCTGTGGTGGTGTTAAAACGCCTGGCGATTTCCCAGAGGGAATCGCCTTGTTTCACGGCATACCTTCTAATGACTCCCTCAGCAGACTGAACGGAAGACTTTGATGAAACGCTGGGCCTGTCTGGCTGATATCTCCTTCCTGTAGGAACCTTCAGCTTCCATCCCACCCTCAGATAGCGGCTGCTTCTAAGGTGGTTCGCCTCCATAATCGCACGGACGCTTGTCCGGTATTTCCTGGCGATAAGGGATAGGGCCTCACCTCTTTTCACCCTGTGAACGACAAAGGCGGGGATCCGGGGGTTCCAGGTCGGAATGCTTGGCAGTTTTGCGATGAGCATGGGCCCCATGCCTCTCGGAACTTTCAAATCGTGAGAAGCGGCGGGCGTTGCTTGGCGTTTCAGTTCAGGGTTCAGGCGCAATAAGATCTCGTAGGGAATATCCAGGCTTTTGGCAATGCTCTTCAGGCGCATAGGCTTGTCAATGGTGACCCTTTCAAATTCCTCGGGCGGATCTAAGGGTGGGAGTGTCATACCATATTTCTTGGGATCCTGCAGGATGTGCAGCACAGCGAGGAACTTCGGAACATAGTAGGCTGTTTCCCTTGGAAGCTTCTCATAGAGGTCCCAAAAATTGTCCAGATAGTTCGCCCTCTGGGTGCGTATGGTTCTCAGGACCGTTCCTTCTCCACAGTTGTAAGCGGCCAGAACCGTGGTCCAGTCTCCAAAAATCTGGTGCAGTTCCTTCAGATAGGAGATGGCGGCCAGGGTCGACTTTTGCGCATCCATTCTTTCATCGATCCAACGATCCCTCTCCAGACCAAATTTGTAACCCGTGGAGGCAATGAACTGCCAAAGCCCCAGTGCCCTTGCTTTTGAAAAGGCCCGAACACTGAAACCGCTTTCAATAAGGGGCAGCCAGGAAAGCTCGTCGGGCAAACCCGCTTTTCTCAGGGCCTTCAAAATGGCTGGACGGTACCGCCCGGAGCGTTTGTAAGATTGAAGAAAGAATTTCTTCTCCCTCTGCGTAAACTGGCGGATAGCCTTTTTAACATACCGGTTCATGGAAAGCGGTATGGCCTTGTGATAGCCGTTCGCCACGGTGAACCTGGATGAATAGACCTCGATAATTCGTTTGGCGATGGTAAAGCGCAGGTCTTCTCTCTGCTGAAGTATTTCGGGATTATCATCCGGTTGCACCTGGAGTACCAGGGAATAGGCCTGATCCAGGGCATCCAGGGCATTGTCCAGGTCGCCCCTCTTCCAGAAATCGTTTGACGCCTGGCAAAATTCAAGGGCGCCGTCAAGCAGTTGTTGGTCGGATTTCTTGGGAATCTGTTTTTCAGGGACTGCCGGAGAAGCCGCTCTTTTTTTCCCGTCACTCGGGGAGGAGGGTGTCTCGGACTTCTGGATATTTTCCGTACTGTTCAGTAAATCCTCAACATACGCTTCAGAAGGCAAGGGTTGCGTGCCTTGATTCTCCTCGCCAGCTTCCGGCCTTTCCCCAGGCAGGGACGCCAGGATCATGGGAGCGTTGCTTCCCTTTGATGTTCCGGTAAGCTCATTCGGCTCGTCACGCCTGCCGTCCGGTGGGGGGGCGGGACGGTTCGCATTGGCGCCGTTTTCGGTCAGTAAAGAATCAACCGGGTCTCTTTTCAATTGCCCGGTCTTATTGGGTGCACAGGCCGAAAACGCCAAGAAAATGACGCTCAGGAAGAAAGCAACGCATATTCCGGGTAAATATTTTTTTTTCACTGGGTATCCACGACTCCGATTCAGGTTTATGCGGCCCATTGGGCGGCTGCTCTTGGCTTAAAGTTCAGACTCGGGAGGGTTATCTTGCAATTACCATTCCACAACTCGAACTTCAGCATGTCCACTGGTGAAGCCTGCGAATCCATGCTCGGGAAACCTTTGTGTGGGAAGTTTTCAACGGACCCTAGGCTCCACCAGAGACAGCATTATAGAGAATGAGAAAAAATTGGTCAAGGTCAAAGGGTTGATGGCTTTGTAAAAAGTCATCAATGTGCCCATGGACGGGCACACAAATCAATGGGGTGCCTTGCAATCCGTTGGTTTGTAAGGAAACCGAAAATCACATTTTTCGGTTTCCGTTAGTAAAAAGTCCAAGGACGGACTTTTTACGATTCCATCAAAGGTTAGTCCCCCTTCATTTTGAGCAGTATTTCTATCAAGTCTCTTTCATTGTTGAGGCCTGGCCTCTCAGTAACGACTTCAAGGAGTTCATCAAGACACCTTCCGACCATCGGACCGCTTCCAAGATTAAGAACCCTCATGACAGTGCGGCCGTTGACGGCCAGGTGGGTAAGGCGGGTGACTGCCTTTTCACGAATGAGTGAGTGAGTCCTTTGTTCAAGGTCGTTCAATGGTCCCAACGGTTCTGGAGACGTTCCATGGGCCTGTAAGTCAGCCCTGCGGAGTGTCAGGAGGTCGGGAATATGCTCCGACCCCACCTTTCTGAGAAGGCGCCTGACGGCGGGGTCCCCCCATTCCGGGCTATATTGGATCATATGGTATCGGACCAGTCGGACAACGCTTTTAATCAGCGAGCGGGACACCCTCAATCGTTCCATGATCTCCTCGGCAAGAACGGCGCCTGCCTCCTCATGTCCGAAAAATCGCCATTGGCCGTCATCATGGGTCCGCACTCGGGGTTTGGCGATATCGTGCAGCAGGGCGGCCAATCGCAGATGAAGAACGGATGGGACCCTGGCTAGGGTTTCCATGGTATGGGTGAAGACGGTATAGCGATGGTAAGGATTTTGCGCAACATCCCTTCCTTCCGCGAGTTCCGGCAGGACGAAGCCGAGCAGGCCGGTTTTCATCAGCGTCCTGAAACCCCTGGAAGGCCTGTCGCACAATAGAATCTTGAACAATTCATCTCTGACACGCTCTCGAGGCGCATGGGAAATGTTTGATGCCATGGAATGCATGGTCATCAGCGTGTCTTCATGTATCCGAAAGTCGAGCTCAACCGCCAGCCTGACGCCTCGCAGAAGGCGGATGGGGTCTTCCTGAAAACGTGATTCGGGGTTGCCTGTGGCCTTGACCATCCTCCTTTCCAGATCTTTTTGGCCCTCCCATGGGTCTATCAAGACATGGCAAACAGGATCGTACGCCATGGCGTTAATGGTAAAATCTCGCCTGGCGAGGTCGCCCTGAAGCGTTTTTTCGGGTCCCCTGAATGGTGTAATTTCTACCCGGCGTCCCTGGACGATAAGAGTCACCGTCTCGTGCTTCAGCCGGTAGCTCCTGGTGTCGATAAAGAGGGCCCCGATCTGGTCAGAAGTGGCGGATGTGGAAATGTCCCAATCTGGAACGGGTCTTTCAAGGAACGTGTCCCTCAGAGCGCCGCCCACAATATGGACCGCGTGGCCCGAATTGCGCAAGCGCACCAGAACGCCTGCAACAAAGGAAGGAAGATGTAGGTCAAACGGGATCGTGAAGTCTCCCATACCCTGATGGTGTTGAAGGTTTTAGAGGAAAACATCCGGAGTTATCAGGAGAGCTTGATTGCAACGTTCTCTCACGCCTTTCCATAACTGTGCAATCCGGCGAGGTAATTCACCCCGAAATAGGTAAAGAGGACACAACAGAAACCTACCATACAGAGAATGGCGATTTTCTTTCCGTGCCAGCCGCGAACGAGGCGTGAATGGAGAACGGCGGCGTAAATCAGCCAGGTGATCAGCGACCACGTTTCCTTGGGATCCCAGCTCCAGTAGGTCCCCCAGGCGGAGTGGGCCCATACGGAACCCGTAATAATTCCAAGCGTCAACATGAGAAAGCCTATGACCACCATCTGATGGTTGAGATCGTCAAGTATCCCTGTATCAGGGATCAGTTTCAAAAAAATACCCCTCTCGGGGCCACGGTCCAACCTTTTCAAAAGATACATAATACTGATTGCGAAGGAGAGGCCAAAAGCGGCATATCCGAAAAAACAGGTAATGACGTGGGTGATGAGCCAGTTGCTCTTCAGAGCCGGCAGAAGTGGTTGGATATGGCTGCTGATATTCGGTGAGAAGGAGGCGTAGGCCATCGCCAGAGAGGCCAGGGGAGTCACAAAGACCCCGAGTGTCCTGTTTTTTGTCCGCCACTCCACGATCAGGTAAAGCAGTATGACGGTGAACGAGAAAAAAATGAGCGATTCATAGAGGTTTGAAAAAGGGGCATGCCCGATTCCGAGTCGGTACGATTCAATCCACCTCAAGGCGATGGCAAAGGTATGTCCGGCTAGCCCTGCGACGCAGATCCCCGTGGCGATCTTGCCGAAAAAGCCTTTGCCCATAACCATCATGAGCAAATAGAAAACAAAGGACCCGAAATATACAAAGGTGATATAGCTGAGGATAAGAGAATTGTTCATGCCTTCAGTCCTTTCCTGGATACGTGTTCTTCAAGGGAGCGCGTGAGTTGTGTGAGTTCTCTTTGGAGCCCCACTGGATTTTTACTTGAATGACCCGCAATGCTGACCGTGGTACCACCCTTTTCCATTGAGATCCGGATCCAGATCCGCCGGTGAGACATGAAAAAGGCCACGAAGAAACCTGCGACCATGAGAAAGCACCCGGTCCACACCAGGAATACGCCAGGGTCCTTGTTGACCTGAAGGCCCGTGTAATAACGGGTTTCGATATGATCCAATACAAAGGTAAAAGGTTTAAAAGCGGATGGGTTGAGTTTTCTAAATCTTTTTTCCAGACCGGGAAATCGTCTCTGGATATCTTCCTGGTCGCGAAAGATCCAGAAGCTTGTTGGTTCCCCCTGATCCGGCTGGACACGAATGAGCACGGCAGGCCCCATATTCATGAAATTGTTCCTGATTTCATCAACCTTGAAATGCGCCTTTGCCCCAGGCAGGGGAGACGATTCACCTAACTGCATCTTCAGCAGGGGGGCCGTTTTCGGGTCGGTTGCCGATTTCCGTATCTTAAGGGTCACTCTGTTTCCTGCCACGGAACCATAACTGGCCTGGTAAAAGGTAATGCCTCTGAAACGGACAGGGTGGTTCACGAGTGCGTTTGCGTTCAGGATGACTTTTCCGTTCTCAAGGAAGGTCAGTTTGGAGCGATATTCCTTTGGAGTACCGTTCTTGTAGAAATGGACGGAAAAACTGTCGCAGCGGACATCGAATCCCAAAGGAACAGGCCCCCTGCTGTCCGTACGTGTTGCCGAATTGATTGTTTCGCCTTCCTGGATATTGACGAAGGCTTCAAAACCGAAGATTGATCCCAGGATGGCCCCAATGATAATGATCAGAATGCTGAGGTGGATCAGGTAGAAGCCGAAGTGCGTCAGTCGACCTCTCTCCCCGTAGATGAAATAGCTTCCATCGGATTCCCTGGATTGAAAATACTTGTATCTCTTCCTGAAGTGCTGTTCCACTGAAGTGATGACCTTTTCCCTCGGCACGATCGTGACAAAACACTGCTCCGAAGGTAAATCCTGGAAGGGTTTCAACCTGTCGGGCCTTGGTGTTGTGCTGATCCTCTTCCAGATTGCAGGAAATCGGTTGATGGAGCAAATGATGAGGTTCAATGCAAGCATCCCTATGAGAAGCCTGAACCAGAGGGAATGATACAGGTCGAAAAGGTCAAGAGTAATAAAGACCTTCAGAGTCCCTGGCGCGAGATGTTGCGAAAACGCCAGAGCCTCTTCGCGCTGGGGGATCAGAGTCCCGGCAATGGACACAATAGCCAAAATAATCAACAGAACGATGGTCAGCCTTACAGAACTGAAAAAATGCCACACCAGGTTGGGTTTTCGATGAGATTCAGAAGGCGACATGTTATCCTTTCTAAAATTCATATGAATATTTGAATTTGATGGCTTTGTAAAAAGCTGGTTTATGCCGCAAGCGGCAGTCTATGAGCAACGAAGTGGAGGAGAGCCTGACACTCTTTTTCAGACCCTTTCTAAACACTCCGGAGGGGATGGACGCCCATTTGGGTTTAAGGGTAGCGATTAGAGAGCGCCAGGGCTTCTGGAGGCGTAAACCCCAAATAGCCGTCCATGTTGGAACCCTGTGCCAAGTGCACTATGAGAAAGCGTCCGAAAAAGACCCTCAGGCTCTC
>Ga0307440_1001386_pt1 | contig 11791 bp, 13 predicted proteins | sample SalMarWE160410MG_FD_202150 | JGI IMG/M metagenome (GOLD analysis project Ga0307440, IMG submission 202150) | Salt marsh sediment microbial communities from the Plum Island Ecosystem LTER, Massachusetts, United States - WE1604-10 | ecosystem: Environmental > Aquatic > Marine > Intertidal zone >... | reverse complement strand
TCTGCTGTCAGTTGCGGACGTCCTGTCCGCAACCCTGCGGGCCTTTGTGATTCCCAGACGGGCCTCCGCGATGCGTCCACCAGCGATAAATTTCGCCTTCTGCGATATAAAAGGGTACGCTCAATTCGGAAGAACCAGATTTATATGTGCAAAGTTGTTGTTGTCGACTTCGTAAAAATAAATTAAGGCTGTCACTTCTTATTCTAATCACGCTGAATAGGAAGAATATCTATGGGAACTTTCGGAAAGCGTTCGGTAAGCTTTACAAAATATTCTCGACTGGTAAGGCAATCTGGATTCTCCTCTTCAGCACAGGCCATTTCTACCACTTGCCAGTTCCTGCCCTGAAGGTTAAGAAGCGCCGACACATCCTCATACTGGTTCGAACCATCAGGAGACTGCGGAAGGGTCTCTATCCAAGCCCACCCATCTTTAACTTTAAGATATCTGACCCTAAAAACCATTTTGATTCCATGGACACGTATCATTTCCCGTCGCAGTGCATTCAGGACTTCTTTACGCAGCGAACTTCCCAAAGGTGGCACCAGGCCGGAGGAGACGGACGGTTCGTTCTTTTCACAGACTCCACGGTCGGGAAAGACAAAGCTTCCTATACAAAAGCAGAAGAAAATGACGGCCAATGCAGCCGTATATGAGAATGCACACCTTGAACTCGCCATTATTGCTCCTCCAGGGGGAGAGAGAACACCTCAGAGACCGGAGCCATCCTATAAAAATCAGCCTATTGCCCGCCGCTATCCTGTTTTATATATCCTTTGACCCGGTTTTGGACCTCCCCCACCGCATCATTGATCTGCTTGTCTGAAAAACCGGCATCCTTAAGACAGGACTGGAACCTGCGTTCGGCGGTGTTCCGCTGAGCAAAAGAAACATTACCGGCATCGGAGCCATATATCGCATCTTCCAGATTCTTTTCCCCTTCCTGGCATTTTTCAGGAACATTCACTATTCCCTCATCCGAGGGCAAATCATTGTTGAATGTTATTTCGTCTTCAGCAGTAGAATTGGGGTGAGGGGATCTCAAGAAATACTGATAGGCGAAAAATCCTGCTATAACAGGAAGAAGAAGGGCGATTATTTTTTTCATAGTGTAGCTCCTCGGCAAAGAACACCACAAAAACGTCAGGCCCCTGACAGCTTGACACAGATACTGCTTCAGGGATGCCTTGTGAAACTCCATGCAGTAATTGAAGAATAGCTGTAACAACTCTTTTTTTATCCTTTTTCGACCTCCACGGTCAATGTAATTCTACAACGGCTATCTATATTGACAATCTCCTAAACACCTATGAATTGAGGATGGTTACGAAAAAAAATTATCCAAGTATTTTATATTTTTCCCTCCTTGAATCAAGAGCTCCAGTCGCAGGCAATTTACAAAATTCACCCGCCACAGGCTATACGGGGGACCGCTGTCTAATTGCAGGGAAAAATGCGGCCCATCCGGATTAATCGTACTTTTAAAAGGCTGAAATTAATAAGATGGTGAAATTCATCGCTTCCAGACACTACTCTCCGGCCTTATCGCCTGTACACCACGGCTGACAGACAGGCCGTCCCTGGCCTGCTGTCAGTTGCGGACGTCCTGTCCGCAACCCTGCGGGCCTTTGTGGTTCCCAGGCGGGCCTCCGCAATGCGTCCTCCAGCGATAAATTTCGCCTCCCACGATATAGAGGGGTACGCTCAATTCGGAAGAACCAAAAATGCCATATCTCTATCGAGTATTTTATGTTTTTGCTGGCATCTTTTAAAGATTTCCGATACTATCGGCAAGGCTATGGAAAGTCAAAGAGATAGTGTGTTGCGATTCCCGCCCGATCTTTTTCCGGAGCTTTGGAACCGGATGTACGGGAGAGGAGGCAAAACCAGGATTTGCATTGCCTGTGTGCATACTTGCCGCTCAACCTGGAAGTCCCAAAAGATGCCCAGACCTTACGGGAATCAACGTGATAAAATAGAAAAATCCAAAGGATTCAGAATCTGCCGTACAGGCTTTGAATGCCGATGAAACATCCGCGGGAAGACCGGAGTTTTCTCTCTCAATCACCTCCTACTCCGGTCTTCCCGAGGGTTATTTCATCAGTTTATCCGATCGGCAAATTCACCAGCCGTCTTCTTTTGCCGATAAACAACCAGATCCTCAATGGTGAGGACCGTCATCCCATACCTGTGGGCAAAATCGACGATCTCGGCAAGTCGGGCCATCGTCCCGTCCGGGTTGGTCAGCTCACAGAGGACACCAGCAGGCTTAAGACCAGCCAGAGACATCAGATCCACTGTGCCTTCAGTGTGGCCGCGACGATTGAGGACCCCTCCAGGCCGGGCCTGCAATGGAAAAACATGGCCGGGTCGGCTCAAGTCCTCCGCCTCTGCATCATCGGCCACCGCAGCCTTCACGGTCCTGACCCGATCAGCGGCCGAAACCCCTGTACTTACTCCTGTTTTCGCCTCAATGGATATGGTAAATGCCGTGCCGTAGGCACTGTCGTTTGATTCCACCATCTGCGGGAGCCGCAGATGGTGCAGATGCTCCTCGGTCAAACACAGACAGACAATGCCGCTGCACTCCCTGATCATCATGGCCATCTGGGTATCGGTCAAATGCTCGGCGGCAAAGATCAAATCCCCTTCGTTTTCCCGACCCTCATCATCAACGAGCAGGATGCCCTGCCCTTCCTGTAGGGCGGTAATTGCTTTTTGGACCCGCGTCATCGGGTCACCAAAATGAGAAAGTAAAGACTGATTCATGGTATCCTCCATATGTACCAGAACCAGGGCATACGGAATGGTCCGCAGAGTCGGGCGTAAACCTCCCCGCCTCCCGGAAAACGAACGTGACAACACTTACGTTTTTATCCTCTTCCATCCGGACTGTAACCGTCGGCCCCGGCATCTCACCGGATCTGCTGTCCCTGCCAAGTACAAGCAACAAGCAGGCGCTCGCGGGCTCTCTCCCTTTTTCGAACCTTATGGAGAATACCGCCGGTGGGGAATTGCACCCCGCCCTGAGAATTATTGTTTTTAAGTTTTTAAAATTGGCCTCTCATACTGTGGCCTGTTTCTGCAACACACTATCAGTTCACCATAGGCATTCTCTCCTTATTTTTCTCCGATTACCACAGATACTCAGCCAATTGGAATGGAAGGGGCCGGATATGAGTGGTAATCAGATTTTTTTATAAATGTGCCTCTCCGGTATTCGGCAAAGGCCGTTTCCAACTCTTCCTGTGTATTCATGACGATCGGGCCTTGCCAGGCAACCGGTTCACCAAGAGGTTTTCCTGAAACAAGGAGGAACCTGACCGCCTTCTCCCCGGCTGCAACCTGGAGATTTTCCCCGTCTTCAAAGAGGATCACCGTACCGTCACCATGGGTCGCACCCTCATCCTCGGAAAAAGCTCCTTCACCTTCGAATACATAGGCAAAAACGGTATGCCCAAGCCGGGTAGGATGCTCAAAAACCGTACCGGCGGCAACGTGTACATCCAAATACTCCGGCTCAATGACGATATCTCCCACAGGGCCCTGAATCTCACCGACCTGGCCGCAGATTACCCGTATCTCCGTACCGTTTTCAAGGTGTACCACTGGAATATCGGAGGCGGTGATATCACGGTACCGGGGAGCCATCATCTTCTCTATCGCAGGCAGGTTAGCCCACAGTTGGAAGCCCATCATGCAACCCTCTGGATCCCCTTTGGGCATCTCCTGATGAATGATACCACTGCCGGCAGTCATCCATTGAACATCCCCTGACGAAATGACTCCGCTATTACCGAGACTGTCACCATGTTCGACATCACCTTGCAGGACATAGGTAATGGTTTCGATGCCCCGATGCGGATGCCATGGAAATCCCCTGAGGTAATGATCCGGATCGCAGGAGCAAAAATCATCGAGGAGCAGGAACGGATCGAACAACGGCACTTCATCAAAACCAAACCCTCGTTTCAATCGAACCCCAGCCCCTTCTATGGTTGCTTGACTCGTAAATATTTTTCTGATTTTTCTTGGAGCTTTCATTTCTTCTCCTCCCTGTTTTACCGGTTCAAACGGTGTTTTTCTTGGCCTTTTCCTTTGCGCTGGGCCATGGCGAGAATTTTTTAGCAACATCTTCTTTGAAAAATACGATGCCTCTGCTTGTTTTTTCAAACCGTTTTTTGATAGAATTGATCAAAGTGAAAAACGTACCGAACAATCTCAAAGTCATTTAAATATACCCCAAAAAGGTTGCATCATGTCAACGATTATCAAAGGCGATTTCAGTAGACGATCGAAAACCGCATCCGATACCGGTCTTGCAGATCCTGCTCCAATCTACCAATTGAATATATCCCTGACCTTTTCCGATCCCCTCATCTGGAGACGCTTGCTGATACCCGGCGAGACTTCCCTTGCCCAACTGCATGCCATAATACAGAACTGTATGGGGTGGAATGATATCCATGCCCATCGCTTTCTGGTCGGAAAGGTATTTTACGGTCCATCAGAGGGAGGTGAGATCTGGGAAAAGACTGGCGAACGCGATGAGGCGGCTTACCAAATCGTCACCTTGGAAAATGATCTAAAATGGTGCTTTACCTACATTTATGATTTCGGTGACGGCTGGGAGCATGATATAGCATTGGAGCAGACTCTCCCCAATGGCCACGTCCGGGATCTACCAGCCCTTTTGGATGGTGAAAAGGCATGCCCTCCGGAAAACGTCGGTGGAGTACCGGGATATATGGAATTTCTGACCATTATCAACGATCCGCACCATAAACACCATCAGCGGATGGCGAAGTGGTACGGGGCCGACCGTTTCGATCCCGATGATTTCGATCTCGCAGAAGCCAACAGGATTTTAAAGACACAACCAATCGTTGCCGGACGCCCGGTTTGAACCACATTCGACAGGAATCAGCTCAGGTCAGTTGCAAAGTGCTCTTTTTAAATACCGATTACCACTCATATTCAGCTACTGATCCTGGGAGTGAACTGCTCGTTTCTCGGGACGCCATATACCCATCCATGGGGGCTTCTCTGCAGCCGTCCAGGCTGCAGAGACCCGGGGAACAAACAACCCACACCCTTCCAATCCGATAGGCTGATTTTCATGGGTGGGTGACAGATGGGAAAATGGTTTTGATAGATCCTTGTAATAAAATGAGGTGTTTTCTGAAGTGCTCTGGAACTTTTTGTATTAATGGATTAGAATAGTGATGATCTCATGATCGCAAATCAATCTCTATCTACCGACACTTCTCTGATATGCCTCGTCTATCAATTCATTTTGTAAAGCCTGTAGCTGTTTTCTTCCTCTTTTTACTTCTTCTGTTCATCCGCACCATCCCGGTGCGGGCGGAACATTACGACATCGCCTATTTCTGGGATACCAACCTGGAAAATGTTCTCGATTATAAAGAAAAGCTCGAATCGGTCTTTCCGCCGGAGATTAGCCATAAGCTGATAATCGTCGGCCGCGATGACCAGTTCGGTGTACTTTACGACCAGAACGGGTCAGCGATACGCTCGGCACAGCTTTTCGTTAGACAAAACGTCCTGCTCAAAGAGGCGGGCCTGCATGAATGTTATGCCCTGAAGGACCAGGGCTATTTCCGTTTATACAATATAAGCTACGGAGTAGGTCCCCACCTTAAAGCCCTCGAAAAAAGATACACTCAGGTATACAGCGTTCTGGGACAGGAGGTCGGCAAAAATCTCTTTATCGAACAAATAGACAAGGATTCCTACGCCCTTCTTTTCCTTCGCCGCGGGGATATCCGCTCAACCTACAAAATCGCCCAAAAACATGCCCGACTCCTGAGAAGACTGCACATCAAGACAACTGTAATTCCCGAGAACAACGACACCATTGTCTATGGTGAATCAAGCCATCTCGACACCAGTGAAACGGGTGGCGCCGACAATAGCCAACCTGCTGAGCACGGAGCCTCGAAGGATACAAATACACCTGTTGCCGTTACGGGTGTGGCAAAAACTCAAGCGACAACAGAACCTCAACACATCGAGAGAAAAAAGGAGCCCATACCGGTTATTCGTGTGGCGGCAGACGAGAAAAAACTCTATGTCGTCGCCGGCAACAAGGTGGCATCCCCCCTTGTTGATATCAAGAAAAATTCTAAATTCGACACGTATATCCAACAATTTATCAAGAAACAACGGAAAAGGGGCAGGCTGGCACACGATGAAACTACCGGCTGGATCGTCTATGACCTGCTCCAGGACGAAACCCTCGTCACCATCAATGCCGATCGGGTATTTCAGGCTGCCAGCATGATCAAGCCATTCATCGCCCTCGCCTATTTTGACCAGGTCAAGAAAGGGAAATTACGATACACCAGAAAGAGCCGCAGGGTAATGGAGGCCATGATTCAGCATAGCAGCAATACAGCCGCCAACTGGATCATGCGGAGAATCGGAGGCCCCGCCAAATGTGAAAAAATCCTGAGAACCAACTACAGTTACATTTTCAAGAAAACCGAAATCAGGGAGTATATCCCTCGGAACGGTCGTACCTATAAAAATACCGCCATCCCATCGGACTACATTCGTTTTCTCCACGGGCTCTGGAACAGAAAACTCCCATATACCTCAGAATTACGTCGCCTGATGGCCTTGCCGGGCAGGGACCGCATCTACGACGGCACCCCCATCCCGCAGGGGACTTTGATTTACGACAAGACCGGCACCACCGCCCACCTCTGCGGCGATATGGGTATCCTTGTCCCCCGAGACCGGCGAGGGCATCAACACCCATATGCACTGGTCGGTATTATCGAACGGCAATCACGACCATCGGATTATGGCACCTGGATGATTACCCGGGGCAATATTATTCGTAAGGTCTCGACCCTGATCTACGAGGAAATGAAGAAGAATCATAATCTGCTCTAATGCCAACCGAACATCAGATGGGCGGAGCAATAGTTACCACTTGACTCCTATCGGTTTTCACCCGAACTCCGTGGGGCTCCTTTATCGCCGAGATCAGGATGTCGTATTTTTGGGCTGGTATCTCGCTGTCGCTTTCCCCCAGGAAAACCCCTTCTCCTTCAAAGACCTGAATAGAAATATCGCCGTCCAGATCAGGGGAATGGACAGGAAAGGTTGCCCCTGCCGCAAGGATAAAATTAATGACCTTGAACAGGGGACATTCTACCCCAAAAACAGGAGATGGCTATGAATACACTGGCAGCAATGAAAGAAAGGCTAAAAGAGCTTAAAGAAAAAATCCAAGAGACGGAAAAGAGACTTCCGGCCCATTCAGTAAAACCGCCGATCATGATGGAGCTTCTGGCATTGGAAGATGAATATGAGACCCTGATCTCAAAAATTGCCGCCCTATCCCGGAACGACGACGCATCCGATCGGAGAAAGGAGCGACAGAAGCCATCCCAAAAAAAATAACCTTGGATTACCAATTACCTGTCCCAGCATCCCCTTCTCCGATTCTCCTTGGTGAACCAACCAGGTCCGTCTATGCATGGAGTACCTTTTCAATACCTACAAAAAGTTCGGCCCCTTTCGGATAATAGCTGACGTCACGAACATCGTCCAGTTTCTGTAGCTGCTTGACTATCTGATCAAGTTTTTCCTCCTCGTTGACCTGGAGCCACATTCGGCTCAACTGTCCCCCTTTATCCGGAAAGCAGAGAATCTTTTCCAGGTTATAGGCACGCCGGGAGAACAATCCACAGATATGCGACATTACACCCGGATGATTGTTCACAGTCAGCTCCAAAACGATAATCCGATAATTCCAGTGATTCGTTTCTGCTATCAAATCAGACGTATTCTTCATTATATCCTCCTATCATCTCTTTGTTTGCTGCCCCGGGAGGTACCATCGGATAGACATCTTCGTCAATATGAATCGGGACGTTTATAAGACACGGTCTCGGGTCACGGATAGCACCAGACAGGCTTTGCAGAGATGTCTTCCCGTCGCCCAGGTCATAGGCTTGCATGCCAAAACCGCGGGCTATGGCAGGAAAATCGATATTGACCTGATATTCCGAGGCAAAATGATGGCGCTCATAAAACAAACCCTGCTGTTGACGGACAAGCCCCAGCGAGCCATTGTTTAAAATAACGATCGTAACTCCGGCCTGTTGTTCGACCGCGGTTGCCAATTCCTGGATATTCATCTGCAGGCTTCCATCCCCGGTGAAGCAGACGACCTGCCTCTCCGGGAAGGCCAGAGAGGCTCCGATGGCCGCGGGCAAGCCGAATCCCATGGTTCCTAATCCTCCGGAAGTCAGGAGTTGTCTGGGCCGCATAAACGGATAGACCTGTGCCGTCCACATCTGATGCTTGCCGACATCGGTGACGATTATAGCATCACGCTCCACCATCTCGGAGATTGCCAGGATAAGGCCAAAGGGCTTTCGGGGAGAGAGGGAGTCACCGGAAACAAGCGGGTATCTTTCCTGGAGATCCCTGATCCTTGCAAGCCACCGCCCTCGACCACCGCTTTTTACCAGTGGATACATTTTGGCAAGTGTTTCACCAACATCTCCTATCAGCGGGATATGAGATGTTTTTAATTTATCCACCTCACTGGGGTCGATATCCATATGGATGACACGGGCACCGGGACAGAATTCCGAAATTTTACCGGTGGCTCGATCATCAAAACGTACACCGGCTGCAATCAGCAGATCGCATTCCTCCAAGGCCAGGTTGGTGGAACGGGCAGCATGCATCCCCAGCATACCGAGATCCAGAGGATGACTCACTGGAATTGTACCCAGTCCCATAAGGGTGGTTGTTACTGGTATTTCGGCCTTTTCAGCCAATTTCCGCACCCATTGGGCAGCGCCGGAATGGACAATGCCACCTCCTATATAGAGAATGGGCCGTTGGGACTCATCGAGCATGGACACCGCCCGTAAAAGCGCCGCATCTTCACAGATGACAACATCCTCTGGTCGTCCCGGCTCCGGCCATTGCTCGAAGTCAATCGTCTCTGTCTGAACACTCTTCGGCACGTCGATGAGCACCGGGCCAGGCCTTCCTGAACAGGCGATACGAAAGGCTGCGGGAATTACCCGCAACAACTCGCGGGCTGAGCGCACCAGAAAATTGTGTTTGGTGACCGGAATCGACATCCCATAGGTGTCCACCTCCTGGAAGGCGTCGGTGCCGATCATCGAAAGCGGCACCTGTCCGGTGATGCAGATGATGGGAATAGAATCAAGATAGGCATCGGCAATAGCGGTCAAGATATTGGTCGCTCCCGGTCCCGAAGTCGCGAAGCAGACCCCTGGAAGACCGGTGGCCCGGGCAATTCCCTGGGCGATAAAACCGGCACCCTGTTCATGTCTGGCCAGGACATGGCGAATCTTTTGACTTGCAAAAAGGGCATCGTAGATTGGAAGGTTCGCGCCTCCAGGAATACCGGCAATGGTCGTTATGCCCTGACGTTCGAGCAATTTGATGATAATTGTGGCCCCAGTCATCGCATACATGTACTGTCCTCCTTTTTGTTTTTTTGATCGGCGATATCGGCGGGACCAAAAAAAACCCCCGCCGGCGGGCGCCGACAGGGGTTTGAATTTTCGAGTTTTCTCTTGCCTCCCGTTACGGCGCTCCGCTCCCTTGAATCACGACGACCACCACAAGCACCACACCGGTAAGCGCCGGGCCAGTATGGATAGCATTAATTAAGGTGGAAGGGGCGTACATCATTTTGTTTTCAACGGAAGGTTTTAAATTTTCATTTAGCAAGCCTCTATCTGAGCACTTAGCAGAATCAGGTGGCCCAGTCAAGTAAAATTCTTTTGTCCCGCATCAGTCACTCTTTGCCGGAGATCCACCTGATGACCGACCAGGTTCTGGTTTTCAAAGAGGATTGCCTGAAGAAACGTTTGGCCACTGAAGATCTTGCCCGAGGTAGCCTTGCGTCAGGAGGTCGCGGTTATACCCCTATCCTGAACCTGCAAAAGAAGCGCCCTCAGGATGACCTCTGGGCCTGTAATTGGGGAGGAAGAGAACTCATTCTTACCGATCCCGGTACCACGGCACCACCCGGTTCGAACTCGACGCCAACAACCTCATGCTCTTAAAAAAACACCCCGAGGCCTCAAGCGCCAGAAATATCCTTCCCTGTGAGGTGATCGACCTCTTTCAAGTCCATAATCAAGTCGGGGTCGAACTGAACTGTCGAGGGAATCGATTGATCGCCCAAGTCGTACCGCAGTCGATCAGAGAACTCGATATCCATACCGGGACAAAGGTCGTGGCCGCAATCAAGGCATCGGCCTTTCAGCCGCTTTTATAGGCTCATCCGGTTTTTGCGTACTTTGGAAAAGTTGAAAGAATTAACCCGGTAGAGATCATCGCTTTCGGTCACCGTCCTGCGGCCTTATCGCCTGGAAACCACGGCTGACAGACAGGCCGTCCCTGGCCTGCTGTCAGTTGCGGACGTCCTATCCGCAACCCTCCGGGCCTGATATGCTTCCCAGTCGGGCCTCCGTGATGCGCCCGCAAACGACGATCTCAACCTCCCTGGGTTATAGAAAAGTGCGCTTGAGTCGGATGAACCCTTTTTTAATTCTGATTACCCCTGAAACTCAGCCTATCGGGAGAGAAGGGAGTGAGCTGCTCGTTTCTCGGGTCACTCCCTGGATCAGTAGCTGAACAGTAGTGGTAATCAGATTTGTAATTGAGGGCAAGATCGATCCCGGTACCCCACTTTAGGTGCCGGCAGGTCTTCTCAGATCCGGCCAGCGGCGATATCCTGTCCGAAATTCTCGGCTCGCATCATTTCATCGGAACGTTTTTTAATCGCACCCGCCTTATCAACACTTCGCACCAACAGGGACCCGCCGTATTGGACGTTGATCGCATCAAAAAAACATTTGGCGACCAGCAGACTGCCATCAAAAACCTTTTCCCCTTTTGTGGCGGCCGTGGCCAAAAGATAGCCTTTGCGGTCTTCACCCTCTCGAAAGGGTGTCTCCAACAGATACTTACGGCTCCAGCGAGCCTGAAAACGATCAATGAAGGTCTTGCTCTGAGCGCTTGGGCCATAAAAATAGATGGGGGTCACCAGAAAGATTCGGTCTGCAGCATCCACCTTTTGATACAATTCCCCCATGTCATCCTTGATGACGCATTCAGAGGTTTTGTTACAGCCGCCACAACCCATACAGGGTGCAATCTTCATTTTGCTAAGATGGAGATATTCCACGCTGTTGGCGGGCTCCTTTTCCAACTCGGCAACCACAGTCCTGGCAAGAATCTCACTGTTGCCTTTTTTACGGGGACTCCCAAGAATTACTAATATATTCATAACATTAACCTGAAAATAATTGCTACTGCCAATGGGCATGGAAATGGTGAACCGGCCCATGGCCTTTTCCAATACGATAACCAGCACCGGCAACAATTGCCTTATGCAGATAATCTTCCGCTTTGTTTACTGCATCGATGAGGGGCAGACCCCGGGCGAGAAAGGAGGTCACGGCAGAGGACAGGGTACATCCGGTCCCGTGGGTGTTGCGGGTGTCTATCCTTGAGTTTTCAAAAACGGTTACCCGACCCGAATCTTGCCCGTAGAGAAGATCCACAAGGCTCATTCCCTCACGATGGCCACCTTTGAGCAACACGGAACAACGAAATTCCCTGCCCATTTCCCGAACCGCCTCTTCCGCGTCATCACCGATCGGTCTTCCGAGCAGGCCCTCCGCCTCGGGGATATTGGGGGTCAACAGACGAAGCAGAGGAAAGAGTGCACGACCCATGGTTTGCTGCAGCTCCT
>Ga0307440_1001385_pt1 | contig 11791 bp, 12 predicted proteins | sample SalMarWE160410MG_FD_202150 | JGI IMG/M metagenome (GOLD analysis project Ga0307440, IMG submission 202150) | Salt marsh sediment microbial communities from the Plum Island Ecosystem LTER, Massachusetts, United States - WE1604-10 | ecosystem: Environmental > Aquatic > Marine > Intertidal zone >... | reverse complement strand
ACGCACTCCTGGCAACCCGCGCAGCGCTCGTCGTTCACGAGGACGTGCGGCGTTGCCTCGAGATAGCCGTCGCCCGGCGGCATCGCCGCCAAGGACGGCACGTCCGTCTGGCGCGGTCGCGCCGTCGCGGCTCTCGTCATTCCGCGCCTCCCATCGCTACGTACAGCACCACCATCGCCGCCCCGAGGGCCACCACGAAGAGGATGCTGAGCGCCTGCAGCCACCCTGCCCGGGTGGTGAAGGGCGTCACGTCGCGCCGAACGTTCCTCACCGTGGCATAGACGGACGCCGCCGTCCCCACGAGAACCACGATCACCTGGCTCCACACCACGCCGGCCGGGGACAGGATGTGCACCTGGTACAGGCTCGAGTGCGCGGTCCCGAACAGGTTCCACCCGATCGAGAAGGGGTCGGAGATGGCGGGGACGATGCGCAGCGCGTGATTCCAGAAGCGCGGCAGCTGCCGAGCCAGGTAGTCCACGGCCAGCAGCGGCAGCAGGCCGTACATGATCGGCATGAACCAGGCGAAGTATCCGCGCCGGCCCTTGCCGAGCCCGGGTTCGGCCGTCGTGCTCGGCACCGGACCGCCGCCGCCGGCCACCGCCACGCCGGCCCCGGCACCGCTGCTCGCGGCCACGTCGCCGGCCCAGCCGGCCGGCGCGCGGCGCTGCAGCATGACCTTCAGCAACCACGCCCAGGCCATCACCACGCCGCCCGCGACGGCCGTGATCACCAGGTAATCCACCGGGTTGGGGTAGCCGGGGAAGTGCATCCAGCCGTTCAGCGCGTCGTCCACCACGCCGTACGCCTGCAACGCGTTCAGCTGCTGGTAGAGCACCAGCCCGAGCAGGATGGCGGCCGCCACTGAGACGTCCCAGCGCCGCCGCACCGGCGCCACCACGGAGGTCAACGGCGCCTGCAGGTAGAGTCCGACGTTGTCGTACGGGCAGTTCTTGACGCACTCGGTGCACAGCCCGCAGAAGGCGTTCGAGGTGGCGCTGCCGGGCCACTCGTACCAGGGGCAGCCGTAGCCGTCCTCGCTGCCGCGCATGCAGTCCTTCGTGGAGCAAGCCAGGCAGACGTCGCGGTCCTTGGTGCGGAAGCCCGCCACCATCCCGGTCGACCCCACGGTGCCGATCAGCGACGTGAGCGGGCACAGATACCGGCAGAACGTGCGGCGTTCCATCACCAGGAAGGTGCCGAGCGCCAGCGCGATGATGCCGAACACCATGTAGCTGGTGTAGGCGGGCACGCCCGGCCCGGCGATGCCGAAGAACTCCTCGATCCACGTCAACACGACGAAGACCACCGCCGAGCTGATGATGCCGTAGCGACTCCACAACCGGGGCCACCTGCTGCCCGCACCGATCGAGCGCGGACGCCTGCCCCACGGCGTCAACCGCTGGACCCATTCGGCGAAGCCGCCGAACGGGCACATCAGGCACCAGGCACGCCCGACCCCCACCATCAGGACGAACACCACCATGAACCAGATGTACCAGGTGATGACCGTGGAGAAATTCCGCGTCGGCCGCATCGCTCCGACGAGTCCGGTGACGATGACGATCCAGAAGATGATCTGGTTCGGCAGGATGAAGAAGAACTGGAACTTCCTGCTCTTCAGCAGGCGCTTGAGCCACGGGAAGCGCGTCAGCTCGAAGCGGGGATCGGGGTCACTGGGCCCGAAGTGTCCTTCCAGACCGTCGCGCCTCGGCTCACGTAGCTGTCGTGTGATGACGGCCATGCTGCTCATCCTCCTCGTCGACGCCTCGACCATAGGGGGGTGGCCGCCATGCCACCAGTGCCGACGCGCCTAGGCGCGGCCGGTGCCAGCCTGGGACCTTCGCCCTATGCCGCGCCCGCGCGTTGCACGTGGCGGCAGTCACGCTTCGGGTGGAGGCGCACTCGAGCCCGCCGCCCCACCGAGCCACAGCGCGCCGCCGGCTACGACGCGCGGCGAGGCTCACAGGCGGTAGCATTGGGCCGCTGTGTCGTTCCTCGTCGCCCTCTTCGTCTCGGGCATCGCCGCCGGCACCCTGGGCGCGCTGCTCGGCCTGGGCGGCGGCATCTTCCTGGTGCCGCTGCTGACTGTCGTGTTCGACCTGCCGGTGCGCGTGGCGGTGGGCACCAGCCTGATCTGTGTCATCGCCACCTCCGCCGGGGTGGCCGCGCTCGCCTCCGAGGAGAGCGGTGCCGACGTGCCGCTGGCGCTGCGCTTGGAGATCGGCACCGCCGCCGGTGCCGTCATCGGTGGCGTGGTGAGCGCCTTCGTGCCCGCCAGGGCCCTCAGCTTCGTGTTCGCCGCGGCGGTCTTCGGCACGGCCGTCTACACGCTCAAGAAGGCGGGCGCGCCGGGCGAGGCGATGTTCCGGCGCGACTACCGTCCCCGCCGCTGGACGCTTGGGTACAGCGTTGCCGGCCTGGCGGGGATGGTGTCGGGGATGCTGGGGGTGGGTGGGGGCTTCATCAAGGTGCCCACGATGTACGCCATCATGGGCGTCCCGCTGGGCATCGCCACCGCCACCAGCAACTTCATGGTCGGCATCACCGCCGCCGCCAGCGTCTTCGTCTACCTCGGCCGCGGCGACGTGCGCCCCCTCATCACCGTCGCCACCGCCGGCGGCGTGTTCATCGGGGCCTCGATCGGCACCGTCGTGCAACGCCGCCTCAAGGTCGCCTGGCTGCGTTGGGCGCTGGTGCTGCTGATGACCGGCATCGGCGTGCAGATGCTGTGGAAGGGATTCTGAGCCGTGCCCGGCAACGCCCGCCATCCCAGCGGCATGCACACCACGATGCAGCGGGTGTCTCGCTGGCTGTCGGCGTTCGCGCTGACGCTGATGGCTCTGGGGCTGGCCCTGGCACTCCTCCACGGCGGCGCCGACCAACCCCTGCGACTGGGGCTGGCGCAGCGCTCTCACCGCCTCATGCTGTTCGGCCTGGTGGTGCTGGCGGTGCTGCCCGGCGTGCGCGTGCTGATAGCCCTCACCTACTACACCGCCGCCCGCCGCCTGGCCGAAGCGCTGGTGGCGCTGGTGGTGGTGATGGAGCTGATCGCCTCGATGATCACGCGGGGGTAACGCCGCCGAGCTGGAGCGCCGCGGCGCGCCCGCTCGCCGCAGCGCCCTGCAAAGCCAAAAGTCCCGTCCCTGTCAGCCATTCTCCCCACACCGTTGTCGGACTTTCGCCGATGCGCGGCGGCGGTCTCTCCACTAGGCTGCGGGCGACCCCGGAGGGAGCACCAGGCGCGTCACGCGCTCAGGCGTGGCGGCCACGCGAGCCCGTGTTCGCTGGAGGTGACGCCGCATGCACGGAATGCTGGAGCCCACCAGGGGATTCGAGATCATCACCAAGGAGAACCTCCGCGGCCCCAAACCCAACCTCGGCGACTACGAGTTCACGGTGGCCGGCTTCCGCTGGGAGTCCGTCCGCCGCCTCCTCGAGGGCTTGCCCCACGGCTCCGGACTGAACATCGCGCACGAGACCGTGGACCGGCACGCCCGCGGCGCCTCCCGGCGGCGCACCGCGCTGCGCTGGCTGGGCAAGTCGGGCCAGACGCGCGAGCTCAGCTACGGCGATCTCGCCGAGGAGACCTCGCGCTTCGCCAACGTGCTTCGATCGTTGGGGGTCCACAAGGGCGACCGCGTGTTCGCCCTGATGGGCAGGGTGCCGGAGCTGTACGTGGCCGCCTTGGGCACGCTCAAGGCGGGCGCCGTGTTCTGCCCGCTGTTCTCCGCCTTCGGCCCCGACCCTATCCGGCAACGCCTGCAGATCGGCGAGGGGAAGGTGCTGGTCACCACACCAGCGCTCTACCGCCGCAAGGTCGCCGAGCTGCGCGGCACCCTGCCCTCGCTGGAGACGGTGCTGCTGGTGACCGGCGAGAACGAGGCCGCGCCCCCCGAGGGCACGCGCGACTACCGGGAGTTGATGGCCTCGGCCCCGACCGAGTTCCTCATCCCGCCCACCGACCCCGAGGACATGGCCCTGCTGCACTTCACCAGCGGCACCACGGGCACCCCCAAGGGCGCGGTGCACGTGCACCAGGCCGTGCTGCACCATTACCTCACCGGCCTCTACGCGCTCGACTTCCACCCGGGCGACGTGTTCTGGTGCACGGCGGACCCGGGCTGGGTCACGGGCACCTCCTACGGCATCATCGCGCCGCTGCTGCACGGCATCACCAACGTGATCGACGAAGGCGACCTCGATGCCGACCGCTGGTACGGCATCATCGAGCGCGAGAAGGTGACGGTGTGGTACACCGCGCCTACCGCGGTGCGCATGCTCATGCGGGTGGGCGCCCAGGTGGCCCGGGAGTACGACCTCTCCAGCCTGCGCTTCATCGGCAGCGTGGGCGAGCCGCTCAACCCCGAAGCGGTGGTGTGGGGCCAGGAGGCCTTCGGCCTCCCCATCCACGACAACTGGTGGCAGACGGAGACGGGCGGGATCATGATCGCCAACTACCGCTCCATGGCCGTGAAGCCCGGGTCCATGGGGCGCCCGCTGCCAGGCATCGAGGCCGCCATCGTCAAGCGCGTGGGGGGCGGTCACCTGAAGGTGGTGAGCGCGCCCGACGCCGAAGGCGAGCTGGCGCTGAAGCCCGGCTGGCCGTCGATGTTCCGCGGCTACCTCCACGACGACGCCCGCTATGCCAAGTGCTTCGTCGACGGCTGGTACCTCAGCGGCGACCTGGCGCGCCGCGACGCGGGCGGGTACTTCTGGTTCGTGGGCCGCGCCGACGACGTCATCAAGTCCGCCGGCCACCTCATCGGCCCCTTCGAGGTCGAGAGTGCCCTGCTCGAGCACCCGGCGGTCGCCGAGGCCGGCGTCATCGGGGTGCCCGACCCGGTGGTAGGCGAGCTGGTGAAGGCGTTCGTGATCCTCCACAAGGGATTCGACCCGACCGAGGCCCTCAAGCTCGAGATCCAGGGCCATGCCCGCAAGCGGCTCGGCCCGGCGGTCGCACCCAAGGCCATCGAGTTCCGCGACACCCTGCCCCACACCCGTAGCGGCAAGATCATGCGCCGGCTCCTGAAGGCGAGGGAGCTGGGCTTGCCCGAGGGGGACATCTCCACCCTGGAGGACCAGCGATGAGCGCGCCCGCCACTCTCGATCGCCCGCACGTCCACGAGCTGCTGCTCGACATGGTGCGTATCCGGCGCATGGAGGAGATGTGCGCCGAGCTCTACCAGGCCACCAAGATCCGCGGCTTCCTCCACCTCTACATCGGCGAGGAGGCCGTGGCCGTGGGCGCCATGCGCGCCCTCACCGCCGACGACGCAGTGGTTGCGACCTATCGCGAGCACGGCCACGCCCTGATCCGCGGCGTGCCCATGGGGTCGATCCTGGCCGAGATGTACGGCAAGCTGGAGGGCTGCAGCCGCGGCCGCGGCGGCTCCATGCACCTGTTCGACGCCGACACCCGCTTCTACGGCGGCAACGCCATCGTCGGCGGCGGTCTGCCGCTGGCGGTGGGGTTGGCCCTGGCCGACAAGCTGCAGGGACGCGAGCGCGTCACCGCCTGCTTCTTCGGCGACGGGGCCACCGCCGAGGGTGAGTTCCACGAGTCGATGAACCTGGCCGCCCTGTGGCGCTTGCCCGTGCTGTTCCTGTGCGAGAACAACCTCTACGGCATGGGCACGGCCATCGAGCGCGCGCAGTCCGAGACCCACCTGGCGCTCAAGGCCGCCGCCTACCGGGTGCCGGCCTGGGACGTCGACGGCATGGACGTGCTCGCGACCGAAGCCACCACCCGCGCGGCCGCCGAGGCCGTGCGTGAAGGCGGTGGGCCGCACTTCGTCGAGTACCGCACCTACCGCTTCCGCGCGCACAGCATGTTCGACCCCGAGCTCTACCGCCCCAAGCAGGAGGTCGCCGCCTGGAAGGAGCGCGACCCCATCGAGCGGTTCCGGCAGCGGCTGCGCGACGCAGCGCTGCTGACGGACGACGAGGACGCCGCGCTCGAGCGCGCGGCGGCCGACGAGATCGAGGCGGCCGTGGCGTTCGCCGAGGCCGGCACCTGGGAGGACCCGGCGGAGCTGGAGCGCTTCGTCTACTCCGATCCCTCGCCCGCAAAGGGGGTGGCACCGTGACCGTCGCGACGCCCCAACGCACGCCCGCCGCGCCCGCGGCCGAGCCGCTCGCCACGACCTACCGCGAGGCGGTGCGGGAGGCTATCCGCGCCGCCATGCGTGCCGACCCGCGGGTGTTCCTGATGGGTGAGGACGTGGGCCGCTACGGCGGCTGCTACGCCGTGAGCATGGGCCTGCTGGAGGAGTTCGGCGAGGGCCGCATCCGCGACACCCCGCTCTCCGAGTCGACCTTCGTCGGTGCCGGCATCGGCGCGGCCCTGGGCGGCATGCGCCCCATCGTGGAAATCATGACGGTGAACTTCAGCCTGCTCGCCCTCGACCAGATCCTCAACAACGCCGCCACCCTCCTGCACATGTCCGGCGGGCTGTTCAACGTGCCTCTGGTCATCCGCATCGCCACCGGCGGCGGGCGACAGCTCGCGGCGCAACACTCCCACAGCCTGGAGGGCTGGTACGCGCACATCCCCGGGATCAAGGTGGCGGTGCCGGGCACGGTCGAGGACGCCGGCGGCATGCTGGCGCCGGCGCTGGCCGATCCCGACCCCGTGCTGATCTTCGAGAACGCCCTGCTCTACAACGCGTCCGGCCCGGCGCCCGATCCCGAGCACCCCGTGGACCTGGCCCATGCCGCCGTGCGGCGCGAGGGCGGCGACGTCAGCCTGCTCACCTACGGCGGCTCGCTCTACAAGACCCTCGACGCCGCTGAACGCCTGGCCGGGGAGGGCATCGACGCCGAGGTGATCGACCTGCGCATGCTGCGGCCGCTCGACGACGCCACCATCATGGCGTCGGTGGCCCGAACCCACCGGGCGGTGATCGTCGACGAGGGCTGGCGCAGCGGCGGCATCGCCGCCGAGGTCGCCGCCCGCATCACCGAGCAGACCTTCTACGATCTCGACGCGCCACCCGAGCGGGTGTGCTCCGCCGAGGTGCCGCTGCCCTACGCCAAGCACATGGAGGAGGCCGCCCTGCCCAGCGCCGAGCGCATCGTGGCCGCCGCAAGGAAGGTCACGGGCCGCGATGGCTGAGTTCACCATGCCCTCGCTCGGCGCCGACATGGACGCCGGCACCCTGCTGGAGTGGTACGTCGGGCCCGGCGACACCGTGAAGCGCGGCGACATCGTGGCGCTGGTCGACACCGACAAGGCCGCCATCGAGGTCGAGGTCTTCGAGGACGGGGTGGTGGGCGAGCTGCTGGTGCCGCCGGGCGAGAAGGTTCCGGTCGGCACGCCACTGGCCATGATCCTGCCAGCAGGCGCGGCGGCGGCAGCGGCGCCGGCCGCCACCCAGGGGGCCGAGCTGCCCGCGCAAGAGGCCGCGGCTGACACCGGCACGCAGCCCGGCACGCAGCCCGCCACGCAGCCCGCCACGCGGGCCGCCACGGTGGCCGCTCCCGTGACAGCCGCTCCCGTGCCGGCCACGGCCGCACCGCCGAAGCCTGCGCAGCCAGACGCTGGCCGGCGGCCCGCGGCCACCCCGGCCGCCCGCAATCACGCCCGCGAGCTCGGCATCGACCTCGGCACGCTGCAGGGCAGCGGCAGGCACGGCGTCATCACCAGCCAGGACGTCGATGCGGCCGCCCGCGCCACGCCAGGGAGCGGCGCGGGCACAGCGGCAGGGCCGGGAGCGCACGTGCGGGCATCGCCGCTGGCGCGGCGCCTCGCCTCCGAGGCAGGCATCGAGCTGTCGGGCCTGCCGGGCAGCGGCCCGGGCGGCGCCGTGACGCAGGACGACGTGCGCGCGGCCGCCGGCCAGCCGGCCCGCGCCCCGTCGCCGACGCAGGTCATCACCCCCGCGCCGGCCCGGCCGGCTGAGGGCGCGGCGCTCGCCTCCGAGGACGAGGACGAGCGCAGCGCGGCCATGCGCCGCGCCATCGCGGCGGCCATGTCCCGGTCGAAACGCGAGATCCCTCACTACTACCTCAGCCTGCACGTCGACATGACCCGCGCGCTGGCATGGCTGGAGGAGACCAACCTGCAACGCGCGGTCACGGAGCGCGTGCTCCCGGCAGCACTGGTGCTCAAGGCCACGGCGCTCGCCGCCAGGGACGTGCCCGACCTCAACGGTTTCTACCTGGAGGACGGCTTCCACCCGAGCCAGGCGGTGCACCTGGGCGTGGGCATCTCGCTGCGCCAGGGCGGGCTGATCGCGCCGGCCATCCACGACGCCGACACGAAGGATCTTCCCGCGCTCATGGCCGCCTTGCGCGACCTGGTCAAGCGCACGCGCAACCTCCAGCTGCGTAGCTCGGAGCTGACCGACGCCACCATGACCTCCACCAATCTGGGCGACCAGGGTGTGGAGAGCGTGTTCGGCATCATCTACCCGCCGCAGGTGGCACTCGTCGGCTTCGGCCGCATCCTAGAGCGCCCCTGGGCGGAGAACGGCATGCTCGCGGTGCGCAAGCAGATGCACATCACGCTCTCTGCCGACCACCGCGCCAGCGACGGCCACCGTGGCGGGCTGTTCCTCAGCGCCATCGAGCGTCACCTGCAGCACCCGGAGGAGCTATGAAGGCACCCATCACCAGCGAGAGCGAGCTGCGGGCACTCGTCATCGACCTGCTGTCGCACGTGGCGCCCGAGGCGGACGCCGCCACCATCGACCCCGACGCCAGCCTCCAGGACCAGCTCGACATCGACTCCATCGATTTCCTGAACTTCATCATGGCGGTGCACGAGACGACGGGGATCGACGTTCCCGAGCGCGACTACGCCAAGGTCGCCACACTCAACGACTGCGTCCGCTACCTGGCAGCCAAGGCAGGCTGAGCCGGCGCGCGACGTAGCCAGGCGCCCAACCCCGGATAAGCGCGGCGGGCCGCCAGCCCTCCCACTGGCGGTCCGTTCGCCAATCGCAGCGGTGCCTGCGTCGCCCACGCCCGCGGTTGACGCTCCGCCCTGGCGGGAATTACACTACCCAACGCTGACGCGTGGGTCGTTAGCTCAATTTGGCAGAGCAGCTGACTCTTAATCAGCGGGTTATAGGTTCGAGTCCTATACGACCCACCAAGCGAAGCGAGTGAGGGACGCACGGAACAGGCGTGCGTCCCTCACTCATGGCTCCGCCACCGAACTTGAACACCTTGGCTGACACCTCATGCCCGGCGCCGCAGCGATCGACACCTTGGGCACGGACCCTCTCGCCGCTTCGGATGGGCCACGTCGGACTTCTTGACAGCGTCCGAGCCGCCTCGCGGCGGCCAGCGCGGGCTCCGATGGGCGGTCCTCACACGGGGCGTGTTCGTGAGGTCGTGAGGTTGTATGGGATCGGCGCGACACGCTGGCCGCCAGGCCCCAGGTAACGCTGGCTGCCAAGGGAGCGTTGCCAAGTCTCTGTGTGACAGCGGAAGGTCGTACGGCGGCGGGTCGAACGCCGACTGCGTTGCGTCGCTGAATCCGCCGACGGACGCGGAGAGCGGTGGCGGGCCGGTCCACGGCACGTCGGCCGCCTGAAATTCGACGACGGCGGTCGCCGTGAGCTGGTGCCAGTACGGCACGCCGGAGGAACTGCCGAACATCTATCATCGCAAGCAGTACGAAGCGGACCTCGACGCCCTCCCCGACTACCGGCTCACCTGCCTCTTCGTCGACAAGCGCCGCCGCCGCAAGGGCGTGGCGGCAGCAGCGGTCGCGGGCGCCCTCCAGCTCATCGCCCCGGCAGGGCCGGCGTGGTGGAGGCTTACCCCCAGGACACGTACGGCAAGAAGGTCTCCTCGTCGTTCCTCCACAACGGTACCCGCAGCCTCTTCGAGGAGGCCGGCTTCCAGTACGAGCGCCCCAAGGGCAAGAGCCACACCGTGATGAGGAAGGCCGTTTCGCGCCGGTAGGTCTGGTCCGGCAGGCGGATCCGATCGAGGCGGCCGGTCTCCGCTTCGGCCAGCCGCCTCCCAGGCTGTTCCGAGGACTCAGGCAGGACCGCTCACGGATCCGTAGACCTCGAAGCGAGCCACCGAGCTCGGAGCGGGCCGGTGACGGCCCGGGTCGGCGGCGCGCGCCTCCTGGATGCGCGCCATACCTGCGTCGAACTGCTCCTGCGTGTCCCACACGAGGACCGTCAAGCGCCGCCCCGCCTCGCGATCGACGAGCCACCAGCCGCGCAGGCCCTCGGCCCTCTCCAGGGCCGGCAGGACCTCGTCCTCGACGTGCTCGATGCCAGCACCGAGGTCTTCAGGCGACTCGTTGTCGAAGAACATCACCACTGCGAACACGGACCACCTCCACGTATGGGTATGGCGACTCCGGCCGGGGGGACGGAGGACGGATCAATCCAGATGGAAGTCGACGATCCCGTCGAACCAATCGACGCGCGACGGCTCTGCCGCCTTGGCCGCGGCCAGCGCGGGACCGAGCTGAGCATGCAGGAACCTCTCCTGGTGCTCCTTCGACTCCCATACCTCGACAACGACCAGCTTGTCCTCCGTCCCTCCCGATATGGAGCTGATCAACCCCTCCGGTCGGACGTCGGGACCCGGCACCCCGTTCCACCCCAAGATGCCGTTCACCCGCATGTAGATGCTGCCGGCACCGGGCCCAGCGAACTCGAGCACCACGACTTCAGCCATGATCGTTCCTCTCCCATCGCACGGACTGTTGCTTGCGATGGCCGAATCGTAGTCCATATTTACTTGGCATGTCAAGTACCTGATGTAGAATGGTGCATGGCCGCTGAGAATCACGTCCCCTGGATGGCCACCTGGCTTCGCTTCGTCCGAACCCACACTCGCCTGTGGGACCTGGTCGAGGCACAGATGCGAAAGGATCACGGCCTCACGATGGCCCGCTACGACGTGCTCGCCACCCTCGTCAACGCGGACGGACGGCTCGGGCTGAGCGACCTCGCCTCCTCCGTCCTGCTGTCCCAGTCCGGCGTGTCCAAGCTCCTCGACCGTATGGAGCGGTCCGGCCTGGTCTACCGCGAGCCCGACCCGAGCGACGGCCGCTCCGCGTACGCCACCATCACGCCCCTGGGCCGATCCTTGGCGGAAGAGGCCCGACGAGGCCACCACGAGCTCGTGCGGGACCTGTTCGGTAGCGCGCTCGACGAACACGACCTCACCGACCTCGACCGCATCATGGGTCGAATCAACGCATCACTGCCCTAGCGCGGACTCCCGCGGCGGAACCGGCGGACGTCACCGGCTTCGGCCAGCACGACGCCGGCAACCACAGGACCGACGCCTGCCTGGGCGAGGAGCAGGGGCTGAAGCTCCTTCACCAGGCGCTCGATTCGCCCGGTGATGGTTTCGATGGCGCCTTGAAGCGAAGCAATCAGATCTTCGATCGGCTCGCGTAGCGGCGAGCCCGGCGGCAGCCTGCTGAGCGCCATGCGTTCGGCCTCGAGATGGGTGGCGAGCCGTTGGCGGGTGCGGCTGCAGCGCTTGAGCTGCTCGCGCGTCTCGTCACGCCTGCAGGTCGGGAGCTCGGAATTGGCGAGCGCAGCCTGTGCGATGATGCCTGCAGCGATCTTATCGGTCTTCTTGCGGCCGCGTTTGGAGCGGCATTGGCTGGTCAGGCCCGGTGGGACGTCCGTGATGGCCTCGTCCCGAGCGGCTAGGGCGCGTATCAGGGGCGTGATGAAGCTGTTGCCTGCCCCCTCGATCGCCCAGTGCCGCTGTGGGTAGGCGCCTGCGAGGGCCAGCACGCGCTCCACCACACTCTCGTCGTTCTCGACGGTTCTGGCAAGGAGAACGGAGCCGGTCT
>Ga0307440_1001383_pt1 | contig 11792 bp, 8 predicted proteins | sample SalMarWE160410MG_FD_202150 | JGI IMG/M metagenome (GOLD analysis project Ga0307440, IMG submission 202150) | Salt marsh sediment microbial communities from the Plum Island Ecosystem LTER, Massachusetts, United States - WE1604-10 | ecosystem: Environmental > Aquatic > Marine > Intertidal zone >... | reverse complement strand
TTTCCACGACATCCTGCGTGATATGCCCGCGTCGAACCATCCCTGCAAGGAATTGATCCACGATCTCGGGATCGAACTGCTTTCCCCGGTTCTTCTGAAGCTCGCCGACCGCAATCTCAATCGGTAAAGCACGCCGGTATACCCGGTCCTCGCGCATGGCGTGCCATGCGTCGGCGACCGAGATGATTCGTGCCTCCAGCGGTATCGCCTCACCGGCCAGTCCACGCGGGTAACCTGTCCCGTCGTAGCACTCATGGTGCGCGTGGACAATTGCGCTTATGTCCGCAAGCGACTCGAACTGCTGGAGCAGCTCTGTCCCCATCTGCGGATGGCGTTTCATAATGTGCCACTCCTCGCTTGAAAGCGGGCCGGGCTTCCGGAGGATGCTGTCCGGCACGCCGAGCTTTCCGATGTCATGGAGCAGAAGCGCGTCGCGAAGCGTGCGGCTCACCGGTATACCGAGCTCTTCAGCGATGAGCGTTCCGTACCTGAGCACGTCGTCGGAGTGTTCCGCTGTGTAGCCGTCTCGCAACTCGAGCGATCGCGAGAAACCCAAAGTGAGCTGCTCAATGCGGACTTCGAGCTCTTCGGTGCGAGTCAGCACGTCGCGAAATCTGCGCTCGGCGACGATGTTGCTGATCCGAGCGTCGAGGACGCGAATATCGACTGGTTTCGCCAGATAGTCGTCGGCGCCGATCTCAAGCCCCTCGATGCGCGCCTCTACGTCGGATTTCGCCGTGATCAGCAGAATCGGGACCTTCTGAGTGGACTTCGTCGTCTTCACCAGCCGCACCAGCTCGAATCCGTCGATGCCCGGCATCATGACGTCGGAGACGACGATGTCGGGGAGCATCTCCTGGACGAGCTTCCATCCCGCAACCCCGTCGCTCGCCATCGTGACCGCATGGCCGAAGCTACGCAGCATACTCCCGATATAGTTGCGAAGATCCCAGTTGTCTTCGACGTACAGCACGCGTATGCCGGTTCTGGGCTTCCGCTGGGGGATATCAGTAGGCACGACCTCAGAATCGGATAGCGCCCCCACTTCAACGAATGCGATGTCGCTCAAGGAAATCTTCTCGTAATCCTCATTTCGCCGTGGGCCGAAGCGCCGATCCTGCCCCCCGAAACCCATGTCCTCCTGACGTCTGTCTTCCTGGCGTCGATCGATATCCGAGTCCGGCTCGATCTCGTCGAGGTTAACCGGCAGGTGGACTGTGAAAACGCTCCCCCCGCCTTCCGCGCTTTCAAGCGAGACGCGCCCGTGCTGAATTTCAACCGATTCCTGCACGATCGAAAGCCCGAGACCGGTGCCCCCGTAGCGGCGGGTCGTGGAGCCGTCGATCTGCTGAAAGCGAGAAAAGACCTCTTTCCTTTGCTCAGGGGCGATTCCGATACCGGTATCGCGAACGCTCACCACAATCCAGCCCGGCACCGCCGCGCTACCATCCTCTTCGTGTGAGACCTCAACCACAATCCCGCCTTTGTCCGTGAATTTCACGGCATTGCGGATCAGATTCGAGATGATGCGCTCGATCTTCTCAAAATCGAGGAAGACTACCGGCACCTCATCCCTCATGGCGTGCTCAAGGGTGAGCCCCTTGCGACGGCAAACCTCCCGAAAGAGCGTCACCTGATCGCGGACTACCTTTCGAATGTCCACCTGCCGCAAATGGAGCTTCATCTTCCTCGCATCGAACTTGGCAAAGTCGAGCATTTGATTGATGAGATCGAGAAGACGGAGTGCATTGCGACGCACTTGCCCGATGAGCGATTCTTGGGGTGGGGTAAGCGACCCCACCTCACCACGGAAGAGGCTGTCGACGGGCGCCATGATCGAGGTGAGGGGAGTACGAATCTCGTGGCTGACACCCGCGAAGAACTGGCTCTTTAAGATGTCGAGCTTCTTCAGCTCCTCGTTCGCACGGGCCAACTCGAATCGAGAAACGAACTCTTTACGTCGCATTGCCGTGGCATGGTACGAGCTCGCGACGACAAGCAACATGGTCGAAATCAGGAAGAAGTTGTTGACACCGAATACCGCCCGGTCGACTATGCCTCCGCGAAGGACAATCGGCACGATGTAGGCGGCATACACAATTACACAGACTATGCCCGTCTCCCACACGTTCATCGGAACCATGAACAGGAACACTATGAGAACGAGGTTGATCCCCGCGTAGTACGGGCTGCTGTACCCATCTACGAGCTGTACCATGAGCACGATTGAGAGCGTCGTGTAGAGGTAGCCGAACATACCGAAATAGCGGGCATACTTTACGGTGCCGGGGATTCTCATGACGAAGTGGATTGCGATGCTCAGAGCGACAACTCCGAGCCGGATGGCGAGAAACTCCAGCACCGCATGCGGGTAGACAAGGAAATCGAGCGGGATAAAAATCGGGTACATGAAGAGCGTATAGAGGGCCCCCGTCCGGACGTCGCGTGCAATCCGTTCGCGGGTCTCCTTTTGGAACGCTTCTTCAACCTCGTTGTGTGCCGACTGGTTCTTCATACCAACCCTATTCTATCATACCTTCCGGTTAGAAGATTCAGAGTGTTACGTCAAAAATCTCCATGTTTCCCTTTCATAAATCCGAGAAATTGGCTATAATTGCAGGTTAGATAGCGAAGGATGGAAAGGGATGGCGGCGACGGACAAACGCACCAACTATCGTAAGACGCTCGAGCATACCTATTGCCTGGTCGACGACATCGAGCCTCAGTTCGAGGTTGTCGAGATCTCGGCGCGCGGCTTTTCCTTTGCTTGTGATCGAGCAGATGAGAGGTTCACGGTCAATGGTGTGCTGCGCGACATTGCGATTCTCGACGGCGACTCGCAGGAGATCATCCACGCCGGAGGGGTGATTCGCCATCGCAGCGAGTTCGATGCTCGCCGCGACCGGGTGGGCGTCTCGCTCGAAGCGAAGCGCTTCCAGAACATGACGAGCGGACGCATTCGCCTGCCTCGTCGCCGGCCATCGATCAATCTGGCGGTACGCCTCTCCGGCGATCGCTTCTCGGCGACGGGAACGGTCGTCGACTACAATGTCCGTTCCGCACGGATTACCGTGGAGGAACAGCCTCCTCTTTCGTCTGGAGAGATCGTGAGGATCGCGATCGGCCCGGCCAACCGGACGCTCTATGACGGTGCTGCGAAGGTGATTCGCGCGGGCGAGGATTCGCGTGAGATTGTAGTCGAGTTCCTCGACAACCTGCTCGAGCTACGAACTATCACGTTGACCGAGAAGGCACTGTTTGCGAGCGCAATAATCGACGAGAAGTGCGAGAGGCTCGATACCTTCGCATCGCTCTCTCCCGAATACAAGGCGCTCGTAGCAGACTGGAGAATGTACCTCGAAACGGTCGAGGAGGTGCTCGACCAGGAGGAGGCAAAAGGCCTCTACCTGAGCCCAGACGAGGAGCGCCTCTACCTGGAGGAGCTCCTTCCAGGCTTCTCATTCCATATGCGCCGGTTCGTCTCCCTGCTCAACCAGATAGCCCCAACGCTCGATCCGGCTGGGATCGAGCCCTACAAACGGCTCCTCCGGAACCTCTTCGAACCCTTCGTACGCAAGTCGCCGCTTTGCAGCTCCATGGCGGATAGACTGCACGGCTATCTCGGTGACTACGAAACCGTGAAGTATTTCTTCGGTAACCCGTTTCTCGGGTCGACCCTGTTCGGCAGGCTGTTCAACGGATTCGCCATGACGCTCGAGCCTGTTCGAGCGCACGTCCATCGAATCGAGTACTTTGAAAAGGAAATCCTCGATCGCTACCACTCCTCCGAGAATGGAATTCGAGTTTTGAGCCTCGGGGCTGGACCTGCCGAGGAGATCCTTCGGGTCCTCAACGAGCAACGGCTCTTCGACAAGCCGATACACATCGCGCTCATCGATATGGATGCGCACGCACTTGCCGACTTCTACGAGCGCGCCCAGTATCATGCCGAGGGCAACGTCGATATTCGACTCCTGAACTTCAACATCATCAACATCCTCGTTGGAAAGGACGTCGATTTGCAGCCGGAAAGCTACGACATCACCTACAGCGCCGGGCTGTTCGATTACTTCAAGGATCGCTTCTGTCGAAAGTTCGCCGAGTTTCTCGTCGGCCTTACTGCGCCCGGAGGCAGCTTCTATTTCACGAACGTTCACAGCCGCAACTTCGCGCGCTACGTGATGGACTTTGCCCTTGGCTGGGAGATAACCCATCGCAACGAGGAGCAGACGCTCAAGATCGCTCCGCCTTGCTACCCATGTGAGGTAACTACGGACGTTACCGGAACGAATATCTTCGTGAAAGGGACGAAAGTCGGGGTGGACGGCCGAAACGGACACGCGCAGGCGCGGCTGGAAGGGGCAGGAGCTACCGGATGCTGAGCGGGCGATTCACGCGGGTTACGGCACGTAACGCCCACGACTCCGTCGAGGCGAGCATCATCTGCCTACAGAAACGCACGCAGGGGAACAGCGACGAGCGCCATTGCTCCAGCTCGTCCGGTTGGACGAGTCTCGAGCTCACTGTTTCGGCTATGAGATAGGAGAGTTCCTGGGCTTTCTTTTGGTGCCGGACGTAGGAACCGCGGACGCACCGTGACATCGCTTTCCAAGGTTAGATCAGGCTGACACCAGAGTGTTGACTTTCTCCCATTCCTTCGACTTCGACGCCGCGTTCCACAGGTCGTAATTCGTCTGCAGATTGAGCCAGAGCTCTGCGGAGGTACTAAATGCCTTGGAGAGTCGGAGCGCCATATCGCGTGTGACTGCTCCTCGCTCGTTGATGATCTTCGATATCGTTTTTCTCGAAACGTGGAGATCCTCTGCGAGGGCAAAGATAGTCAGATTCAGCGATTCGAGGTATTGCCGCCTCAGAGTTCCTCCGGGGTGGGTAGGCTGTGTTTTCCAATCGGTCATTATGCTCCTATCAGAGTGTACTTCAGTGACAGTCCCGGAAGTCGACCACGCAAGCGTTCCCGTCTTCGTGGGGAAATAGAAAGACATGACGCCGACCGAGGACTCGATGAGTTTCTACCGACTGCGCGACAGCGATTGAGACGGCTTGGGAGCCTTCAGCCGGCACGCGGCGCGTGGCCTTTCTCATGCTGTCGCGCGATACGATTCAATCGGCAATAAAGGAGACGGTTGACCTATAGTCGTTCTCGTCAACGAGCAAGAGCGTGTGTTTGCCCGGTTGCAGGTCTACCGACAACACGTTGTTTCCAACCGTGCGGCCGGCGTTCCGGTCGTCGAGGTACCAGTCCACGATCACTCTCGGATTCTGGTGGGAGGCTCGCAGTTCGGTCTGCGGACCCGATTTGATCGCTTGGCCTTCTCTGGGATACTGAATGGTAATAGGTGAATCTTCTAGGAACGCATGCTTTTCCGCGTCGGCTGGACAGAAAATGTTGTCAAAATACGAATTAATGTCCAAACCGGTGCTCTCCAGCCGGTAACCGACGATCTCTCCGCCTTCCTTGTAGTCCGCGTAGTGAAACTTGCGATGCCAGGGATCGAACAGCTCGCTGTTTTGAATGTATTCGGGAAACGGGTTCATGTTTGCTTCCCATTCCTGCGTCGTGAGGTACCGGCCGTACTCTCCCTTGTAGGATTCGAGGGCTCGCTGAATTGCATTCATCCGGGTGCGGGCCTCATCGTACTGTTCGGCCGAAGACGTGGGTATTTCCCTTATGCCCGCAGCTGCAAGCGGGGGCACAACCGCGGTAGTACCGAGGAGTAGGGCAAGCACCGCCGCATTCCGGGCTGTCCTGAATGCATCGATATGCTGTTTAGGCACGGGGGTATTTTCGATGATTGTCTGCAGGACCGAGACGGGAACATTCTTGAGGGTGTTGATCTCCTGCTCGCTGAGCTCTAGCTCAATAGATTCGGCGGCATGCACCGGGTCCTGCAACAGGCTCTTGCGGAACTCATCGTCCGCTTTGGCTTTCTTCAGCAGTATCTCGATGCTTCGCGGGAAATCGACGAGCAGCCTGTTTCCCAGTGAGCGTCCTCCCACAATGGTCCTTCTTTTCTCGTCCATAGTGTGCCCCTTCCTTCTCTATTCTATCGATTCTCGTGCGCCCGCCTCTTTCAGAAGCTCGACAATCTTCGGATCGTTTCTTTCTTGCGCGATTGCCATTGGCGTACGGTTGTTGCGGTCTACAACGTTTACATCTGCCCCCGCCTCGATCAGCAACGAGACAACATCAGCATCGATAGCTCCGCGTTTGAGCAACGCACTTAGCAATGCCGTGATACCGGTTGCGGTTGTCGCATTGACATCCGCCCCGGCGTCGAGCAGCTTCCGGACAACCTCGGCATCCGACCGGTTTGCAACAGCCTTCATGAGAGCGGATTCGCCGCCTTTGTTGTGCGCATTAGCGCTGACGCCGGCATTGAGCAGAGTATCTACTGTTCCCCGAATACCTCGCGATGCTGCTTCGATAAGAAACGGCTCCAAGGTTTGTATATCCCACGATTCGCTCTCGAAATCCGCACCCGCATCGAGAAGAATTTGAAATGTCACGACGGCCTTTGTAAGCCCTGCCTGCATGGGAGGAAGCGTGGCTTTCAGCGGCGTATAGCCGTTTGCGTCCCGAACATTTACATCAGCCCCCTTCTCGATCAGGAAATCGATGTCTTGGGGGCTCAACCCGGAAAAGACGGCGATGAGCAGCGGAGTCAGCCCGTCGTGAGTGCTTGCGTTGACGTTTGCACCTGCGTCGAGGAGCAGCTTTACGACATTCATGTACCCGCTGTGGTAGAACGCATACATCAGGGGCGTAGCGCCGTAGCTGGTTGCACCGTTCACGTCGGCTCCGGCGTCGATGATGGCCTGGACGGCACTCGGCTGATTCCTCTCTTTCACGAGTGCAGTCATCAACACGGTCACTCCATCATTGTCAGCTGCATTTACATCGGCGCTCGAAGCAATGAAGTACTGAAGGGTATCGATTTCTATTTGGTTATTACTTACGTAATACATGAGAGCGGTCCGGCCATGGTTGTCCCTCTTTTGGATATCGGCGCCGGCGTCGACAAGGACACTCAAGAGCTCCGGACGGGCGTTCGATCGCGCGATGTACATCAGGGCAGTCCTGCCCAACGCGTCTACCGCATCGACGTTCTCCGTTTGCACGGCTCGTTCGAGATTCTCGACGGTGATGCTGTCCGAGCTCAGCCAGTCAGGGTCCGGCCAGCCGGCCTGCGCATGCAGCTGCATTGCTGAAATGAAAAACAGTAAAGAGACAATCCGCCCCATCATCATATCACCTCGCATGCGCGCTAACGATTCGCCGCGGTCCCGGGCCTCACCTGCGGAGAATGCGCCCCGCACGATTCGACCGATTCATACTGCACGATGCTCCGGTAGAACCCGAAATCAACGAGGGCTTTCAGTTTTGGCTTTACGTTTCCCTCGACGTCGTAATGGAAAAAGCCCGGAAATATGTCTTTGTTTTCCACGATGAAGTCATAGATGTGGCGGTATTCCTCGTCGATCTGCATATTGTACCCGCCGCACGTTTCGTGCCCGGTGATCATGTACTCCGGAATCATCTCGTTGCAGAACTCGAGCTTCTCCTTGTCCACGTCCTGATAGATCTTCGTTTGAGGGAGATAACAGAGCAGGGACGGGAGCACCCGCACACCCATCATCCGGAACGAGTTCATGAGGAATACCGTCTGGTAGAACTGCTCCATTGTCTCGAACGGGAACCCCCAAATGAAAAAAGCGTCCACGCCGGGAAACACTCGTGCAGACTCCGAGACAATATCTATCGCTTTCTCGAGATCGAAACCCTTCTCCGTCCGCTTGAGGATTTCATCACAGCCCGATTCGATACCGTACCGTATCTCCACGCAGCCGGCCCTCGCCATGATCTCCATGGCTTCCCGGTCGATGAGGTTCACCCTGCCGAATGCCTTCCATTGTACCTTCAGCCCCGATGCGATGAGCTTGCGGCTGAAGTCCTTGGCCCGTTCGGCGCTGGCGAGGAAGTACTCGTCCTGGAACAAGAACAGATCGGTCCTTCCCCGCTCGAGAAGGTACTTCATTTCGGAAATAATATCCTCGGAAGTTCTCAGGTGTGATTCATAGTCCCATACCGGAGCAACGGAGCAGAACGAACACCGAAACGGACATCCCCGGGAGGTCATCATCCCCAAACCGGAATAACTGGAAAGATCGATCTTTTCGTAGGCCGGATACCGAATAGAGCTCAGATCTGTGATCCTGCTGCAGGGTTGCGTTTTTATTATCCGGCCGTCTTCTCTGTAGAAAATGTTCGGACAGGTGGAAAGGTCCTTCCTGCCGGTAAGATGATCGATAAGGACGGGCCCCGCGGCCTCTCCTTCACCGTAGGCGATGATATCGATTCCGGGAAATCGTCTCAGAATAGCCGCCTCCACCGATTTCGCCCCGACACCGCCGAGAATAACTGTCTTTTCCGGATACCGATTCTTGAGCTCGGTCGCAAGCAATATCGCGAACGGGAGCAGGTTGGCCATGACCGAGATCCCGATGATCGGAGCACTGCCGGAGAGGAAATCGATACAATTGTCGAGATTGAACGGGTCATCGTAGGTGTTCAATTGATAGTCCCGAAAATCCACCGGATATCCGGCATCTTCGAGCGCTCTGGTAAGATACAATGGCCCCAAAGGGATATGCTGCTCCCGGTCAACCTTGTCGAAGTATTTCAGATAGAGCATGTTTAGGTTAAGGAGCGTAATCACGCTATCATTCACCGCTCACCCTCTACTAATCGGAAAACCGATTTCAGCCCGACGGCAAACACCGGGCGCCAAGGATGCGGCAAATCTGGACGGACGGCCTGTTTGGAGACCTCGCCACAGGGTAATTTCATTCTACTGCCGCCGACACCGATAAGCAAGCGGATTTTTGAGGAACTGGTACGTTGAGGCCGCACCAGGGTGGGGAGAGGCGCATAGCCATCCTTGTTTGTAATCGGCCGAGACCGCCTCCACCGTGTCAGATGACGGTTCGACCGGCCATGGTACAATCACTTCATCGCGCGCTTGCGGGAGGCGATATGGCAGAACAGTCGGATCTAGATTTTATCTATTCACAAATCGACCGCATCTTTCGAATGAGCATCGGGGAGACCGGCGACTTAAGTAGCGCTCGGTACGACCGCGACTACTCGTTGAGCCTCGAGGAGGCTCAGTACAATAAACATCGCACGATCGCACGCGAGCTCGGAATCGAGAGAGGTTCGAGGGTCATCGACTTGGGCTGCGGATGGGGACCATTTTTCGCTTTTCTGCGCGCGATCGGTGCGGAAGGAATCGGTGTGACGCTCTCCTCAAGCCAGGCTGCGGCGTGCGCCCGCCTGGGTCTCGACGCTCGCATCATCGACTGCGGGACGGTCACGGTGGACGATGTCGGGACCTTCGACGCTGCGGTCAGCCTCGGCGCATTCGAGCACTTCTGCTCCGAGGCCGAGTGGCGCGCCGGCAGGCAGGAGGAAATCTACCGAGACTTCTTCGCGAATGCAGCCTGTCTGCTTCGTCCCGGGATACGGATGTGTCTCCAGACGATGACGTTCGGACCGAACATGGTGGATGCGGACGAAATCAGCATTCGCACTCGACGGAACAGCCCTTCTTATCAAGCGGCCGTCATGCGCCGCCAATTCCCCGCATCATGGCTCCCGCGAGGTGCGGAGCAGATTGTTCGGACGGCCGAGCCCGCCTTCCGGCTGGTCTTCGAGCGCGCATAAAGCCCACCGAGCTGCCTGCGAGGCGTTTTCGCCGACAGTGTCTCGATGACCGATCGCCGCCACGATGAAGTTGCAGAGAGCACAATCATTTATGGTGTATTATACTTTGAGCGATTTTTCACTCGATTTCATGAAGTACGTGAGGTGAGGTTGTGTCTGATACATCGACCGAAGGAAAGATGGGTTTTTTCTCGATTGTCTCGATCGGAATAGGCGGAATGGTCGGCGGGGGAATCTTTGCGGTGCTTGGGCTTGCGGTACAGCTCGCGCACGGTGCAACCCCGATCGCATTCGCCGTGGCGGGCGTCGTCGCGCTTCTGACTGCGTACTCGTACGCGAGATTGTCCGTGACCTTCCCGAGTCAGGGAGGCACCGTCGAGTTCCTGAACCAAGCCTTCGGCGAAGGAATCGTCACCGGAGGGCTCAACATCCTGCTCTGGCTCAGCTACGTCGTGATGCTTTCTCTGTATGCCTATGCGTTCGGCAGCTACGGTGCTTCGTTTTTTCACGCTGCTGCACAACCGCTGTGGAGGCATCTCCTGATCACGTTTGCGGTCGTCCTGCTGACAGGGCTGAACTTCCTCGGCGGTGCGACAGTCGGGAAAGCCGAAGAGTGGATCGTCGCGTTCAAGCTCACGATCCTATCGCTCTTCATTCTCGCCGGTCTGTGGACAATTCAGGCGCACCGGATCGGACCCTCCGAATGGGTAAGCCCCGTTCAGATGGTCGCAGGCGGGATGATCATCTTCCTTGCTTACGAAGGTTTCGAGCTCATCGCGAACGCCGCCGGGGACGTGAAGAATCCCCGCAGGACGCTTCCGCGCGCCTACTACGCGTCGGTCGGGTTCGTTATCGTGCTGTACGTGCTGGTCGCGGGCGTAACTGTCGGCAATCTCCCGATGGCGCAGATCATCGATGCGCGCGACTATGCTCTTGCGGCGAGCGCTCGGCCCTTCTTGGGCGATTTCGGCTTTGTCCTCATCGCGATTGCTGCCCTGCTGTCAACCGGTTCGGCGATCAACGCCACGCTCTACGGTGCATCACGAGTCAGCTATATCATTGCCAAAGAGGGAGAGCTTCCGAAGACCCTTGAACGGAAGATCTGGAAACGTCCGGTAGAGGGACTGATCATCACCTCCGTTCTGACTCTTCTCGTCGCCAACCTGTTCGACCTCTCGAGTATTTCGGTTATGGGGAGCGCCGGGTTCCTCCTCATCTTCGCCGCAGTCAACGCATCGAGCATTCGGTTGAGTGAAAGGACCGGGGCCAAACGGTGGATCTCGATCCTTGGACTGGTGGGATGTTTGGGTGCGCTCGTGGTTCTCATCCTCCAGACCATAAAGACCGCCCCGTCGGACGTCCTGGTACTGGTCGTCATGGTCGCCATTGCTCTCGTAATCGAGGTGACGTACCGGTCGATCACCGGTAGAACCATCAGGTCCGTATTCGAGAGATCGTGAGGCGACGGGCGATAGTGTTGCCGGCACAATCTTCTATAATTCTCTGAATACCGGGCGATCGAATGTCATTGAGGGGCAGTCCAAAGGATGCGCCATCTCTGCGCAACTCCTACCGGCGTCTCTCCGCCGTCTCGTCTGACCTGCCGGGCACGAGCGCAAGAAGGCGCTTCGCTCCCTCCTCGATCGCGCGTCCTGCCGTGTTGTAGCGGAACCCAACATAGACCCCGAGTCCAGCGTGCAGCACGTCGTGCAGTGTGGTGGTCAGCAGCTTGAGATAGGCGTTCCGGTTCACTGAACCGTCAGGACTGCGCAGAAGGAGCCTCGACCATTTGGACGCCGAAACAATCCGGACCACCTGCTTCATGAGGACGGGATACAGCGTCTTCACGAGCTCGAAATACCGTCGATGATAGCCCTCGTTCCGGACTACAAGATTTCGAATAAGGAGCCGACGGTCGCGGACGCGCTTTCCGTCTACGCTTCTGCTCGGAATCGCACGCGAGATGAGGTTGCGCACGCTCTGCGCGTTCATGATCAGCAACAGAGCGAGGTAACAGACGAGCATGCCGCCGAGGTTGAGCTGGAAT
>Ga0307440_1001382_pt1 | contig 11792 bp, 8 predicted proteins | sample SalMarWE160410MG_FD_202150 | JGI IMG/M metagenome (GOLD analysis project Ga0307440, IMG submission 202150) | Salt marsh sediment microbial communities from the Plum Island Ecosystem LTER, Massachusetts, United States - WE1604-10 | ecosystem: Environmental > Aquatic > Marine > Intertidal zone >... | reverse complement strand
AGCGGGCGCGGTCCGACCAGGCTCATCTCCCCCCGTACGACATTCCACAGTTCGGGAAGCTCATCCAAGCTGAATGAGCGCAAGAACCTGCCCAGAGCTGTCAGTCTGACCTCGTCTGGCAATGGCTCTCCGTCCGATGCACGCGCCACGCGCATCGTGCGGAACTTAAAGACCGTAAACGGCTGGCCACCATAGCCCGGCCGGACTTGGCGGAAGAGCACCGGACGGCCCTGGTTGATCCACACAGCCACGGCAATCAGTCCCAGGATTGGGCTAAGCACGATCAAACCCGGCAGGGTGAGCAGCAGGTCGAACAGGCGCTTGGCTGGGCTCATGCCTGCAGGCAGCAGTTGGCCGCTCATTTGCCTGTCCCATCTTGCGTGCCCGGTTGCTTCCGGCTGGCAGCCAGCGCCGATTCCATGGCTGCCGCCAGGTCGGCACGCTTAAACTCCCGCTCCACGGCCTCCCGGCCGCGACGGCCCATGTCGCCTGCCAACTTGGCATCAGCCTGGAGTTTGCGGATGGCGTCGGCCATGGCCTCCGGGTCGCCCGGCGGCACAAAGACACCAGCCCCGGCGCCTTCAACCAGGTCACGAATAACCCCGTCGATGGCCAGGAGCACTGGCCGCCCGGCGGCCATGTAGTCGAAGACCTTGTTCGGGTAGGTGGTCTTGTAGGCCTGGAGGGGCTTCAATATGGCCACGCAGGCACTGGCTGCGGCCAGCGCCTGGCGCATCTGGTTCTTGGGAAGCGAGGCCAAGAAGCGCACATTTTCCAGGCCCCGCCCTTGGGCATCCGCCATCAGGCTTGCCTTCTCTTTGCCGTCGCCCAGCAACACGAACTGGATATCCGAGTGCTCACGCAGTCTTTCCGCCGCGTCGAGAAGCACGCCAAGGTCGTTGGACAATCCATGGGCGCCAGCATACAGAACTACGAACCCGCTTTCAATCTGGTTGGACTTGCGGAAGGCTCGGCCATCTGCCTCGGGAGAAAACATGCTTGGGTCAACCCCGTTGGGTATGACCTCGGGCGCTCGGCCGGAGCGGTTCATGACCGGCTCGATGAAGCCTGGCGAGTTAACCACCAACTTGTCGGCGTGGCGGTAGAGAAAGCCTTCCAACCAGGTTGACATGGCGATCAAGACAGGCTGCTTCAGAACGCCGGTCGCCACGGCAAACTCCGGCCAAAGATCCCGGATCTCCAGAAGGAAGCTCGCCCGCCGCAACCGCGCCACCAGCCAGGCACTGACAGCCTGAAAGATCGGTGGGGACGTGCCCCACACCACATCCACCCCGTCGACCCACAGTCCGGCCCGGGTTGAGGCCGCCATGAAACTCAAGAAGCTCAACAGCCTGCGGAAGAAAGAACGGTGCCAGCTTTCATAGCTTCGGCAGCGGATGATGTCCACGCCGTAGGCATCGGGCGTCGAGCCCCCCCGCGCCGCCTGCTCCTGCACCGAATCGGTCATATAGCTTCGTGTGCCGGTGATGACAGTCACCCTGTGGCCCTGCGCCACAAGATAGCGAGCGATTTCGTGGTGTCGGGTGCCTCCGGGTTCGTCCACAGAGGCAAACGCCTGGTGAATCAACAAGACATGCATCAGAGCTCGACCGTCTCCCCGCCCAATCCAACGTGGCTTAGAGGCGCTTGCCCCACCTCCGGCGGACGCCAGGCCAGATTCGCACTGCCGCGCGTGCCCGTATCCCATTCGAACCAGGTCATCAGCCGCAGAGGCAGATTCCCCTGCAGCGATGACAACGTCCGCAGACATGCGTTCTTCACAGCATACGTGGGCGAGGTCCACCCCCAGGTCGGCTGGGGCGCCACCGCTTGGCCGACGATCTGCTCGCCCGCCTTGAAGACGGCAAGCGCCGCCGGCGCATCGGGCAGGTCGAGACGGCACGTCCATTCGGATTCGGCCAGCCACATCGCTCGGCCATCGACCGTCCACCCGGCATCCGGCAGGTTCCATCCGACTTCGAGCCGGTGTCTCCCCACACCGAAGGCCTCATCGACGACAAGAAGGGCCCCTTGTCCCAAGCGAACCACGGTCCGCTGCAGACTCAGCCCCAGCCCTTGATAACCATCATGCGCCGCGACCAAGACTTCCACGCCTCCATCTGTGCTCAGGTGCCGCGAGATAAGTCTGCCTTGCGCCCAAGCCAACCACAAGAAGCGCCCAGCCCGCCGCATCATGGGCAGGCTGTCGATGCGTGGCAGATTGTGGACATCCGAGCCAGCCAAGGCGTTGTCCCACGGGGGCGCACCGCTGTACATATAAGTTCCCGGATCAAGGGCAAGATTCTGGCCTGCATACCATACATCGAGATGCAGTTGGTCAGCGTGGCCGGGACGGCGGTCAAACTGAGCACATCGCAGGACCGCTTGAAGCCTGCCTTGGCCCAGCTTGAATGTCCCTGCCTGTCGGAATATGGCGGAAGATGCTGGCCGGCTTTCATTTGACTCAATTGAACTCGCCCGGGGCAAGCCGAGCCAATCCCCCAACTCGCTCCAGGCGCCCTCACCCAAGGACGTATGGCCAACCAGCCTCCGCAAGGCATCCAGCGTGGGACGAAGATCGTCGTAGTCGCAGGTGGTGAGGGGCAGGATCTGCGCCCCATCGTTGGGCCCAAAGTTGGGCGCCCGACCGGATTTCCCGATCATCATCGCTTCAAGCCAATCACCGCCCCGGGCCAGGGCATCCAATACCGAAGCAGGCAGCTGATCACCTGCCCGCTCAGCTGCGACAGCTGCCCACAACGCCCCCTCGAGTGCAACTCTGGCGTAGTTGACCGAATGCTGGGTGTAGCCGCCATCCTCGAAGAACTGCCTGGCCACGGCGTCGGTCAGCAGCCGCCGGCCCGTTGACCGCCATGCCTCTGCCCCGCCAAGCTCAGGGAAGGCCTGTCCAGCCGCATACAGAGCTGCCGCCTCCACCAGCAAGTGATTGTTGTCCTGTGCCAGGGCGTAGTTCAAGCTGGGCGGTATGCGTTCGGCATGAACCTGTATCGTCTCCCTCAGAACCTGGAGACCGTCAGCCTGCTTTGAAAGCCACGGGGAGAAGGTCTGCCAGGCATAGATCAGCGCCATGAGTCGCAGAGCGACCTCTTGTCCCGAGATCCACTGTGGTCCCAGATTGGGGGCGTTGGCCTGACGCCAGGAGGCGAGCAGCGCCCAAAAAGCGGCCGCGAAGCGGTCCTCTCCACTGAACACATAGGCTCGGCCCAGCGAGAAGACCCAGCCGAAGCGCGACAGCTCCAAAACGAGTTTGACATCCCCGCTTAGATCCTCCAGCCGGTAGGTCGACCAATGTGCTCCGGCCCTGATCGGTGGCGGGGAGTCGGGGAGCAGCCGGAGGAAGGCCATCCAATCCGGCGGGAAGCCGACCTCGACCGATTGGCGCCCGAAGACGTCAAAGCGACCTCGGAGCACCGCCTCCCCAGCTTCGATCGCCTGGCGTCCAGTGCTCTCAGGCAAGCTGTCGAGCGCCGACCGCAACGCTTCCCCGCTCGCGAACGGGAATGTGCCCGACCCAGCATGTGCCAATTCGACGCTGGCGGGCGCCCGCCATGCACCTGCCGGCGTGCGCAGGCGGAACCAACCCGATCTCAGCTTGGCTTGATAGGCAGCGTAGTGAAGCGACGGGCGCAGGCCCAGTCGCCGAAGGGCTTCAAATGCATCACCGAAGGAGGGCATTACTCCATGCGGGGGCCGCGGACAGGCACGGCCTGGCCTGTCTGGAGCGATTCAAGCGCGGCAAAGGTGGCCATCGACGTGGCCAAGAGCTCGTCATAGGGGACGGGAGGCGGCGACCCATTTGTGATGGAATTCACAAATGCTCGCCACAAATCAGCGTGGCCCTTATCCTGCCTGAGCCAGCTTCGCCGCGTGCTGGACCGGCCGTTCCGATACAGCGTCACCCTGCGGAAGTCCTCGATGATGGCGGATCGGCCTCCCCCGAAAACTTCGACCCGCTCTTTGCCCATCCCGCGGTCGCCGTTGGCCGCATAGACAATGCTGCCGACGGAGCCGCCGTCAAAGCGCAGCGATATCACCAGGTTGTCCTGGCGGTAGCGCCCCCCGTCGGGAACAGCCATAGCGCTGATCTCAACCGGAAGGGTGCCTGTCATGAAGATCAAGAAATCCACAAAGTGACACACTTCCCCCAGCAAACGTCCCCCTTGCTCCGGGTCTTGCACCCAATGGTCGAGCGGAAGCATGCCGGCATTCACGCGGTAGCTGCACAGGAGAGGCTCCTTGACCGCGTTGAAGTGGTCTTTCATAGCCCGCCCAAACGGCGAGAAGCGCCGATTGTAGCCCACGGTGTACACGGTGCCGGAGGCTTCTCGGGCCGCCCACACGTCCGCCAACTCGGCCTCGTTCAACGCTGGCGGCTTCTCGCACAGCACATGTTTGCCGGCTGCCAACGCATCCACCGTCTGGCGAGCGTGCAGGTTGTGCCGTGTCAGGATAGCGACTGTGTTGATCTCGGGGTCTGCCAGGACTTCGGCAGCGTCGGTGGTCGTGTATGCAAATCCGTGCCGCCGGCCAGCGCGCGCACCGCTCAGCCCGCCGGCTGAAGCCAGCGCCACCTTCTGCACCCCACCCAGCTTGTCCAGAGCCGGCAAGGAGGTGGCGGTGGCGAAATTGCCAGCGCCGATGACGCCCAGCCGGACGGGTGATCCTGCGCCAGGCGGCTCTCTCAGCGTCTGCCGCGACGGAGGCAGATCGAGGCCATCTTGCGCGGCCGGATAGGTTAGGACAACGCCCAGGGCACCCGAGTCCGGTTGTTGGATCAACTCATAGGCACGGCCCGCCTCGTCGATGGGGATACGATGGCTTATCAGGCTGGAAACATCCATCTGGCCGGAAGCCAACATGGCCGCCACCGCCTCGAGATTTCGCCCTTCGGTCCAGCGCACGAAGCCGGGCGGATAATCATGGCCGGCGTCCTCGTAACCGAGGTCGTAGCGTCCCGGGCCGTAGGACCGCGACACGGCCAGGTTCAATTCCTTTTCGTAGTACACGCGGCGCGGCACGTCTATGCCCACGTTGCCGATGACCACCACGCTGGCCCGGTCCCGGGCAATGTCGCCGGCCAGTACCACCGGGTCATCCGAAGGCGTATCGGCACAGATGAGCACGGCGTCGAACCCCATCCCATTTGTGAAAGCTTGGGCTTCGGCCTCCGCTTCGCCGCGCGCGGCGGCCGCAAAGCCACGCTCACGCCCCAAGGTGACCCGGTCTGCCGAAAGATCCACGCCGAAGCCGAGGCCGCCCGAGGCGCCCACCACAGATAGTGCGAGTTGGCCGAGCAACCCCATCCCAATTACGGCCACGCGGTCGCCCAACCCCGCCCCGGAAAGGCGGAAGCCGTGCAGTGCGATGGCGCCCAGCGTGGCAAATGCGCCCGCTTCGTACTCGACGCCATCGGGGAGGTGGGCCATGAGGTTGCGTGGAACCTGAGCGTACTCGGCGTGGACGGCGCGGCCGCCTCCTGCGCACACCACCCGGTCGCCGGGCGCAAATCCTGTTAGGCCGTCACCCACCGCCACGACGGTGCCAGCCGAGCTGTAGCCCAGCGCCATCGGCTGGTCCAGGCGGTTCCGCACCGCATCCCATGCGGACAGCGGCCCATCGGTGAGCGCTTTGTCGATAACCTGACGCACCAAATCCGGGCGCGAGCGCGCTTTGCCCAGCATAGTCTGGTCCGCGAAAGCCACCGTCGCCCGCTCGGTCCCAGCCGACACCAGGGACGCCCCAGTTCGGACCAACGCCATTCCGGGCCCCGGACGGGGGACAGGGACGTCGATGACCTGGGTTTCTCCCGAGCGCATGTTTTGCACAACTTGTTTCATAGAGAAGGCCTGTCTGGCCGTACCGAGCCTGCTGCCGGCCGACAATCTAGGTTCAGGCGCCCGGATTATAGCATCGGGCCAGACCAAAGGCCGGATCGAGAGCCAACCAAGCATCCCAGCCGCGATTTGGCGGCCGTACCCGGACCCTAGGTAAGGAAATGTTGGTAGAAAGAGTCGGCCGCTGCCATCACCTGAGCGTAGTTCGCCCGGTCGGCGATGATCTGCTGGTTGCGCCGGGCGGCTTCCCTTCGCAGGTCGCCGTCAGACAGCACATCCGATACCGCTCGAGCCAGACTCACCGGATCGCTCGGGGTCACCAAGAGCCCGTTCACGCCGGGCTCGATCCACTCCCGGACCGACTCTAGGTCGCCTGCCACCGGGAAGCAACCGCAGGCCATGGCTTCCAGGAGCGTGTTGGGTGTGCCGTCGTGCTCGCTGGGCGACACAGCCACCTCCGCCCGCCGAAACACATCGGCCATCTCGTCGGCCGAGAGACGGGGCCACAATCTGACCTGCGCCTCAATCCCCAACCGATGGACCCAGGATTGCGCCTGGCTCGCGCCCTGCATGGCCGGGCACACGAACACCGTGTCGGGGTGAGACTGCAGGATGAGCGGAATGGCCTTGAAGAAAGTGTCGTTGCGCACATACGCTCGCAGCCCGCGCGGATTGACCACGACCGGCTTTGACTCCGGAATGGCAGCGAGCGCAGATCGCCGGCTGAAGTCCTGTGTGTCGGCCTGACCTGCCGGGTGAAAGATTTCGCGTCGAACCCCGCCAGCGCCAGGAAGGACGGTTTGGAGCCGGTTGCGCGGGAAGCCCCACTTCCAGGCCAGCCGCAAGTCACGCTGGCAGTCGGCGTGCAGCCCATCGGCCCGCGCCATCGCCGCACGCGTTTGTCGTCCTAACAAAGGATTCCCGGACGCGTGCAGCGTGAAGTCGTTGCCCCACGAAGAGATCAGAAGCGGGGCTTCCGGATCGCTGGCCGCCGCCAAGATTCCTTCAAACGGGATACGCATCGCGTGGACCAGGTCAGCATCAATCTCCCGAAACATGCCGCTCAGGCGCTTGGCGGCCGGGCCAATCGTCAGCGGGCCAAGCCAATCCCGCAGGCCGGTCAGCAGCCGGACACCGATCACTCGCCGCGCCGGACCTGCGGTAGCCGCCGCCCCGTCATCCAGGGCGTGACCGGCCCGGCTGAAAGCCACCGGCATGAAACGAAGCGACGCCAGGCCATCGAGCGGCCGGCAATCGAATGTGGAGACCAGGTGGACCTCGTGGCCCGTCTCGATGAAATGCGCCATCCAGCTCCGGCTGATCGGGCTCCGCCCGTCGGCCACATAGGCGAGGCGCATCTCAGCCCCCACCCGCCGCGTTTGTGACAGCCTTCACAAACGCCTGCGTCATCGCGTCCAGATTGACCTCCTCGGCCACGATGCGGTAGGACTCGGCGCCCATCCGTGCAAGACGTTCACGATCGGCCACCGCCTGGCTGAGGACCTCCGCCAGCCCCACCTCATCACCCGGGGCAACCCGCCAGCCATTGCCTGAGCGCACCAGGTCGTCGGCTGTACCGTCGCCTTCCCCCACGATGACCGGAAGACCATACGCCATGGCCTGTTGGACGGCCAGACCCCCCGTTCCCGGCAGCACGAACAAATCAGCCTGCCCAAAGGCGGCCTCCAGCCGCTCGCCCTCAAGGTGCCCTGCGAACTGTGCGTCAGGTAAAACGCTGGCGGCCAGGGCTTTGAGCTTGGGCCCCTCCGGACCGTCCCCGACGATCGCTACGGCCGGCGGCTCGGCCAGCCGGGAACATGCTCGGAGCAGGGTATCAATCCGCTTGCGCCTCTGGAGCCGGCCGACAAAAAGAAGCCGCAGCCGCTTGGTTGGCTCAACCTTCTTTGACGGCCGTGCGTCCGGTTCCGCGCCGACGGCGTTGATCGCCAGGGTGATCCGATCGCCCGGAACACCCAGGTGTCGGTAGGCCTCAGCCCCCCGGGTGCTGTATGCGATCATCCCGTCGAAGCCAAGCAAGAAGCGGCGCCAGACCCAGGCGGCCATCTGCCCCTCGGGTTCGGCACCCAAGCCCCAGCCCAACACGGGCGTGCCCATCCCCTTCGCCCAGGTCCGGGCGCGCCAGGTGCTCAGGTAACGCGGATTGGCCTCCAGCACCACGGCATCTGGTGCCAACGAATTCAAGCGGGAAACCAAATCGGACTGCGCCAGCAGGTAGAGTCCGCCCTTCCCCAGGTGCCGGTTGGTGAGGGGCAGCCATTCCGCTCCATCCAATCGCTCCGCCGAAACGATCGCCTCGCCCTGGCGGGGCATCCCCGCCAGGACCGTCAACCTGTGACAGTTCGCCGCCAGCCGCTCGAAGAAAGGCACGCGGTAGGTCGGCAGCACGCGCTGCTGGACCACCAGGTGTCCCCCAAATTGAGGGCCAGGGCTCATGTGCGTTCCCCATCTCGTCGGGGTGGGACAGCCACGATGTATGCCTTCCATCCCAATGCGCTGGGTGCATCGACCTGCGGCAGGCCCGGCTTCAACTCCCGTATGGTATAGCCAAACCGCATCAGCTGTTCCCACACACTCAAAGCCGCTTCAGGGCCATGGAGTTCGATCAGTAGAGTCGGCAGCTGCTCCACCAGCAGCCTTCCGGCCCCTTGCAGCACCATCCCCTCGCCGCCTTCAACATCAATCTTGATCAATGACGGTGGAAGGTGTTCCTGCTCGAAAACATAGTCGTCGAGGCTGACCACGTGGACGGGGATCTCCTCATCGTATGTCTCTTCCCGGCCAGCTGATCCGCCCAGTTTGCCCATACCCCCCGAACGGTGCACCAGGAAGACCGATTCCCCCGTCTCCGCCCCGGCCGCTGACGCCTCCACACGAACTCGTCCGCCGGAAGCATTCAACGCCAGATTGGCGCGCAGCCTTTCGACGTTCGCCGGCAGGGCCTCGAAGGCCACCACCTGGCCCTTCGGACCAACCTTTTCGGCCAAGGTCAGGCTGATCAACCCGATGTTGGCGCCCACGTCGAAAGCCACACCGCCGGCCGGCATGACCGTCTGCAGCATCGCCAGCAGCTCAGGTTCATAGTTGCCCAACCACAGGTCCTTTTCGGTCTGCAGATCGAGCATCAGCCGGATGCCTTTCATGGGACCGGCCGCCACCGTGACTTCGGTCAGGCCCTCAGGCGCCGCACGGTTGAGGGCGCTTCGCAAGGCCCTTGAAACCGGACCCAACCGGTAGAGCCTCATTCTCAGACGTAGAGGCAGCGCATCGGCCAACCAGGCCGCCAATCGAAGCAAGGAAGGCCTCATAGCGCGCCTACACCCAGCCCAGGGCCGCCAGATAGCCCTCCACCATACGCTCCAGCCCGAATGCCTCCTCGGCGCGCCGGCGTGCGCCCTTGCGAAAGCGATCGGGCTCGGCGAGAACTGCCAGTGCCGCATCGAGCAGGGAGCCCGCATCCGGAGGCTCAACCCGCCAAGGATCGCCTCCGTACGCCGCCAGTCGTCCCGCATCTCCCACCACCATCTCGGGAAGCGCTCCCGTGTCATAGGAGACCACCGGCAGGCCGCATGCCATGGCTTCGATCACGCTGTTGGGACAGGCGGGATGCAGGTCGGCTGCGAACAACAGATCAGCCGAGCGATCCAAGTCTGGGATCGCCTCCGGAGCCACATCGCCCAGCCAGTGGACCTCAACCCCGTCGCCAGGCGCTTTCGGGATGACCTCGGACTGCGCCATGCCGGCAATCAGCAAATCGACTCGTTTGTGCGCTTCACGGCTCAGGCCGGCCGCCAGGCCCAGCGCCCATTCCAATCCGATTTCGTACCCGCCTGCCAGACGACCCTCGATCACGGCCAACCGGATGCGATCCGACGCGCGGGCCGTGCTGCTGCCAGGTGTGTAGTCATCCAGCGGCACGCCGTTGTACACCACCCTGGCCGGTTTCTGGATCTGCCCTCCGACCCGGAGCCACCAGTCCCGCGAGAATTGGCTCTGATAGACCTGGCCATCGCTAAATCGACGGCGAATCAAGCGCAGATTGAGATTGTTGAGTTCAGCACGCAGGAAGTGAACAGCGCCCGTACGGCGTCGTCGGTGGATCCAATTCATGCCATCCAGCCGCTGGATTACAGGCAGGCCACGCGCCCGCAGCTGACGCAGCCGGTGAAGGTGGCGTGTACCGCCATTGACCAAGACAGCATCCAGGTCCCGAGCGGCGGCGTCAAACGTGACCTCGAATCCGCGGCGTCCCAGCCCTAGGGCGAGCCGGCTTTGAAAGGCGGCCGGCCCTGCGTGACCTGGCACGTTGGGTATCAGGCACAGGCGACGGCTGATCCGCTTATCCACAGGACATCCTCAGAGGTGTTTCGAGGCCCTAGCTCGAGCCTGGAGTTGCGCTGGCGGCCGACATCAGCGCCGCCACAATGCGCTCGGCGGCATGGCCATCACCGAACAGGTCCGAACTATGGGACATTTCGGCGTGGACGTCCGGGTCGCTCAGCACCCGGCGCGCCGCCTTCAGGATGGCGTCTGGGTCCGTCCCGACCAGACGCGCATTGCCGGCCTCGATGGCCTCGGGTCGCTCCGTCGTATCTCGCATGACCAGCACCGGCACGCCCAGCGCCGTGCCTTCTTCCTGGATCCCACCCGAGTCCGTCAGAATCAAACCCGCCCGCCGCATGAGCTGCAGCATAGGTTGGTAGTCAAGGGGATCAACCAGACTCAAATTGGGCAATCCGCCCAGAATGCGATGGGCGGGCTCCTGCACCCGAGGGTTGAGGTGGACCGGATAGATCAGGTGGATGTCGTCCTGGTACTCCTCCGCCAGCTCGCGCAGCATGGTGAAGATCAATTCCATGGGCCGGCCCAGGCTCTCGCGCCGGTGGGCGGTCACCACCACCCAGCGGCGATCAGCAGGGAGCGCTGCCAGGGGGCCCGAACCCAGATCGTACGGTCGATCGACGATCATACGCAGGGCATCGATCACCGGGTTGCCGGTCACAACCACGCTCGACGGCGGCACACCCTCCCGAACCAGATTCTCCTTTGCTTTCGCCGTGGGCGCAAAGTGCAAATCGGCCGTCACGCCTGCAATACGCCGGTTGATCTCCTCCGGAAACGGATGCCATTTGTCGCCGGTCCGCAGGCCGGCTTCCACGTGGCCGACCCGGACATGATGATAGAAGGCCAGCAGGGAAGCCGCCATGACGGTGGTGGTGTCCCCTTGGACCAGCACCCAGTCAGGCGCTTCATCCCGAAGCACGGGGTCGAGGCCGCTGAACACAGCCGCTGTCAGATCCGCCAGCGTCTGGCCTGGGCGCATCAAGTCCAGATCGAGATCAGGCACGATATCAAACAGGGAAAGGACCTGATCAAGCATCTCGCGATGCTGCGCCGTCACGCATACGCGGCTCGTGACCCCGGCCTGGTTGGAAAGGGCCTTGACGACCGGAGCCATCTTGACGGCCTCCGGACGAGTGCCAAATATCGACAGAACCTTCAAGGGTCTATCAGGCATCACCACCGACACCCAAAATATGCAGTTTCCATCCGGCCGCGCGCCAGCTCACTCGGTCCCAAACCCCGCGTGTGTCCACGGCCGTGCGGCCGGTCTGCCAGGATGCCACCTCACCTGGCTTGAGGTTCAGGAACTCGTGGTGATCCACCAGCAGGACAATGGCCTCCGCCCCCTTTACGCAGTCATTTGCCGAGCTCGCCGTGCGTGCGCCGTCCACCGAGGCCTTGGGTGCCGCCGGATCGTAGGTGGCGACCTCCGCCCCCTGGGACACCAACTGGCGCACCACGGCCACCGCCGGGCTTTCGCGCAGGTCATCCACATCGGCCTTGTAGGCCAGGCCCAAGGCAGCAATCCGCTTGCCGGCCACATCGCCGCCAAGGGCTCTTCTGATCAGCTCGACG
>Ga0307440_1001381_pt1 | contig 11799 bp, 8 predicted proteins | sample SalMarWE160410MG_FD_202150 | JGI IMG/M metagenome (GOLD analysis project Ga0307440, IMG submission 202150) | Salt marsh sediment microbial communities from the Plum Island Ecosystem LTER, Massachusetts, United States - WE1604-10 | ecosystem: Environmental > Aquatic > Marine > Intertidal zone >... | reverse complement strand
CATCCCCACCAGCGACCTGGACCAGGTGCGCCAGGGCGTCGGGATTCAGATCGACGTCTCGCTGGCCATAACCGCGTTCCCCGTCTTCCAGAGCTTGCTGGATGATGGCTGCCACGTCTTCATCGGAAAGGGCGCGCAGCTGGAATATGCGCGATCGGGACACCAACGCGCCGATGACTTCGAAGTATGGGTTTTCCGTCGTGGCGCCGACAAAGGTGATCAGCCCTTGCTCGACGAGGGGCAGCAGGGCATCTTGCTGCGCCTTGTTCCACCGGTGCACCTCGTCAACGAACAGAATCGTGCGCGTCTGGTAGAGCTTGCGCCGTTCGCGGGAGGCGGCGATGACCTGGCGCAGTTCAGCTTTGCCGGCCAAGACGGCCGATATGGTCTCAAAGTGAGATTCAGTGGAGTTGGCGACAATCATCGCCAGGGTGGTTTTTCCAGTGCCCGGGGGTCCCCACAAGATGATGGATGAAAAGAGGCGATCGGCTTCGATCGCTCGGCGGAGCAGCTTGCCCTCTCCGACGATATGTTCCTGCCCGATGAATTCGTCAAACTGGCGCGGCCGCATCCTGGCGGCGAGGGGCGCCTCCTTGGCGAGTCGGGTGGACATGGCGTGATCGAAAAGGTCGGGCATGGGTATGCGGCCATTCTACCATCGGGACATGGTGTGTCCGACGGGGCACGGCGAGGGAAGAGCAGGCAATGGGACTGGTCAAGAGGCTTTCGGAATCCTGGGCGGTCGTGCCCTGAGCGTCATGGGTTGGCTGGCCAAAAGATGAGCACCACACTGTCGCTGCCCAGATCGTGGAATGCGTGACCGACGCGTGCTGGCACAAAGATCAGGCTGCCAGGGCCGTAGGACTCTTCATCCGAGCCGCCGCTGAGCACGCCGGTGCCTGAGATGACCACGTTCAGTTCGTCCACCTGGTGAGTCTGGGTGCGATCTCCCCCGTGTCTGAGGGGCAGCAGGTAGGCACCGCCGGTGATGGAAGGGAGTTTGATGAAGCGCCTGAACAAATTGGTCGAGGGGGACGGGTTCTTCGCAAGCGAGGTGGCATCGGAGGTGACGAGCTGGGGCTCATCAGATCCGCCCGAGGCCTTGGCGAAGAGAACGACAATCGTAAGGGGACGTTCCACGTGTTCGAAATCATGCGCCACGCCCCCGCGGACGAAAACGATCGACCCCTCCGATACCGGCGTGTCCTGGTCGGCCATATGCAGCACCGCGCTGCCCTGCAGCACCACGTAGACCTCGTCGTGGATGTGCGAGTCCTGCGGATCGGTCGCCCCGGCTTGTACGCGGTAGACGCCGACCTGCATTGAGCTGATATCCAATAGGCTGGAAAAGCCCGTGGGCGAGTCGGCATCGCTGCCGGCGGATGTTGCGTCAAACGACTGCCCTCGGCCGAGAGCTCCCGAGGGAGTCGGCGCTGCCGTTGAGGTAGCCGGGGAGGCGGATCTCGCGGATGGAGAGGCTGGTGGGGGAGTGACGGGCTGTCGTGTGCTGGTGGCGCACGCGGAGAGCGCCATGATTAGCGCGACGGCTCTGGCGACCAGCCGCAGATGGAGGAAATCCGCTGCGCCGTGTGACGGGATGGGTTCATTGCATGATCGTGGCATGTAATAGTAGGTACGCTTGGTGGGCTGGTCGGGTTCATTGATATCCTCATGCAGCAAGCGGTTGGCGCCCTGACTGGCACGGCAGGTTTGCGATCGTAGGCCGGCCCATTAGCTGGCCCGACCACTGGAAGGGCGGAGCAGTCCTGTGTGATAGAATCCCGCCCCAGATATGCCTGCAGCTGGTTCGGCTCAAAGCGAAGGTAGGTCTTGGTTTCGATGCTTTCGAAGTTGACGATTGTGCTGGCCTCGGCCTCGCCCAGGCGACGCCAGCTGCTGGCCCAGTCTGGGGCTGAGGTGCGCGTTCATCCGGTGGGGGTTTCAGAACAAGCCCGGCCGGGAGAGACCCCCGAGTCGTTGGTGCAGCGGCTGGCTGACGCCAAAGCCGAGGCAGCCTTGACGGCCGCCCAGGACGCCCAGCTTGTGCTGGGCGCCGACACGATTGTCGTGAGGGACGGACGGATCCTCGGCAAACCGGCCTCGGCTGAAGACGCCGAAGCCATGCTGATGAGCCTTGCCGGGCGAACGCACCATGTGCTTACCGGGCTGACGCTGATCGAACCCGTTTCCGGCCGACGTGCTGCCTGCGTTACCCTATCCCGGGTTCCCATGCGAGGCTTTTCCCAGGCGGAGATCCATGACTATGTGGCCACCGGAAGTCCGATGGACAAGGCTGGCGCCTACGGCATACAAGATGAGGACATCAACCCGGTCGATTTGGCGGCCTTCGCTGACTGCTTTACGAACGTGATGGGCATGCCGCTATGTCAATTGGGCCAGGCGCTAAACTCGCTTGGCTATCGCCCGCCGCGCGACCTGGGGCAGATCTGCCAGTCCTATGGTCGTCACATGATTGCCCCCTGGCAGGGGGCGGTCCAGGGTGCCGCATGAAGCGACTGCTGCCCGCCATTCTGATTATGACATTTTTCACAAGTAGTTGCGGGCTCTTGAGCTCGGGGCCGCGCACGCCCAAACCAACCGAGACGCTCCCCGGTCCATCGGTGCGCAACACGCCCGCGCCAGATGCCGAGGCGGCGGCGACCCAGTTTCTGGACGCCTGGAAGCAGAGCGACTACGACAGCATGTATGCCATGCTGAGCTCGCTTACTCAGGCGGGCATCAGCAAGCAGGCGTTCGTCGATCGCTATGATTCGGTCGTCACCCAAGCCGCATTGAGCGGGATCGACACCGAGATCGTCTCTTCGCTGGTCCACCCGGATTCAGCCCAGGTCCGCTACCGAGTCACCTTCCACAGCACGGTGGTGGGCGACTTCGTGGTTGAGACCTACATGGATCTGACCCGAGAAGACAACCAGTGGAAGGTAGCCTGGTCGGACAGCGCGATCATGCCCGATTTGGCCAATGGCAACCAGCTCTCGATGCAGGTCAACACACCGGTTCGGGCCAACATCTACGATCGCAACGGCCTGGCGTTGGCCACCCAGGGGGACATCGTCGCCCTGTGGATCGTGCCCAACCAGATCGGAGACGGTGGCGCTGAGTCGAACATGCTGTCGGCCTTGAGCCGTCTGCTCGACCGCCCCGCCGACAACATCAAGGCGCTCTACGACGATATCCGCTCGACCGATTGGCGGGTCAACCTGGGCGAAGTGTCGTTGGACGAGTTCCAGCGCTATCAGGGAACGTTGGCAGCCACCGGCGGCGTGCAGTGGGCTGTGTACCAGGGACGCTATTATCCCAACGACGGCTTGGCACCGCATTCGGTCGGCTATGTGGCCCAGATTCAGGCCGAACAAGTTGAGCAGTATCAGCGCCTTGGCTATCGCAAGGATGCCTTTGTCGGCCAGGATGGGCTGGAAGCGGTGTACGAAAGCGATCTGCGCGGCACGCCGGGAGGCACGCTCTACGTGCTGGATGCGGGGGACAACGTGCTCAAGGAGCTCGCCTCGCGCGATCCAGAACCCCCCTATGCCGTCTACACCAACCTGGACCGTGACCTTCAGCTCCACACACAGCAGGCGCTGGCCTCGATGCCAGAACAGGTGCGCGCGGCGGCGGTCGTGTTGGACAGAGACTCGGGGGCCGTGCTGGCGATCGCCTCCTCACCCGGGTTCGACCCCAACCTGTTCAACGCCCAGAACCCGAACAGCAGCACCGGCCTGACCGATCTGTATCAGAATCCCAACCAACCATTTGTCAACCGGGCCACTCATGGCACCTACCCAGTGGGTTCCCTGTTTAAGATCATCACCATGGCGGCTGCCCTCAAGTCGGGGTACTACACGCCGCAGACCATCTACAACTGCGGCAACCAATGGAACGAAGACCCCAGCATTGGTCCTCTCAACGATTGGACCTACGAGCGGGGCCTGCCGGCCCAAGGCGAGATCACACTCATGCAAGGGTTGGAACGATCCTGCAATCCTTGGTTCTTCCACATTGGCTATGATCTGTTCAACAAGGGGCTGCCCGAGGCGCTGCCCGACATGGCCAAGGCCTTCGGCCTGGGGTCGGCCACCGGGATCGAGATCGGCGACGAGGCCGGTCTGGTTCCCAGCCCCGAGACCAAGGCGCAGCGCAATGACCTGCCGTGGGGCATCGGCGATGTGGTCAACCTGGCCATCGGTCAGGGCTTCCTGCAAGCCACGCCCCTGCAAGTCGCCCGCTACGTTGCCGCGGTCGGCAACGGTGGGACTCTCTTCCGGCCGCAATTGGTTCAGAAAGTCGAAAACGCCGTGGGTGATGTCAAGAACCAGTTCACCCCCGAGGTCCAGGGCAAGCTGCCGCTCAGCGATGCAGATCTGAAAGCCATCGAGGCGGCCATGGTCCAGGTTGTGCGCGCCCCCAAGGGGACAGCCCGTAACCGATTCCTTGGACTCAATCTCAATATCGCCGGGAAGACGGGCACCGCCCAGACGGCACAAGAAGAGCCCAACGCATGGTTCGGCGCCTATACGTTCGAGGGTCGAGAAGACAAGCCCGACATCGCCGTGGCGGTCATTGTTGAGAACCAGGGTGAAGGCTCTGACTGGGCGGCGCCGGTCGTGCGTCGAATCATCGAGTCCTACTTCTTCGGTAGGCCGCTTTCACTGTATCCGTGGGAATCGCAAATCGGCGTCATACGGACCGCCACGCCAACCCCGGACGGCGGCAACTCGGGTGGCGACTCCACCCCAACCCCCTGATTCATGAGTGCGCAGCCGCTGGTTGACGGTCTCATCGTGACCGCCCAGTCGGGGCTGTTTGAGGTCGAAACACCGCAGGGCCTGGTGACGGCCCAACTTCGCGGCCGCCTCAAAGAATCGAGGGCGCCCACAGATCTGGCCGCCCTCGGCGACCGAGTCAAGGTCCGGTTGCTGGACCATGGCAAAGCGGTGATCGAGGAAGTGGCCCCCCGGACCCGGGTGCTGTCTCGCCAGGCGCCGTCGCAAGACCGCGAGCAGATTATGGTCGCCAACCCGGACCAAGTCTTCTTCGTCATGGCGTGCGCCGATCCGCCGCCCAGCCCGCGGATGCTTGATCGTTTGTTGGTGGCCGCCGAGCGCGAGCAGATTCCATCCATCATCTGTGCCAACAAGATTGACTTGGTCGATGAAGGTGTCTGTCGGGCCGTGTTTGACCGCTACGAACCTGTGGGTTATCCGGTCTTGTATACCTCCGCCAAGAGCGGGCAGGGGATCGAGGAGATTCGAGCGCGTCTCAAAGATCACATCAGCGTGTTTGCCGGACCCTCCGGCGTGGGCAAGACCAGCCTGCTAAACGCGATCCAGCCGGGCCTGGCGCTGCGTACGGGTGCCATCAGAGAGGGCACCCGCAAAGGGAAGCACACCACCGTGTCTTTGAGGCTGGTCCGTTTGGAGTCGGGCGGCTACATTGCCGATACGCCCGGTGTGAAGGCATTCGCCCTTTGGGACATCGAACCGGAGGAATTGGACGCCTACTTCCCAGAGATCCGCGATCGGGTGGCTGATTGCGCCTTCAGCGATTGCAGCCACGAGCATGAACCTGGCTGCGCCGTGCTGGCCGCATTGGGGAGCGGGGAAATCGACGCCGAGCGATATGAGTCATATCGTCGGATGCGGGCGGGGGAAGACTAAGCCCAAGTAAGAAGCCCCGGTGCCAGAATGAGCAGTGCCACCAGCCCCGAGACGAAGAGCACCAGCAGAGACGAAACCGAGACGGCGATGGTTGTGATCGGGATCAATAAATGCCAGCGCAGCCGGCGGGCCGAAAGGCGATCACCGACAGCTTCGGCCGTGCTGGCCAACTTCAGCCCTGTAAGCACCGTCACTGCCCCCAGCGGAATCAGATAGAGAGAACTCAGCCCGAGCGAAAGGATCGTTGCCGGTGCTGCCAGGCCACCCAATGTGAACATCATGGGTGGGCAAACTGCCCCATGGGCTCCGCAGATGCGGATCACGTACACCAGGCCGGCGATGATCGGTACAAGCCCAAGATACGCGGCCTGAATGTAGGTCAGCCTCCGGTAAGCGGTGGCCTTTCCAGATCTTATCCTCTTCATCTCAGTCCGAGGCACGCTAGGATAACCTTTCAGGCGGGAACTGTGCGAGCCGCAGTGGGCCTATTCTAGCCGCGCCGACCTGTCATATCCCCTCAACTGACTTCCATTATCTATCACGGCATCTGGAATCAACAGCGCCCGGTGTGTGAGACTGGCCGGGCGCTCGAGCAGAACAGCGGGTTGTGCCGACTAAAGCGGGCGCATCACCCGGTCGGTGCGAAGCTGTTTGAACCACAGGGAAGCGCCGCGGGGCATGGACTCGACCGCTGCTTCCTGCCAGGCGCGTACGCCCAACCCCTGAATGGTCTGAGGTTTGTAGCCTGCCCCCCGCCACGTGCCGACATGTTGCGCTAGGTAGGGAGGTAGGAACAGCAGTGCGGCCTCGCTTTGCAGCTCGCTCGAAGCCTGCTCCACCGCTTCCATCAGGGCCGGTATGGCTTGATCGAGCGACAGGTTGGAGTCGAAGTAGAGCTCGTCGATGCGGGTGACCAGGTTTTCTACCTGCCATCCGGCGATGCCAACCAGATCAGCGGCCTTCTCGATCATGAAGTAGGCCTTCTCGCCGAAGGAGGCCATCACATCGGCGCGCGACATCCGGCGGCGGCCACGAGTGGCGTGGGTGATGAAACGGGCAATCTCGTCGGCATCCTGGGGGCGCCCGCGGCGGACGGTGATCTCCCCGGCGTGGGTCGTGGGCGGCTCGGCGAGCAGGGGCTCCTTCGGCTTCGGAAGCTTAGTCCATGCCGCCTGAACCTGGTCCCAGGTCTTCTCGAAGTTTCCGTCATTGTGGATGACTACTTTGGCGGCGCGCAGCTTGTTCTCTTGCGGAGACTGGGCGGCGATCCGCTGACGTGCAGCCGCTTCGGACATCTTCCGCTTGTGCATCATACGCTCGATTTGCTGCTTTTGAGGGGCGTTGACCACCCAGATGGTGTCGCATCCAGTCGCCAGATCGGTCTCGAGCAGTTTAATGGCTTCTACCACCACCACGGTCTGCTTGGCGCGCCGAATCAAGAGATCGACGGCATGGGAGACGAGCGGGTGCACGATACCTTCGAGTTGGCCGAGGGCCTTGGGGTCGGAGAAAACGATCTTTGAAAGTCGGGCGCGATCGATTTGGCCTTCATCATCCAATACCCAGCGGCCGAAACTCTTCACGACCAGATCGTAGCCGGGAGCGTCCTCGGCGATCGCCCGGTGAGCCAGGGCATCGGCGTCGATGCCATATGCGCCCAGGTGCTCCAGCATCTTGCGTACGACGCTCTTGCCCGTGGCGATGTTTCCGGTCAGTCCGATGACGTACTTGCCCGCCCAGCGGCTCACACAATCCTCCGTAACAATGGCAGTTGAATTCTAGATGGTGGCGCGGCCGATGTCAAAGCCGCGAAATCATTTCAGCTGCACGTAGTAGACCTGCCCGGCGGCCGCCAGATAGAGGTCATTGGGCGGCCCCAAGGTCATCGCCGAAACGTGGTCCGGGATCTCTGAGTTCGACTCCAACCGGCCCTGATACACCATCCGCATGCTGTAGTGGTAGACGGCCTTTCCGGCCGCGTCCAAGAAGTATAGGGAGGGCTCTGGCGGGGGGGAATAGTCCATTTGCGTCAGCAAGGCGCCCGGCAATAGGCCGCCGGTCTGCCCGGAGGCGGTGGCGTTCTTAAAACTCTCGTCCTTCTGGCAATCCACCCGAATCCTGACGCCGCCACCCGCCTGCGCTTCGGTGGTGCGCTGGCAGCGGTCGAGTGTTCCGTTCTGGTGCAGGATAAACAGTTCTTCCTGGGCCTCGGCCAGGTCGATGGCGTCCTGAAGCTCCGGAGCCTGCTCAGCGAAGTACAGCGAGGGATTTCCGCTGAAGATCCCGCCGGTCGCATCGTACATCCAAACGGCGTTCGACTTGGGGTCAAGCACATACAGCGTGTCGTTGAAGACGTCGATCGCCTGGATGCGGCCGAAGCCGGTGTCCGGGGCTGTCAGCTGGCCGGTGAGCGGCCGCCGATCGGGTGCGCAGTAGAGCAAGGTGCCGTCCGCGTCGAGCGCGACGACGCCTTCGACGCCCAGTGCTCCAGGCGCAGGCTGGACTGCGAGATCGACGGGGGTCCCCATGCCGGGGAAGCTGGATGCGCCGTTCAAACATTCAAAATTGCTGTCGATCTCAAAGCCGCGTCCGGTTGCCCACGTGCGGTAGATTGTTTGATGGGCGGCGTCCAAAACGTAGAGGTCGCTGGCGGTGGCTGCCAGGGCGCTGATGCGGGCATCTCCACCAAAGCCCCCGTTGATCAGGGGGCGGTAGTCGAGGCGCACCACAAGATCCAGTTTGTCAATTGCCGTGGACACCTCGGATTGAAGGCTCGTTAGCTGGCTGTCGCTGCCGTACTCGGCAGCCTGATCGAGGGCGCGTTGCGCCTGGATCCAGCCGGCTCGCACCTCGACCGGATCCTGGCTGCGTTTGGCCAGATCGATGGACTGTGCAGCTTGCGCGAGGTACGTTTGATACTGCTGGGTCCGGCCGCGTTTGGCGTATACGACGCTGACGACCACCAGAACGATGATCGGCACAATTACTGCTGTGCCGGCCAGCACGCCCGGTGGAAACTGTCCAGGTTGGGGCGATTCAGCCAATCCGGGCGCCATCCTCACAACCAACGCCACCACACCCTCGCCGAGTCTGGTAAACCCCCGACGGATGGCGGGCCCCGCCGGCGCGATCCAGCCGGCTGCCTTGGAGAGCAATTCCGAGGACCGCGAGGTTGGCAGGTCGAGTGAAGCTGATGGCCGGGCACGCTGAGATCGCGCCCGGGAAGTTTCTGCTTTTGATGGCGGCGCGGCGGCAGCCGGGAGGGGGGCGGCCACCTGGCCCTGAGGCATGATCCTCAACAGCAGCCCAGATAGGTCTTTGGACGCCGAGGCTTGCAGGCGGTCGATGGCTTGGGCTGGAGGCAGACCGCTCAGGGCCGAGAGTGTGCCCTCCGTCCAGAGCGTCTCATCGAAGGGGGTCATCAGCAGCGTGTCGCCGGGCCGGACCTGCAGGTGATGGTAGCGTACGAAGGGATTGGGGGCGCTGCCCAGCGGCCGGTTGGCGGCTTCGGGTGAACTGAAGCTGCTCACCTGACCCTGTCGGATCAACGTCATCTGGCCTGGGCCGCATTGAGCCATGTACACATTGTCATCGCGCAGCACGGCGGCTACGACCCGCCCCAGGTAGCGGGCAGAGGATTCCTGGGCGCGTCCGGCATTGGCCAGTTCATCACCGACCTCGAGCATCACTTCGCGCAGGGCGGATGTCACCGAGCCGGGCGTGCGGTAGAAGATGTCGGCGCCCGCCTGGGAAAGATGGTCGAGCATACCAGGCGGGACCCTGTCCGAAGCTTGGACCTGCACGGTGATGAACAGCAGGTCATCGGCTCGGCCGCGGGCCGGTCGCCGGGGCGCGGCGCGGGCCATGGTGCCCGGCGGAGGCGTCGAACGAGGCGCCCCGCCGGCGACATGCAGCAATCCCACATCGGTCTGAAGTTCAGTCGTCATAGGCACCATTGTACGCACGCGCCGAGTCCCTCGCAATCGAGGCTGCAAGATTCAGGCCCGGGGGGCGCCAAGGGAATTGCGGAGTCAGGTTCGGGTTGGAAGGCTGTCGCCGGACGGTGCGATCGGCTTGGGGACCTCCAGCACGATGATGGTGATATTGTCGTGGCCGCCTCGATCGAGGGCGAGTTGGAGCAGATCTTCCGTGGCCCGGGGGCCTTTCTGGGCGAGAGCGGCGTCGATGTCGGGACCGGACACGAGGTCGGTCAGCCCATCGCTGCAGAGCAAGAGCTGGTCGCCCGGCTTGAGGGTAAGGCCCTGGTTGGCAACGGAGGCCTCATCGGTTTCATCAAGCTGAAGCCGCAGGCGAAAGTCAGGTTCGGGGGCTTTGGCGCCCCCGATGTGCCGCCGCAGGACGTGCGCGTTTGGGTGTCCTTCCACTTCATCAGGCTGAATGATCCCGTGTTCCAGGGCTTCCTGAATCCATGTATGGTCCACACTGATCCGGTGGAGGTCGCCTTCGCGTCGAAAGTAGATCCGGCTGTCGCCAACGTTGACCGTGTACAGTTTGGCGCCGATGATCCAGGCTGCCACCAGGGTCGAGCCCATGCCTTCGCGCGCCTTGTCGGAGGTCGCCGCCTGGCGAACCTGATGCGCGGCTTCCCGAACGGCGGAGGCCAGCACCTCCAGGGGGTCGCCACCCGGCTGGCTCTCGACGGTGTTGACGACAGCATCGACCGTGAGCGCAGATGCCACCTCGCCCGCCTGGTGCCCTCCGATCCCATCCGCCAGCACTGCCAGCAGGGCTGGCGTGCCCTTTGGCTCAAGCCGGTAGGCTGTCACACCGTAGCTGTCTTCATTGTGATCGCGCACTCGGCCTGGGTTGGACACGGCGGAGGCGCGCAGGTGAGGTTGGTCGGAGGGGATCATGCCTCAGGCTCCTTGATGGGAGGGGCGGGAGAAGCTTCATTTTCGGCGAGTTCGACCCGGATATCGGGCCAATCTGGGGTGCCGGTGCGTTGAAAGCGAAATGCCACACGGCCCAAATGAACGAGGTCGCCGTGGTGTAGATTTCGTCCATCGTCGTCCAGCCGTTCGTAGTTGATCCAGGTTCCGGCCACGGATCCCTGGTCTCGAAGCAGGTACTCGCCCCCAGCCTGGCGGATGAGGCGGGCGTGAAGACTGGAAACGGAGGGGTCGTCCAGCGGGAATGCAGAGAGAGATGGGTCGCGCCCCAGGCTGACATCGGCGCCCACCAGCGGGATGGGCGATTCCTGGCCCGTGCCGTTTTCCGGCACCAGAAAGGCCTCAGGTGCGGCGGCACTGTCTATGCCGTGCAGGCTGGCACGCTGCAGTCGACGTAGGCCAGGCGTGGGAGCGGGGGCTGCTGCCGAAGCCGGCGCTCGGTTTTGGCGCTGTCCGTAGGACAAGAAAAGATAGGCCCCCACCACCCCGCCCACCAGGACAACCAGCACCAAGAACAGCGACCCCAAAGCCGGGCCAATCGCCTGCAGTCCGGAAGGTGGCGGGACCACATCGATGGTCACCGGCTGGATGACCGACTTGGCCTGCAGGCCGAGGCCGTCCGTCACGCGTGCCTGCAGCGTGTGATTTCCGCTCTGGCGAAACGGTGTCAGGTCCAGCTGAAAGGTGTCGAACGGCAGGGCGGTGTTTTGGGCGACCACTCGCCCGTCGACCAGAAGTTCACTTTGACTTATAGATCGCTGGTGGCCATCCGGAAAGTTGATCAGCACCGTCAAATCCGTGCTGGTGGGAGGCAGGCTGTCGAGCGGCACCGACTTGTCGCTGGAGCTGCGCGTGATCTGGGTCGGGGGTTGGACAAAGGTGACCTGCGGCGCCTCGAGTTCAACCGAATAGACGGCGGTGTTGGTCGCCAGAGATTGGCCACCGAATGCGACCTGAACCCGAACTTCATGGGCCCCGGAAATGTTGGCTTGCGAGGTGTAGTCCACCCGGTATTGGATCCGTTGCTGAAGCAACCGTTCTCCCAATCCACCGAGGGGCAACTCCGGATCGAAGGTGATGAGCTGGCCGCCGGTCTGCTCTGCCACCTGCCGCAGGTCTTCCGCCTCTGGGCTCTCCAGAGCCTGCGGGGTATCAATCAGCACCGGATAGATGCTGACCCCCAATTGCTGCGCGCGATCGATCGCGTTGGT
>Ga0307440_1001380_pt1 | contig 11802 bp, 12 predicted proteins | sample SalMarWE160410MG_FD_202150 | JGI IMG/M metagenome (GOLD analysis project Ga0307440, IMG submission 202150) | Salt marsh sediment microbial communities from the Plum Island Ecosystem LTER, Massachusetts, United States - WE1604-10 | ecosystem: Environmental > Aquatic > Marine > Intertidal zone >... | reverse complement strand
TCATCACGTCTCTCTCTGCCGTCATGGGTTCTCACCTCACACCGCCCTACAGTAATTCCCAGGGGTGCCGGTGTCTCAGTCATGTTGGCAGAGAGGGGTTCGGCGTTGGAATGCGCATCCATTCAGGACTGTCTCGAAGCCTGCGAAGCACTGGCTGCTGCTCAAAACGCACAGGGTAAGGCAATGCTGACTCGGATCGTTTCGATGCTCACCAAGCTCGGACAGCGAAACCATGAGGTCCGAGAGAATTCCGGGCCTTACGACACCTTCGACAACGACAACGACAACGACAACGAATAGACTTGTCTTATTAGTGAACTGTTCCTTACCGTCAAACAACAACGCGCACGCCATCGGGCAAGGCGATCGTCATGCTGATCGGCAGATGATCGGAGAGGGGGTAGTCGACGACCTGCGCCTCCAGAATCTGCAACGACTCCGACACCAGGATATGGTCCAGCGTCCGGCGCGGGCGCCAGCTCGGGAAGGTCTTCAGCTCGCAGTCGAGTCCCCGGAGGCTGGCATCCTCCACCAGCGCCTGCAACGACTGCGAGCTGCAATCGCAGTTGAAGTCCCCCATCAGGACCAGATACCGGTACCGGCGGGCGAGTGCCGCGATGTAGCGGAGCTGCCGCCGACGGGTGCGCCAGCCCAAGGCCAAATGGACGATGCAAACCGCCAGCGCAGCATGGTCGGAGGTCGCAAACTCCGCCATCACCGCGCCCCGCCCCGGAAGCCCTGGGAGCTTGTAGTCCATGATTCGGGTCGGCTGCATTCGGCTCAGCATCCCGTTGCTGTGCTGGGCGAGACGGCCCAGATTCCGGTTGACCTGCTTGTACCAATAGGGAAACTGGGCCTGATAGGCGAGGTACTCGGTCTGATCGATAAACCCGCTGCGGAGGCTGCCCGCGTCCACTTCCTGGAGGCCCACCAGATCGAACTGCCGCAGCATGGCGGCAATCCGGGTCAGGTTGTGCAGACGCTCTCGGTGCGGCAGGAGATGCTTCCAGCTGCTGGTGAGGTACTCAACATATTGCCGAGTGTAGATCCCCGCCTGGATGTTGTAGCTGAGCAGATGTAGCTGCTGCATGATGAGCGGGGGACCGAGAGAGGGAGCTGGGCGTAGAGAAGCGTTGCTTAGCGGACAACAGGATAACGCCAAACCCTCCCAATTCCGAAAACGAAGAAAGAACCGCACGCACGTGGATGCGCTTCCCGATCGTCATCACCACCACCGCAAGGGAACCGGAGACCCGGCCGCTCGGACGAGGCCAGGGGTTTCGGATGCCATGGCCCCAGGAGACCAGGACACTTTACCTCAGCGCAACACCGACCCCCTGGATATCGCGTGCGCCCGGCGGGTCGGGCGATTGTCAGCCACCGGAAACGCCGAGGGCAGCCCACGGCTGCCCTCCAGACCAAGTGCGAAGCCCTTGGCTACTGACTGGTGAGACCTTGGACGTACTGGGCGACCGCGGTGATTTGCTTGTCCGTAAGGCTCGCCGCAACCCCCTGCATCATGCCGTTAGGGTCATTCGTCCGCTGGCCGTCCCGGAAATTCTTGAGGGTCTGCTCCACATACTGGGCATGCTGTCCCGCAAGGCGGGGGAACTTGGCGAGCCCCAATCCCATGCCGGTAGGCGAGTGGCAGCCGGTGCAGGCGGGCACACCGGCGGCAGTGTTACCACCCCGGAAGATGGCGGAGCCCAGCACCACCTGTTTGGGATCGGCGGTACCGCCAGACTGCTTCTGGCTTGAGAAATAGGCCGCCAGGTTGAGCATGTCCTGTTTGGTAAGCGGGGCGGCCTGAGGACTCATCTGCGGGTTGACCCGCGCCCCGCTCTTGAAGTCCATCAGCTGCTTGACGATGTACTCTGGCTGTTGACCCGCGAGCTTGGGCCACATGGGGACCACGCTGTTGCCCGCCGGCCCATGGCATGCCGTGCAGGAGACCGCCTTCTTCTCCCCTGCCTTCGCATCACCGGTGTCGGCATTCGCACCGCCGCAAACCAAGGCCGTTGCAACCGAAACCGTCATCACCCAGTTCTTCATAGCCTACTGCCCGATTCTGTTGTGGTGGTAAGGCACAGCGCCTTCGCGCCGTTCTGTCTGACACAAAAACCCGCGAATGTATATCAGAACATCATCATATTGGTCAAACGGGGGCGATTGACGGCGCGCCCGGCACAAAGGCATGTACGAGGGCACGAGACTCCACGGAAAGCCCCGCACCCCATAGCTCCAAAAGCACAAGGAGCTGATTGAGGGCACGCTGACCCTCCGGTCCCTCAGTGGGGCTCGTGAAATCCCCCCATGGGGGGCATCCCGATGCTACGCACGGGTCCCTTGACCAACTGCCGGCTCCCATCAGCAAAGATCAGGGTGAGGTCCACCGACTCTCCGGGCACCAGGGGTTGCTTCAGGCCGATCAGCATCACGTGCAGGCCGCCCGGCTGGAGTGCGACTGTCTTGCCCGCAGGCAAGTCAATGCGATCGATCCGTCGCATCATCATCATGCCGCCCTGGTGGATGTGGGTATGCAGCTCCGCGGCCTTGCAGACCGGACTCTCGGCACCGACCAACGCACGGTCCGTCCCCGAGTCGTTGGTCAGCTGCATAAACATGGCACTGTTGGACTGCCCGGGCGGTACCGCCCGGGCATAGGCGTCCCGCACCTCTACGCCGTTGGCTGCCGGTCCGGCGTTTACCGCCGCCCCAAGGAATACGACTGACCCCAGGATCGTAGCTACTCGTTTCACGGTCTTTGCTCCCTTTGCATTGTGCCTTGCGGATCAGAAATTGGCCCTTCTTTCACTCCGGCTCCCCCCAATAGGCTCCGGATGGCCGCGACGATACGGTCGGAGTTGGTGCCGTGATCCAGGACTTTCGCCAAGCGGCCCGCGGGATCGACGACGTATGTGTAGGCCGAATGGTCCACCGTGTAGCCCATCGCCGAGTCTGCCGCCTGGGCGCGGTGGTAGGCCGCCCCGTAAAGCCCGGCCGCCGCTGTCACCTGAGCCGGCGTGCCGGTGACACCCAGGATCGACGGATGGAAATATGCCGTGTACTCCCGCAGACGCTCCGGCGTGTCGCGCTGCGGATCGACGCTGACGAACAAGACCTGGACCCGTCCAAGCTCGCGGGGCGTAAGCGCCTTCAAGGCATTCGTGATAAGGGCAAGATTGGTCGGGCAGATATCGGGACACCAGGTGTAACCGAAATAGATGAGCAACACCTTGCCCCGTAGGTCCTTAGTGCTCAGCGGCCCCTGCCATGACCGCAGGGTGAAGTCCCCGCCGGGAGGCGGGGCCGCCAGACCGAGCTGGCGCCCGACGCGCGACTGATCGGCTACCGGGTGCCAAAGCCAGATGACCCAAACCAGGACGCCCGTCAGGAGGACGATGGCCGTGATGGGGATGGTCCGTTTCATAACATGCTGCTAGTACGCGCCGGCAGAAGTCACCGGGCCAGCTTCGTGGGGTCCGCTGTACGGACCTTTTACAGCGTTGCCTGCGATGCTGGGGCACGGTCCGCGCAGCGGACCCCACCAGAAAGGGTCTTAGAATCTCTGCGTTGTCGCACGAGGTGCCCACGGGAGTGCACACAAGCCGCCCCGCTCCGGTGTGAGCCTACGGATTGGCGGCCGCTGCAGCCATGACCATCGTCAACGGGCGGCAACTAAGGCGATTGCCGGAAAATCATGCAACTGATTGCGCATGGCGTCCCAACACAGAGGCCGGCGACAGAGCCAACTCGATTCGTGAGAGGCAGACCTTGTTAGGGTTGACACGCTGGTGGCGCAGGCGCCTGCTCGAACAGGCCCGAGCTCGGCTTGATCCGGAGATCTGGACCGACCTCTGGCGCGATCTGCCGCTGCTGGAAGGGCTCGATGCCGGCGAAGCCGCTGCCCTTCAGGATCTTACGCTCCTCTTTCTGCACGGCAAAGCGATCGAAGAGGCCCAAGGCGCCCGGCTTACCCAGCGGATGCGGCTGCTGCTGGCCCTTCAGGCTTGCCTGCCGATCCTTCGGCTCGGGCTCGACTGGTACGCCGGCTGGTACGCGGTCATCGTCTACCCGGATGAGTTCGCTCCCGAGCGGGCATGGATCGACGACGACGGCGTGGCCTGGACGTCCCGGGAGCCCCTGAGCGGAGAGGCATGGGAGCAAGGGCCGGTCATCTTGTCGTGGGCGGACGTGGAGGCCGGCATGGGACGGGATGGATACAACGTCGTGATCCACGAGCTGGCCCACAAGCTCGACCTGCGGGACGGTGCCGCCAACGGATGCCCGCCCCTCCGCCGCGGCATGAGTCACGGCACCTGGGCAGAGGACTTCGGCACCGCTTTCCACGATCTCTCCCGGCGCCTCGACGCAGGAGAAGACACGCCCCTCGACCCCTATGCCGCCACATCACCGGCCGAGTTCTTCGCCGTCTGCAGCGAGGCGTTCTTCGAGCTGCCGCACCTGCTTGCGAGCGAATACCCGGACGTCTATGGGCAACTGCGGGAGCTCTACCGTCAGGACCCCATCCGCAGGCTGCCCCCTGCGTCGCCGGCGCGATCGACCCAGAGGCGCATCGCTTTGCCTTGACAGTGGCCCCTGCGTGGCCTATACGAAAGAGCGAATGAATTTGAGTGAATAAATTGTAATCTGTTGGCGGTGATGTTCTTGAATTTAGGTTACGGAGAAACGAAGTCCAAGGGCCGAGCTGGGGAGCTCTGCCGCAGGGCCTCCTGGACGATGGCATCAAGAGTGCGGTCGTGGCGTCGCGGAAAGGTGGTCAGCGAGCTGAAACAGCTGACCCTTATCCGCGGGCACACCGAGTGAACGAGCCGGCTGCCATAACCCCAAATCATCGGCGGCTTTACGATGAAAGTCGCGCGTAGCACGCTCCCTGTCACCCTCGCCCACTGGGAGAGGGTCGGGGTGAGGGAAACGGTCATGGCGGCAGCGACTTACATTCTCTGGGGTGGCGCTGACGGCATGATCGTTAGCGGGGGACGAACAACCATCGGACTGGCTAACACACGCGGCTGAAACAGATCGGCCAAAGGATTATCCGGATGATGGACGGCACGAAGGGCGCAAGGTGGCTGGGGTCTGCTGGGGGTGCCTCGGAGCAGGCGGCGCGCGTCAGGAGCAGCGATGTCACTGAGCTGCGCAACGTTCTGGCATACGGCTGCGCGGGGGATACGGAATTAGCGGCGGCCTTCAAGGGCCGGCGCTGGAACCTGGTCGTTGCGGACGACTTCAAGCACGCCGGCGAGCTGATCGCGCGGCAGAGGTTCTTCGTCGGACTCATCGCGTTGACCGATCCCTCCGCCCAGGCCCATGGCCTGGAGGAGCTGGAGGCGATCGAGAATTGCCCGCTTTGGATCGCGCTTCTGCCTGAAGCCCGGGCAACAGCCCCAGACGTCGAGCAGGTGGTGGGAAGATACTGTTACGACTTCCACACCAGGCCCCTCGATCCGGAGCTGCTGTTGCAGACGCTCGGACACGCGTACGGCATGAGCCGACTCTACACGAAGCTCTGGAACAGGCCGCCGACCGCAGGGGCAGACGATGCCCTGATCGGTGCAAGTCCCGCCATACAGCAGATCTTCCGGGACATCGACAAGGTCGCCCGTGCGGACGTCCCTGTACTGATTTCCGGAGAGACGGGGACCGGCAAGGAGCACGTCGCTCAAACGATTCACAAGGCTTCCGCGCGGGCACACGGCCCGTTCGTGGCGGTCAACTGCGCCGCCCTGCCGGCATCGCTGATACAGTCTGAGCTGTTCGGCCACGAGCGGGGGGCCTTCACGGGGGCCCACGAGCGCCGCATCGGGCACTTGGAGCTGGCCCAGGGGGGAACCATCTTCCTTGACGAGATCGGGGACATCCCTCCGGAGCTGCAGACCAACCTGCTGAGATTCCTCGAAGCGAAGCAGATCCAGCGCGTCGGTGGAACCCGCGAGATTTCCGTCGACGCCCGGGTCATCGCAGCCACCAACGTCGACCTGGAAGCCGCCATCGACAAGGCCACCTTCCGCCGGGACCTCTATTACCGCCTGCACGTGCTGACGATCGCGATACCGAGCCTGCGGGACCGCGCGGAAGACATCGAGCCGCTCGCGCGCTATTTCTTCCGGCAATTCGCCAACGAGCGCACATTCCCGGTGCGGGACTTCAGCCAACAGGCGCTGCGGGTGATGCAGGAGCATCCCTGGCCCGGAAACGTCCGCGAGCTCCTGAACCGGGTGCGTCGCGCCCTGGTCATGGCGGACGGGGCGCTCCTGTACCCGCGGGACCTGGGGCTGGAACGCCGCAGCGCCGACCGAAGCCTGACGACCCTGGAGGACGCACGGACCTCCGCCGAGCGACGCGCGCTCTCCGCAGCCCTGGCGCGGACGCGCAACAACCTCTCGCAGACCGCCCGCGAGCTCGGGGTCTCGCGGAGCACCCTGTACCGCATGCTGGAAAAATGCGGGCTGGCGAGGGAGGGTAACGGAGCGGCCGACGAAAGCGCGCCGAGTACCCCTGCCAGGTCGGACGGGCTCGCGCCAAGCTGATGTGCGGGCGAGCCGGAGGCTCGCCCAGCCCTCCGCGTCTCTTCCCAGCCGCGACGTACCGGGTCCGGTACACCTCCTTTGCTGCCGGCGGTCTAAGTAACGAATCAACAATAGGTCGCACAAGGAATACAAACGTTGTCGTTGTCGTTGTCGTTGTCGTTGTCGTAATCGAAAAAAAGATGCAATTCGGGCATGAGCAACTCGATGTCTACCGGGTTTCGATCCGGTATGTGCCTTGGGCATACCAAGTGGCCAAGAGCTTGAAGGGCTGCGATCGGCCCGCGCGGGACCAACTGCTGCGTGCCTCGCAGTCGATGCCGCTGAACGTCGCCGAAGGCAACGGTAAGTGAACTGTTTCTAAGGCCCCTCCCACGGCAGATCTCGCCCGCGGCGACACAGACATCGCCCCAAGACCGTTCCGATCCCCTCCGCTCGCACGCTCGGTCGAGTCGGCACCCTTCGGCGAATATCTTGAAGTCCGTCACCGGAAACGAAGAGGGTTTGTTGTAGGCTGCCCTCCATTGGGGGAGATCGCCGGCTCCGCTAGAGGAGCGACGGGGCCAGGGCATGGACGGCGAGGGGGGGGCAGCCCCAAGGCGGAATGCCAACGCATCCTTCGGCCTGCGGAAGCCCGCCGGTCTCTCCCAGCTCGTTGGGCAAACAAGAACTGAAAGAACAACAAGAGAGAAGAATCCGATACGGGAAGGCATGCGCAGGACGAGGACGCCCCGCGCATGTGGAAGTCGCCGCCCCGCTGTTCGCGGGGAAACGTGACGGCAGCAGGGAATCTGCAATCAGGGAGTCCGGGTCATGACACAAGCTCGGAGCGACACGCGTAAATCGTAGCTTAAAGACTTCAGGAACAGATCTCCTCCCGACAAAGGCAAACCCCGGGTGACCGGGGGACGCAAAGCCGCGGATCCCTTGATGGGACTGCCGGGCTGCCGAAGGAGCGAGACGCCAAGCATCGTCGCTGGGACGGGGATCTTCCTGCAACCGAAAGTGAGGGTCCCCATGTGCAAGTCTCGAATTGATTTTCCGGGTCACATTAAACAATACCTGGCGCGCATTGTCGGGCTGAGGCCCTCTCGGGCTGGCGGCCTGGCGCTCGGGCTGCTTCTTGCGCTACCGGCGGCGGGAGCTGCCGGTAATCCTCCCGATACCGTTCCCGTCGATGCGGCACCGGCCGATGTCACAGGGGTGCTGACCGTCCTCGTGGCTGACGATTTCCAGCATGGAAATAGCCAGGCGCTTTACGCCTTGGAGGACAAGGCCAGCCACAGGAAGTTCGACATCCGCTTCCAGGGCGCCATCCCCAATGGGCTGCAGAGCGGTGCGACGGTCCGCATCCATGGGCTTGCAAAAGGCAAGGATCTGTACCTTGAGGCAAACGGCACGACCACCACCTACCAGGTCCTTGCGCCTGGCGTCACGGTCGTTTCCGGAGATCAGAAGACGCTGGTGATCGTCGCCGATTTCGCCGATGTTCCTGTGGCGTGCTCGGCCAGCGCCGTCGAGGACCTGATGTTCTCGGACCCGTCCGGCAACTCGATTGACGCGTTGTATCGGGAGACCTCTTTCGGCCAGGTGTCTTTCAGCGGCATCGTTGCGGGGCCTTACCCGATCGACGCCCGCAGCACCGATCCTTGCAACCCCGGGGCTTGGGCCGACGCTGCCAACGCCGCTGCCGCAGCCCAGGGCATCGACCTGAATGCTTACCCTCGCAAGGTGTACGTCCTGCCGTCCAGCGCCTACACTGTCTGCGGCTACACCGGCCTTGGCCAAGTGGGTGGCAGTCCCAGCCGCGCCTGGACGTTCGAGTGCGATATGGCGGACAGCTACGGCCACGAGCTCGGTCACAACCTCGGCATGGGACACGCGTCCACACCGACCAACGAATACGGCGACACCTCGGATGTCATGGGCGCCGGGGGCTGGGGCCTACGCCAGGTCAACTCGGCCCACAAGGAGCAGATGGGATGGCTGCTGGCGCCCGCGGAGGTTCTCGGGATCACTCAGAGCGGGACCTATACCATCGCGCCGCTCGAGCTCGATCCCAGTCAGGCAACGGCACCGCAGGCGCTGAAGATCGCCAAGCCCGATACCGGCGATTACTATTACCTATCCTACCGGCTGCCTGACGGGTTCGACGCCAACCTTGCCTACTCCTATCTCCGGCGGTTGACGATTCACCATTATGCGGGCGACGGCAGCGCGTCGCGCACTTATCTTCTGCAGAGCCTGGCCGACGGGGGGCAGCTTCAACGATTCGGTGAATGGTATTTCATTCACCCAGCTGAGCCACGACGACAGCCAGGTCACCGTGCAGGTCCAGCTCGGACCCGCGACCTGCCAGACCGGCGCGCCAAGCCTCGCCCTCTCGCCCAGCAGTCAGGGTGGGGCACCGGGCGCAAACCTCAGCTATTCGGTGTCGATCACCAACATGGACTGGGCAGGCTGCCCAGCCAGCACCTTCAACCTCGCCGATGCGCTTCCGGTGGGCTGGACGGGCAGCGTTTCTCCGTCCAGTCTCACCCTGGCCCCGGGTGCCCTGGGGTCGGCGACCCTTTCCGTCAGCTCCCCCGCCACCGCCGCGGCGGGAACCTACGGGCTGACGGTGAGCGCGTCTGATGCGGCCACCACGAGCCATACCGGCTCCGCGGCGGCGAGCTACGTCGTGAGCGTCTCCTGCACCCAAAGCGCACCCAGCCTGACGGTCTCGCCTTCGAGCCAGAGCGGCGCGGCCGGCGCGAGCCTGAGCTACGCCGTGTCGCTGACCAATGCCGACGGGAGCGGCTGCGGCTCCAGCACCTTCTCCCTGGGCCACACGCTGCCGAGCGGCTGGTCCGGCAGCATCGCGCCCGCCACCCTGACCCTGGCGCCCGGGCAGCTGGCCGCCGCATCCCTGACCGTCACCTCGACAGCCGGCGCCCTGGCGGGGAGCTACAGCGTCACGGCCAGCGTCTCGGACGGCGCAGTCTCCGGGCACACCGCCTCAGACAACGCCATCGACACAGTCACGCTCCCCTCGGATACCCAGGCGCCCACGGCACCCACGGGCCTGACGGCGGCGCTGAAGCGCAACCAGGTTAAGCTCGCCTGGAATCCTTCCACCGACAACGTGGGGGTCGCCGCGTACGACGTGTGGCGAAGCGACAACAACACCGCCCCGATCGCCTCGACTAGCGCCACCAGCTATACGGACGGCGGGCTCGGCTCCGGCAGCTACACCTACTACGTCGTGGCGCGTGATGCGGCAGACAATGCCTCCGGCCCGAGCAATGCCGTCACCGTGACGGTGGGCGGCAGCTCCGGTAAAGGCGGCAACGGGGGTGGCGGCAGCGGAGGTGGCGGCCACGGGGGTGGCAAGGGCCACTAGCCCGCAGGGCCGCAGACCAAAAGCCCCGCCCGCGCGGGGCTTTTTTTTTGACGCCGGTCCAGCGGGGGGATGAATTACTGCCCTTTCCCGCAACAAAAAAGGGCCCGGCCGAAGCCGGGCCCCGTTGCGCCCTACCGAAGGGTTAGTTGCAGGGCAGGATGTTGTTGTTGTAGTCGTCCAACGTCTTGGCGTAGTTGTTGGCCGCCGCTTTGTCGCTCGGGGTCAGCTTCCCTGTGTAACCACACTCAGTGAACCCGTATTTCGTCAGCAGCGCGTTGGCGCTATTAATCGCGGCCGTCGCATCCGCGCACTGCTTGGCGCCTGCAGCGTAGTTCAGCTCCGCGGCCACCAACTGTGCCGCCATGTTGAACAGCGGATCTCTCGCCTCCTTCTTCCCGGTGCAGTCGTCTCGCTTATCCAAGAGGCTCACCGCCTGCGGACAGTTAGGCGCCACATCCGGGTTGTCCTGATCGCCTAGCAGATACTTGTCGTCCAACTGGATTCCAGGAGGCGTCGCTTTTGCCATCGTCTGGTCGAGCACGGGAGCCTGCTTACCCTGACTCGTCTTGCAAGAGGCCCAGTTCTTCCAGTAGCCGATGGTGCGCGCGTTCCCACCCGGAGGCGGTGCGTTGTCGATACTGAACGTCGCGGTCAGACCCGGGTCGACCGCGACGTTCGTGCAGAGGACGCTGTTATCACCGTCGGGCGGATAGGCGGCATAGAACGGATCCGACAGGCTCGTCGTCCAACCCGGCATCACGACCTCACAGAGCTGATAGTCGCCAGGCTTCAAGTTGTCGAACTCGATCGTCCCGGTGTTGCTGGCATCGGCGATCTGAGTGTCGATGATCGTGCCTGGATCCGTCGCGGATGCCCCTTGACGGAGCTGGAACGTGAAGGCTTCCGGCCCCGTGATGGGCGCATTAAGGTACGTCTTCACCACCTTGGCACTCCCTTCCTTGGTGTTCTGGAACTCGCAGGAGAACACACGGTTAAAGTCTCGGGGGTACTCGACGGTGAAATCACACTCCTCGGACTTCAGGGTGTTGTCCCAGCCGTCCTTCAACAGCTCGGTGATGTGGTAGGTGCCCGGTTCCAGCAGAGCCGCAAAGCTCCCAAAGCCCCCAGTGTCAGTGTCCGAAACCGCATTGACGGAGATGGTTTCGTCAACGCCCGGGTCCGGGCCGCCCTTGAGCGTCATCTCCCAACTGAGGTCGTTCGCGTTGTCGAAGCCGTCCTCACCCGGTGCCGGATACGTCACCTTCTTGACCCGGGCACGGGCATACGCTTCCTGGCCGATTACATTGTTGAAGGCCGCGGTCCCGGTGCAGGTCGCCTCCGTGGCATTCAGGATGACGTCCTTCGAGTAGCTCCCGTCCTCCCAGAAGGCAGGGGGTCAGGTCTTGTTTCGTGCATCAATGCCGAGCCCTCCTAGCGGAACCCGATGGAGGTTCCGCCAGTCGGCTGGGGGAGGCAGGGGGTCAGGTCTTGTTTCGTGCATTAATGCCGACCCCTCGTAGCGGAACCCGATACGAGGTTCCGCCAGTCGGCTGCGAGACACCGTCCGCGTAGGGCGGAACGCGATCGCGGTTCCGCCAGTGGCCGGGAGACACGGAGTCGGTTGGCCATCATCGCAGCCTATTTGCGACGCCGTATTCGGGCGACGGCGGAATGGCGGATCGCCCTGCGGGCATCCGCCCTACATTGCTGCCCTTGTTCGAGCGCGCCGGGATCAAGGACGTCCGCGCCTATCTGCACCCGGTGGCCAATCCGGAGGACGACACCTTTTTCGAGCGTGCACTCTGGATAAGGCAGGGGGTCAGGTCTTGTTGCGTGCATCAATGCCGAGCCCTCGTAGCGGAACCCGACAGG
>Ga0307440_1001379_pt1 | contig 11808 bp, 8 predicted proteins | sample SalMarWE160410MG_FD_202150 | JGI IMG/M metagenome (GOLD analysis project Ga0307440, IMG submission 202150) | Salt marsh sediment microbial communities from the Plum Island Ecosystem LTER, Massachusetts, United States - WE1604-10 | ecosystem: Environmental > Aquatic > Marine > Intertidal zone >... | reverse complement strand
GTTGTCGGTGGATCTGGCGTTGGGGGTGGGGGGTGTGCCTCGGGGTCGGGTGGTGGAGGTGTATGGGCCTGAGGCTGGGGGGAAGACGACGTTGGCGTTGCATGTGGTGGCGGAGGCGCAGGCGGCGGGGGGTGTGGCGGCGTTCGTGGATGCGGAGCATGCGTTGGATCCTTCGTATGCGCGGGCGTTGGGGGTGGATATCGAGCAGTTGTTGGTGAGTCAGCCGGATTCGGGGGAGCAGGCGTTGGAGATCGTGGAGTTGTTGGTGCGGTCGGGTGCGGTGGATGTGGTGGTGATCGATAGTGTGGCGGCGTTGACGCCGCGCGCGGAGCTCGAGGGTGAGATGGGGGACGCGCATGTGGGGTTGCAGGCGCGGTTGATGAGTCAGGCGTTGCGGAAGTTGACGGCGGTGTTGTCGAAGAGTCGGTCGACGGCGATCTTCATCAATCAGGTGCGGGAGAAGATCGGGGTGTTGTACGGCAATCCGGAGGTGACGCCGGGGGGGCGGGCGTTGAAGTTCTATGCGAGTGTGCGTATGGAGGTGCGGCGTAAGGGGGATGTGAAGGTGGGCGCGGAGAAGGTGGGGAACCGCGTGCGGGTGAAGGTGACGAAGAACAAGGTGGCGCCGCCGTTCCGGGAGGCGGAGGTGGAGATCATGTTCGGTCGGGGGATCGATCGGGTGGGGGATCTGGTGAATGTGGCGAGTGATGTGGAGGTGGTGCAGAAGTCGGGGTCGTGGTACTCGTTCGGGGAGACGCGGTTGGGGCAGGGCAAGGAGAAGACGGTGGAGTTCCTGAGCCAGAACCCGGATGTCCTTCAGGACATCCGAGAACGCGTCATGGATGAGCTGAAGCGAGGCGGCCGCGCTCCCGGCGCCAGCCCCTCGGGCGAGGACGGTGAAGCGTGAGCGCGCTGGTCTGGATCCTTCTCATCGTCGTTGCCGCGGTCGCCGGCCTGCTGGTGGGGGTCACGTCGCGGCGCAACCGCGAGGCGGAAATCGCCCGGCAGGCCGAGGAAGCGGCGGCCGCCCGGCTCGCCGAGGCCGAACAGGAGGCGCAGCGGGTCCTCGACAAGGCGAGCCGTGAGGTGCAACAACGGGCCGCCGGCGAGCGGCAGCGCTGGGAGGACGAGGAGCGTCGCTCCCGCACCCGGCTCGAAGAGGACCTCGCCCGTGCGCGTCAGGTGGCCGACCAGGATATCGCCCGCGCGCGCGAGGACGTCGACCGCGAGCGCAACGAGATCAAGGGCGCGCGCGAGGACATGCGACGCGACCGCGAGAAGATCGAGCAGCTCGAGGAACGGCTCAACCGGCGCGGCGAGCAGCAGGACGCCCGGGCGGTGCGTCTCGACGAGACCGAGGAACGTCTGGACGCCCGCGAGGCCGACCTGCGCGCTCGCGACGAAGCGCTGGCGGCCCGCCAGGCCGAGGTGGACACGCAGCTCCACGAGATCGCGCAGCTCAGCCGCGAACAGGCGGCCGAGATGATCCTGGAACGCGTGGAACGCGAGCTCGAGCGCGAGAAGGCGGTCCGCGTGCGGGCGGCGCTCGAGCGCGCCGACGCCGAGTCCAAGCGCAAGTCCTACGACATCGTGGCGCAGGCCATCCAGCGCAGCGCCTCCGAGGTCTCCGCCGCCATCAGCGTCTCCGTGGTTCCGATCCCCAGCGACGCCATGAAGGGGCGCATCATCGGTCGCGAGGGCCGCAACATCCGGGCGTTCGAAGCGCTCACCGGCGTCGATCTGATCATCGACGACACCCCCGAAGCGGTGCTCCTTTCGAGCTTCAACCCGCTGCGACGCGAGGTCGCCACGCTCGCCCTCAGCGAGCTGGTGGCCGACGGCCGCATCCACCCCGCGCGCATCGAGGAGGTCGTCCAGAAGGCCCAGCAGGACATGCAGGCCTACATCCGCGAACGCGGCGACGAGGCCGCGCTCGAGACCAACGTGGTGGGCCTCAAGCCCGGCCTGTTGCAGCTCCTGGGTCGCATGCACTTCCGCACCAGCTACGGCCAGAACATCCTCAAGCACTCCGTGCAGGTGGGGCACCTGACCGGCATCATCGCCTCCGAGCTCGGTCTCGACGCGGCCATGGCGCGGCGAGCCGGGTTGCTGCACGACATCGGGAAGTCGATCGATCGCGAGATCGAAGGGACGCACACGGAGATCGGCGCCAACCTGGGACGCCGCTTCGGGGAGCCGCGCGAGGTGATCGATGCCATGGCGCACCACCACGATCTCGATCAGGCCGAGACCCTCTTCCCCATCATCGTCAACGCGGCCGACGCCATCTCCGCGGCCCGACCGGGTGCCCGCCGCGAGACGCTCGAGAGCTATCTGAAACGCCTGGAGGGGCTCGAGAACATCGCAACCAGCTTCCCCGGCGTGGAGAACGCCTACGCCATCCAGGCCGGCCGCGAGATCCGCATCATCGTCGAGCCGGACAAGGTCAACGACGCGTCGGCGGTGCTGCTGGCACGCGACATCGCCAACCGGATCGAGCAGGACATGGAGTACCCCGGTCAGGTGCAGGTGACCGTGGTGCGGGAGTCGCGGGCCGTCGAGTACGCGCGCTAGCGGGTGCGTCGACGGGCGCGCCCGGGACATTCCGCCCTCCTCGCCGAGGGCGGGTATACTCTGCCTGGCCGCATGCCCAGGCCGCGAGGCCGCGTTCCTTGCTGCGAGGTGTCCCTTGTCCGCTAGACCGCTCCGACCGTTCCCCGTGGTCGCCCTGATCGGCGCCGGCTCGCTTCTCGACGTCGCCGCCCTACCATGAGGGTCGGCGAGGACGTCAAACTCTTCTGCGGCACCGCCACGCCCGAGCTGGCGCGCGCCGTGGCCCGGCATCTCGACAAGGAGCTCTCCCACGGAACGGTCTCGCAGTTCCCGGACGGTGAGACGCGCATCCGCATCGACGAGTCGGTGCGCGGCAGTGACAGCTACATCATCCAGTCGACCTGCGCGCCGGTGAACCACAATCTGATGGAACTGCTGGTGCTGGTGGACGCCCTGAGGCGCGCCTCGGCCTGGCGCATCAACGCCGTCATCCCCTACTTCGGGTACGCCCGTCAGGACAAGAAGGTCCAGGCCCGCGAGCCCATCACCGCCAAGCTGGTGGCCAACCTGCTGGAGACCGCGGGGGTCGATCGCGTCATCACCGTCGACCTCCACGCCGGGCAGATCCAGGGTTTCTTCGACGTTCCTGTCGATCACCTGACGGCGCTGTCGATCCTCGGCGATCACCTCAAGACCACCGATCTGAGCGGCTCGGTGGTGGTCTCCCCGGACGTCGGCCGTGCCACCGAGGCCCGGCGCCTCGCGAACGTGCTGAACCTGCCCCTGGCCATGCTGTACAAGCGCCGCACCAGTCCCACCGAGACCGAGGTCACTCACGTCATCGGCGAGGTCGACGGGCTGAGGCCGATCATGATCGACGACATGATCTCGACGGCGGGCACCATGCGCCGCGGCATCGACGCGCTCCTCAAGCTCGGCGCCGTTCCCGACGTACGCGTGGCAGCCACGCATGCGGTGTTCACCCCTCCTGCGCTCGAGCGCCTGTCCCACAGCGCCATCAACCACGTCTACGTGACCGACACCGTGCCCTTCCATGGCGGTCACGAGTCCGTCGAGGTGCTGAGTGTCGCGCCGCTCCTGGCCAAGGCGATCCGCAACGTCCACGACCACAACTCGGTGAGCTCGCTGTTCACCACCTGAGCCTCGCCGCGCCTTTACAGCTGCAGGCGCGACCGAGTATGCTCGGATGCTGTCGAGTCCCGGAGGTCCGAGCGCCGCGGGGCCGTACGACCGGGTCCGCTCGATGGAGCGGGGAGCGGTCGGGATGCTCAGCAGGGGCCGCCCCACCACCCGCAACGGCCGCGCCGAAGGCGCCGGCACGCGTGAGACGCCCCTATCCGGGAGCCTGCCGGGCCTGTGCGGCCTGAGCGCGTTGGAGGAAGCATGAAGCTGGAAGCACAGAAACGAAGCATCGGCCACGTCGCCGCCCTGCGTCGCGAGGGTCGGCTTCCCGCTGTGATGTACAACAGCGGTCTGAACCAGACGGTCAGCGTCGACGGCAAGGCCTTCGACAAGGTGTTCCGCTCGCAGGGCACTTCGAGCATCGTCGACCTCGAGGTCGACGGCACCATCCACGCCGTGCTCGTCAAGCAGGTCCAGATGGACAAGCGCCGGCGCGTCCCCATGCACGTCGACTTCTACGCCGTCACCGAGGGCCAGGTCGTGGACGTCCACGTCCCGATCGAGATCACGGGCACCGCCAAGGGGATGCGCGAGGGCGGCATGCTCGACGTGCACCGCCGTGAGATCCACATCGAGGTGATGCCTCGCCTGATCCCCAACCACGTGGTCGTCGACATCACCGAGCTGGAGATCGGCGACAGCATCCACATCGCCGACGTCGCTTCCCTGCTCCCTGCCGAAGCGCACGTCCTCGACGACCTGGACCGGACGATCCTGACGCTGGTCCCGCCGCGCCTCGCCGAGGAGGAGGCCGCGGAGCCCGAAGAAGGGGCCGTGGAGCCCGAACTGATCAGCCGCGGTGGCGAGGACGAAGACGAGGGATCGGAAGACGACGAGCGAGAGTAACGTGCACGTCCTGGCGGGCCTCGGCAATCCCGGGCCACGCTATCGAGGTACCCGGCACAACGCCGGGTACCTCGTCTTGGATGAGCTGGCGCGCCGCTGGGGGACCCCGTTCCGCCGCGGCCGCGCCGCCGACGAGGCCCGAGCGCGCGGACTGCTGCTGCTCAAGCCTCGCACCTACATGAACCTCTCGGGACGGGCGGTGCAGGCCGCGCTCACGCGGGCGGGGCTCCCCCCGGCCGAGCTGCTCGTGGTGCACGATGACCTCGACCTGCCGCTGGGGCGCTTGCGGCTTCGCCGCGGCGGCGGCGCGGGCGGGCAGCGCGGTGTGCGGGACATCATCGAGCGGCTCGGACCGGACTTCACACGCCTCAAGGTCGGCATCTCACGCCCCCCCGAGGGCTGGACCGCGGAGCACTGGGTCCTCAGCCGTTTCTCGGAGAACGAGCGCGACGTGCTCGACGCGGTGGTGGCCGCTGCGGCGGATGCGGTCGAGATCCTTCTCGAACGCGGCCCCGAAGCCGCCATGAGCCACGCCAACGGCATCGAGGTCGCCGCGGACGCTTCGAGAACCGAGCGCTGACCCGGCCTCACGCCGGCTGTCGCGAGGCGGGCCGACGCCGATCCACGGGTCCCGTCAGGGACGGAAGGATCGACCTGAACCGTCGTCGGGCCAACGCCCACCTCCTTGTCGGAAAATCTCGGACAACGCCCTAGGACCCCGGGGCTAGCGTGGAGCCGTGCGCTATGTCGACGCGGGAGCCGCCCGCGTCGACTCGACCGTCCGGTTCGCTACGACGAAGGAGGAACGATGAAGCGGCCCTGGGTCATGACGGATGGAAACGAGGCTACCGCCTACGTGGCCTACAAGATCAACGAGGTGGTGGCGATCTATCCCATCACTCCAGCGTCGGCGATGGGCGAGTTCGCCGACCTGTGGAGCGCCCGCAAGGACGCCAACCTGTGGGGCACGGTGCCGCTCATCCAAGAGATGCAGGCCGAGAGCGGAGCGGCCGGTGCCGTCCACGGCGCCTTGCAGACCGGCGCCCTGACCACCACCTTCACGGCGAGCCAGGGCCTGCTGCTCATGCTCCCGAACATGTACAAGATCGCGGGCGAGCTCACCAGCACCGTCTTCCACATCGCCGCCCGCTCGCTGGCCGCCCAGGCGCTGTCCATCTTCGGCGATCACAGCGACGTGATGGCCGCCCGCTCGACCGGCTGGGCCATGCTCTTCGCCAACTCGGTCCAGGAGGCGCAGGACTTCGCACTCATCGCGCAGGCCGCCACACTGGAGGGGCGCATCCCGTTCCTGCACGTGATGGACGGGTTCCGTACCTCGCACGAGGTCGCCAAGATCGAGCGCCTCGCCGATGAGGACATGCGCGCGTTGATCGACGACGGCGCCGTCCACGCTCACCGGGCGCGTGCGCTGACGCCCGAGCGGCCTATCGTCCGCGGCACGGCGCAGAACCCCGACGTGTTCTTCCAGGCACGTGAGAGCGCCAACAGCTACTACGACGCCCTACCCGCCATCGTGGAGGGGGTCATGAAGCGTTTCGAGGAGAGGGTCGGTCGCAGCTACCACCTCTTCGACTACGTCGGTGCACCGGACGCCGAGCGGGTCGTGGTCGTCATGGGCTCCGGCGCGCAGACCGTCGACCAGACCGTGCGCTATCTGCAGGGCCGGGGTGAGAAGGTCGGCATGGTCAAGGTCCGGCTGTTCCGCCCCTTCTCCGCGAAGCACCTGCTCGCCGCGCTCCCGGAATCGACGCGGGCGATCGCCGTACTCGACCGCACCAAGGAGCCCGGAAGCGCGGGCGAGCCCCTCTACCAGGACGTCGTGACCGCGCTCAGCCGGGCCGTCACCGACGGTGACGCCCCGATGGCCGCCATGCCCCGCGTGATCGGCGGCCGCTACGGCCTCTCCTCCAAGGAGTTCACGCCGGCCATGGTGAGCGCGATCTTCCAGGAGCTCACCAGCCCGGATCCCAAGAACCCCTTCACCATCGGCATCCGCGACGACGTCACCCAACTCAGCCTGGACTACGACAGCGAGCTCGACATCGAACCCGACAGCGTCACACGGGCGGTGTTCTGGGGCCTGGGCTCAGACGGTACGGTCGGCGCCAACAAGAACTCCATCAAGATCATCGGCGAGGAGACCGACGGCTACGCGCAGGGCTACTTCGTGTACGACAGCAAGAAGGCGGGCGCCCGCACGATCAGCCATCTGCGCTTCGGGCCCGACCCGATCGACTCGAGCTACCTCATCGGGCACGCCAACTTCGTCGCGGTCCACCAGTTCGGGTTCTTCGAACGGGTCGACGTGCTGGCGAACGCGGCGCAGGGCGCCACTCTCCTGATCAACAGCCCGCACACCCCCGACGAGACCTGGCAGCACATCCCGCATCCGGCCCAGCAGCAGATCCTCGACAAGGGCCTGAACCTGTACGTCATCAACGCCTACGAGGTCGCGCGCGAGCTGGGCCTGGGAAACCGCATCAACACCATCATGCAGACCTGCTTCTTCGCGATCTCCGGGGTGTTGCCCAAGGACGAAGCGGCGGACCGCATCAAAGACGCCATCCGCAAGACCTACGGCAAGCGCGGTGAGGCCGTGGTGCGCATGAACTTCGCGGCCGTGGACGCGGCCCTGAGCCACCTCCACCCGCTCCCGACTCCCGAACGTTCCGACGGGCCCGACATGCCTCCGGTCGTGCCCGAGTCGGCGCCCGACTTCGTGCGCACCGTGACCGCGGAGATGATCGCCGGCCGTGGTGACGACCTCGCCGTGAGCGCCCTACCGATCGACGGCACCTACCCCAGCGCCACCACCCGCTTCGAGAAGCGCAACCTGGCGCAGGAGGTTCCGGTGTGGGATCCGGAGATCTGCATCCAGTGCGGCAAGTGCGTGCTCGTGTGCCCCCACGCCGTGATCCGCGCCAAGGTGGTGGAGCCAGCCGCGCTCGAGGGCGCTCCTCAAGGCTTCCTCTCGGCCGACAATCGCTGGCGCGAGCTCGGCGATCTGCGCTACACCTTGCAGGTCTCGGTCGAGGACTGCACGGGTTGCAGCCTGTGCGTCGAGGTCTGCCCCGCCAAGGACAAGAGCAACGTCGGCCACAAAGCCATCGACATGGCCCCCCAGCTCCCCGTCAAGGAGCAGGGGAAGCGGAACTGGGACTTCTTCCTGGATCTTCCGGAGTACCCACGCTCCGACAGTCTGCACTTCAACACCGTCAAGAACGTGCAGCTCCTGGAACCGCTGTTCGAGTTCTCCGGAGCCTGCGCGGGCTGCGGCGAGACGCCCTACCTCAAGCTCGTCAGCCAGCTCTTCGGCGACCGCTCGGTGGTGGCCAACGCCACCGGCTGCTCGTCCATCTACGGCGGAAACCTGCCGACCACGCCCTGGTCCAAGAACCGCGAGGGCCGCGGGCCGGCATGGTCGAACTCACTGTTCGAGGACAACGCCGAGTTCGGGCTGGGCATGCGCCTCACCCTCGACAAGCAGGTCCAGTACGCACAGGAGTTGCTGCGACGGCTCCACACGCGCATCAGCGCCGACAGCATGCGGCCCCCCGTGGACGTCGAGCAGTACGAGCCGTCCGGCTCGGCGTCCGACCTGGTGACGGCCATCCTGGAGGCCGAGCAACGCGACGAAGGCGGCATCGCCGCGCAGCGTGCGCGCGTCGCCGAGCTGAAGCGCCGGCTCCAGGGCATGGACGGCAGCGAGGCCCGCGATCTTCTCAGCCTCGCCGAGGTCCTGGTGAGACGCAACGTCTGGATCGTGGGCGGTGACGGCTGGGCGTACGACATCGGCTACGGCGGCCTGGACCACGTCCTCGCCAGCGGCCGCAACATCAACGTGCTGGTGCTCGACACCGAGGTCTACTCCAACACCGGCGGACAGGCCTCCAAGGCGACCTCGCTCGGGGCGGTGGCCAAGTTCGCCGCCGGCGGCAAGCGCACGCCCAAGAAGGAGCTCGGCCGCATCGCCATGCAGTACGGCTACGTGTACGTGGCACAGGTCGCGATGGGCGCCAACGACGCCCAGACGGTTCGCGCCCTGCGGGAAGCCGAGAGCTACGACGGCCCCTCGCTGGTCATCGCCTATAGCCACTGCATCGCGCACGGCATCGACATGGCCAAGGGCATGGAGCAGCAGAAGAATGCCACCCTCTCGGGGTACTGGCCGCTCTACCGCTACGACCCGCGGCTCGTAGCCGAAGGCAAGAACCCGTTCCAGCTCGACTCGCGCGCGCCCAAGATCCCGTTCAGCGAGTACGCCATGGCGGAGAACCGCTATCGCATGCTGCGTCAGACCAGCCCCGACGAGGCCGAGGCCCTGATGGCCGAAGCCCAGCAGTCCGTGACCGACCGCTGGGCCATCTACGAGTGGCTGGCGAAGGGCGATCCCCAGCCCGCCGCCGCCGCCGGCGGCGCACCCGCCGGGCACGGCGAAGAAGGAGCCAAGCGATGAACGGCGCCATCGACCTGAGCACCCGCTACCTTGGGCTGGACCTCGCGCACCCCCTCGTGCCCTCGGCCTCGCCGTTGTCGCAGACGCTCGACGGCATCCGCCGGATGGAGGACGCCGGGGCCAGCGCGGTGGTGATGTACTCGCTGTTCGAGGAGCAGATCACGCAGGACAGCCTCTCGCTCGACCACTACATGAGCTACGGCGCTGAGTCGCACGCCGAGGCCCTCAGCTACTTCCCCGAGCCCGAGTCCTACAACGTGGGGCCCGACGGCTACCTGGAGCTCATCCGCGACGCCAAGGCGTCGGTGGACATCCCCATCATCGGCAGCCTCAACGGGGCCTCGCCGGGCGGTTGGACGCACTACGCCAAGCTCATCCAGGAAGCCGGCGCGGACGCCTTGGAGTTGAACATCTACCACGTCGCCACCGATCCCTCGATGACCGGCGACGACGTCGAACGCCTCTACCTCGACGTGCTCCGTGACGTGCGCGAGATGGTCACCATCCCGCTGGCGGTGAAGCTGAGCCCGTACTTCAGCAGCATGGCCCACATGGCGCAGCGGCTGGCGCGCTCGGGGGCCGACGGCCTGGTGCTGTTCAACCGCTTCTATCAGCCCGACTTCGACCTGGAGAGCCTGGAGGTGGGACCCCACCTGGTGTTGTCGGACTCCGACGAGCTGCGCCTGCCGCTGCGCTGGATCGCCATCCTCTACGGCCGCATCCAGACCGATTTCGCACTCACCAGTGGGGTGCACACCCACTTCGACGTGCTCAAGGGCGTGATGGCCGGCTCCGCAGTGACCATGCTGGCCTCCGAACTGCTGAAGAGCGGCATCTGGCGCATCACCGACATCCTGGAGGACATGAAGGCCTGGATGACGGAGCGCGAGTACGCCTCGGTAGCGCAGATGCGGGGGAGCATGAGCCAGCAGAACGTCACCGACGCGGCCGCCTTCGAGCGCGCCAACTACATGCGGACCCTTCAGTCGTTCCGCCTCGACCCGACGGGCCTGATGGTCTGAGCGCGGGCGGTTGAACGACAGCAGCCACAGGCGGCCGGGGCCTTCTAGGAGGGGCGCCCCGGCCGCCCCTCTTCAGGAGGTGCTGGCTCAGCCGAAGTGGCCGGAGATGTAGCGCTCGGTCAGGTCTTCGTGCGGCCGGGTGAAGATCTGGTCGGTCGGCCCCTGCTCGATGAGCTCTCCGAGGTGCATGAAGGCCGTCCAATCGGAGACGCGCCCTGCCTGCTGCATGTTGTGGGTCACGATCACGATCGTCACCGCCTGCTTCAGCTCGGCCAGCAGCTCCTCGATGCGCGCCGTGGCCTGGGGGTCGAGCGCGCTCGTCGGCTCGTCCATCAACAGCACCGCCGGGTCGACGGCCAGCGAGCGCGCGATACACAGGCGCTGCTGCTGCCCACCGGAGAGACCGGTGGCCGGCGTGTGCAGCCGATCCTTCACCTCGTCCCAGAGTGCCGCCTGTCGCAGCGAGCGCTCGACCACCTCGTCGAGTTCTGCGCGGCGATGGCGCCCGGCGAGCTTGAGGCCCGCCACGACGTTGTCGTAGACGGTCATGGTCGGGAACGGGTTGGGTCTCTGGAAGACCATGCCGATCACGCGCCGCACCGCCACCGGGTCCACCGAGCGTTCGTAGATGTCCTGTCCCTCGAACAGCACCCGGCCTTCGACGCGCGCGCCCTTGGTCAGGTCGTGCATGCGGTTGAGCGACCGCAGCAGGGTCGTCTTCCCGCACCCGGACGCCCCGATGAGCGCGGTCACCGAGTTCGGGCGTACGGCCATCGACACGCCCTTCACCGCCCGGGTGGCGTCGTAGTAGATGCTCACGTCGTGCAGATCGAGGACGGGATCCACCGGCGTATGGGACGCCCCGACCCCGGCAGCGTTGAGCGTCATCGTGCCCTCCTAGCGAACACGAACCTCGTCAGCGCCGTGGTGACCAGCACGAAGACCACCAGCACCAGCGATGAAGCCGAGGCGATCCGGTGCCACGAGTCGTAGGGGCTGATCGAGTAGGTGTAGATCACCAGCGGCAGCGCCGCGATCGGCTTGAGCGGATCGAAGTTCCAGTACTGGTTGCCGAACGCCGTGAACAGCAGCGGCGCGGCCTCGCCCGCGACCCGGGCCATGGCCAGCATCGCGCCGGTGACGATCCCGGATGCGGCACTGGGGATCACCACCGAGACGATCACGCGCCAGCGCGGAAGCCCGAGCGCGAAGCCCGCCTCGCGTACCGTGCGGGGCACCAGCCGCATCACCTCGTCGGTAGCGCGCACCACGTAGGGGATCATGATCAGCCCCAGCGAGACGCCGCCCGACAGCCCGTTGAAGTGGTGCAACGGCACCACGATCAGAGCGTAGGCCACCAGCCCCATGACGATGGCAGGGATGCCGATGAGCGCGTCGGACAGCAGCCGCACGGTGGGAACCAGCGGGTGCCCGGGGTACTCGGCGACGAACACGCCCGTGCCGATACCGATGACCAGGCCGATGGCGCTGGCGATCAGAAGGAGCTCGAGCGTGCCCGCGATGGCGTGCGCCACACCGCCGCCAGGCTCGCCTGCCGGGGCGGGGAGCTGCGTGAAGAACGCGAGGTCGAGCGAGCCGATGCCCCGGCCCACGAGATAGATCAGGACCAGGACCAGCGGCGTCAGCACGATGACGGCACTGAGCGCGACCAGCCCCGTCGCGACACCGTTGAGGAGCCGGCGACGG